>Ga0209083_1000518_pt1 | contig 56360 bp, 57 predicted proteins | sample AM7aDNAmetaG_FD_184132 | JGI IMG/M metagenome (GOLD analysis project Ga0209083, IMG submission 184132) | Freshwater microbial communities from Finland to study Microbial Dark Matter (Phase II) - AM7a DNA metaG (SPAdes) (version 3) | ecosystem: Environmental > Aquatic > Freshwater > Lake ...
GTTGCCACCCGTTTCGGACTCCCCCGAAAAAGTGGCAACCTTCAAACCGGAATCACTGGCAACCATGGTCCGGATTCAGTGGCAACCTATCTCCGAAACGCCTGGCAACCTTCCTCCGAAATCCGCAGGATTACATGACCGAGGCAGCGTTTTCAGTAATAAAAGCGCGGAGGGGTCTGCCGGGGGGGGAAGTTGCCACATCCCCTCCTGACTTTGCCAGTCTGTCATATGTCGATGCACGGACGGCTGTTGGTGTTACGCTCGACGATGTTAATGGTTGTCTCCTGCATTTGTCGAGTGAGTATCCGCTCAATATCATCCAGCAATTGAAAGAAAAGAACCTATCGGATAATAAGAAGGCACTGGCGATCTATTTGCTTGGGGCAATTAAACCGCAAGATACCAACTCAATTGCGGTTTTGGTTGAGCGGATCGATTTCGAGGTAAAGGTTCCGTATAGTGACCCTAAATGGCGGAGTTTGTATTCGTGGAGCTTGTATCCGGCCCGGGATGCGCTCCTCCGAATCGGCGAGGCCAGCGTCGGTCCGATTGTGCTGGATTTACCGTGTGAAACGAACGCCTTACGCCGCCAATTGTTGTGCGCGGTTGTGTCCACCTTTTGGCGAACCAACTGGACAACCGCTTGGCAACCCAAAGCCGCCATTGACCAATTGCAGCGACTCCGGGCGACTGAATCCGAACAGTCAAGACAGCAAAATATCGATGCAGCCTTGGGATTGCTCATCGATAACAAAGTGGACCTAAACATCGGTTGGTCTGGCTATTTAGGAGAATAACAGTGGGTGACTCGACGTTCCTCAACTCTCCACCCTCAACCCTTCCTTCAGGCATTGATTTGTCAGCGTTGCAGATTATGCTGGACGGTGTGGATGTGACAGCGAACTTTTACCAGAGTATCCGGCCGGCGCGGCTTCGGATGGGGTTGAAATCCCCGCCGGCCAGCACACTTGGAATGTGCGCATTGCGGACTTGGCTGGCAATCTGGCATCCAATATGGTGACCTTTACGGCCACCGGGCAGACCAACGCGAACGCTCCAGTCATCTCGAATGTAAACATTGGCGGCGGTGGCGTGACGATTTTGCCGGCCTCGTCGGAAGTATGGGTCCAAGGGAAGGTGGGCGGTACCGGCACAATGTGATCGCCAGGCCGATCTGACCTTCGTAGCCTTTGAGATACTGGAGAAACCGCTGTAATTCTTTCATAACGGATTAGGGGTCACGTCTTAACATTCGATTCCGCTGAAAAACCCCCTTGCCACGGGGCTTCCAGCCCGTAGGGGAGTTGCTTTCGGAGGCTCACCCCAGACGGTTGATTCGTCTTACAGCCGACGCCTGCCGGCATTTGGTGATCCGGTTCGTTTGCGACGTATTTTCTCTAGCGAAACACCTCTTTCTGCGAAACTTTTCAACCCACAACGGCTGGATGGGTCGCCGTGGCGACACCGCCACAGGTTTGCTCCGTTTCCCAGGCGATCCGGCGGAACAGCCGCCGGAGATTGCAGGCGGCCCCGATCAGATAATTCTGCAGTCGCACCTTGGCCTGGCCGCGATACCGGGCTTGGCGCGCGCCATAGCCGCGCACCAGTTCGCTTTGGGTGCCCTCGATGCCATTGCGTTGGTGCATCTCTTTTTTGAACGCCTCGGTCTGTTGTTCCTGGCGGCGGGCTTGCAGCAGCGAGTGGAACTCGCCGACGACGATGGTGCGATGGCTCTGGCCGGCGCTGACGCATTGCGCGCGCAATGGGCAAAGCTCGCAGACCGTCGGACTCCATTCGAGGCGGTAATTCACCTGGCCAGTTCGCTGGTCCTCCAAGCGGCTACAGTTGGTGCTGGACTGACCGGCCGGACAGACGGCGGTGCGGGCTTCGACCTGCACGGCGAAGGCGGCGACGGTCAAGACCTGGCCGCGGTGGGGTGAGGCTGGGGCCGGTCCACGCAATTCCCGCCCTTGTTCGCGTGCGTCCTGCAGGGACTGGCTACAGACATAGGCCCCATCCACATAGAGTTTGGTTGGTGGCTCCAATCCCATGGTTTGTTGCTCGCGGAGGACCGCCGCCAGGCCGGGCTTATCACTGGCGGGAGCGTTCTGCGTCACGATCGCAGTCAGGAAGTTGGCAGTGGGTTCGCCCGTGGCCCGGGGTTGTTCCTGCACGGTTTCCGCCACTTGGACTTTATAGCCGACCCAGTGTTTGTCTTTCGTTGTGGACTTGGAACTCCATTGGGCTTGGGGTTCATGCGGGTTGTGTACGGCGCCGGTCGGTTGGGCGCGGGTGGGTTGGGCGTGCCCGGCGGGGTCGAACTCGTAGTTCTCCAGGAAGACGCGTTGCAGCAGCACGAAGGTGTCGCGCGCGGCAATCAGCGCGCAAGCCGCGCCCTGCTGCCAGATCGCCAGCAGGTCCGCGCCCGCCTCGGCGGACTTGGCCTGCAGGGCTTTCAGGCCCGCCCGCGGGTCGAGTTTGCCTTCGACATAACGTTCCCAGTACCCGGACCAGGCTTCCGGCAAGAGCTCCGCGGCCTCCACGTCCTCGAGCAGCAGGCGGATGGTTGCGCGCGCGCATTCCAAGCGGCTCATTTCTCTCAGCAACCCCCAGACATGCGTGGAGTCGAGCCGTTGCCGGGACCGCTTGGGCACCCAGCCCTGCTCGACGAGGTAATCCAGCACCGCGGCAAACGCCAAGCTTTCCTGCCCGCTTGCCACCAGCCGATTCCTGAAGCTGACCAACAGCGAGGGGTCAAAGGCTGCATCGCTCGCGGTCAGGTGCAAGGCCAGTCGCCAGCGCTGGTCATACTGCACCGATTCGGCTGCCTGCTGGTCCCCGGCTCGCAGGACGAACTGCAGGATCAACACGCCGAGCAGGCGGACCGGATCCCACGCCGGCCGGCCGTTGTCCGGGCAATACAACGGCGCCAGTCGGGCGCGGTAGGTTTCCAGCAACGGAAAGATCGTGCAGGCAAAGAAGACAAAGAAAGCGGCCCGGCGCTGGACAGCCAGCGGGATGTGCGCCAGTTGCTCAAAGCGGGCCAACACCGTCGGTTCGGGATCGGCTGGCGGCAACTGCCGGGGGAGTGACATGGGCGTAATTTCCTCAAGTTGGGGGTTGACAATGGCTAGGCTATAGCCTAGCCTAAGGGAATGCAAGCCCAATATCCAATCAAAGTGCAGGCCATTCGATCCAAGGGAAGAACCGATCGGTATTACGTGTTCGTGCCGCTGCCGCTGGCCGCCGCCATCGGGCTGGCCGCCGGGGAGGAGGTGCAGTGGTCGCTGACGGACAAAAACACCCTGTTCGTGAAACGCGTCAACTCGTCAGCAACACCGCCGCGTAGCAAAAAAGCGAAGAAAGGAAAGCAAGCCAGACGAAAATAACCCAAGCCGCTCAGCAGGTGTGATCAAGCCCAGTGGGGTTTTTCAGCGGAATCAACATTCAACATTTGGTGAGAACGGCATAGTGAGAAAAAGGGCCATCCTGGACCGACCCCATTACAGGTCAGGCAAGCGGCTGGGTCGTGAGAAACTTTTCAATCTCGCGCGTGAGGACGGCGCAGACGGTTTCAGCCAGGATCCGATTGCCCGTGGCCGTGAGATGAACGCCGTCCGGCAGAATACACGATTCGGGACCGGTCGCCGCCATTTCACGGCGCAGCGCCAAATCAACATCCGCCAGTGGCAGACCCCGGCTATGCGCAAAATCGCGCGTGACTTTCCGGTACTGCTCCCCGAACGCATCCATCCCGCCCTGTTGCTGATAAAATTCCTTCTCATGAAACGAATGCCACTGGTCAATGATGGGTGTAAACGGCAGGACGATCAGGCGGCCGCCGCACGCGGCGGCAATCTTGGTGTTGATCAGATCAAAATTCGTAACGTATTCTTCCAGACCCACCCGCCGGTCGTTTTCCCAGGTCCCATCGTTCCCGAATTCGACTGTCACAAAGTCTGGCCGGTGTTGGAGAACATCCGTGTCGATCCGGCGCAGGCCCTCCCGCGAGGTGTTCCCGCCGACCCCGGCGTTGATGACTTCGATATCCAGATTGGCGAACCGGTCGCGGAGCAACCGGTTTAAGAGGGCGGGCCAACGGTCGTGGAGAGCCTGATGGCCCGCCTCTGTAATGGAATCGCCAAACGCAACGATCGTAAATTTTTGATGATTCTTCATGAGCGAGCGGCCCTGGTTTTCGGTGGGTGCCGATTCAGCGGGTCTGTAACTGTTCGACCTGGTGGAGAATGGTGGCGGGCAGCGGCACAGGATTTCGCGCGGCCTTGAGATATTCTTCCAGATGCGTGAGAGCGGCGGTGCCGCCGATCGTCGTCCGGATCGCCGGTTCGCTGGCAGCCAACCGGAGGTTGAATTCGGTGGCAGTCTGACAACCCGCGGCTTTGATGAGCGCCGCCAGCTCGGCGGATTTCGTGCGGCTGTGTTCGTCGGCAGGGCCGCCGCCCAGGGTGCGCAGGGCCAGGGCGGGGATATTTTGGCCCTGGATTGCCCGCCAGGCCGCGTCACTGCAATCGCGTTGGCAGGCATTCCAATAGAGGATCACGCCGTCGATCAATCCACTCTGGGTGGCCGCCACGGCGGCATCGGAATTCTGTGGCGTCAAAAATATCACTGCCTGGCGGATCAGCCCCCGTGTGCGGAGCGCCGCGAGCTCGTCGACCAGCGGACCGCCATTGTTGCGTAATTGGTCCACCAGATTGCCGGGCTTTGGATCCATGGAAACCAGTTGCGCCACGTCGATGGCATCGATTCCGAGCCGGCGGCAACTGTCCTCGACTTCGAAGCGCATCAGTGGAACTGAGGCATCCCGGATTTTGATAATCAACTTTGGGATCCGCTGCCGGTCTTCCGTAAAGGCGTGGCGGAGGACCATGAAAGTAAACCCTTGATTGTAGGTTGGGCTGGAGTGAAACCAGACCCCCGCCTCCATGGCACGCCGCGCCACGATCAGATCCTGCGTGATATCAGCCGGGTTCCGGCCTAATGACATGCTGCCAAATGTATACGGGGTGAACGGTGTCATGGTGAGGTGCGCGCTATTTTCCGGCGGTTGAGGCTTTCACGGGAGCGGCGGGCTGGGCCGGTGCGGGCAGCGCGAGGAAGCCCTTGGCAACCAACTCGGCCGCCTTGGCATCCCGCACCTTCCGATCCGTGCTCCCGAGAATCATGGCAATGACGCGCTGGCCATTGCGTTGGGCGGTGATGGCAATCGAGTAGCCGGCTTCCGAGAAATATCCCGTCTTCAAGCCATCGACTCCGTCGACTGCGCCGAGCAGGTGGTCATGGTTCCGCATCATGACCATGTGTTTGGGATCATTGGGGCGGAACGCGCGTTCGCGCGTCGCGGTGTACCGCAAGATGTCTTTATGCTTCAGCAATTCACGGCAAAGCAGGGCGAAATCGCGGGCCGTGGTGACATCATGTTCCTGACCGACCCCGGGGGGTAACCCGTGGACGGAATGAATGATTGTGCTGGTCATACCCAGTTCTTGCGCACGTTTGTTCATCAACTCAACGAAGGCTTCCGTGGAGCCCGCCACTTTTTCCGCCAGCGCCACCGCCACGTCATTGGCCGACTGCACGGTGAGGGCATAGAGCATTTCATCCAGGGAGAAAGTTTCTTTCTCGGCCAGCCAGACCCGGGACCCGCCGATATGCGAGGCTTTGGCGCTGACGTTGACCGTATCCTGCAATGTGAGTTGTTTCTGGTCGATCTTTTCCAGAATGATCAGCAGATCCATGAGCTTCAGCGTGCTGGCGGGATACCCTTTGGCATCGGCCTTGTCTTCGAACAATACCTTGCCGGTCGCGGCATCCACGACGATGGCGCCGAGGTACGGGTTCGCGGCGATGGAACCTTTCTTCGCGGGTTTGCCGGCGGGAGCCGGATGTTCCTCGGCTCTGGCTGCGGTCAGCAGCATTCCCGCCAAGCCCAGCCAAACACAGGTTTTAAATAGATTATTCATAAGAATCTGCCCCGATAGATGTCATTGCCGGCGTCGTCAAGGCAAGCCTAATTGTTGCCCAAGCTGCGGCGATAGTCGCGGGGGGATTGGCCGCTGACACGGCGAAACTGGCGGGTAAAATAATTGCTGTCGTTAAACCCACACGCCAGCGCAATGTCGGTGATGCGTTGTTCCTGGTCCGCCAATAACTCGCGCGCTTTCTGGATGCGAACCCGAATCAGATAGTCGATGGGAGCGTGTTGAAAGACCCGCTGGAAGGTCCGCATCAACGTGCTTTGCGACATGTGCGCGACCCGCAACAGTTGCGGGATCGTGATCGGCTCACTGTAATGCCGGTCGATATAACTCAACACTTCGCCCAACCGCAGCAACGGTTGGTTGAGTGGACGTTTGGGGTTGGCATAACACCGGGCGAGATAGGCTATCAGTTGCATCAAATGCGCCCGGGCTGTGAACCGGTAGCCGGGCGCGCCGGCCCGGAGTTCCTGCTCCAATTGCGCAACCAACCGAATGGCTTCGGCTAATTGTTCGGTTGTGAGATGCAGCCGGTCGCGGAATCGGGCTTGTTGCCGCAACCGCGGTTCAATGCGAAAAAGCAATTGGTAGCCGGGCGTGTCGCCGAGGTCGGCGAGTGACAGCCCCAGTTCCCTCGGCTTGAAAAGGATATTGATCAGCCCCATGCCTTCCACGTCGGCATATCCATGCTGCATTTGGCCACGGAGCAAGAACACATCGCCGGCTTCCAGGACGTAGTCATCGTTGTCGGTCAGATGCCGGCCATGCCCCTGGGTGATCACCACCAGTTCGTTAAATTCATGCCGATGCAGCCGGTCGGATGCATCATGATTGGGCAGTCGCATCACGGCCAACGGGAACCCGTTATCCTTGAAAACGCTGGCAGAAGTAATCAGGGCGACGCTCATTGAATGTGGGAGGATTATGCTAATATTTGATTGAATCGTCAAGGTAACAACCCCGGCGCTGCGGCACGATGCGCGCCACTGATTGCCGGTCAACCGCCCCGCATAACGCGGGGGTCCAGCGGGATCGGCCGCAGCGGAGGAAGCAGAACATGGCTTTAAAAGTTGCAGTGGTCGGCTTGCGCGGGATCGGCACGACGCACGCCCAGAGTTATTCCAAGGATGAACTGTCCAAGCTGATCGCGGTTTGCGATGTGGTCAAAGACCGCGCGGACGCGTTGGCCAAAGATTTGGGAGTGAAGGCGTATTACCGGGTTGCCGACCTGCTGGAAGGCGAGCCCGATCTCGATATTGTCGATGTCTCCACCGGGGGCTATGAAAACGGCGGCTGGCATTTCGAGCCGACCATGCAGGCGATTGCGGCTGGCAAAAACGTGCTGGTCGAGAAGCCGATTTCCAACGACATCCGCGATGCGCGCGAGATGGTCCGGTTCGCTGCGGAAAAGAATGTCTATCTGGGCTGTAACCTCAATCACTTTTTTACCGAACCCGCCCGCCAGGCCCGGCAACTGATTACCGATGGCAAGGTGGGCGAGCCGGTCTTTTGTTTGCATCGGATGGGATTCATTGGCGGCGAAGCGACGTACGGCCGGGACCGCGGTCCGAATGCGGACGGGATGCCCTATTTCCACACCAAGGCATTCTTGGCACACCCGTTCAGCTTGCTGCGTTATTTTGGTGGGGACATCACCCATGTGCAGGCGTTCATGGATCGGCCAAGCTTCCGCCGGAAAGCGGAGGATCTGATGGTTTCCGTCGCCAGCATTCATGTCCGGTTCGCCAGTGGCGCAATCGGTTATCTCTTCAGCCAGCGCGGGGACGCGACGATGGGGCTGGGCGGCTGGTGGAGTTTTGAGTTTGGCGGCACGAAGGGCACTTTCACGATTGAAAACTGCGTGGAAAAATTGACCTACTATCCGGCGCCGGTGCCGGCGGACAAACTCGGTCTCGGGGAACAACCCGGACCGGTGGTAACGAATACCGGGATCAAAGACTTTGGCGCGACGTTCCCGGCCCGGATTCATGCCTTCTTGGAAGATGTGACCCATCGCGTCCCCAAGCAGAAGTTGCGCGCCTCGGGCCGCGATGCGTTGGCGACACTGGAATACACCTTCGCGGCGATTGAGTCCTACGAACAGGGCGGCGAGTTGGTGCGCCCGCATGCGTTGCCCACGTTACAACGGGATCCCAAAGATCAATAACCAGGATTCAGCATCATGAAACTCGGCGCAAATTCAGTTCTGTTCGGCGGCTACGACATGGAGACCGCCTTCAAATACACCGCGGTGGCCGGCTACGATGGCATTGAGGTTTCCGCCATTGGCGGCATGAGCCAGCATTTGGTCTTGGAACGCTGGCAGGAATGCGCGCCAGCCATCAAGGAATTGTCCGGCAAATACAACCTGCCGATTCTGGCGATGGAGCAACCCTCCCAGGATCCGGCGACGATGGAAGCGGCATTCCAAGCGGCAGTCGCGATTGGCTGTCCACTCATCAACTGCGGCCCGGGCGGCAAGAGCAACGATGACGCCACGCTCCAACAATCCATCGAATCGCTCGGCAAACTGGCTGATCGCGCGGCGCATTACGGCGTGACCCTGTGCGTCAAAGCCCATGTCGGCGCGGCGATTTATAATACGCCGACGACCCTGCGCGCCTTGCGAGCCATCCACTCAAAATCCTTTGGGCTCGACATGGATCCCAGTCATATTTACCGGGCGAACGAAAACCCGGTCGAGGCCCTGAGCGCGGTGGTCACGCGGATCAAACATGTCCACATCCGCGACTGCAAAGGCCGGCAGCAGAATCCCGGCAAGCCCGAAATGCAAGCCAACGGTCGGGGCGACATAGATTTGCTCGGCTATATTCGCGTGCTGCACCAGAACAACTATACCGGTCCGGTCGACCTCGAAGTCATCGGGGCCAAAGATTACGAATTACCGGCGTGTGTGGCCATTGCGGCCGAGTCCCGCGGCCACATGCAAGCCTGTCTCCAAGCCTGCGGGGCACGGCAATAAACCGCCAAGTCGCCAAGGCCACCAAGAAAAGAAAATGAAAGAACCCAGCCTAAAACTGGACCAATTGACGCACGAGGTAATCGGTGCGGCAATTGAAGTGCATCGGACCTTGGGACCGGGGTATCTGGAGTCGGTGTATGAAGAGGCGTTGGCGATTGAGCTCGCGTTGCGGGGTATTCCGTTTACGCGGCAGGTTGTGATTGCAGTCGACTACAAAGGCCATTCGGTTGGCGAGAGCCGGCTCGATTTATTGGTGGGCGGACAACTTGTCACCGAACTGAAAGCCGTTGAAGCGCTTGCCCCGATTCACAGCGCTCAGGTGATTTCTTATCTCAAGACGACCGGACACCCGCTCGGCCTGCTGATCAACTTCAACGTCGGCTACCTCAAGGACGGCGTGAAACGCGTCGTGCTGACCAACGGAGGGGAATGAACCACCAATCCGCATCTGATCTTGGCGGCCTTGGCGTCTTGGCGGTTCAACTCCTATGACCATTCGCCTTGGCATTCTCGGGTTTGCGCATGCGCATGTGAACATGTATTGCGCCGAGTGGCGCAAGACCGGTGCGGTGCAGGTCGTGGCCGGCTGGGATCACGATGCCGCCCGGGCGACGGCCGCTCAGAACCAACACCAAATTGAATTGGCCGCCACACCACAGGCGTTGCTGGCGCGCCCGGACATCGCCGCGGTGGTGATTACGGCGGAAACCTCCCGGCATGCCGAGCTCGTGGAACAAGCGGCCGCCGCCGGCAAGGCGATCATCCTGCAAAAACCCATCGCGCTGACGCTGGCCGAAGCCGACCGCATCGTCGCGGCAGTGCAGCGCACCCGGGTGCCCTTCACCATCGCGTGGCAGATGCGGGTCGATCGCCACAACGTGCAACTCAAATCGTTACTGGCGAGCGGCGAATTTGGGCGCGTCTTCATGATCCGGCGCCGGCATGGGTTGCCGTCGCAGACCTGGAAAGATTTTGACAAGAGCTGGCACGTGCAGCCGGAGTTGAACCGCGATTTGTTCGCGGATGACTCCGCGCATCCGCTGGATTTCCTGTACTGGCTGCGCGGGATGCCGGTGAGTGTCTCCGCCGAGTTGAGCACGCTGCTGAATCCCGCCATTCGCAACGACACCGGCCTGGTGACCTTGCGCTACGCGGACGGGTCGCTGGGGGAAGTCTCCTGCTGTTTCGTGGCTTTGGCCGGCGAGAATGTGACCGAAGTGACCTGTGAACAGGGCGTGATCATCGAAAACTATGGCGATGTGCCGAGTTGCAATGTGCCCCGGCCGCCGGGCGGGGGCGCGCAGCTCAAATGGTATTTGCAGAAAACCGGCCAGTGGACCGTCAGTGACCTGCCGGAGATCAAGAACCACGGCGAACGCCTGACCGGTCTGGCCGCGCCGCTGGCTGAATTTTTACACGGCCACCGACCGCCCATTGCCACCGCCGCTGAAGGCCGCGATGTCTTGCGCATCGTCTTGGCCTGTTACGATTCTGCGAACCAGGGAAAACGAATCAATCTGAGTTAACCAAAGGAAAAAATATGGCAACCAAAAAGAAACCCAATCTGCTCTTCCTCGGCATTGACAGCCTGCGCACCGATCACATGAGTTACTATGGCTATCACCGGCTCACAACGCCGCACATGGACAAGCTGGCAGCGCGCGGCGCGGCTTTTTCCAGCCTGATCAGTCCCTCCATTCCGACCTCGCCCGGGTACACCTCGATGTTTACCGGCCTCGATTGTTTCAGCAGCAGCGTCGTGGCCCTGCGGCATGAAGGGGGACTCGACCCGAACGTGAAAACATTGGCGGAGATTCTGGGTGAAGCTGGCTACAACACGACCTGCGTTGGGTTTAGCGGGAATCCGGCCTCCCGCGGCTTTCAAAAATACCTCGATTTCTCCGGCTGGGGCTCGTATGCGGAAGGCCGCAGTCCGAAGGCGGAAAATTTGAATGCCGTGACTTTGCCGGAATTGCAGCGGCTGGCGGAGGACGACAAACCTTTTTTCCTGTTTATGCGGCACATGGATCCGCACTCCCCGTATCTGCCGCCGCGGCCGTTCGAACGCGCGTTTTACGCCGGCAACGAAGTCGATCCGGCGAACCAGTCGCTCGAACCGGTTATGAAATTCAAGCCGTTCTGTGATTATTTCGCGAGCTGGTTCCCACCCGGTTGTACTGACAAGGATTACGTCATCGCCCAGTACGACGGTGCGGTTGCGTATATGGACGCCGCGATTGCGAATATCTTCGCCAAGCTCGCCCAGCTTGGCATTGAAGAGGAAACCCTCGTGGTGATCGATTCCGATCATGGCGAGACGCTCTACGATCACGATTGTTTTTTTGATCACCACGGCCTATACGAATGCACATTGCGGGTCCCGCTCATTTTCGTTTGGCCGGGCAAAGTGGCGGCCGGCCAGCGGTTCGCCGATATCTGCCAGATGAAGGACGTCACGCCGACCATTCTCGACCTGATCGGCCTCAAGACCGGCATCCGGTTCGATGGTCGGAGCCTTGTTCCGCTCCTGGAAGGAAAACCGCGCCCCGTCGAGCCGGAGTGTTACATCACCGAATGCACCTGGATGCGGAAACACGGCTGGCGGACGCCGCAATGGAAATACATCCACGCGTTGGAACCGGATTTTCATTTCAAGCCGGAGGTGGAACTCTACGACATTCTGCGCGATCCCGGCGAAACGAATAATCTCGCAAAGAAGGAGCCGGCGATTGTGGCAATGTTGGAAGCCCGCCTGCAGGCGTGGGTTGCCAAGCGGGAGAAGGAGACCGGCCGAACCAATCCGATGTACACGAATCTGAACTGGCACGGCCATAATTGCGGCCCGTTCAAGACCTCGCAACAGGCCTACGACACCATGCACATCGGCTCGCCGGGTGCGGCGCAGGCCCTTCAAGCCAAGGAATTGCAGACCCAACGCGGCCAGAAAACACTGTAAGCGCATGGTTGGAGATTCATTGAGGATTGAAAAGTGGAACGGGCGTCTCGCCCGTTTATTCGATAATTCATCTGAAATTAACGGGCGGGACGCCCGTTCCACTATTTTTGTAACCCCCGCGAAGCGACTACCATGATGGTCACTGTCATTGGCCGGGGGCATTCCGGTACGCGCGCCATGTCGCACACCTTGTCCGCCAGCGGGGTGGACATGGGCGCGCCGCTCAACGACTCCGGGGATCTCATCCCGCCGGAGGACATGTATGCGGCGTGCCGGGTCCTGGCCCCGCATGTGAAATGGCTGGGCGATTTGAACTGGGATTTTAGTGCCGTGCACAAGCTGGCGATTCCGGAGGAGTTCAAACGGCTGCTGAATTCGTTTCTGAAATCCGTGCTCGCCAGCCCGGCGGAGCACCGCGGCTGGAAGATTCCGGAGACGACCCTGGCCTATCCGTGGGTGCGGCGATTGTTCCCGGATATCAAATACATCTTTTGGATCCGCGATCCACGCGACTGCATCATTGGGAAGCATGTGACGGATGATCTGCGTGATTTCGGAATTCAATACCCGGTCACGGACGAGGAACGCCGGCGCCGTGCGATTTCCTGGAAATACCAGTATGATCTTGTCAAATCCACACCGAAACCGGTGGACTGGATTGAAGTCCGGTTTGAGGACTTCGTCCTCCGCCAGGAGGAAACGTTGCAGCGCCTGGAGAAATTCCTCGGAATTCCACTCGCGCGAATCCCGGTGCGCCCCGAAGTGATCGGCCGGTGGCAGCAGGATCCCGGCGTGCATGATTTTGATTTCTTCACTCCGGCGTTGCGCGCCTACAATTATAAAACATCATGAAAGTCTGCGTCATCGGAATGGGCCCCATCGGCAACCGCCACGCGAAACTCTATCGCGAGAATCCGGCGGCGGAATTGGTGGGTGTTTGTGATATCCGCGCCGACCGTGCCGCAGCGGGCGGCCAGGCGTTTGGCGTCCCGCATTTCAGCGATGCGCGGGAAATGTTACAGCAGCTCAAACCCGCGCTCGTCAGCGTGGCAACGGGCGGCTACGAATATGGGAGCGATCACTGTACCCCGACCCTGCAAGCCCTGGAAGCGGGTTGCCATGTGTTGTGCGAAAAGCCGATCAGCAACGACATCGCCCAAGCCGAAGCAATGGTCGCCAAGGCGAAAGAGAAAGGGCTCTGTCTGGGGGTCAATCTCAACCACCGGTTTACGCCCGCTGCCGTGCTCGCGAAAAAGTGGATCACGGATGGCCGGTTGGGCCACCTCTTGTTCATCAACATGGGGATGTGGATTATGAATCCCAACGAAAGTTCGCCCTATTTCCATTTGAAGGCGCTGCACCCGCATACCGTGGATATCATGCGCTATTACTGTGGCGACATTGAAGCGGTGCAGTGTTTTGCCACCAAGGCGCCCGGTCGAAAAATCTGGTCGACCGCCCAGTTCAACCTGCGCTTTGTCAACGGGGTGGTCGGTTCGTTGACTGGCAGCTACGACATCGGCCGCGGTCATCCGATGGAGCGGTGCGAAGTGGCCGGGACCGGCGGCCGGTTTGTCCTGGACGACATGTTCAAAGAAGTGACGCTCTATCCGGCGGAAACCTTGGAAAAGACCGTCTACACCAATCCCATCTTCGGTGGTATGCGCGATTTTGAGGATACCTTTCGGAATCGGATTAATCGGTTTACGGAACAGGTTGCGCAGGGTGTGCCCCCCGATCAAATCGACGGGAAAGGCGCGGATGGTTTGGCTGCGCAAAAAGTCTTGGCGGCCGCCATTGAATCGCTGGAGACCGAAAAAGTCGTTTACGTGAAATAAGAGCATGATGGAAGATTCGTTTTAGGAATAAAAGTGGAACGGGCGTCTCGCCCGTTCATTCGACAATTCAGTGAAACGAACGGGCGAGACGCCCGTTCCACTAGTTGTCCTGAACCAAAAGGAACGTTAATGATTCGCAAAGCATTTGTCATGGCAGTAAACGCCGGTCAGGAGAAAGAATACGAGCACCGGCACAATCCCATTTGGCCGGAATTGGAAGCAACGCTCAAGGCCCACGGCGCCCACAACTACTCGATCTTTCTTCACCCCAAAACCCGGCAGCTCTTTGGGTATGTGGAGATTGAGGATGAGGCCCGCTGGAACGCGATCGCGCAGACCGCCATCTGCAAAAAGTGGTGGAAGCACATGGGCGACATCATGCCGGCCAATCCCGACAACAGTCCGGTCTCGCAGGAATTGAGCCCGGTGTTCCATATTGATTAAGCCTCGTTCGTACGACCCGTATCGGAACTTGAAAACGCAGGTATTAAATAAGTGGGGTGGGAACCCGGTTTCGCAATTTGATTACGTCAACGATGCGATTGGTCGGCGGCCCCATCGGGTGGATGCGTTGGCAGTGACGAAAAACTTCGGCTATAATATCCAAGACCGCCTTCCGCATTTCCGTCATATGCTCAAATACTGCCGGTAACACTGGCGGACTTTCCTTTTGGAATGCCATGTTGCAGAACGCACAGCAGGCTTCACAGATTCCAAAGCTTTATAGAATGCAGGTTCGTTCTTCTTATGTTGAGAGGAACATTGGAGCAGGACTGTTATGATTGCCTTGAAAGACTTCTCCAAAAATTGTTCAAGCGCGAAGTTGTCTGTATCCCATCGAGCCATTGCGCGAAGAAAACTGCACTTCAATTGTGTTGATTGCAGCACTCGATGGAAAACTCGCAGCGAAGCCAATTGTGCTTGTTGTGCGCGTTTCTTGCGCTTCTTATTTGCAAACTGGTTAATTGTTGCGCGGAATACATCGTCGATGCGCGCCCATGCAATAGCTTCTGCGCGTGATTTCTCGGATGCATCGAAATCACTAAACAGCCTTGGCGCTGGCCCCAAGAAGAGCTCCTGTTTGCGTTTGGCTTTCACAGCACCTTCAGAAGATTCGACAGCCGAGAGTACTTGTGCGAGGCGTTCTTTCGATATACCGGTTTCGCCAATGTAAAGTTTATGTTCGCCCTTCTTCCTTTCAAGATGAACACCATGCCTTCGAAAATACCGCTGAAGCGAGACGAGAGAAGGCAGCTCGATCATGAGGTCGCTAGGCGAGACCTTGTTTTGATTGTTGGATCGGTACGCAACCTTCGACTCAATGTCATTGAGTTGTTCGGCCTGATGAACTTCAACGAATTTAACAATTACACGTGCCGGATTATGGGCGAGGTGCTTCATTACGCCGGGATTGCCAAGATATGAAACAGTCTGTGCTCCGTTCACAATCGTCGCCGAGCGCATGACTACAGCTTTGCCACGCTTGTGGATTTTCTCTCCTGTGATCGTAATGCCATTATGCGAGAAAACGAATTCATGCGGAGCCTTTTGAAGAGTGTCAAACATCCCAGTGCGTACTCTTCGGGCAGTATCTCCCGGCAACGCATACCGAATGTTTCCAGCAAAGAGGACGTTGCCATGTCGCTCAAAAGCTAATCCAAGTTCCCGCGCAGGAACTGTAAATACGCAAACGCTTGTTCCGTCCGTGTCAGCGATCCGCTGTGGCGATGATGCGCCTTGGATACGAATTTCGTCAAGACGAGGCGTCTTTCCTACACTGTAAATTCTTTCTAAATTCGCAAGAATGTCCGCATCGTGGACTTCAATATTATCTCTGTTGAGCGAACGCCTGAGAGCATCGTTAAACTGACAGGGTGCGATGACAATATAGCGGTGTCGGCGCCGCTCATCACGGAGGTTGCGATAGGAGTGCTGGAGATTGTCACGACAGGTTCCCAGCCATGTCTGGAAGTCGTTTAACGAGCCGTTTAGTGCAGTAATCGCACCTTGATATCGCTCAAGTTCTTTTTCGGTTGGTGGCTGTCGGAAATACTTCGACTGAACAACCAACACTTCCTTTCGGCTTTGACACTCAATTGGCCAAGCGATCACATCAATGCCACCATCCTTTGAGCCATCTGTGAATTCAACGAGTGCACGCCTGGCGTCGTACTCGTAACCGTTCGCAGCAAGCCACCAGTAGATAAACGCCTTCCAAGCCTTTTCTTCTGGATACTCTTTGCGGAGAATTTGTTTAATTTTGTCTTTTAGGTGCATATCTATTGCTCAGGGCTGGTTTAGCGGGTAGTCGTCGGTAATGGCAGGCGCGGCGAGGTAACGGTTGGGGTTGGTGGTGATCGTTTCATGCAGGACAGGCATCGCAGTTCACACCAGCTAGCGTGTTCACATTGCCGTTTTCGTCGAGTTCAAAACTGATACGGGGATTGCAGATTCGTGCCGCTGTCACTGCCCGTGCGCCCGGAATTCCAATTCCAAGCGGGTTAGTAACAGCGGTTTGGCCAACCAATCCATTGGATAAGCACATGACGTCAGTGTTGGCGCGAAGTTTTTGATAGACGCCAGCGTCTGGATGCTTACCGTCACCGGCAAACAAGACTGCTTTCGCGCGTGGGGTGCGTGAGACGAGGTTAAGGTAGTTTGACTCATGTGGTCGCGGGTGCAGGATGATCGCATTCGATGAGCCGTGATGGGGAACTTTGAAGACCAATGCCTTGGGTAGGATATTCCGTCGGTACCGGTCTGTCGTACTGGCCCAGTTCTCCTTTAGGGCATCGCTTCCGAGAAGCACGACACTTTGGCCATATTTCAGCGCCAGCACCGTGGACAACAGGTTTGGATCAGGCAAATTCTTGATCTTGTGCGCAGCCCGATCTCGGTAAGCTTTGATAAACTTGTTCTTGATGGATTCTTCGGGACTCAGAACATGAATCTCGACGCCATCAATTAAGATAGCTTTCACGTTGCTGTGCAACTGTCGGTCTTCGATATTGCGCTCGGCCACTGCCCCGTATAGCCGAACCAGAAACTCCGCCCAACCTTTGCGAAATTCGTGAGCGAATTGTGCGACGGCACTTGGATAGTTGTAGTTATTTGTCTCGGTGATGCAGAAGATGAATCCGACGACATCCGAAGTGCTATGCCAGAACTCCTCAATGTTTGGATGGGTTTCCAACACAGGAATGAGATCAATCCCATGGTCGGCGTGGGGATGGCTCAGGCAAACGAAGTGTATCTTTTTTCCGGCAACGAGGCCGGCTATGTTTGGCCGGTTAGTCTGTGATGAAGGGTGCGCGTCGACAATCCCCAGCCCGCCATTCGGGAAAGTGATGATGATCGTCTCACCATTGCCCGATTCATAGAAATCAACTCGTAGCTTTCCCAAATCGCTTGAAGATGAGTTTGCGTTTTTGTTTGAGGTCGTCATTCAAATCAAAACTGTCAGGAAAAGAATCAGATGGCTTGGCTAGCGCGCGGAAAGTGTATCCGACGATAACCTGTCCGTTGTCATGGATCTCGACTTCATCCATCTCAAACGGCTGGTTCTCCGCCACGATGCCGTTTTTGCTAAGCTGATCCGTCGGCAGGTAATACTGAGTTGGTTGGTCATTCTCGACGAAGGCGACACGCGATTCCCGGCCTTGGTTCTCGATCAGAAATCCGCGGATTCTGCGCAGAACACGCTTTTGTAGCTGGCTTCCCTTGTGGGCTGACGTGGCCGAATGCGAAGGAGTTTTCACCCTAACGCTTTCGACACCAAGTGCCGATTGTCGGCCTGTGAATGTAAATCCTGTTTCAAGTGATTCTGACGCACCGATCGACACGCTCGACTGCCGAGAAGAAATCATCACCGCACTCATTTGATTACTAGTTCCTCCATCAGAATTGCTTCTTGTTTCTTAAGTTGATCGAAATGTTTTGCGAGCAATTCAACCGGTGGGTCGCTCTCGATCAAATCCAATTCCATCATAATAGCGTATGGCGATTTGAGGTCAATCCGGTCAGCTTTCCGGTTCAGCCTGGCCAATCGCTCCTTGTGCTCGGGCGTTACATCGAATCCAGGATTAAATCGCTGCACCGACACCTTTTCGAAAGATACCGGATGTACCATCACATGAAAATCCAGGCTGCCGGAGGTGAAATTCAAATCGATGTTCTTTCGTGACGGCACCATTCCCACTGACTTTCCAAGTTGGATATGATATGAATCGCCTAAATTAAGGCTCGCCTTCAAAACGGCTTCCTCAGACTTCATCGGCCAATACGATTTCACCGCGAGACCTCTGGTCATCACAGCTTTCGGTGTAAAAAATTCACTTGTGAGCTTCGCTAGCCCCTCCGCCAGGCTGAGGAACAAAGTCCCATCGTCTTTGGGAAATTCTTGGGTAAGGCTGAGTCCTTGCGGGTCAGCATCGGCGGTTATCACTTCCTCGGGAATCTCCAGTCTGGCCCCGGTAACCTTGATTTCCCCGGGGATGAACCGGAATTTCTCGACGGCTTCCACCATGAACTCGCCGCACCGGTCGAGATAACGGTAGCCGCCAGCATGAGTCTGCTTGAAGTGAAAGCTGAGTCGATTCCAACTCATAGGCGTTTAAAATAGGCTTTGTCTCCAATTGTAGCAAGAAAAGAAATTAATTCGAAATGACGGACGGTCCGGCCGCCGGTAATGGTGGTTGCTAATGCCGGCAGTTCAGCGCTATGGGGGGTACCGCGGCGAACTTCGGCGATGGGGTGTTGCGCGACGGCAGCGGCAATCCCTTCCTGACGAGTCTGGCCGGCCGGAACGTGAGCGAACTGGCCAATGATGCCGGCTACACCACCGGCGCCTATGCTCCCGCCAATTCCGGTCAATGGGCCGGTACTCCGACTGCCACAATGGCCGAAGCCATCGACCGGCTCGCTGCACTGGCGAGCAACAACGGCGCGACGCCGGTGCCGTAAGGTAGGCGTGCTGTCCCAGCGCGCCGCCGTGTTGCGGTCCGACGCCGACGGCGGGCTCGGGACAGCCCGCCCGGAAATCGTTTGGTAGAGCGCCGTTGCGGAGAACCGCGTCTCGTCCAACTCGGCTCCGGGCGCGACCGGTCGCTGCGGAGGCGTCCGAGACGGACGCAACTACACCAGCCGCCACACGTTGTGCGCCGGTCTCCGACCGCGCACTCCGTCTGAGACCGACGCCGAACCAATGCCTCCGTGCGAATAGCGGAATTATTTTTTATCGCCACCGCGGCCGGTTTCGTTATCATGATCCGTGGCTATGATTCGCCGCCTGCTTACTGGAAGTCTGATTGTACTGAGCGCCACAACTGATGGAGCAACTTTGAACCCATTACCCATTTCGCAAATGCGGGTCTACATCGGCACCTATACCGGTGCGAAAAGTCAGGGGATCTACGCGGCGCGTTTCGATTCGCAGACCGGCGTGCTGACCACCCCGGAATTAGTGGCGGAAGCCGTGAACCCCACCTTCCTGGCGGTGCATCCGAATCGCCGGTTCCTCTATGCGGTCCAGGAAGGAACCGGCAAATCCAGCCCCGCGGTCACGGCCTATGCAATCGATGTCGCCACCGGTCGATTAACCTGGCTCAACACTCAATCCTCTGGCGGCGCGGGACCCTGTCATCTGATCGTGGATCGGTTGGGTCAAAATGTCCTGGTTGCGAATTATGGCGGGGGCAGTCTGGCGGTCCTGCCGATTGGCTCCGACGGCCGGCTCGGCCCGGCGACCGCCTGTGTGCAGCATTCCGGCGCGAGCGTGAATCCACAACGGCAAAAGGCGCCCCATGCGCACGGGATTACCCTGGATGCCGCGAATCATTTTGCAGTTTGTGCCGATCTCGGGTTGGACCAGTTGCGCTGCTATCGGTTTGATTCAGCGCAGGGCACGCTCACTCCCAACGATCCGCCAGCCGCGGCCGTGCAACCCGGGGCGGGTCCCCGTCATTTTGTTTTCCATCCAACGGGTCACTCCGGTTATGTCATCAACGAATTGGTGTCGACCATCACGGTGTTTGCCTACGACGCCACGCGTGGCACATTGGCGGAGATCCAGACCGTGACCACCGTCCCGGCGGATTTTGCCGGAAAGAATTATCCGGCGGAGATTGTGGTGCATCCGAATGGGAAATTCCTCTACGGCTCGAATCGCGGCCACGACAGTCTGGCGGTTTTTTCCATCGATCAGCCGACCGGTCGGCTGACCTGGTTGGAGCAGTCCGCGACTCTCGGCAAGGCATCCCGAAATTTTGCGATCGACCCGACCGGCCAATTCCTTCTGGTTGCGAATCAGGATTCCGGCACCCTGGTTGTTTTTCGTCTCGATCCGCAGACCGGTCACCTCACGGCCACGGGGCAGACGGCCGCCGTGGGGGCGCCAGTCTGTGTATTGTTTGTGCCGAATTAATCCCGACTGCACCCCTCACCTAACTCTCACATGGTCGTCGCTACCAATCGCCAGCAACCAAAGTCCATCCAACAAAACAGCGGTCGAGAGGATATCTCGACCGCTGTTTATTGCCTCCTTTCGCCGATCGGAAACGGAGTCAACGAATTGCCCGTTGGAGAAATTACCAACCGCAAACCATCAATTTCGGTGAAGGTGTCCGACGGTTTGCAAGAGTGTCCGGATGGTCGTGGGACGCGCGCGAACGACGACCCCTTGCTGGAGCAAGTCCGCGACGGCGAGCCCAACCTCGTGATCATTGCGGGAACATTCTGAGACCACGCGAATCAATTCTCCCAGAGTCAGTGTTTTTTGATGGCGATCCATGATTTTGTTCTCCGGTTGTAGTTGCTAATCCTTCCCTACTCCAGCCCGGACGATTTGTCTGTGGGGAATAACCCTGAAAATGCCCTAGGAGAATCACGGATGATTTTAGAGCGTGTTTAAAAAACGGAGGGACGCGCGGAGCTTGGACTGAGCCGCGAAGCATCGCGTCCGTTTGTCTCAGCACTGCGGCCACGATCCCGCCGTCGCGGGATGGCCCTCCGGGCGGGCTGTCCTTCGCCCGGATTATTCATGCATTTGGAGGGCGAGGCTCCTGCCGAGCCGTCCCAGCGGTTCGCCGGGAGGCTCACCCTCCAAATGCATGAATAACTTCGCCCAGCCCCCGGCCAACGACGGCTTTGGTCCGGCTCAGAATCAGCGCTGATTCTTCCGCCGGTCAGCTTCGGCTTGGGCGCACCGATCGCACTCTTCATTCAATGGATCTCCAGCGTGCCCCTTCACCCACCGCCATTCGATGGCGTGGTGTTGACTCAGGCGGCTGAGTTCCTGCCAGAGATCTTGGTTCTTCACCGGGGTCTTCCCCTTGGTTTGCCAGCCCCGGTTGACCCAGTTTGGCAACCATTGGGTGATGCCGTTGCGGACGTACTGCGAGTCCGTGAACAGCTGGACCTGGGTGGGTTCCGCCAAGGCGCGGAGCCCTTCGATGGCCGCCTGTAATTCCATTCGATTATTGGTGGTATCATCCGCGCCTCCGACCACACTCCGTTTCTGCTCCGCCTGCACGATCACGGCCGCCCAGCCGCCAAACCCAGGATTCGGAGAACAGGCGCCATCGGTATAAATCACTGCGGATTGAGCCGGGACCGGCTGTGGGAGCGGGGCGGGTGCCGCCGCCCAATCGAACAACGAACCGGTTGATTCTCCGCTGTGAGTGCGTTTCATATAATGGAGCGGAATCCTATCGAGATCGCACCGGTCCGGCAAGGGTGGCAATGGATTATGGGTGCTGCGTCAGTGACGACGGGTCGTCCCGTAGCCGCCGCCGTCAGGCGGTGGATCCTGCCGTTCGCCACGCTCTGACGAGCGCAGCTACCTGCCGATTCCAGCTGTCACTGACGCATTACGGATAGGATTGGGAAAATTGGGTCGGTTGACCTATAAAGTGAATCTGCCATGAAAAATGATCGTCATGTTCTCGCCCTCATGGCGCATCCGGATGATATCGACAGCGACGCCATGGAGCACAAAAATTTGTTTGGCGAACGAATTGTGCCGCAGTTCTACATCGATATCACGCGGGCGATGCCGGTGAAAACCCGGATGCTCAAATGCCACGCCAGCCAACGGGATTGGTTGCACAAGCATCATGGAATGGATGAGTATGTGCGGATGATGCAGGAAATGTCGGCCGACCGCGGCCGGGAAATCGGCGTGCGTTACGCGGAATGTTACCGGCAACATTTGGGGCATGGCTACCCCCAGAACAATGCCTTGGGCAAAATTTTAGGGGCGCTCACCGTTACGCAGGAGTGATGTGCGGACTGGTGGCGGACCTTGGCGGGCGAGGCTCCCGCCGAGCCCCAGGTTGCGTAGTCCTGAAAACGGCTCGGCGGGAGCCGCGCCCTCCAGCGGACGGTTGCCAGACCGCTCGGCGAAGCTTGCAAGTTCGCAATGAAATTGGTAGGATACTTCCATATTACGGATGGGCGTGTAGTTCAGTTGGCTAGAACGTTCGGATCACACCCGAAAGGTCACAGGTTCAAGTCCTGTCACGCCCACCAGCCTTCGCTCGGCTGGCACCGAGCTTCGGCGCGGCACGCCAGCTGAGCGAAGGCTGCCGCGCCAAAGCTCTGAGCGAAGGCGGGCTTTTGTTCTTCTGGCACCGAGCTTCGGCGCGGCACGCCAGCTGAGCGAAGGCTGCCGCGCCAAAGCTCTGAGCGACGGCGGGCTTTTGTTCTTCTGGCGCCGAGCTTCGGCTCGCTAGTTATGAGTGCAACGTTTTTCTACGTGTATATCTTGGAAAGCTTGGCCGCACCCCGCCACTACTACACGGGATTTACCGAGAACCTTCACGGTCGTCTCGACCACCACAACTCCGGCTCCGTTCCGCATACCGCCAAGTACCGTCCGTGGCAAATAAAGACCGCCCTGGCATTCATTGATCGCGACCAGGCACTAAACTTCGAACGCTATCTCAAAACGGGATCCGGTCGGGCTTTCGCCATGAAACGTTTATGAATCGACCCTTGCTTCTCTGTCTGCTGGTCGCGTTGGTCTTGCGTCTCTCGTTTGTCCTGCTCGTCTTCCCGGTCCTGCAAAACCGCTGGCAGTTGCGGGACGACGGTGACGGCTACCGGCCCATTGCCCAAACCATTCGGGACCACCAATACAACGATGTCACCCGGGGGCCGGTCTATCCGTCCCTCGTCGCGGCCTGTCCGGGAATCACACTCAAAATCCTGCAAGCCCTCCTCGATACTGCGGTCGTTGCGCTCCTCTTTTGGCTGGCCGGGCGGCAACTGTCCGCGGCGTGGCTGTGGGCGCTGTATCCGTTCGCCATCTGGCGCGTGGCATTTGTGAACAAGGAAACGGTGCTGACTTTTTATCTGGTGATTTACCTTTGTCTGCAACTGCGCGCCTGGCGATCCGGTCACTGGCGGGATTGGATGGCCGCGGGGCTCGCGTGTGGGCTGGTGAATCTCTGTAAACCCATGTTTCTACTCTGGCCAATCCTCCTGTTGGCCGTCGTTCCCCACCGCGCGTGGATTCTAATCGCCGCCATGCTGGTGCTCATCGTTCCGTGGACCTACCGGAACTGGCGCGTGACCGGCGGCGAGTTCTTGCCGGTGGCCACCGAACGCGGCGGAGTCACCACCTTCATCGGTAACTTTCAGCCCACTGCCGGTAATTGGGAAGGCCCCGGCAAGCCGCTCTGGCAAGCCGCCGTGGCAGAAATTATTGCAAAAAACGCCGGTGCATCAGTCGTGCAACTGGACCGGGTGTTCTACCGGGCGGCCTGGCAACAGTTCGCCGACCACCCAATCCAGGCCCTGGGGCTCGCACTCCGGAAATGTGGCCGATTCTGGTTTTTCAGTGCGAAACATCGGGAATTACTTCTCGCCGGGCTGATCCAAGGTGGCTATCTGGCACTGCTCGGGATTGGTTTGTGGCGGATCCGCCCTTGGAATCGAGAGATCGGACTGCTGCTGGCCATGCTGGGATATGTAATGGTCGTCCATGCGCTAAGTTACGCTGATCTTCGGTTTTCGTTGCCAGTCATCCCGTGTGTTTGCGTATTAGCGAGCCGGACTTTCGCTCCGGTCGCGAAAACAAGCTTGACCGGACCCTGCCAGCAGGCTTGACCTGGGATTCAGTCGTTGTTTATGCTGGCGGCGCATGAAGCAGCGGATTCTGTTCCTTTATCTCACGAAACATTCGGGCCACTATGCCGCCGCCGTCGCGGTCGAGGCGGCGGCACGCCGGTTGAACAACAATGTCGAATCCATGTTGCTGGATTCGTTCAGCCATGCCAACCCGCTCTTATCGAAGGTCACCCTGAAAGCCTACCTCGCGGCGCTCAAAACCGCGCCCGAAATCTGGGAGTGGATGTACGACAACCCAAAATTCAAGGAACGGACCGCCATGATCCGGGAACTCCTGAACCGCGGGAATTCGCGGAAACTTGAAAAGATTTTGCGCGCGTTTGATCCCGATGTGGTCGTCTGCACGCAGGCGTTCGCCTGTGGCGTGCTCGCCTCGTGGAAACAGCGCACCGGGAACCACCGACCCGCACTCGTGGGCGTGCTCACCGACTTCGTGGCGCACCGGTATTGGGCGCACAACCAGGTGGACATGTACATCACCCCCAACGACGCCACCCGCAGCACGCTCATCGCGCAAGGTGTCGCACCGGACCGGATCCGCGTCCATGGCATTCCAGTTGCAAACCAATTTCTCACAATCGCCGACAAGGACGCCGTGTACCGGTCCCTCGACCTCAAGCCTGGCTTGCCGTTGCTGCTGGTCATGGGCGGCAGCCTCGGGCTCGGCCCGATGAAATCGGTCATCCGCAAACTCGACCGGTTGCCCCAACCTTTTTACATCGTGGCTGTGACCGGCAAGAATGAAGAGCTTCGGGAACGCCTCGAACGACGCGGTGCCAAACTCCGCCATCCCACCCGGATCTTCAGTTTTGTCGAAAATGTCCACGAACTGATGGACGCCGCGGAATTGGTCGTCACCAAGCCGGGCGGCATCACCACCGCGGAATGCCTGGTCAAACGCCTGCCCATGATCATCATCAATCCCATTCCCGGCCAGGAAGCGAAGAACACTTCCCTGCTCCTCGCCCAAAACGTGGCGGTCCAGGCTGAAAAAGCCAAGGATGTAGTGAATCTGGTTGATGAATTTCTCCGCAACCCCGACCGGCTCCGCGCGATGCGCGAAGCCGCCCGCAGCCTGGGCCGCCCCAACGCGGCGCATGATGCTGCCACCGATATTTTAAGCCTGCTGCCGAGTCACCCATGAGCCTGAAATACCGGCAACTCAAGCTGGGCGAAGCGATCGCCCGCTATCTCCCGCGCCAGATCGGCTACGGGTGTGCCCGCCGGTTCGCCGACCTGTACGTCCTGTTTGACCGGCGCGGCCGCGAAGCCGTGATTCACAACCTGCGCCGCATCCACCAGCACAACGGCACCGTCCTGTCCCAGCGCGCACTGCGGGCGCTCGCCCGCGAGAACTTTCTCAATTTTGCCAAGTACCTCGTCGATTTTTTCCACTTTCTGCATCTGGACCGGGAACGGGCGGATCGGCTCATCAATTTCGGGATGGTCCCCAATGTGTTCGATGAACTGCTCGCCAAGGGGAAAGGCGTCATTGCTCTCAGTGCGCATCTGGGGAATTGGGAGCTCGGCGCCGGTGCGCTCGCCCAACGCGGCTACCCATTCAATGTCGTGGCCCTCTGGCAGCCCGATCCGAAACTGAACGAGCTCTACCAGAGTTATCGGACCAACCGGGGGGTCCGGCCGATTCAATTTGGGCGCGCCGCCCGTGAATGTATTGCCGCGTTGCGCCGCGGCGAAATTGTGGCAGTGCTCGGCGATCGGGATTATACCGGGGGACGACAGACAGTAAATTTCTTCGGGCAACCCGCCCGGTTGCCGGATGGTCCCGCCAAACTCGCACTGACCACCGGCGCCCCGATCTTACCGGTGTTCATGGTCCGCGTGGAAGGTGACACGTTTTCGTACGTGCTCGGCGAACCAATCTGGGCCGACCGCCAACGCGATACCGTGGCGGACATTGCCGGGCGCGTGGCGAGTGCGTTGGAAAAAGTCATCAGCGCCCACAGCGAACAGTGGTACTTGTTCCACGATCTCTGGAACGTCGAGGACGACCGGCGGATGGCGACCACGGCAGCCTTTGGCGAGCCCGCCGCCCGGCAAGCCAATGAATGATCGCGCCCTGGCGCTGATCCCGGCCTTCAACGAGGCCGGCCCCATCGCGGACGTGATCCACCGCGCCCAACCGCACGTTCACGAGGTCGTGGTGATCGACGACGGCTCGACCGATACCACTTCGGAAGTCGCGCGCGCGGCCGGTGCCACCGTGCTCCGCCATGACGTGAACCGCGGCAAGGGAGCGGCCATCATTACCGGCTTAAATTATTTGCGCCAATCGGCGGCCCACTGCGGAATTTTTCTCGACGCTGACGGCCAGCATGATCCGGATGCACTGCCGTCGTTCCTCGCGCTGGCCGAACAGACCGGCGCCGGCATTGTCATCGGTTCGCGGATGGCCGATACCCACAGCATGCCAACCTTGCGGTTGTGGACAAACCAGTTTATGTCGTGGCTGACCGGCAAACTGGCCCGGCAAGTGATTCCCGACAGCCAATGTGGATACCGGCTGCTGGCGCGGGCCGTCTTGCCCGATTTACATCTGGCAACGGCTCGGTTCGAGACGGAAACAGAAATGCTCATCCAAGCCGGCCGCGCCGGACACAAGATTGCCAGCCTACCCATTCGGACGATTTATTTACCGGGCCGAGTCAGCCGGATTCAGCCCGCTGGGGATGGCGTTCGCTTTTTCAAGCTCGTCGGCAAATACTGGCCGTAACCGGATCGGCAGGGTGATTAGTAGGACAGGCGTCCCGCCTGTCTGATGATCTGAATGAAATAGACAGGCAAGATGCCTGTCCTACTACCGGAAAACAGGCGGGATACGTCCCGCCTGTCTGATTACTCGTACCGCTTGATGACGAGGGTGGCATTATGGCCACCAAAGCCGAGGCTGTTATTCACGCAGGCGTTGACGCGCATCTCGCGCGCAACATTCGGCACGTAATCCAGATCGCAGTCCGGATCCGGCGTTTCGTAGTTCACCGTCGGCGGGACGATCCCATTCTGGATGGCGAGAATACAAACTGCTGTTTCCACAGCGCCGGCGGCTCCGAGCAGGTGGCCGGTCATGGATTTGGTGGAGCTGATCGCCAACTTCCTGGCATGCGCTCCGAAAATGGTTTTGATGGCCTGAGTTTCGCACTTGTCGCCGACCGGAGTGGAGGTGCCATGCGCGTTGATATATTCCACCTGGTCAGGATTGAGTTTGGCATGCCGGAGCGCCATGGCCATCGAGCGGGCCGCTCCTTCGCCGTCCGGCGCCGGTGCGCTCATGTGGTACGCATCCCCCGTCAGGCCGTATCCGCCCACCTCGGCATAAATCCGGGCGTGGCGTTTGCGGGCATGTTCCAGAGATTCGAGAATCACCACGCCCGCCCCTTCGCCCATGACAAACCCGTCGCGGCCGGCATCGAACGGCCGGCAGGCGTGCGTCGGATCATCATTGCGGGTGCTCATGGCGCGCATGGAACAGAATCCAGCATAGCCCAGGCCCGTAATGGCCGCTTCACTGCCGCCGGCAATCATCACGTCGGCGTCGTCATGGATGATGGCGCGCGCCGCTTCCCCAATACTATGGGTGGCGGTGGCGCAGGCGGAAACAACCGAAAGATTCGGGCCTTTGATGCCCAGCAACATGGAAATATAACCGCTGGCCATGTTGACGATGAGCATCGGGATCATGAAGGGAGAAACACGGCTCGGGCCTTTGGTGAGCAGAATGTTGGCCTGGGTTTCAATGGTTTCCATCCCGCCAATACCGGAGCCGACCAGACAGCCAATCCGATTCAGGTCTTCCTTGTCGAGCTCCAGATGCCCATCGACTACGGCCATCCGGGCAGCCGCAACAGCGAATTGAGTGAACCGATCGGTTCGCCGCGTTTCCTTGGCCGGCATGAACTGCTCGGGCTTGAAGTCTTTGACTTCGCCGCCGATTTTGCAGTCGAATTTGGTGGTATCAAACCGGGTGACCGGTCCAATCCCACTCTTGCCGGAAAGCAGGCTCTGCCAGAAAGTCTGGAGATCGTTGCCGACTGGCGTGATGACCCCCACGCCGGTGATTACAACACGTCGTTCACTCATGATAATTCGGGAAACTGGTCAGCAAAATGGGGCATAAAGCGATTTTTTGCAACTCACTTCATGCCCCAAATTGGATGATCGAAGAATGCCGGTGGGTTATTTCTCGCCGCGTTCTTCAATATACTTGATGACATCGCCAACGGATTGAAGCTTCTCAGCATCCTCGTCGGGGATTTCGGCGCCAAATTCTTCCTCAAACGCCATGACCAACTCGACGGTGTCGAGTGAGTCGGCGCCCAAGTCCTCAATGAACTTGGCTTCCGGTGTAACTTGGTCAGGGTTCACGCCGAGTTGTTCGACGATGATTTCCTTGACGCGATCGGCTATTGGTTTATCTGCCATAGTTTTCTCCTCAAATGCTGTTTGTCTTTACGCGAATCAACTCCGCCTGTCAAAGTTTTCTTTGCCTGACCTGTGGGTCAAATCCGCAGACCACCATCCACTCCGATGATCTGGCCGGTCACGTAGCTGGACAGGTCGCTGGCCAGATACAACACCGTCTTGGCCACATCCGCCGGCTGCCCGAGCCGCGCCAATCCAATATAATCGGTCTGCAACTGCTTCTGTTCGGGCGTCAACTTATCCGTCATGTCGGTCTCGATGAAGCCCGGCGCCACCGCATTGACGCGAATCCCGCGCTTGGCGTACTCCTTGGCCGTCGTTTTGGTCAAGCCGATCAGCCCGGCCTTCGATGCGGCATAGTTCGCCTGCCCGGCATTCCCGGCAACGCCGACGATGGAGGTAATGTTCACAATCGTCCCCGCCCGCTGCTTGATCATGGCCGGCAGCAGTGCTTTCGTGAACAAAAACGTTCCCTTGAGATTTACGTCCAACACCAAATCCCAATCGGCTTCGCTCATCCGCACCAGCAGCCCGTCGCGCGTGATCCCGGCATTGTTGACCAGGATATCCACGCTCCCAAAGTCCGCGAGGATCTGCCGGCTCACATTGTTCACCTGCTCGCCATCGGCCGTGTTGACAGCATACGGGAGCGCCTTGACGCCGAGCTGGGCCACTTCGGTGGCCACCTTTTGGGCGTTCGCCAATGATAGGGAGCAGACGGCGACGTTTGCGCCCTCGGCTGCAAATAACTGAGCAATGGCCGCGCCAATCCCCCGTCCGGCGCCGGTCACCACCGCGACTTTCTTGTCCAAGAGCTTGTTCATGATTGGTGTCAGTACCCGTTTCCCGCCCAGCCTGTCAACTCACAACCGACTCAGCCGGTCGGAGTATCGAGTGGAATCGGCTCGCGTTTGTTGGGCCGGTAAACGGCGAAAAAAGGGGCGATCCCGTCACCAGGATCGCCCCTTGATTGTGAATTGCAACCGCTTACTTTACGTTCTTGGACACCAGCTTGGTCATTTCGAACATGCTGACCGTCTTTTTGCCACCGAACACGGCTTGAAGAGCGGCATCGGCATTGATATTGGTGCGGACCTTCTTGTCCTGCAACCCATTCTTCTTGATGTACACCCAGAGCTTTTTGGTGAGCTCGGTGCGGGGTAACGGCTTTGCGCCGACCACCAACGCGAGCTTCTCGTTGGGTTGGACGGGCTTCATGAATGCGGCACTCGGTTTACGCTTTGCTGCGGTCTTTTTGGCTGCCATGGGACTGATCTCCTGTTGGTTGGTTGGTGAAATTACTGCGCTTCTAACGCGGCGATCTGAGCTTTGACCTTCTTGGCTTCAGCGGTCTTGCCATACCGATTGAGCGCGCCCAGCTTGATCTTCAATTTGCCCAAGGGACTCATCTTCTTTTTCTTGGCTGGCTTGGCATCAACTTCTGGAGCATTTCCTGCCTTAGCGGCATTGATCTTAGCCCACCGGACTTGCTGCGCCTTCTTCATCTTGGCTTTGGTAGCTGCTGAAATGATGCGTTTCCCTGCAATAACAGGAGCGGCAACAATGTTGGAGATGGCGGCCGGAGCGGCTGCATCACCGCCTTCTAAACCTGCCAATGCCGCAATGACTGCTTCGATCTGTTTGACTTCCCGCTCCAAGCCGCTGATTTTGGCGAGGAGTTGGTTCTTGGCTGACTCAAGACTTTCGACTGCTGTGGATACCATGGTGACGACTACCTTTTGTTGGGGTTGAATTTAGCTTACTGCCTTGAATACCTCGATTGGGTCGCTGAACTCGCAGACAGTGACCGCGGGACAGATATAGCACTGAACAAAGGGATGTAAAGAGGAAATTCCCCAGTCCAAAGCCTTGCGGGCGCATCTGGGCACTGCCGCCATTCCACTGCCTCGGCCGGTAGGAGACCTTCCAGGCGCGACCGGTAGACGTGAACCATCGGGGATCACGCCCAAGCCGTGGGAGGCTTGTCCTCCCAAGCCATTCCAATCCAGCGTGCTCGAACGTTAGGAACTGGGTGGGAGGGGCAGCGCAACCGGCTGCTCGATCTGGCTGAGTTTGACGTCGAGCTTGGTCAGCGTCTTCTCGGTGTCAGCATAACTGCCCGCGGCGTTCGTCAGATGTTTGCCCACGAGCCGGAAATTTTCCGCGAGCCGGTCGAAGTCGCCGCGGAGCCGCTGCAAACTGGCGAGAATCTCCTGGGCGCGCACTTCCACCTGCATTCCTTTCAAGCCGAGCAGGATGGTCTGCAGGTAGGCGTAGAAGGAATTCGGCGAGACCGGAATGACATGCTTCTGGAGCGCATACCCCAGCAGTTCGTGTTCTTCACCGGCATCCTGCTTGATGATCGTTTCGTAATAAACATTTTCCGCCGGGACATACATCAACGCAAAATCATAGGTGTTTTCATCCGGCAGGATGTACTTGTCCGCAATCGCATCCACGTGTTTGCGGACGTCCCGCAGAAATTGTTTGCGCGCGGTTTGGCGATCGGCATCCGTCCCGGCATCGACCACCCGCCGGAAATTTTCGTACGGAAATTTGGCGTCCACCGGCACGAGACGGTGGCCCACCTGGATGACGGCGTCCACTTTTTCGCCGCTCTGGAAAGTGTGCTGGAGCCGGTAATGTTCGGGGGGAAGAATCTGGGCCAACAAATCGCCGAGGAACAATTCGCCCATGCCGCCGCGCAGCTTGGGCGCCCGCAGGATGTTGACCAGCTCCGCCGCTGCCTTGCCGACTTCGTGAATCTGTCCGACTTTTTCGCGGAGATCGCCGACCACTTTTGCGGCATTATCCAGCCGCGTGTTCATGGAAGCGGTGGATTGCTGGAGGTTTTCGGCAACGGTCTGGCCGAAGGCGTCGAGCCGTTGTTGCAGGGTCCCGAGCTGCTGCTGCAGGAGCAACAGCGATTGGTCTGGCGGCGGTTGGGGTTTGTTCCGCTCGCGCAGAACCACCACCAGCACCACCCCCACAGCGGCGAGTGTGAACAGACTTAAAATGACAACCAGTGGTTCCACGGAGTGCATCCTACCACCGGCCCTGACTGTCGGCAACGCTGGGTTGCCGGGATTTCAGAGAGGTCGAACGTTCTGGGCTTTGGCGCCCTTGGCGTCCTGGGCAACATCGAATTCGACGGCCTGCCCTTCCGCGAGTGTTTTGAACCCTTCCCCTTGCAGGGCTGAGAAGTGGACAAACACGTCCGGTCCGCCGCCCTCCTGTTCGATAAAGCCAAAGCCCTTTTTCTCATTGAACCATTTGACGCGACCTTTTGCCATAACATGATCTCCTACGAACGTTGCGCGTTACCTAGCAAACCGGCCGACATTGGGCAATGAAAAATTGGCTCCGCCTGCGGGTGCAGTTCAAACTTTTGCGCATATTGAAAGGCGGGAAGCCGAGTCCGACGAGACGCGGTCCTCCGCATCCCTGTTGTGTAGGCCCGAGAAGGACTCGCGACTCCTCTCGGAGGTTCCCGCCGCGAATCCGGAGTGACGCGCCCCACCGGCGGCGCGAACCCCAAACGACGGGGATTCGCGCCCTACACTCCACCGGTAATTTGTGGGTGCCCAAAACTTCGCACTGCACCCTTTTGACTGAAAAAAGACCGTCCGCTCGGTCAAGCTTGCGGTGACACTGCCGGCGGGGCATACTGCGCGCGACATGAAAACCCGTGCGACGATGCCGGTGGCGCTTACGATAGCCGGCTCCGACAGCGGCGGCGGCGCCGGCATTCAGGCCGACTTGAAAGTTTTCCATACGCTCGGTGTTTTCGGCACCAGCGCCCTGACCGCCATCACCTGCCAAAATCCCGGCCGCATCCGCGCCGTCCAGCCGGTCTTGCCGCGGATTGTGGCGCAACAAATTGCCAGCATTCGCGTGGCCTGGTCCGTGGCGGCGGCAAAGACCGGGATGCTCTACGATGCAAAAATTATCCGCGCAGTCGCCGCCAATGTGTCGGGCCCGTTGGTGGTGGACCCGGTCCTGATTTCGACCAGCGGCGTGCGGCTCCTGCAGCCGGGGGCCGTGCGTGTCCTACAAACCGCCCTGTTTCCGAAGGCGACCGTGGTGACGCCAAATTTGGCGGAGGCCGAAGTTTTATTAGCGTGCCGGATCCAGTCCTTCGCGGACATGCGCGCGGCAGCGCGGGCGCTGGCCGACCGGCATGGCGTGGCGTTTCTGGTCAAAGGCGGCCACTTAACCGTCGGCAATCGGTCGGTGGATGTGCTTTTTGATGGCCGCCGGTTTCATGAATTCAGCGCGCCGCGCATCTTGGACGTCCAGACCCACGGAACCGGCTGCGTGTTCTCCGCAGCCTTGACGGCGCATCTGGCGCTGGGCTGTGGACTGGTGGAGGCCGCTGGCCGCGCTAAAATCTTTGTGACGCGCGCCATCCGGACGGCCGTCAAGATCGGCCCGCACCACGTGCTGAATTTATGAAGCGACCGGCGGTCGGGCTGGCGCTGGTGCTGGCCGCCGGAATTTGGCTGAGTGCGCAAATCAATGCGTCCCCGCTCTGGTGGGCAGTTGGCGCAATTCTCGGATTGTTGGTCTGGCAAATTCGGCCGGCCGGGCTGTCCTTATGGTTGGCCGTGGCGTTTGCCGGAATGTGGAGTTACCGGTTGGCCGTCACCCATTCTGATCCGAGTCAGATTGCCAACCTGCTCGAACCCCGGGCGCAAAATATTGCGTTGCGCGGGGTGATTGTCAGCGCGCCGGCTTCGGGCAATACGCTGGGCAGTTTCAAGTTGGAGTTGTCAGCTCTGCGGCGCGCGGCCGAGTGGGAGCCCGCCCGGGGCCGGGTGTTTCTGTCTACCCACCAGCCGACGCCGCTCGGCTATGGCGATGAGATCGAGTGTTCGGCAATCTTGCGGTTACCGCCACCGGCGACCAACCCAGGCGAGTTTGATTGGCAGCAGTGGCTGGCGCAGCAGAATATCCAGTTCACCGGGACGATCGGTAATGAGGACCGGTGTCAGGTGCTGGCGCACGGGCGGGGGGGGCCGGTCATGGCGCTGGCGTTACGGTTGCGGACGCGAATGGAAACCGCTTTGCAGTTGGGGCTGGCAAATGACCCGGCCGTGGCCGGCACATTGGCGGCAATTATCATCGGTGAGCGGGCGGAGATTCCGCCGGACACGGCGGCGGCATTTCAGCGGACGGGCGTGTTTCATGTGTTTGCGATCAATGGGCTGCATGTCGGATTGGTCGCGGCAGTGGTGCTGCTCTTCCTGCGGTTGGCGCGCATTCCCCGCCGCTGGGCGGCGGTGCCGGCCATTCCACTGCTGGTGTTGTACGTGTTCGCGACGGGGGCTCACCCGGGCGCCATCCGGGCCCTGGTGATGGTAAGCGTCTGGCTGATCGGCGGGATGCTGGTGCGGCCCGTGGATTTGTTGAGCAGCCTGGCGACGGCCGCGGTGGTAATTTTAATTTGGAATCCAGTCCAGTTGTTTGACAGTGGGTTTATTTTGTCGTTTGCAGTGGTCATCACCCTGGCGACATTGACGAACAAAGCGGCGTGGGAGAAACTACTGCTGCACCCGGATCCGACTGTGCCGGAACCCGCCGGGTTGACGTGGCTTCGGCCGGACCCGTTCGTGCCGCGGGTGTTGGTGCCGGCCTGGCGGGTCAAGGTTGTGCGCGGGCTGCTGGTGGTGGCTCGGCTGGCCGGCGGTTCATTCGTGGCCTGGTTGGGATTGGTGCCGTTACTCGCCGCCGATTTTCATTTATTCACGCCCGTGAGCATTGTGGCCAACTTGCTGGTGATTCCACTGCTGGGCGGGGTGATTGCGTTGGGGCTGGCGAGTGTGGTGGCCGCGGCCGTCTGGCCGGGGCTGGCGGTCATCTTTAACAACGCCAATTTTTTTGTCCTCAGCGGGCTGCGGCAGTGTGTGGATTGGTTGAGCCGCTGGCCGTGGGGGCATTGGTTTGTCCAGGCGCCGCCGGTCTGGCTGACGGTCGGCTACTACGCGGTCCTGGTGCTCTGGATGAGCCGGCGAATTCCCCGGCGAACGAAGGGTTGGATTACCAGCGGAGCCGCCGCAGTCGCGGCCCTGATTTTGGTGGCGCAACATGAAGAAGCGGTCGAGATCACAGTCTTGGATCTCCGCGACGGGATGGCAGTCTTTGTGAATTTGCCGGGCGAGCAACACGATTTTCTGGTGGACGGTGGCGGGCACTGGAGCGGGGAGCGTGTCGTGGTGCCGTTTTTGCGGGCGCAAGGTGTGGACCGGTTGGAGTCGCTCGTGCTGACGCACGAGGATCAGGCGCATGCCGCCGGTTTGGTGGCGGTGCTGGATGCGCTCCCGGTCCAGCGCGCCATTGACGCCGGCCCGGGTTCGCGGTCGGAATCGTTCAAGAGTTGGCTGACCGCCGTTCGCCGGCACCCGGTGGAAATTGTCACACTGCGCGCCGGAACGGATTGGCAGGTTACCGGGAAGTTTCGCTGGCGGGTGTTGAATCCACCGGTCGGCGTGAATTCCCCGCGAAGCGATGACAATTCATTGGTCTTGCTGTTGGAGTACGGGTCCACCCGGGTGTTGTTGACCTCGGACATCGGCCAGTCAGTCGAACATCGCTTGGTCATGAGTAACGCCGAGATTCGCGCGCAGATTCTTGTCAAAGGCCGGCATCGGATCGAACCGACTGGTTCGGTTGAATTTCTTGATGCTGTGAAACCAGAAATTGTCGTTCAGGCTGTCAGCACGGATTCCAGCAGCCGATACCTCGAATCCGATTTGCGGGATCGGCTGCGTGAGCGCGCCATCCGCCTCTACCGGACCGACGAAACGGGGGCTGTCACAATCCATCTCAAACAGATCGGCTACACCGTCACGACTTTTTTACAGCCACACCCAGAACCAGCCAGCCGGCAGAAGTCGATGGATTGACCTGCATATTTCACCGGTATTTTGTAGCGGCGGTCTATGACCGCCGCCGGTTCGCACTGCCAACGACTTCGACGGTCATAGACCGCCGCGACAGCTTGATTGCGATTCGTGCAGTGCGAAATATTCGGGCCAACCTTCTTAACTCAGTCCAGCACACCGCGCTCGATTCAGGGTGAAAACTTTGCGGACTCGACCGGTGTTTTCTAAGAGCGTGTTTGTGAATTCATCTTCCGACGTTTTGCGCGTGAAAAGTGGAACGGGCGTCTCGCCCGTTTATTCGGCAATGCAGTTAAAACAAACGGGCGAGACGCCCGTTCCACTATTTTCGAAACACGCTCAAAGAAAAAGGGCACCCGGTGGTTGCCGGATGCCCTCATCTGATTGAATGAATCGAGTCGCGATTTAGTACCGCGAACGGCTCTCTTCACGGCGTCCGCCGCCGCCACCGCCGAAGTCGCCGCGCGGGCGTTCTTCACGGGGTTTTGCTTCATTGACGGTCAGTGCCCGACCGTCGAGCTCCTTGCCGTTAATATCTGCAATTGCCTTGGTGGCTTCTTCCTGCGAGCTCATTTCCACGAATCCGAACCCACGGGACTTGTTGGTGAACTTGTCCACGATCAGGTTGCAAGTGGTGACGTTGCCGGCCTGTTTGAACAGGTCCAGAATGTCGCCTTCGGTGGTGTTGAACGACAGGTTTCCTACGAATAGCCTGGTAGCCATTATGTGTATCTTTCTGCTGCGGTTAGGAGGTCTCAGTGACTGTTCTCGAACAGTTCGAGTTTCGGATCATCACCGAGCAAAGTATCGTCTGACAATCTACCAATCTCACTGCAACTGCTACTATCTGCGAGCAGGACCACAGTACCCTGCTTTCCCTGAATAGCAACAGATAGTTTAAAATTACTTTTGAGCGTGTATTAAAAATAGTGGAACGGGCGTCTCGCCCGTTTGTTCGGCAATGCATCTGAAACAAACGGGCGAGACGCCCGTTCCACTATTTGCCCGGAATCGAATTTCAAAACACGCTCTTAGGTAAAATGGAGTTGCCGCCACCGGCGGTCTTATTTTTTCCGCTTTGGCGCGCCGTGGATGCAGGTGCCATGCAACGCGTGCGCGGCTTCCATCCAGCTCTCACTGAAGGTCGGGTGCGCGTGAATCGTGCGCCCTAATTCGACGGCGGTCAGTTCGGCCCGGATGACGGCGGCGGCTTCGGCGATCAACTCTGTCGCATGCGGGCCGACTGCGGCCGCTCCGACCAGTTGATCCGTGCTGGCATCCGCAATCCATTTTACAAAACCGGTGGTCTCTCCGGTTGCCAGGCCTTTCCCCAGCCCGGCAAACCGGAACTTACCGGTTTTGACCGCGCGATTTTGTTTTTTCGCATCCTCTTCGCTGAGCCCCGCCGTGCCGACTTCGGGCGCGGTAAAAATAACATTCGGCACCAGCGTGTCGTGCTTGTGCGGCTTTGCGTTAACGGCATTTTCCGCCGCTGCGATGCCTTGGGCGGTCGCGTAATGCGCGAGCTGAATTTTACCGGTCACATCACCGATGGCAAAAATGTTGGCAACTTTCGTCCGGCAATAATCGTCGGTCTCAACGAACCCGCGGTCGCTCGTTTTCAATCCGGCGTTTTCAAGCTTTAATCCATCGGTCACCGGCTTGCGGCCGACAGCACTCAGCAACAGATCCGCCGTCAGCACTTCGTCGCCAAAGTTACCGCGCACGCCCTTGGCGTCGGCCGAGATTTTCTCCAGCGCTTTGCCAGTCAAGACGCGGATGCCAAGTTCTTTTTCCATGGACCCCCGGACTTCCCGCCGCACATCGGGATCGAGTAACAACAAGATGTCCGGAAGCAATTCGACGATCGTCACCTTCACCCCGAGCAAGGCGGCCATGCAGGCCAGTTCGCAGCCAATAAATCCGCCGCCCAGGACGATCAGGCTGGCTGGGAGCTTGGAAATATCGAGGAAGCCGCGGCTTTCGACGACGCGCTCGTGTTTTGGCAGGAAGCCCGGCATGACGGAGGTCGAGCCGGTGGCAATGATGATTTTCCCGGCAGAGAGCCGAATCGAACTGTTGGCGTGCGTGACTTCGAGGGTGGTGCGGTCCACGAACGACGCTGTGCCTGTGACAGTTTTGACCCCGTTGCCGGTCAGCAACGCGCCGATGCCGGTGCGGAGCTGGTCGACGACTTTATTCTTGTGGCCGATCAGGGCCGGATAATCCACCGTCGCGCTTGCAACGTGGATACCGAACTGCTCGGCGTGTTTGATTTTGGCAAACGTGTCGGCGGCTGCGATGAGTGCCTTCGTCGGGATGCAGCCCCAGTTCAGGCAGGTCCCGCCGAGTTGTTCGCGTTCCACGAGGGCGACTTTGGCGCCGAGTTGGGCGGCGCGAATGGCTGCGGGGTACCCGCCGGGGCCGGCGCCGATAACGATGAGGTCGAATTGTTCCATGATGAGCTCCATTAGTTGTTGAGGTTGAGTAAGCGTAAGGCTGGATAAAGTTGGCGGTACTGGGCGAATTGTTCGTCGTACCAGCGGGCGGCGGCGGGCCGCGGCGCGAGCGTGATGTGGGGCTGGATCCACTGCTGGGCCAGTGTGGGGACCGGCTGACCGGTCACCGCCGCACAGGCGAGCAACGCCACGCCGAGACAGCCGGCTTCGGTCACGTTCAAGGTGGTAATCGGCCGGCCGAGCACATCGGCTTTGAGCTGGGTCCAGAAGACCGATTTTGCTCCGCCGCCGATCGCGCGCAATTCCCGGATCGCGCAACCAGATTCATGCAGAATTTCCAAATTCAGGCGCATCTCGAAGGCGACCCCTTCCAGAAGGGCCCGGAGGATTTCGCCGCGGGTGGTGGTGTGCCGCAAACCAATGATCGCGCCTGCTGTGTGCAAATCAAAATAGGGGGTGCCGGAAGGGGTCCAATAGGGCAACACCAATAACCGGGTGGGTTCCGGTGCGGCGCTTTTCAGGATGTCGCCGTAGTCCTGGCCGGGCGCAAATTGATCCCGATACCATTTGAGAATGTTGCCGCCGGTCAGGCTGTAGGCGACTGTTGTATACAAGCCGGGCGCAGCATGATCGTAGGTGCAAAGATTATGGCGGCGCAGTGCGGGCGTGAAAACCGGTCGGTCGAAGGCCGGTGTGATGCAGTCAACCGTGCCGGTTGCGTACATTGCCAGGCCCGGCTCTGTCGTGCCGGCGCCCAGCGCACCACACGGTTGATCGTGGCCGCCGGTCACAACCACGGCCCCCTTGGCCAGCCCCAGTTCGGCGGTGATCGGGCCCGCAATCGTCCCGGCCGGCAACGGGCGCGCCAATTGGTCCGGCGTGATGCCCAGGCGGTTGAGGATTTCGCTGCTCCACTTGTGGCGGCGGACGTCGAATAACATCGTCCGCCCCGCCAGCGGCCAGCCCATGGCCGGCGCGACACCGAGCCGGTGTTGCAATAAATCTTCAAAACACAAAAACATGGCAGCCTGGCGCCACACATCGGGCCGGTGTTCCTTCAACCAGACCAGCTTGAACAAGGTGAACATCGGGTGCGCGGTGTGACCGGTAATCTGATAGAGCCGCTCTTCCCCAAATTCCAATGGCCACTGTTTGGCGGCGGATTCCGCGCGGGCATCGGAGGAGACCATGGCATGGCAGAGTGGTTTCCCGACACTGTCGATGGCGGTGAATGCTTCGCCCTGACTGGAAATCCCGATCGCCTGGACGGTGCCGCGGCCGGCCTGCTGGGCGGCGGCGGCGATGACCGCCAGACATTTGTCCATGACTTCGGTCGAATCCAATTCGGCGCCACCGTCCGGCGTGAAGTGGAGCGCGTACTCGCGCTGGGCGGTGGCGAGTTGGCAGCCGGTGGCATCGAACACGACCGCTTTACAACCGCTCGTGCCAATGTCGATGCCCAGAAAGTTCATGCCGGTCTGACCACGCCAACAGAGCCGGTGAGTTCCAACTCGTCCCGGAGCAACTGGACGGCCGTGTTGTAAACCGCCTGTTGAGCCTGAACCACGGAGGTCTGCATCAATCGCTCATACGGCTGGCGGGTTGCCGTGGCGATGTTGATCTTGGCGATGCCGTGGCGCACCGCATCCAAGACACATTCCTTGCGAATCCCTGTCCCGCCATGCAATACGAGCGGGATGCCCGTGGCCGCACGGATCTTTTCCAGATGTTCAATATTCAACCGCGCCGCAACTTTTTTCTCATGTCGGGTAACTCCCGAAATCGCGCCGTGGACACTGCCGACAGCCACTGACAGCCAGTCCACGCCGGTCGCGCGGACGAATCGCGCCGCTTCCTGTGGATCCGTGAACCCCTTGCCGGATGCGAATAATTCCTCGTACGACGGCAGCGGTCCGGCTTCATGCCCGAGCACGGCGCCCAGTTCGCCCTCGACGGCCACGCCGCGCGCGTGCGCGAGTTCGACGATCTGCCGGGTGGCGGCAATGTTTTCGTCCATCGGCAAACGCGAGCCATCCACCATCACCGATTCATACCCGGCCGCCAGTGCGCGGGTGATCTCACCGACAAAATCAACCCGGAGCTGATCCTCATCAATGACCGGTACATGATCGAGATGTAACCGGGTGTATTGCCGGTCGCCGATGCGCCAGTATTCCTCGGCCACGGCCTCCAGACTGCGCGCCGCGAATTTCACCCATTCCAACCGTGCCACCATGATCAGCCCAAAACAGCCGGTATCCCGCAGCGCCTGCACCGTCGGCTCCAGCATCGGCAGGTACGGAATATTGAAAGCCGGGACCACCGTCCCATGCTGCCGGGCCGCTTTGATTAAGTGGTCAGTCGTTTCCAAAGTTCAATGTCCTCCAGCTTGGCTTTGATGGCGTTGACAAAGCGGGCGGCGAGCGCGCCGTCCACGATCCGGTGGTCGCTCGACAGCGTGATTTTCATCAACTGACGCACCACCACCTTGCCATCCCGGACGGCGGGCTGCGGCAATGTGCTGGCGACGGCCAGGATGGCCGCTTCGCCGGTATTGATGATCGCCGTAAAATTCTCGACGTTCAGCATGCCCATATTGGAGATCGTGAACGTGCTGCCACTCATCTCATCCGGAGCGAGCTTGCCGGCGCGCGCCTTCTCCGCGAGCGTTTTGGCGGCGCCATTGATTTCTGCGAGCGTCAGGTCATCCGCATTGCGGATCACCGGGACAACCAGTCCTTGTTCCAGCGAGACCGCCACACCAAGATGCACCCGGCTGTTCCAGCGCACGCTCTTGCCGTCGGTGGAACTGTTGGCAGCGGGGAACTCTTTCAATGTCAGAACGACCGCCTGGGAAATAAAATCGGTCACCGTATAGGGCGCACCAGCGGCTTTGAGCTGGGTCCGGTAGGCAATCAGGTCGGTCATGTCGACTGATACCGTGACAAAGAAGTGGGGCTGCGTGACCACGCTCTGGGTGAGGCGCTGGCCAATGACCTGCCGCATCTTCGACATGGCTTTCGGACGTTCGGCCAGGGCCCGCTCGACGTCGGCGATGCTGATGCGGTTGCCCGCGCCCGGTGTGACTGCCAGCAAATCCAGTTTTTCTTTCGCCGCCAGGTTCTTTGCCGCCGGCGAGACGCGCAGTTGGTCGTAGCCTTTGGCGGACAGATAATTGCGCACATCTTTCTCCACAATGCGGCCATTGGGTCCGGTGCCGCGGATTGGCGTCGGATCAATCACCGCATTCTTGGCGAACGTGGCGGCGCGAGGGCTGATGCGAAACAGCGCAGAAACGGCCGGCGCTGGGGCAACTGTGGGAGAGACGACTAACTCGGCCGTCCGCGGTGTGACGGATGGCGTTGCGACCGGCGTTGCGACCGGCGGCGCGCTAGGGACAGCGCGCCTTACCGGGGATTCCTTGATTGGCGCACTTGGCGGTGGCGCAGCAACAGTCGGCAACGCTTCGCCGGGCTGACCGACGAAACCAACGGTGCTCGCGACCGGCACGTTGACGCCCGGTTGGACGAGAATCTTCAGCAGCGTCCCATCACAGAAACTTTCTGCCTCCATCACCGATTTATCGGTCTCGACGGTGAACAGGATGTCACCTTTGGTGACTTTCTCGCCTTCCTTCTTGCGCCACTCGACAATGGCACTTTCTTCGGTCATCTGACCGAACTTCGGCATGATAATTGGGGTAGCCATAGGGGCCTTACAGAATCGAATTGGCGGCGGTGACGATGTCCTTGACGTTCGGCAGGAACGCGGCTTCGAGAATGTGTGATTGCGGGGCGATGCCGTTTTTCGCGCCCACGCGCTTGACCGGGGCATCGAGATAATCAAACACCGCGTCTTGAATCGTCGAGGCAATTTCGCCGGTATAGCTGCCAATGTGAATCGTGTGGCTCGCCACAACACACTTGCCGGTCTTCTGCACAGATCGGAGGACTGTCTCAATATCGAGCGGAACGAGGCACCGTAAATCAATCACTTCGGCACTGATGCCCTTCTCCGCTTTCAACTGATCGGCAGCCTTGAGGCAGTCATGCACGGCCGGGCCCCACGCGACGAGTGTGATGTCACTGCCTTCGCGCATCACGTTGGCAACGCCGAGGGGGATGAGGTAATCGCCTTCCGGAACGACCCCTTTCATTCCATACAAACCTTGGGACTCGACGAACATGATGGGATTGTTGTCACGGATGCAGGTCTTGAGGAGTCCCTTTGCATCGGCCGGCGTCGACGGGACGACGACATACAATCCCGGGATGTGACAGAACATGGATTCGAGCATCTGCGAGTGCTGTCCGCCATAGCCCTTGCCGGCCCCGGCGCTCACCCGGTACACGCAGGGGATCTCGGTCTGGGCGCCGCTCATGTAATGCCATTTCGCGGCTTGATTACTGATTTGATCGGATGACATCAAGGCGAAGTCGAAGTACATCAGCTCGATCACCGGCCGGAGCCCGATCATCGCGGCGCCGATGGCGGTGCCGCAAATGCAGGCTTCGCTGATCGGCGTGTTGAAAACGCGGTCGCGTCCAAAAGCCTCGAGCAGACCTTTGGTCACCTTGAATGCGCCGCCGTAGTCCGCCACGTCTTCGCCATAGAAAATCACGCGGTTGTCACGCTGCATTTCCTCGACGAAAGCCTCCTTGAGCGCGTCTTTATAATTCAACTCGCCATTGACGCGCTTGATCTCGGGCAGGGGGCCGAACAGCGCCACTTTCTGGTGGGGGGCCGGGACGACTTCCGACTTCGTGTCGGTGTACATGTATTTGATGACATCCTCGGCGGGCGGGTCGGCGGCTTCGCTGGCGCGTTTGGCAGCCCGGGCGTTCCGATTGCGGCAGCGCTCCTCCAGCGCGGCGACCCCGTCCTTCGTGAGCACCTTGGCGGCGATGATTTGTGCCTTGAGATTTTCAATCGGGTCCACGGCCTTCCAAGCCGCCTCTTCCTCCTTCGTCCGGTATTCCATCCGTGGATCGCTGAGGGAATGGCCGAAATACCGGTAACAATCGACATCGAGCAGCACCGGCCCCTGGCCCTTCTTGCAAATCGCAATGGCGCGGCGCATCGCTTCGCGGACAGCCAGCGCATCCATGCCATTGACAACCTCGGCATGCATGTTGTTGTCGGCAAAACCAGCGGCCCGCCGCGCGATGCGCGCGATGCCGGTGATTTCGTCATCGGTGCGGTGCGTCATGCCGTAGTGGTTATTGATGACGACGTAAATCAGCGGCAGGCCGAACGGATGATCGCCGGCGTAGTGATTTGTAAACTGCTGCTGGCAGGCCCAGTTCATGGCTTCCATGGCCACGCCATTGTTGAATGCGCCGTCGCCAGCGAAACAGGTAACCACGGATTCGTCGTGGAGATAACGAAGTCCCATCGCTGCGCCAGTGGCAATCGGCGTGCCGCCGCCGACAATGGCGTTGGCGCCGAGATGGCCCACTGTGAAATCCGCGATATGCATCGCGCCGCCCCGGCCTTTGCAATAGCCGTCATCCTTGCCAAAGAGCTCGCCGATGGTCCGGTACAAATGTTCTTCGAGCGCGTCCTCGATCAGCCGGTCGCGCTGGGTGGCCTTGCTCCACGGGACGCGGGCTTGGAGCTGTTCGACACTCATGCCGCGGATGGCCACCGTGCCTTTCGCCAGCGACTCGCCGTGGCCGCGGTGGGTGGAAGTGATCTTGTCGTGGATCGTCAAGAGTGTGCAGGCCCCGGCGGCACACCCTTCCTGGCCGATGGAGACGTGGGTCGGGCCCCGGTAATTATAGGTCGGGAGCGGCGTGTACGCGCCGGACCGGAGTTTGACGATCATCTCCTCAAACTCGCGGATGAAGAGCATGTCTTCGAGGAGGTTGATCGCCTCGGCCTTGGTAATGGTTTTGGCGGTGAGTTCCTGCTTCAGATTGCCGGTATATTGAAATGCCGGAATCTTCCCGCAATTAATTGTGTACGGTGCGAACTTGGGCCGCATATCGCTTAAGAATGCTGTGTGTGCCATAATTTTCTCCTATGCGCGGACGACTTTGATGCCTTTCTTAGTGAGTTCTTTTGCAAATTTCGGATCGAGTTTTGTGTCCGTGATCACGGTGTGCAACTGCTCCAGCTGACCCGCGCGCGCGAACGAAACCTTGCCGGCTTTGCTGCTGTCGGCAAGTAAAATGACTTCCCGGGTGTGGGCCATGACCAGCTCTTTGGTAAAGGCCTCGCTGGGCTCGGTGGTGGTCAGCCCTTCGGCCAGCGTAAAGCCGATGGTCCCCATGAACGCCTTGTCAAAATGCAGGCCATCCAGAACCGGCCGGGTCAGCGGCCCGACGACCGTCTGGCTTAATCGGCGCAATTCGCCGCCGATCACAATCAACCGCGGCCCGCGCCCGGCGAGCTCGCTGGCCGCCCGCAGGGAATTGGTGACCACGGTGATATTGGTCCGGTCGGGAAGGAGGCGTGCCAACTCCAAAACCGTGCTGCCGCCATCGAGGTAAATCGTGTCGCCCGGCGCAATCAGAGCCAGGGCGGCCTGGGCAATCCGGTGTTTCTCCCGGGCGGCGAGGGCGGTTTTGTTATCAAACAGCGGTTCGTCGAGCCGGCTCTCCACGCTCACGGCGCCGCCGTGGACCCGGCGAATCGCCCCGGCTTTTTCCAGTTCATCGAGGTCGCGGCGGACCGTGGCCGGCGAGACCTTGATCTGCCGGCAGAGCTGTTCGACGCGAATCACGCCGGTCTGACGGATCAGACTGCGGACGCTGGCGAGCCGTTGCAGGGCCAATGACTTGAGTTCAACCATGATTGGTTCTGATTGTTTCTAGCAATATTGTGAGCGATTGCAATCAAAATCTTTCAACGCAACCGGGCCAGGGCGCATGGGACTGCCGCTGTAGCGCCCTGCCGGGCGCGATGGGCTCCGCAAGACGATTTACAGTTTACAGAGCTGCCCCCATTGACCAGTCATTAACCGCCAAGACGCCAAGACGCTGAGGTAGGGACGGACCGCCGGGCCGTCCGCGAACGACAAGCGATTTACCACGAAACACACGAACGGCACGAAAGCGGATAGCGGTAGGCAGTGTCAGTTGTTCCATTCATGGAAAATAGTATAGCTCAGACGCGTTCCTCCAGCTTGGCTTTTGATGTCGGGACTGCGTTTTTCTCCATGCCACAACAAGCGGCGGTACTTGCGATTCCAGCCGTGCACGACATGTGCGCTCGGTATTGGGGAAAATACCCTCAGCCAAGGTTGACTTGCCTATTGCGTGGCGACATCACCGTCACCGGCGCTGCTGGGCGGACGGGCGCGATGGGCTCCGCAAGACGGTTTACAGTTTACAGAGCTGACCCCATTGACGGGCTGGCCGGAGATCATCAGCAAGCCTTATCTTTGCAGAGATGCAGTTGGATTATGGCGAAGTCCAATAACGGGCTCTCGCTGGGATAATCCAACGAACGCCGCCGCGTGGATCGTGGACGTCGCCAAGATAACGCGGGATTATGTGGAAATGCAGTTGTGAAATGGTCTGACCGGCTGCTGGTCCATCGTTCAGTCCAAAATTAAATCCATTGGGTTGCGGAGACAGTGTGGCGGCAAGGTGCTTCTGTACCCAGTCAATCCAGTACAGCATCCGGACTTTTTCAATATCCGTTAGCTTTTGAAAAGTTGCGACCGGTCGACGAGCGATGATGAGAGTGTGCCCCGGTGAAATAGGATACTTGTCCAACATCACAACGAAAAGATCGTCATTGGCCAGTATCCGCTCCGACTCGATCACGCCAAACGCCGGCAGGAGAAGTGGCACGGGGCATTCAGGACGTTGCTGCGGGGATTCGACCATAGTAACGTTCGATCGCTCGCTGACAGAGTTGGCGGACATGCGTCAGGTCGGTATCGCTGCACTGTTTCCACAGATCGGGGTTGAACTGAAGCCATGCCACATCACGACTGTATTCCAGATACCGGCGTTGCTGAAATTTCTTGAGCGGCATGGTGACAATGACATTTTGGACATCAACAACGGACATCTCGACGACGTTTGCCATGCGCATCGTGCCTCGTTCCACCACCAGTCCCCCCTGTGCGCGTTGCTCATAGAAGGCGCGGAAGCAGGCAACGACATCGCTGATCCGCGCACGGCCACGATTGTTTGCGGTGTCCAGAAACGCCAACATTAAGACCGGCTTGTAGGACGCCGCCATGTCCATATCATCGACGAAGTCAAAGAACAGCCGTTTGATCGTCTCGGCATTGACCTCCGGTAAGTCGAGAGCTTGCCGGATTTCGGGAACGCGCTGTTTGTCGAAGTAGAAGTACGTGCGTTCGCCCAGCTCCAGCTTGTGATCAGCCGGCTTGATCTGCCCGCGTTCCAATGCGCGTCGCACTGTTCCTTCTGTCACCGCCAACTCGCGATCCATGTCCGATGCCGTAAACATGTCGCATACGACCGTTTGCCAATTGAACAGGTTGATTTCCTCGAATGCGAGAGCGTGTAGCGCAAGATCCAGAATCACCTTGGGCTTTTCACACCGGCGATACTGCGCTTGCTCATCGCGCACCGCTTCCGGAGGCGCAAGCAACAGCGCACCTGGCTGATAATCCTTCCGGTCAAGAATGCGATGCAACGAGAGTGCAGTGTTGTAGTGGCCGGCATTGTCCACAAAGTCGAAAACATAGAGACACTCTTTACCAGTTGCCGGTGACTTACGCGTGCCCCGCCCGAGTTGTTGTAGGTAGATGATCCGCGAAAGTGTCGGACGCGCCATGAAGAGCACTTCCACCGCCGGACAATCCCAGCCTTCGTTCAGGATGTCACAGGCGCACAAGACTTCGACTTGTCCCTGTTCAAATTGATGAAGGATTTGCTTCCGCCGATCATCGTGATCGCGACCGGAGACCGATTCAGCCGGAACTCCTGCGGTACGGAAGCGAGCCGCTAGTTTCTCGCCATGCAGCACATTCACGCAGAAAACAACCGTGCGCCGACCCTTCACATGCTTGAGCCACGTTTCAATCAGCAACTCGTCGCGCGATGGCACGAAAACGGCATTTTCCAAATCATGAGCACTGTACTGAATCTGGTTGAAGCGGACCTGAGTGAGATCAATGTTGGTTTTCACGCGAACACACCGAATCGGTACGAGTTCGCCCTTGGAGACGGCTTCCTCAATCGTCATGCGGTGCGCTGCGTCCTGAAAGAACTCAAGCACTGACTTGCCATCCGGACGGTCCGGCGTTGCGCTCAGACCGAGGATGAACTTCGGACACAAATATCCAAGAATCCGCTTGTAGGTATCAGCCGGTGCATGGTGCGCCTCGTCCACAATAATGTAGTCAAAACTTTTCGGAGAGAATTCGGCGAGCGAATCCGTGATGCTCTGCACGGAAGCGCACAGAACCTGATGATCACCGGGATTGTCGTGGGTTCGCCCCAGCCAAAGGCCCGCATTGGATTCGGGCCAGAATTGCCGAAAACGCCGACGGGTCTGATTGACCAAATCCTTCCGGTGTGCCAGATACAACGTCCGACCGTTGATCGCTCGGGCGTCGGCGATGGCAACAACGGTCTTGCCGGTGCCAGTGGCGTGTTGGAGCAACGCGATCGTTTTCCCCTCCGCGCGAATTCGGTCGAGCCACTCCCGCGCGTCTTGTTGGTGTGCCCGCAGTTCGAGTACATCGGCATGCTGTTTGGGTAGATAATCGTCGAACTCCAACAATCCGGGAACCCCGGCGAGAAACAGCGTCAACTGTTCTTTGACGAATTCCGGATTCTCGGTCAATTGCCGATCTGTCCACCGGAACACTCGCCACCGGTCAGAAGTCAGACTGTTCTGGCGTAACAGATCATCTTCATACTTTGCCAGAAAAGCCCCAACCCCTTGGTGAAGCTGGGTGTTGTAGTGATCTGGCCCGTCGATCTCAAAGGCGACATGGCTATCGGTGGTTTTGAGCGCATAGTCAATGAAGCGGGTATTACCCAAGAAATCCCGGTAGGGAAACTCGTGCGCCAGCATCTGTGCCTTCTCCATGCCAAACACTTCACGGAAAAGATCAACAAATATATCCTCGGGCCGGGAACTATATGCCGCACGTTCCATACTCACGCGACAATCTCAGAATGACAAACCAGGAATCCGCTGTAGCTGACGAGCCACGGGCGTGGGTCGTCAAGGTACAGTTGCCGGAGGGAATCTTTAATAATCCGGTAACCTGAGTTCTCCATCGGCGCGGAGTATGACAACGTGCGCCGGGCGGGGCAAGCTTTTCTCAGGTCGAAGACGACGGGCGGTCAAGATGCACCTGTCAGCGCGACGGTCGGAAAGGGGTCAACTCCACACACGACACACCTCGCACCGTGCAAGCGAAATTCGATCCTCAAAAGCAATTCCCTATTGGTTCAGTTTCAGTGCAAATCCGGCGTCAGACGGGAAACGACAGAGCCCTTTTCCTTCGGTCAGACCCGGGACAACCGGGGATCGGGATGACAGAGCCGCGAAAGGCGGCAGGTCCAAGCACGAGGTAGGTTCCATCCGCAATCGGCGCGCAATCTTGAGCTTTTTACCCCCCGACGCAACCGTGATTGGCTCCCCAAAAGCAATTTCAGTATTAGCGGCGTTGCACTGATCGTGTTGCGGCCAACGCGTCGCGCAAAACTGGAATGGTCAGTTTGTCCTTGGCGCGGTTCGCGGCAATTTTGCTGGCGAGAATCCGTTCCAGCGACAGGACCTTGAGCTTTTGCCGGCCCAGCGAAATATCCACGCAGTTTTTGATTTCTTCGGCAAATGCGCCCAGACCGTCCAGGCGGATCACGATGTCAAAAAGTTCCGCACCCGCGCCCGCGAGCAGCGGCGGATTGAAGTTGCTCGGCGGAACATAAGCTGCGCCGACTTCCTGCAGCGCGCGGGAAATGTTCGGCTCGCCAAGATTTTCAAACCAAAGGTCAACGTCCTGCGTCACGACGGGCGCGCCCTGGAGCGTGGCGGCGGAAAGCCCGACGACCATGAACCGGACCTTGCGCTTCAGCAGAACCTGGAGCAGGCGGAGTTCATTTTCTGTAAATGGCAGTGGCGCAGCCACGGATTAAGCTCCTTTGCAATCGTTCCAGCGGCGGCTGCTCCAGCAGAATCAAGGTGTGGCGGACATTGTCGGGATCGGCGTGGGGATTCGCGGCCAGAACTTTTCCAACGCGCATTGACAAGCGCCGCGCCCAGCGTCGGGCGGCGGCGGTATCAATGGGTTGAACGCGGGTTTTCATTCGAGCGGCAAGAGTTTAAGCTTCATGCAACCTGCCGTTCAGCAACATGGCGAACTCCGGGCACCTTCCCCGCTGTGATGTCCTCGTAGATGTCCTTCAGATTGGCCTGAAGCTCTTCCAATGCCGCGCCCTGTGACAGATGGTCGGAAAACTCCTCAATGGACCCCAACCACAAACCGCTTTCTTCCCAGTACACGTATTTGGTCGTCTTCATAGGGGAATGTTACCATCGTCCATTGGCCAATTCAATCCTGCCCTTTTTATGACTGCCAACACTCAGGAAGGATTATCCCCCCAGCGCAAGCCGATTCGATCCCCCAGGGAAAGAGGGCAACTCCACACACGACAGCACCCCGCACTGTGCAAGCGTAATTCGATCCTCAAAAGCAATTCCCGATTGGTTCAGTTTCAATGTAATTCCGGCGTCAGACGGGAAACGACAGAGACTTTTCCATTCGGTCAGACTCAGGACAATCTGTGGTTTCCAAAACCTTTTCGCTGATATCGTCTTCGGAAACCTCTGGTTTCGGCCGCTCTTTATTCACCGCGGCGACTGCGCTGCGCACCGCCCGAATTGCTGTGGAATATCCTGACCACTGCCATCACCATGATTGCTTACATGCAACCCATTGATTCCACAATCGGTGCCGGCAGGCGGGCCCCAATAACAGTGTTTGGCGCGCCACGAAAATCCCGCTCCCTCTGCTGTCGGCGCAAGCCCGTTAACCAGCGGCGCGTCCGACCCGCAAAATCCCCGGGACTATGTGAGTTCGTTCATGATCAGGGCCGCCGGGCGGCCGCGCCCCACCAACTCCGCCATCCGCTGCATGGACGGGTCCACATAATTGAAAAATCGCTTGTAGCCGGCGCATAAATAATTCAATCCCGGCTCGCCGGTGATGGTGCGGAGGAATCGATGCTTTGGGCATTCTCCGTTGCAGGCGAACTTTACTTCGCACGCCTGGCAATATTTCGGCAGCGTCGCCTGTTTATCGGCACCGAATTTGCGCTGGGCGGGGGAACTCACCATCGCGCCCAGCGTCTGGTTGAGCAGGTTGCCGAGCTTGTAATGCGGATACACATAATGGTCGCAGGAGAAGAGATCCCCGTTGTGCTCGAGCGCAAGCGCGCTGCCACAGGTTTCCGCAAATACGCACAAGCTGGCACCCCGCCCCATCCAGCTGCCGAGCGTCACATCAAAAATTTGAACAAAATACCGGCCCACGTCATGGCGCACCCAGTCATCGAAAATCTGCACGAGAAATTCGCCGTACTGGCGCGACTCGACGCTCCACGCGGTGACCGGCGCGCTCGGTGACCAGTGGCCGGCCAGCGGGGGTTCGGCGAAGTCGAGTCCGAGCCCTTTCGCGGCGCGATCTGCTTTTCGTTCCACCAACGGGATGAATTGCAGGTACCCGGAGCCGATCTCCTTGAGAAACCGGTAGACTGCCAGCGGGTGTTGCGAGTTGGCGCGGTTGACGACGGTGAGGGTGTTGAATTCCGTCTGGTGCTTCTTCAAAAACTCCAGTCCGCGCAGCACGCGATCGAAGGTCGGCTGGCCGCCCTTGTCGACGCGGTACCGGTCGTGCAGTTCGCGCGGGCCATCAATGCTCAGTCCGACCAGAAATTGGTTCTCGCTCAGAAACGCGCCCCATTCGTCATCGAGCAACAGGCCGTTGGTCTGGAGCGCGTTGGACACCTTTTTGCCGTCCGCATACCGGCGCTGTAATTCAACCGCTTTGCGAAAGAAATCCACCCCGAGCAACGTCGGCTCGCCGCCTTGCCAGGCAAAACTGATCTCCGGCGCAGCCTGCGATTGGATCGTTTGGCGGACGGACTCTTCCAGTACCTGATCCGCCATGCGAAAATTTTCGCGGGTCGGGTACAACTGCTCCTTTTCAAGATAATAGCAATATTTGCAATCCAGATTGCAAATCGACCCGATGGGTTTGGTCATGATGTGGAAGGCTGGCACCGCCGGGACTGGTGGATCAATTTTTTCAGGTGGCATATTTATCCTCGGCAGCAGAACTGGGTGGTTGCGCGTGGCAATCGCCAATCCGGTATCGCGCCCTCGATCTTACGGGTGCCATTGCCGAAGGCAAGTCGTCACTCAAATTGGATCTGATTGAAATAATGGGGAATCTGACGCCGTTGGCTTCGGCTTGCAAGCCCCCCCCGCAATCGGCAGCGTTTCGTTTTGGCACCCAATCATCACGCACAAGTTTGTTCTTCGGCATGGCAGCCTTGCAGCAGTGTGTGCGGAGAATCTTCGCTGCGCTCAGAATGACAACGGACTTGTAACGGACGCTGTCTCCAGCGCAGCCAGGGAATGCCAAATCACTACACGGTCTCGACCATCAAGCCCCCAAATCCTCGGCTAATTTTTCGAACCGGTTGATTTCCTCAACAAAATGCAGACCCCATGTTCTGTGCCAGAACTACACTGGATCGATCACTCCCGGTGGGTCGGGTCGGCCCAGACGGCGCGGTCGGACCTTCGCCACGCCGAAGTGGCTACGGCCACGCAGGCGGGACACCGCGCCCCGGATTTTCCGGGCGGGCTGTCCTCCTGCGGCGGATAAATCCCGAGCCCGCCGTTCGCGCCGAAAATAAATCTTCGCCGAGGATTTGGGAAGCCTGTGGACAGTGGACTTTGATTTGTGTATGAGTTTCGGCATCCAAGCCATAGGAGATTTATCATGAACCGTATCCTTAGACGGAACATGCGTTTGGGGAGGGGCATGGCACTGGGGCTGTCGATCATCGCGCGGCCGGTTGGTGCGGATGAAAAATTGTCGGTGCTGCCGGTGGGGGACCACGTATTCAGTAACGTGACCGTCCTTGCAGTGACCCCCACCGACATTGTCTTTTCTTACCCCGGTGGGGTGGCCAATGCCAAATTGCAGGGGCTCAATCCGGAGTTGCAGCAGCATTTTCACTACAACGCGACCCACGCGCTGGCGGTGGAGAATAAACAAAAGGAAGCCACAACCCAATCCCAGGCCGATCTCGTCCGTCCCCCGGCGCAGTCCCCACCCAACGCCGACCGTTCCGAGCCGCCGCCCGCCGCCGCGAACGATTGGAAGCAACATTGCGGCAACGTTTGTTCGAACCCGCCGCCCCGGGCAAGGGATCAGGGATTGTCCTTGGCAAGTTTTACGACTCATCAACTTTTTGCGACGGACGGACCATCCAAAAACGACGTATTTCAAGGGGATGGCGGCGACTGCTACTTTCTGTCAGCACTCGCTGCATTAGCCGACGCTCATCCCGATTTCATAAGGAACACAGTTACCAATCTCTCCGATGGCACCTACGTCGTGCGTTTCTTCCAACCAAATGGCGTGAAGACTTACATTCGCGTGACTGCGGAGTTATGGGTTGATCGCTCCGGTGTTCCCATGTATGCCCGGCCCGGCCATCAGGGTTGCATTTGGGTGCCGATTATCGAAAAGGCTTTTGCCATCTGTCGTCGAAAACCCAGTTATGGCTCCCTGGTGGGTGGCAATGGCCGTGAAAATAACAACCTTGTCTGGAAGCATACCTCGATTAAAATCGACGAATCCGGAGTCAATCCTGACGCTGTCGTAAGCTGGTTCAATAGCGGAGCACCAGAAGGATATCTGAAAGACACCCTCTGCGCACGTGCGCAAACGTTTCTCGGTCAAATCAACACCCAACGCAAACTCGGCAAAGGAATAATCCTTGGTGCCCCGCCTGGCTTTAGCAACAAAACGCCACTCGTGCCATCCAGCGCTGGACTTGAGAAAAGCACATACCGCCGTGGCCAGCATGTCTATATGGTCGACCATGTGACGATTGATGCCAAAGGGAATTTCACGGGCATTGTGTTGCGGAACCCTGGCGGGAGATATGTCACGATTACGGATTATTCACGCATATTCTTCTGCATAATATCTGCGGATACGGTCGAACCTCCAACCGATTAGCGATTCGGTCACCCAGCAAAGGGTCCGCTGCATTTTGTCGACGAATGCAGCACCAACCAGTAAAATGCCGACATGAACGACTGGCAAGTGGTGCTGTTGCGCATTGGCGCGATGTTCCTGGTGATCTGCCTCGGCTGGGAGGCGCGGCGCCGGAACTTTCTCGGCCCGGAAACGACCGGCGTCCTCAGCCGATTGCTGGTGGACGTCGCTTTCCCGGCGCTGGTTTTGACCCAGATGCTGCGCACCGTGGACGCGGCAGCGCTGCGCGAGAATTGGCTCTGTCCAGTGTTTGGGGGGCTGCTGATTGTGCTGGCGTATCTGGTTGCGCTCCCGTTTGTGCCCCTGTTTTGCCGGCCGGATCAGCGGCACACCTTTTTATTTTTAGCGGCGATTGCCAACTGGATTTTTCTGCCGTTGCCAATTGCAGAGGGGTTGTACGGTGCCGCCGGCGTGCGGGCGACGTTGTTTTACAACGTCGGCTCACAATTGGTGTTGTGGTCATTCGGCGTCTGGGTCTTGAGCGGCGGCAAGGCGATCGGTTCCGCGCTCCGGCAATTGGCGACGAACGGTGGATTATGGGCAACCGGGATCGGGATCGGGTTGGCGCTGACGTTCCCTGGGTTGCGTGGTTTGGAAGCGGTGGATCCGCGACACGCCTCCGGGTGGGAACTGGTCGGTGGGATGGGGATCCAAGCCTTGGCGATGATTGGGAGCCTGACGATTCCCATGTCGCTCCTGGCAATTGGGGCGCAACTGGGCGGGTTGGCGGGGCCGATCCACCGGCTGTCACAAGCGGTTTGGGGACTGATGCTGGCGCGGTTGGTGGCGGGGCCGCTGGCGGTTCTTGCGCTGGTCTGGGGATTGGCGCTGGCCGGCATTCATATTCCCGCGATGCCGCGGATGATTGGCATCTTGATCGCGACCATGCCCGTGGCCATTAGTTGCAGTGTGATGGCGGAACGGTTTGGCGGCGATGTGGGACTGTCCGCCCAGGGAATTTTCTACAGTACATTTTTCAGCCTGCTAACGGTGCCGCTGTGGTTTTATCTGCTCCAGCACGTGCCGCTGTAAGGGCGGCTGGGTGAATCATGCGTGGAGCTGTTCCCGCGCGCTATGGTTGGTTCTCCGAATAGATCCGGGTGACCACGCCGTTCCGAAACATGATCGTTACTATTTGCCCTTGGGAGCGCTTGACATAGGACCACCTCGTCAAGAGTCGCCACACGGTCCAATTCTCGATTGGCTCATCCTTGGCAGTGGTCACCACGTTCTTTTGGATATTCTTCTCCAAGATGCGCAACGACACAAGGACTTGATTCTTCGTCATGCCGACCAGCACAAGCCGCGCGTCGACTGCCTCGCGAATGGATTTTGGCCAAGTGCGGAATTCTTTCTTGCGAATTTCAATCGTCGGATCCTCATGCGGATCGGTGACTTTCCACATGATGTCTTGGATCCCGGGACGCGGATCCCAAATCTCACACCCCGACACCAAACCGGCCAACAGGAGGATTGGGAGCCAGGTTTTTATCTGGAAAACCGCACTCGGCAAAGCCGCGAGCCACTTCGGCACCGGGTCCGAGCCGACGGTTGTCGTGGGGATGCGCGGTGGTTTGGGCATGGTCAGTTCATTTCTTGGCCACCGGTCACGCTGAGAGCGATTCCGGTGATGTAACTGCTGGCATCACTCCCGAGGAAAACAACGGCATTACAAATATCGTCGTAGGTGCAGCCGCGTTTCATGGGGACCTGGTTGACATAGGCTTGCCGGACATCCGCGACCGTCTTGGCGCCGGGCACCTTGCCGGCGTTGAGGTACTGGACGAACAAGCCCTTGGCGGGATCGGTCCAAAGTGGCGAGTCGAGCAGGTTGCCGGGGCAGATGGCATTGCAGCGGATCCCGTGCGGCGCCATTTCGAGTGCAACGCTTTGGACGAGGCCGATGCCACCGAATTTGCTGGCGGCGTAAGCGGAATTGGCCGCACTGCCTTTCTTACCGGACTTGGAATTGATCTGGATGATCGCGCCGCTCTTGTTCGGCTGCATGACCCGGCACGCGTGTTTCAACGTCAGGAAATTGCCAAAGAGATTCACGTTCATTACCGACCGCCATTTTTCGGCGTTGGCTTGGGCAATCGGCTCGGCAATCAGGATGGCGGCATTGGCAACCACGAGATCGACCCGGCCGAACTTGGCCACGGCGTTATCGAACAGTGCTTGCACGTCGGCCTCGTTGGTCACATCCACTTTGGTGTCGGTGCCTTTAATGTCGGCCGCGATGACGTGGGCGCCCACACCGGTCAGGTGCTGGCAAATGGCTTGACCGAGTCCCTGACCGCCACCCGTTACGATCGCAACTTTGTTTTTTAAGGGGGTATTCATGCCAGTAAACGTGATTATAGCCTCAAGTGAATGGGGTCGTCAAGTTCCCGCCGGTCGTCCAATTTGTTTAGGGACGCATCTTGATACTACCACCAGCAGCCGGATTGCCTGATCGGGCACGCGATTGCGTGCCGCTCAGTCTTTTGGATAGCAAAAACAACACGCAATCGCGTGCCCTGCCATTCATGGTGACAGTGTTAAGTTCACGCGCCCAGTTTGTTTGGTAAGGACGGCAGGGGTTAATCACTCAGCGGGATCGGGATTCGAGTCGCGCGTCGACCGTTGCCTTGAGATCGGTGTTGGTGAGCTTGAATGGGTACCGGTCATTTGGGTTTGGGTTCGCGCTGATTTTCTGGGCTACCAGCCAGTTGCGGGTTTTAGATTGATCCTTGGTGGCAATCGCCCAGACGGAGCCATCCTCCAGCTTCACCTTGGCGCCCCAATCCAGGACGAGGCTCACCCAGTGCCCGTTGACGATGGGATAATATTGCTCCACCGGCGGTGGGGCATTGGTGACGGCGGGTTGGCCGGCCGTCCCGCCAGTGCGCGGCCACTCCTCCGCCGAGCCCACCGGCGCAATGATTAGCAGGCAGCCGATCACACAGATGGCTTGAATTGTTTTGGTCACGTTTGAGGCAGGCTTCCGGTCCGGGGTTCGCATGCTCCTTATAATAAGCTTGGTTACCGGTTTGCGCAATAGGGTGTTGACCCCAGCGATCTTCATGATTTGACTCGCCAGCACCAAGCGGTAAAGTGCCACCATGAAACGATTACTGCTATTCACTCTGAGCCTGCTGGCGGCGATTTCGGCTGAGGCGGCGCAGGTTAAGTTGCTCAGTCCGGACACGGCCCAGACGTATGCGGTGGGCTGGGTGGTGGATCATCTGTTCACCTGGAACGCCCGCACGGGGCAGTTCGGCGCGGAAGTGTGGTTCAGCGCCCGGTCCGCCACAAAATCGCGTGACGAAGAAGTGTTTCGATTCACCTTTCCGGAAGTTAAATTCGATGCAACGAATCAGACTTTCTATGGGGTCTCGGAAACAACCCAACGGGTACCCATCGCCCAAC
>Ga0209083_1000519_pt1 | contig 56333 bp, 75 predicted proteins | sample AM7aDNAmetaG_FD_184132 | JGI IMG/M metagenome (GOLD analysis project Ga0209083, IMG submission 184132) | Freshwater microbial communities from Finland to study Microbial Dark Matter (Phase II) - AM7a DNA metaG (SPAdes) (version 3) | ecosystem: Environmental > Aquatic > Freshwater > Lake ...
AGAGAAAGTCCAGACCACAAACAAGAGACGCTTTACGACTTAAGGTTACGAAAGTAATAGTGGGAGGGTAATCAGCAGGTGTCGGGTTCGAGCCCTGAACATGGCTTTTTTTAGAGAGATATAGTAGTCTTCCAACAATAACAGGACGGTGAAAGAGACCGGTTTCCAATTTGAACCAACAATTATGGTAGAAGAAATACCAAATTCTAATTGGAATTGTAGTTTATTTATATTAGCAAATGAACAATTAAAATTTGATTTTTAAGGATTTATCATGAAATTTAAAGTTGGTGATAAAGTAGTTCCCTTTAAAAAAACTATAGGAACTACATTTATAAATTTTGAAAACTATAATACTAGAACGGGCTTATCTCTTAAAGAAAATGGTTTTCTTTATGTGTTGGAAGTTAAAAGTTATTATTACTCATTAGGCACGACCCCATATGATTTATCAGGCGATTTCTTTATGGAAGATGATATGAAAGGAATGAATATTCAATTGGAATTCGAATTTACTTGACAAGATTTTATAAAATTGTTATAATTATATAGGAAGAAAAAAATGCGGAGTTAGTTCAGCTGGTAGAATAACTGCTTTACACGCAGAAGGTCGGCGGTTCAATTCCGTCACACCGCATTAATTTGGGCTGAAGAGAGTGGTTTAACATACAGAGAATTTCACTGTCCTATCTGCTTTGTTTCATTTTCACAGTTTTGAGAAATGTTAATCGGTCTTTGACTACTAGACCATTTTCATAACTTGCCCAAAATTTATTTGCTATAGTGTAAAGGTAAATTCAAAGGAACAAACCAATTCAGATCCAAGAAATGCTGCTATAGTACGAGTAGCAAGAGCAAAGATGGACTTACTTAATAATTATAGAGGCACCAAATCAGGTGCTCAAGCTATAGGCTCAGAAAATAGAGGCATTGGTGGAAGTTTTGGTAAATAACATGAAAAAATATAATGATATTAGTTTAAAAAATCTCTTTAATTATCTCTTTAAGCAGAGGGTATAAATATACTTTCATTATGGAAGTAATACCCTCTCAGTAATGAGAGGGTTTTTTGTTTCTGGAGGTAAGGATGTATAGAGTAAAAACAACCCCATATTAACATCTGGAGGTTGTTTATGAAACAACTAAGTGAACGTGAATGGTTTTGGTGTTCTGACTGTAACGGGAAGGAAGATCGAAAGCAAATTTGTAAAGATTGCTATTTGAGATTTCCTGAAAAGGAAGTTGAAAAAGAAATTAGTCGAGTAAACCGGTCGACTTAAAATAAATTGGTACGGGGTAGCCCTATAGACGGGCACAGTCATCACGGTTATAGGATGACGCTGGATCTGTAACCAGCAAAAATGACCGCAAGGCCCGTCGTAGTGAGGGTTCGGACTGTTAATCCGCGGAGGCAGGGGCAGCACCTGCTGCGGTCGTATTGAACTTCACATCATATATATTACTGTAAAGGTAATAACAATGACAGAGGTTCAAAATGATTTGTGAAAAATGTGGAAAAGAGTTTTTTGAAGATTGGAGAACTGACAAAAGAGGAGACTGTAGATTTTGTTCAATAGGATGTTCTAATAGTAGAATACATACAGAAGAAATGAATGAAAAAACATCTGCTTCTTTGTATAAATTTCATGGAACAGAAGAAAAACATTGTGTCAAATGTGGAAAAAAATTAGCTGAAAATAATAGAAGTGGAATGTGTAAAAATTGTAAGCCACCAGCTAAAACAAGAAATGCTTCAGTTATAGAATGGAGAAGAAGAAAAAAACTTATCCTTATAGAATATAAGGGTGGCAAATGTGAAAGATGTGGATATGATAAATACATTGGAGCTTTAGATTTTCATCATAAAATTCCAAGTGAAAAAGATTTCAGTATTTCTAATAGAAACATTAGAAGTATTGAAAAATACAAAAAGGAAGTAGATAAATGTATTTTATTATGCGCTAATTGCCATAGAGAGATACATGAAGAAGAAAGAAAAAAATTAAACTTCTAAGAGTATGGATCTACTTGATAAATATCCTATACTCCTAAGTGAAAGTCAAGCGTTAGAAGTTTTTATTTTGCCCAAGTAGGAAATCAGCAAATCCGTCAGATTGTCAATCTGAAGATAGCGGGGTCGGCACCCGTCTTGGGCGTAAAAGTCCCTGATCAGGAATCGAAGACATGGCTACAAAAGACTGAAAAGCCATCTAAATCGTAGGTTAGCACAGTTAGACTTCTGGGGGTATTACAAAAAGTCATTTTTGCCTCATTGGTATAAAAGCTATTACTTCTGCCTGTCGAGCAGAGAAAACCAGAGCATTACTGGTATGGGGCGTAGTTTAATTTTTAGGAGTATAACATGGGTAAAGAGAACATTGATGTTGAACTGCCAGACGAAACTCTTTTCAAACTGATGCTCATGGCTCATGAAGAGGATATCACTCTCAATCAACTCTGTGAAAACATCTTGAGGGAGCAAATCAATAAAATGACAAAGAAAGTATGTATAGCAGAACTAGAAGATGGTGAAATCTTTGATAAAGTTTTTGAAGATGTTGAAATCAACAAAGTAATGTATACCATTTATGAGGATAAGGATTATACAATAGCTAAAGCTGTAATGATGCCATATAGCGATGGCAGTAAGGAGGCTCAAAATTAAGTAGTTAATTTGGAGGGTAAAATGTGCAAACAACTTTACAAGGATGCAGAAATGGATTATATTCTTGATGGCTACAAAACTGCCAGACAGGAAAAACGTTCTTGGATAGAAAAAAAAGACAAAGAACTTCTCGCCCTTGAACGAGAAAGAAATGAGCTTTACAAAATCAACAGACTTCCTGTTGAATATACTGAAGTCAAACCAATAAGGGATGGTTGGTCGCGCACTTTCGATTTGAGAGAGGATTTGAAAGGTAGACCTGATTACAAATATTTGAAAGAAATTTTGGATAAGTGTAATGTTCAACAGTTTTGTCGAAACAAACATTTCAGCTATAAAGCAAGACGTGGTTGGATGTTTCGAATGGATAGGGATTTCAAACTCAAAAGTGTTTATGATAAAGAGTTTTTGAAGTTTTCAGAGCGAGCGCAAAAGGAGTTTTGGAAAGAAGAAAAAATTTCTTGGAGTGGTGCGATTTATAACTTTTGGCATCCAGCAATTCCTGCTTGGATGTTGGTTATCAAAATCAAACCACATTACATTCGTTACTTTGCTAGTTTCGATACTGAAGTTGAAAGCAAACTTGATAGAATAAAGAATAGATTTAACTCCCATAATCTCTATCCTCGTTTGAATAAACTTCATGGCTGTGGAAATCATTGGGACGAATGGGATTTAAGTTTTGACAAGAAAAGACTTGAAAACAAACAAGCAAAAAGAGAGATGGAAGAAGCTGAAGTAGAATTTTTTAGTTGACAAATTAAGGGGGCGCTAGCTCAAGTAGTAGAGCATTATTCTTTTAAAATAATGGTTTCGTGTGCAAGTCACGAGCGCCTCAATCTTAGGCACTTAGTATAACAGTAAGTATAAAACTCTGATAAAGTTTAGATGGCGATGCAACTTCGTCAGTGCCTATCAAGCAGATATATCGCTAAGTAGTAAGCGCCTTGACTGAAAATCAAGTCAAATCTCTGTGCAAGTCAGAGTATCTGCATATTTTTTATAAAAGGAGGCATATATGGCCCCTATGTTTAATGTTGGAGAAGTTGTAATCTGTGTGGATGCTTCAGATCTACCAAATGTTTTTGTTCAACTTCATACTGGTTCTCAATATATAATTCGAACCATTGATCCAATTGTTGGAGAAGATGCTTATGATGGAAACATTCATAAACGTGCTAAATATTGTGTAAGATTGTTTGGTGTGATAAATTCCAAACTTCCTAATGGACTTGAACGAGCATATATGGAAACAAGATTTGAAAAAATTGACAATGGAGGTTTGAAAACTGAAACAAAAGTAAAGAAGAAAGTGAAAGTTTAATGCACTGATGATGAAATTGGCAGACATACGAGACTTAAAATCTCGTGCCAGTGATGGCGTGTGGGTTCAAGCCCCACTCGGTGCATCTATTATTTTGCGGGCGTGGTCGGAATTGGTAGACACGAAATATTCAAAATATTTTTTATGTAGGTTCGAATCCTATTGCCCGCATTTTCAAGCCAGCGTAGCCCAATTAGCAGAGGCGCAAGATTTAGGATCTTGAGGTTGGAGATGCAAGGTCTCTCGCTGGCATCTCGGGAGTTTATACCGTAAGTAGTAGCGGGCAAAACTGTAAATTTTGTGCCTTAAATGGCTCGGGTGGTGCAACTCCATCAACTCCCATAATCAAAAAAAATCCTTGACAAAAATCCTCAAAAAAGATATAATTATTATATGGGGGAAACAAATGGATAAAGCAGAATTTAATCAAGCAATGAACAGTTTGAAATCATTCAGAGAAATCAAAAGAAATGTCTCCAACAACTTGAGAACTTTGTGCAGTGATTTCACTGAGATTGATTTCATCAATGTTTTTGAAGATGATTATATTCATCTCATTGAACTTGCCATGAAAGATAAATTAGGATGGATTGATTGGTTCATTTATGAAAACGATTTTGGCAAAAAAGAAATGACTGCTGGATACGACGACACTGTTGTAAAGCCAATAAAAAACAATGATGATTTATACGATTTAATGCAAAGCGAATAATTAAATTCTGGGGGGAATTATTATGGCTGGAATTCTTATTGGCCTAGTCGTGTTGTTGGCTGTATTAGACACCATAACAGTTTGGATATTTGGTTCAACACTAGGACTTATAATTGGAGCATTGATATCAACATTTATTCTTGTTAAATTGTTTCAAGCTGAACAAGGATTTGTTGGTGGCATTTGGGCAATTGCGGTTTTGCTTTCATGGATGTTGGTTCTATCCAAATTTGGAATAGAAATCAATTGGCCAGAATGGATGTGGTTTGGAGTAGAACATGGATAAACAAAACAAAACCAAAGTATTGAAAGTATTAGATCTTGGCCAACAACTTTCACAAGAACTTGATGGAGATTATGATATTCCAAAGTTTTTGGAAGCAAAAGAAATTGTAGGGAATGACAAAATAAACATAAATCAAATATTCAAATACAATCTAACTGACTATGGAATGGATGTATTAAAAAGAAGTGATTATAAAGATTTTATAAATAAAGTTGATGACTATTATTGTAGCGAACTTTGGTGTGCAATGTATGTTTTCGGTTCCAAAATGTATATGGGTAATGAACAAATTTTTATTGGGAATGTTTTGAAATTAAACGAATAAGGAGTTTATTTTGGAACTAGATAAAGCAAAAAGATGGAACGATCTACCAGATGTTTCTAAAATTAAAGGGCATACCGGTATCAAGATCGTCACATTCACTAAAAAAATAAATTCTTGTTATCATAATTGCCCTCATTTTACATTAAACGGTGAGATTATGGTATGTGAACATCCTGAAGTTAAAATGGATGGATATATTATTGGTCATCCAGAATGTGTTGCAGGTTTTCCAGAAGATTGCCCTTTATGGAAGGAGTAATAAATTAAATATTGTTATACAGGAATTACTTTTGTGAAATTTTTAAATCAAGGAATGGGATGGAGTTTTAATTTTTTACCACAAATTAAAATCAACAGAACCACTAACTCTAAAGTGATAATTCTTTCTTGGCTTTTTTGGTCGGTTGAAATTCGCTGGGAGAAAGTACAAGATGGATATTTCAACGGGAACAATTATTAATTGAGGAGATTAAAATGAAAGTTCAATGCCCTAAATGTGATCATGTTTTCATTGCAACACAGGATGATGAAATGTGTGATATTGACATCACTATATCTGATGAAAATTTTCTAGCCATAGCCAAAAAAGCTCATGAACAGGATATCACAATGAACCAATTCATCATAAACACTCTTCGTAAACAAATGACTAATGAAGATATAAAACCTTATGTAGAAAATCTTCATGATCAATATACCTCTGAGGTAGATTTGCAATCCGGTTTTACTTATGTGGATTGGCTTGAACAAAAGCTTTATGATAATGATGTTCAGGTGAAGGAGTGAGAGATGGAGCAAAGAGATATAATTTTCAAGGAACAAGAAGTAATAGACATGATAGTTTCACTTGGAGAGTCACTTAATACGGATGTAGGGTCCTCTATTTCTATTATTCAAGAAGTGATGGATTTCTTGAGAAGAAAATTAGGTGTTCCGGTGAAGCCATGAAGAAAATTATTAAAGAACTGAATGAGTATGCTGGATTTCTAGACCTACTCATACTGATAGTGTTTATCCTCAACTTCGCTCTTGACATCATTACTTATATGAGAGCATTATGAGGGTACCAACTGTAAGAGAACTCTCACCACTTGGTGAAATAAAGCAAGCTTCGGATAGTAGCGCAAATGGAAGAAAAATAATTCATATATAGTTTTATAAAAGGAGCAAATATTGGATTTTGTAACAAACATCCTTACTGCGTTGGCCGTTGTAATTAACGGAATACCGCAGGGACTGTTGGCATTGTCATTTGGCTTTGCAGCATTCCCTACGGCATTGGCATTTGTGATTGGAGCTTTGGGTTCATGGTATTACATGTCTCCAGCTTCAATATCATTTCAAGCGGAAACAATAACGCTTGCTGGAACATTGGGAAGCAATATCAGGGAAAGACTTTCTTTGATATTTTGGGGAGGATTTTTGCTTCTAATCCCCTCATTACTAGGAATGAATGAAGCGATTGTTAGATTTGTTGGACCAATTGTAGTAACATCAATGATGGCTGGTGTTGGTATAATGCTTGCAAATGTATCCATTGATTTGTTTAAATCAGAAAAAATCACAGGAGCAGTATCAATTGCAACAGCTTTGGCTTCTTGGTTTATTTTCAAGGATTTGTCTAAAACAATTATAATTTCCGTATTAGTATCAACAGCTGTTTATATTGGTTTGAAATACATTCCAGGATTGAAGGCAAAACTTGGCCTTAAATTTGAGGATATTGATGTAGACATTTCTAGAGAGAAATTCAAGCTTGGAAATATCGAATGGAAATTCTGGAAGAATAAAAGAATTGTCCTTGGTGCATTGTCTGTAGCTTGTTTGAACATTGGTGCCAATATTTCATTCGGTAAAATCACTGGTAGTATTGCTAACATGAATACTAACATTGATCATCTTTCTGTTTATTCAAGTTTTGCTGATATGGTTTCTTCATTCTTTGGTGGAGGTCCAGTAGAGTCAATTATTTCTGGAACAGCATCTGCTCCAAACCCCGTTTTTGCTTCCATTTTGATGATGGGAATAATGGCAGTGCTTCTACTTTGTAGATTGCTTCCAAAGATTGGTAAGTTTGTTCATCGAGCTACGATTGCTGGTTTCCTTTTTGTTCTTGGTGTATTCGTAACATTTGCCACTAACATTTCTGGCGCGCTTTCAATTGGCGGTGCGTTTGCTGGCCCCTATGGATTTGGCCCAATGGGAATGATAATTGGTATAACCGTTTTTGTAACTGCTAAGTTTAATCCATTCTTTGGAATGTTGGCAGGTCTCGCAGTCAAGATCATTTTCTTAGGAGTGTGAACTACTGCGAAACTAAAGATTTCGCAGCTTCCCGTTTCATTGAACCAACTTGCTTACTTCCAGTGTAAGTATAGGTTGTATTCTCGGCGGGCTTAAATTCGGGCTGTACCAGCCCTACTAATTCTTTTAATTAACTTTACAGGAGTGTAAAAATGGAACCTTATGTTTTAAACATTGTAGGATTGAAACGAAATCTTCCCAAAATTAGAATAAACGAACACTTGTCAATAGCAAGTTTCGTTATGCTTGGGGACACCGAGCTTACTGAAAAGGTAGCGAAGGCATTGTTTGAACATAAGGATTTCCCAAGATTTGACATTGATATCATAGTTTGCCCAGAAGCAAAAGCAATTCCTTTGGCACATAGTATTGCCAATCTTCTGGGCGTTAACTATGTTGTGGTTAGAAAATCAGTAAAAAGTTATATGGAAGATCCAATAATAGAGAATGTTAAATCAATAACTACTACTACTGAACAATTACTTGTTTTAAATGGAATTGATGCAAACAAACTATATGGTAGAAATGTTTGTATTGTAGATGATGTAGCTTCAACTGGCGGTTCAATAAAATCAATTGAAAAATTATTGTTTAGAATTGATTGTAATGTTGTTTGTAAAGCTGTAGCTTTATTGGAAGATGCTGGATACGCAGGTTACGATTTAGTGTATTTGGAGAAATTACCAATTTTTGATTAGGAGTTAATCATGGCTTACTGCAGATTTGGAAGTGATAGCGATCTTTATATGTATCCCTCCATTTTTGGAGGATATCAATTCATGCTAGCCAACGACACAAATCTTGGAGAAAAAGATTTATCCTTCAATATTAAAACAGCAGAAAAAGCACTTCATCGGTTGAAACGAATGAAAACTCAAGGTTATAAAATTCCTGATTATGCGATAGAAAATCTAAATGAAGAAATTGAAAACAAAACAGCACAAGATATGGAGAAAAACAAATGAGAAAGATGAGCCCTGCACAGTTTATTATGAGAGATTTAAGTGGATTTATTGAGGGCATTTTTAAAACGCATAAAGAAGGTAAAAAATATGCCACCGTCGCGTCTCCTAGAGACGGAACTCCACGTTTTTTAATGAAAAGCCCTGTAGAATGGTACATCAATGGTGAATTGATTACTGAAACTGTTCTTCCAAAAGTTGATCAAGTAACAGGAATGAAATACTGGGGAATAAATTGCCCGATTACAAAAGAACAATTTGCTGCAGAAGTTGAAAAAGCTGCTACAGATTTTATTAATCGAAGAAAAGAATACGACGAGGATTAAACCATGTTTGAAGTAACCCTTAAAGGCTTTAAATCAAAAGAAACAGCAGAAGCTTTTGCTGGCTGGTATGCCTCAATTGGTGAGGATGAATTTAATAGACCTGACGCTTCTCTCCCTGACGGTGTTTATATTAGCGCCGCAAGTTATGATTGGAAAAATCCAACTTGGGAAAAAGATAGTTTGATTCTTAATTTAACGGAGACGCATTATGATATTTAATGTTGGCAATGTAGTCGCTTATAAAGTTCTGAAAAATCAAGAACAGTATAGAGCGGAAGCACTTGATGAATATACTGCTAACCTATTTTCAAATCCAATCAATAATCCATATTTCAAAATAGTACTAGTTGCAAAAAAAGAAGATATAAAAAGTAAATTCGATAACTAAATTTAGAAACACTTGACAAAAAAAATAAAAAAAGTTATAATTATATAAAGGACAGAGAGACCTTATTCTCTCAAAAAATACTTTTTTCTAAAGGGGTAAAAGAAATGGCTAAGGGAAAAACTTACGAGACGCTAAAGGGAATACGTTGTATTTCAGGACTTAAGCCAATCATAAACTATGTCCGTGAAGAGGACACTCGTGAGCCAATTGGCGTTGTAATCGCCATTGGTAAAAACCAAATTGGTTGGTCTAAAAAGAAGGGAACTGGTCGATGGAATTCCAGTGCTGGAGTTATTTCAGCTTATGTTAATGCTATTTCAAATAGTTCAAACTGCACTGGTGGTGATATTCCAGAAACCAACAGAAAGTTTAAGCTGATCAAGGAAGCTTTCAATCGAATGGCAGAAAGGTCTGAGATTTATTACACTGAAGATCATCCACACAACCGTAGGACAGTGAATTAATTTATAGAAGGCAGTTGGATTAGAAGCGTCCAGCTTTAAAGAGTAGGACACTGCGAATAGCCAGGCTAAGGTGTAGTGATAAACGGAAACAATACATGATTGTTTCTGCGCATGATTTAGTATATAATAGATGAAGCCAAGTTGAAAATCTATTGTGTATGTTAGTGATCTATCATTGAAACCCTTTAAGACGTTCGTTTTGGACAGAGGTAAGCAAGGAGGCACCCCGTAATTGGTAAGGCTGAATTTCCTTTTGGCGTCATAGCACACCTTCTATTTTTTTAAAAGGAGTTTAGAATATGAAGCACGAACTTGAACAAATTCTATATGATAAGTATCCTAAACTCTTTGTTCAAAAAGATTTGGACATGACACAGACTTGTATGTGTTGGGGAATTTCCACAGGTGACGGTTGGTTCAATCTTATTGATAATCTTTGTGATACCATTCAACAATATATTGATGCTAATCATAAAGAACAAGTTGTTTTTACACAAGTAAAAGAAAAATTTGGTTCGCTTCGTATTTATACTGAAGAAACTACTGCACTTGTTGATGGAATGATTTGGTTTGCTGAACACTTAAGTGGCACTATTTGTGATGTATGTGGCAAGGAAGGTAAGTTAAACAAGAGTGGTTGGTTATCTTGTAGATGTAACGAACATAGGGGAGATTAGGATAATGGTTATTCCTGCATTCTTATAAGGTGTAAATTTCTGGTTCAAATCCAGAATCTCCCATAGACAAATGAAAATAAACGAATTATTAAGAGAAGAAGAAACTCCAGTAGGAAGTTTTAAAGATGGTAATTACAAAGTGTTTGTCTATTCAGAACCACGAGGAAATCCTTCTTTTCATTTTAGAAATAGAACAGGAGACACAGAAGAAGTTTTTCAAATAAAAGATTTTAAATTGTTAGAGAAAAAAACAAAAAAAGAATTTTCTTCAAAAGAAATAAAAATATTAAAAGAATGGTTAACTGAACAAACTATAAATCCAGATTTCAAAGATAAAACTAATTGGGATGTTCTATTAATTCTTTGGAATGTCTGCAACCCACAATTTAGAGTAAATAGTAGTTTGAAAATAATTTAAGGGCAATGAACATGAAAATAAACGAATTATTGTCTGAAGAGATAACTATTGGCCGAATAGAAAAAAACAAATACAAAGTATCTGTTTATGAAGAGCCACAAGGTAATCCTTCTTTTCATGTAATGAACAAAACAAACGATAAACATTGTGTTTATCAAATAAAAAACTTTGAACTATTGGAACAAAAAACAAAAGAATGTTTTTCCAACAAAGAATTAAATGAAATAAAAATCTGGTTGAAAGAAAAAAGCATTAAAGAAGGTTTTAAAAATAAAACTAATTGGCAAGTAATTTTACTTTCTTGGAATTTATTAAATGAAAAATATCAAATAAAGATATAATGGGGTATTAGCTCAGATAGTAGAGCACTGGTTTTGCGAATCAGATGTCAGGACGGCAGAATTCCTATACTCCAAAAAGGTGAAACATGAAGAAAATTTTAATTGATTTAAAGAAATGGATGTGCAAAGTTTTCTTTGACAAAAACGCAAAAAACGATGAACGACATTCCAGTGTAAGATATAAATAATGGGAATCAGTGTGATGGTCGCACAAGGGTCTTTGGAGCCTTTAGTAAAAGTTCGATTCTTTTATTCCCAATTCATGGCCCCGTCGTCTAACGGTAAGGACGAAAGGTAAAAGTAGTTCGTTCAATACGAACAATGGCAAAATGAAGTATCAACAACATGGCAACGTAGTGGAACTGGTTATCACACCACTCTTTCAAAGTCGGAGAATGCGAGTTCGAGCCTCGCCGTTGCTACATAAGTTCAAATACGCTCGGGGCTAATTTTTAAAAGAGCTGAAAAATCAAGTTTAACACATTGTAAGGTTAAAAAACTTGATTTATTACTTGCTCTTTTTTTTGGAGAAAAATGAATACAACACTAAATTATACAGTAACTAAAAAACCAAAAAATAAATCTATAAAAGTATATTATAGAGTTGACAATACTTTTGCTGGACATATAGTTTATAATCCTTGGGAAGGAACAGTAAAAATAATAAAATCAAACGGTTATATTGATGTTTATCAATTAACAACATTAGATAATTCACCACTTGGACTATGCCATAAAGATTGGTTAATACCTATAAGTTCTCAATTGGAGTTTGAATTTTAAAACAAAGATAATAGTATGGCTGATATAGTAAAAAATCATCTAACAATAACTGGAGATGAGCAAGAAAAAGATAAATTCCTCAATGAAACTAAAATGATTTTTAGTTTAAATAAATTGCTACCAATTTTAGAAGAAGCTCCAATAGAAACTTTTTTGGAAACTTGGGGATGTAAATGGGATGTTGATAGTTGCGCCTTGAAAATTTCCAAACGAGACATGATTGAATATGAATTCAATACACCTTGGAGCCCGCCTTTAAAAGCCATTGATAGTTTAAGTAAAAATTTTCCATCACTGGATTTCACAATAGAATACATCAATCAAGGTGGTAATTTTTTAGGAATTTATGGAATGAAAGACGGAATAATGTTAGATGATTTTTTTGCATCTTGCAAAGATGATATTACAAAAGAGGATCTAACAAAATTTCTTGCTAAAAGAAAAGTCAAAAAAAGCAGGTTTTTAACCAATGAATTACAATTTTATCTAAGTTTAAAAAATTAAAAAAGTAAAGATAATTATATGAATTTAGAAGAAATCCTTGAAGAAGAAATAATTATTGAACACAAAGCAAATTTATATGATAGGCATTGGTCAGTGGAAACTGGCCTTTGGAGTTATGCTCATCGTGAAAAGCTTGGATTAGGTCCCAATGATAGAAATTATGTAGTACATCATAAAGATGGAAACATAAATAATAATAGAAAAAGCAATTTACAAAAACTAACAAGGGCTGAACATGCTGCTATTGGAAAACCTGCTTTAAAACATGAAAAGTGTAAAATTTGTGGAGCCAAACATTTTGGCAAAGGCTATTGTGCCAAGCATTATTGGTTATTAGTTACAAAAAAAAAGAGATAAACAATGAGCCAGATTTCATTTTACAACGACTATAATAACATTGCCATACGAGTTCAACAATTTCATCGAGACTATTCTAAAATGACCACTGCGAATAGAGCTATCACAGAAGTGACTATTGAAGAGGATATGAATAAAATTTTAGCCAGCAAATTAAAAGACGAAATGACTGGTAAAAATATTGACACTTTTGCTTGACAAAAAAATACAAATATTTTATAATTAACTTTGGAGTATTATAATGTCCGAAGAAATAAAAGAAACTTTTATTGAAGTAATAGAGAGCGATGAAAACTTAGCAACCCCAGTTGATAGAAAAAAAATGACTGGCTCTATGATAGAAATATTACCAATCCCTTCTGCTCAAAGTTTTTGCATAAAATTAGGAAATACAATTGAAAAATGTTTCAACGAATATATTGTAAGAATGGGAGTAGAAATAATATCTGACACTATGCTTGATAATAGACAAGCAGATTTGTATTTTGAATACAATGATGATCTATATTATTTTGAAAGCAAAAACAATGTAAACTTGGATTCAGAAAAAAGTCCTGCAGTCTCTGGCAAAATATTCCAAATGGAAAAAGAAGTTGATATAGTTGGTTGTCTAAGTTTTAGAGCAGCCACTAAAAAAGAACTATCTAAATGGGCTAGTGGAAAATTAGTTTCATATCTATATGGATACAATGATTTTTTTGAAATATTTGAAGATAAACTTGAAAAAAATGAATATAATGAAATTTTAAATTGCATAGGAAATGTTTATAAAAAAATGTTAGGAGCAAAATGATACCAATTTACAAATGGGGAGGAGGCAAACGAAAAGAAATAAATTTATTTAAAAGTTTTTATCCTGAAACTTTCAATTTATATGCTGAACCTTTCTTTGGTGCTGGAGCAGTGTTTTTTGATTTAAACTTCAATAATAATATAATAAATGATATTCATAAAGGAAACACAAACTTCTTAAATGAAATCAAAAAAGGAAACGGAAAAGAAATTTATTCTCTTATGGAAAAATACAAAAACGAAGAGGATACTTATTATTTTGTTAGAGATGAATTCAAACCACAAAACGAAACTGAGGAGGCCTTCGTTTTTTATTATCAAAGAAAAACTGCGTTCAGAGGTATGTTAAGATATAATAAAAAAGGAAAGTTCAATATTCCATTTGGAAGATATAAAACAATTAACTACGAAGATCTGCTGGATGTCGAATACGAAAAACTGTTGAAAAATACAGAAATTTATTGTGAAGATTATAATTATATTTTTAATAACTATAATGATACAAACAATTTTTTCTTTTTAGATCCTCCTTATGATAGTGTTTTCACAGATTATGGATATTGTTCATTTGATAAAGAAAACCATAAAGATCTATTTTATAGATTTATCACCACAAAAAATAAATGTCTACTGATTATAGGTGAAACTGACTTCATTTCAAATCTTTATAAAGATTTTATTGTGGGAGCTTATGATAAAAAATATGCTTTTAAATTATATGCGGGTAGAATAGATGATAGCATAAACACTAGACATCTAATAATAAAAAATTACTAAAAACACTTGACAAAATTTTATAAATTTGTTATAATTATATAGAAAGAAAAAAAATTTTCATAACAAGTGAAGTGTAAATAATATGGCTTCGTAAAAATGGAGCAAGATCATATTATAGATATCATAAATATAGCAATGGGAGCATACCGGAACAGGTTTCTACCCTGTAAAACCGTAATGGACGATGCGCGTTCGAATCGCGTTGCTCCTTTTACTACTTGTTGGCGTTATTTCAATGGTAGATTGATGGTCTGTGGAACCATTTATGGCAGTTCGATTCTGCTACGCCAAAAACCCCCTGGGGCTGACAGTCGTTGTTTAACAAACACTTGAAATGCTTAAAACAACAACGATTATTACTTGCTCCATTTTATTTTGTTTATTTTAAGGGCTGAAAATACATCTTTAACTGGAAAAATTAAAAGATGTGTTACAAACTTGCCCTTTTTTAATCAATATGGGTTCGTAGCATAAGAGAAAGTGCGCAGGTCTCCAAATCCTGAAAGTGGATCTTCAAGTGGTCCCGAACCTGCTAAAATTTCAATTCGTCGTAGATCGGCATATTCTAATCACAAAGGGGAAAAAAATGGCAGCTTACACTTTTGTCAACAAAAACATTCCACAAACAAAATCTATCATTGGAAAAAACATGGTAGAAAATCTCGCAGGGGCAATGGCCTTTAAAGCAGAGGATTTTAATGCCCTCGACAGATGGTTACTCACTGGTTCCTCATCCAATATGTTTTATCAAAATAAACAAGATGCCACTGATAAAAATGTCGATGTGCTTCTAAGATGTATTACTAAAGATCCAATTAAAGTAGCAGAACGTATAATTTATGCCAGCGATCATGGAATTTCTAATTCAACTCCCATTTTCGCACTTTCAATTCTATCAGCTTCTACTGATATGAACGCAAAAAAATATTTTAGAAATATTTTCAATAAAATCATAAGAACCGCATCCCATCTTTATGAATTTTTGGAATACGTAAAAAGCGTTCGTGGCTTTGGTAAAACTATTCATAAAGCTGTAAACAACTGGATAGTATCCAACAAAAATTTGGAATATCAATTCCTCAAATATCAATCCAGAAATGGTTGGGAACATCGTGATGTATTGAGAAAATTTCACGTTACCCCAAAAGATGAATATATGAACGCAATCTTTCATTGGGCTGTAAAAGGCTACGATGAAAAAGACAAAGATATTCTAAAAATCATTCCTTATTTTGAAACCATTAAACAAAATCAAGATGAAACTTCTGTAATAAATGCTATTAGAGATGGGAAGCTATCTTGGGAAATGGTCGTTGGCAATTGTCAAAAAATGACTACCAAAATTTGGCAAGAATTGTTCTTCAATATGCCTATGACTGCTACAATCCGTTATTTGGCTACCCTAACAGCAAATGATGTGTTGAAAAATAAGGATAACTTGGATATCCTTGAAAATAGGCTTCTCAATGATGAAATGCTTATAAAGGCCCGCATACACCCCATACAGTTCTGTAAAGCGCTTTCTATTTATCAGACAGGTGGGCAAGGCAGTGAACACTCTACGCTCGTCTATGACCCGATTAGGAGGGTTATAGACATACTTAATGCTGGTATTGAAAAAGCAAGTGAGCATTTGGAACCAACAGGAAAAAATATTTTCATATCTGTTGATGTATCTGCCTCTATGTGGTATGGACATCAAAAAGTTTATGGAAATCTAATGCCAGGACAAATAGCTGGAATTCTTGCTTTGTCAGTGGTAAAAGCTGAAAAGAATTATACTGTTGGGATGTTTGATAACAATTTCGGTTTAATGAACATTGATAAAGGTGTTTCTTACGGTAGAATAATGGATCGTGAAAATGGTATTTGGCCCAAACATTTTGGTGGAACAGATGCTTCATTGCCATACAAATATGCTATGGACAACAAAATGGAAATAGACACTTTCATATGTCTCACTGACAACGAGAGCTGGGCTGGTTATCATCCTTTTATAGCTTTGAAAAGCTACAGGAAAGCTGTGAATAACAACGCTAAAGCTATTTATGTTTCATTGATGCCTTATGGAGATGCTACAACCCTAGTTGATCCAAGTGATGAACAGTCATATGACATTGCTGGTTTCAGTGATCAAACTGTGAAACTTATTCAGATGATAATTCAAGGTCTGTAATATGACCCTTGAAGAAAAAAATGCTATCATTGGCACAAAGAAAATAATCACAGGAAATTCTCCTATTGCTTATACTGTGAAAGAAATCTGGGAGCACAAAGAATTCACTTTGTGCTCCTTTAATGAAACGTCTATTGTTTGTAATGTTGAAATTCTAAAAAATCCTTGACCAAAAAACTAAAATATTTTATAATTAATTAGAGGGAAAAAAATGTCCACTAAGATTTACAATACCAAGCCAATAGAAACTCACAAATATACTATGGATCAAAGAGCTTTCGAGTTGGCAGAAAGTACTGTTAATAAAGAAATAGTTATAATTCCACATTTTGGAGTTGATTTCTTTGTTTCTTTTGAAAAAGAAGATAAAAAATCTCATGTAATCGCTATAGATCCAAATCCAATATTTGATAGAATAGAAAACATGATGAACAAAACAAACAATCTAGGAGCTAATTTTGAAAACCAAGATTATAAACTTTATGGATTTTTGCCTTTTGCAGGAAAACCATTTTTTTATGATTTATTCATAAATGAAAATTATTTTGATTGGGAAGATTTGCAAACTACTTTGCGTTTGTTTGAAATACCAATAGCGCGATTTGCTTGGCGAGGGATTGTCAATTCTGTTGAAGAAATAAAAGAACTCATGCTTAAAAAAGCTGGAAAAAAAGAAGCTCATTTTCTTTTCAAACCAGTAGTAGAAGATCTATCTATTTCATATAGTGGAGGAGCACGAGCACCATCTACTGTAGCGAAAGAGCCAACAGCTATAACAGCAGCCGAAGAAATTGATATTCTATTAGCAGACGATATAATATCTGATAGAAATTTCAACAATCAAATGTTGTTAGAATTTAGCTCTAAAGATCTTCCATTAGCGCCAATTGTTGATATAGATGTTGATCCTTATATTTTTTATACAATAGTCGATGAAGATGGTGAACTTAACGAAGAAGCAATAAAAGCTTTCTTTGATTTCCATGCAAAAAAAGAAAATATTAGATCAGTGATTAATATTTTAGAATATGATGGAGTTGAATTAACAACTCAAAATAGAAGTGCAATTATTGATCTAATAGATGAATATTTGGCATCGCAAATAACAGACGATGCTTTCTTGACAAGTCCTAAATATATAAAAAACACAATATCTGAGTTTAATGCAATAATAAAAAAAGAAATACATACTAGAAGTTCTGATCTGGCAGACAAACTTATCCATGACAAAGAAGCAAAAGAATTTTCAGATTCTTATATTGACGTCGATGAAGGGAGTGTTCTTTATTGTTTTAAAACCATCACAGAAGACATTCATAATATTGACGGATTAATTGATGGAATAATCTATGACAATATTTGGGATTTACCAAAAGCCAATGTGTATTGTTTAAGAAATATATCATTGATGATTGTAGATGAACTATATGGATTAAAAGAAAATTCTGTAATTCATGCACAATGTATAGAAGCAGTCACAAAAATAATAAGAACTCCTGTTTTCTTGCTTGCCAAAGATCTTTTGCTCAAATCAAATGTCGAATATGATCTTTAGGAGGCTTCTTTGAATAACAATCAAATTATTTCCTCAATTGTAGAAAAACACTTTTCTCTAAACGAGGAAAGTGTTTTGCGTTTTAAAGAACTTCTTGAAAATCCTTTCAAAGATCCAATCTATAACAATTTAGATTTAATAGATGGACGATTAAAAATAAAAATTCCTACAGATGCACTTGAAAAATATGACAATGGTTGGATTTCTTTTAAAGTTATATACAAAGATTTTTATGAAAACTCCGGTATAACTTATAATAATTTCAATTCTGGTTTATTCAAAAATAAAAAGATATTGAAAAGCGTAAAAGATTTTTATGACAAAGTGGATTTAGACACTATAATAAAATTCAACCAATCAATAAGCGAAAAAAGGTTTCCTATAGGCAAAGAATTACAAATAGTTCTTTCATTGAATTTTGCTGATTGGTTTCTATGTTCCACAGCAGAAAGCTGGACTTCTTGTTTGGATCTAAAATCTTCCCATCAAAGCGCTTTTTGGGCTAGCTTACCTGGACTTATAATAGACAAAAACAGAGCATTGGTTTATATAACAGATGGAACCAAAAAAGAATTCTGTGGGATAACAACAGACAAGTTTATAACCAGAAGCTGGGTTTTATTGGATCAACAAAATGTTTTAAATACAGTAAAAGAATATCCACTAAAAATGTTAGGAACTGATATAATAAAAGACAAATTAAAATTAAACGAAATAAAAAGCATCGACAATGATTTTACCAGTAAATATCCATTAGATTTTTTGTTCAACAAAAGAAATTATTCAATATTTCCATACCTTGATAATTCAAAATTAAAAACTATATTTAACAAACATTATATATTAGGAACTGAAACCCATGGTGGAGTTTATGGAGTTGATATCTATGGAACTCCTTACGATGATAGTCCTTATAATTGTGAGTTTGGACTTGAAGCAATAATAGAACAAGAAAAAGAAATAGATTGTTACTGTGGGGAACAATATTCTTGTCAGGATTGTGGAATTGGTTTAACAGAAGATTATGTATTTTTTGATTATAATGGCAATGAATATTGTGAAGATTGTTTTGATGCTAAATTTGAATATTGTGAATATTGCGGCAAAGTATTAGATTTAGACGGCTCTTGTGATTGCAAAAATTCTTGACAAAAAAAACAAGAAAAAGTTATAATTAATTATCGGGGGAAAAATGTTCGAAGATACTGGCTCTATCCTAGACGAAGAAATGTTAACAACTCTATTTAGAATATCTTCTCCATCTAATAAAGAAGATAAGATGCAATTATTTATAAAAAGCTTTTTGACCTCTAATAAAATAGATTTTCAAACTGATAGTATCGGCAATATATTTCAAATGAAAATAGAAAATGTTCCTCTTCTTTCATCTCATATGGATACAGTGGAAGATGTGGCAAAAGATGGGCCACTTATGAAATATATTAAAATTTGTGAAAACAAAGAGTATGGCCGATATCTTCGTGGTTATGGGATTATAGGCGGGGATGATAAATGTGGTATATTTATAATGTTGTCATTGCTCGCAAAATATAATGGTAAACTAAACTTTATATTTTCAGTGAATGAAGAGCATGGAATGTCTGGAATTAGAGAAGTTATCAAAACTCAAGATTTTAGTAAAATTCTTTATGGTATTATTCTAGACCGGCGTGGTTCCGGTGATATAATTTGTGTGGATAAAAACTATGGCACAAAAGAATTCGAAGAAGAATTGAAAAAACTTGGCACTCCTTATGGATATGCTCATGCTTCCGGCGCGAGTTCAGACGCTAACTATATATGTGAAAAAATATCTTGTGCAAATCTAAGCGTTGGCTATTACAATCCTCATAGTAGAAAAGAATTCGTCATAGTTGAGGATTTGGAGAATGCCATGAATTTTACAGAAAAAGTTATAACCACTCTGAACACAAAATTTAAAGCACCAGAAAAAGTATATGCAACACATTATGATGGCATCGCTTATAATTATAAATCATGCAAAATATGTTTTGCTAGAGAAAATACAAACGCGGTGTTAAAGTGGGCAGCTCCATTCAAAGGATATCTATGCACAGAATGCGCTGGCAAAATAGTGGAACTAACAAAAGATGATGAATTTGTAAAATTTGCCACACCTGTTATAAAAATTGAAACAATGCCAGAAGTAAAGCCACTAATCACACCTCCTGCAATAAAATCTTGCTGGTACAATGAGGATTACATGAAATCGTATATGGGAGATTAATAATATATAAATGAGCGATCAAATTTCAAAAATTTTACTAGGCTGCGTTTTAGTAACCGTAATTCTTGTTCTATGTGGAATTTTTCCAGCCATAGCTGTAATGGTAACTGCTATAGTCATCGTTGGATTTTTTGTTATCTTTAAAGAATAACATCCTGCAAAGATAAACAAAAGGGGTTATTCATGCCTACAGTTGTAAATGTAGTACCAGTAAGCGAAAAAAAAACAGATATTGAAGTTTCTATGACATCAAATATATTTAATGTCAAAACACCTTTAAGTATAGATACCGAATCTGATATCTATGGTAACAAGAAATCTCCAAATGTAGATTTTCCTAAATTTCCTGTTATAAACAAGTAGACATTTATTTTTAAAAAATTATTATTCATGGAGTGTTGTAATGTCTGTTATAGAGACAAAAAATAAATCAATAATATATACTTTGGTTAAAAACCATTTTGGTTTAACAGAAGATAGCCTGGAACTTTTTAAGTTCCGGCTTTTTTTTGAGCCTCTCATTAGCAAAGAATATAAAGCAATATTAAAAAGCGGTAACAATTTAAGAAGTTATTATGAATTGAACGACGAAATTTTAGAAGAAACCGACGCAGGGTGGAAAATCTTCAAAAGTTATTTTAAACTGTTTACTTCTGAGAACAACATCACTTATAGTAATTTTAGAAACAACTCTTTTCCTATAGACGGCCAGCAATTAAAAGCGGGAAAGGCATTGGCAAAATATTATTTAAATCCAGATTTCCCAAATAGATTTATATTTGATTTTTATAATACAATGGATATAGAAGTATCAAAACTGATCTTTTTTAAAGAGCCTACTGTATTAAACGAGCCAATATTCATACGTTCAATAGTTTGTAGCGACACCAATGCTGATAAAATAAAAATAGTATACAAAGCAAATAAAGATATATTAAAATCAAAGAAAATTGTCGTTAATGTTCAAGAAGCAACAATTGTTTTTAATGATATAAAAACAGCATTCAGCAACTTTATAAATGAAAATTTGGATTACATAGGAACAAAAAAAATACCAAATAGAAAATTATACTTGGTATTTTCTCTAAATTTTACCGATTGGTTTCTATGTTCAACCGCTGAAAGCTGGTCTTCATGCATGGATTTAGAAAGTGATTGCGATCTTTGTTATTGGGCTGGTCTTCCAGGTTTAATCACTGATAAAAATAGAGCATTAGTCTATATCACGGATGGAACTAAAAAAAATTATCATGATATTGTTGCCGACAAAATGATATCACGTTCTTGGCTTTTAACAATGAAAAGAGGAATTGGCAAAAAAAGTTCTACCGAAATAACTTTTGCAAAGGAATATCCTATTAGCACAGGGCTAAAGGACATAGCTTCAAAGTTACTTAATATAAATATTTTTCATTCAGAAGATCAATTTAATGAACCTAAAAAATATCGTTCACGATATTATTTTGATTTATTGTTTCATAAACACTCTAACAATAAAAAAATAGTGACAGATGTTTATAAAGACACCACTAAAGTTTATGTTAAAAAAGACAATGAAAAAAAATTCGGCAAAAAACAAGGATTTCATAAAGCAGGAAGAGGAATAAATTTAATATTGCTAAATAAAAACGGCAAAATTTGTAATAAAAATCATGATGATACTTGTTTTTATATTTCTGAAGTTGCTGGAATTAGAGGACTTGCCCATTTAATAAATGAAAAAAAATCTATCACAGAATTTTTAATGAGGAATTAAATGAACGAAACTGATCTCAACAACATCAAATTGATTTCAACAATAGTTGAAAACCATTTTGGCTTAACTAAAAACTCATTTGATTTTTTCAACAAAGAATTAAACAATACAACATTAGACCCATATTTTCAAGATTTATTTGCTGAACACAAATCAACAGACTTAAGAGTTCGATACAAAATCCCACAAGAAATATGCAGTACCATAGATAATGGTTGGAAATACTTTGTTATCAGCTTTTTTAAATTCATTGAAAAATACGATTTTAACTATTCAAATTTTATAACAAACAAAATAACGATAGAAAAAAATAGCATTAAAACCAGAAAAGCTTTGATATCATTTTATACACAACCTGATAATTTTATGGCTTTTAGAAAAGATTTATACTCAAAAATGAGTGCTGATTTAAGAAATCAGGAAGTAAGGGATTGGGAAACAAAAAAAATAGTTACCCCCAATATTGTACAAGCAATAACTGACTATATAGATTCTATACTTAACACAGTTTCTCAAAGATGTTTACCTAAAACAGAAATACAACTAGTTTTAACCTGCAACTTTGCTGATTGGTTTCTATGTTCAACAGCTGAAAGTTGGAAATCTTGTTTAAATCTTGAAAGTGAATTTCATACATCATACTGGGCTGGCCTTCCAGGTCTTTTAGGCGATAAAAATAGATGTATGCTCTATATAACTGATGGGACTAAAAAAACCTATCAAGGAATAACAGTAGACAAGATAATAGCACGTTCTTGGGGGCTTCTATCAGACGCTAATTTTCTCAGCATAATAAAGCCATACCCTTTGGCTGATATTTTTGATGCCCCAATGGTATCAACGTTGACTAATTTGAAAACAAAAACACTTACTTCAACAGAATTTATTTCAAAAAATCCTGTTGAACTATTATACCTCGATGACATTAGAACTCCATCCTCTTTCATTTATCAAGATAATAGTGGATTTACAGAAGATCTTTATATAAAAGTATTACAATCTGGATTTTACTCATTTATAAATGGGCAGCTACGACGCGGCGAAGCAATAATAAATTATACATCAGGCCTCATAAATTTAATACAAAGAAAAGAAAGCCTAAAACAATATATCATAAAAAAATTGACCTGTTTACACTGTGGGCACACATCTGAAGCAGTTAAAACTTTCATGGTAGATGGTCAATCATATACCCTATGTCCAACATGTTTAAAAGAAAACTTTAAAAAGTGTACTAGCTGCAATGAATATCACTTGAAAAGTTTTTTCACATCAGTGTGCGACACAGAAGGTGAATTTTTGATTTGTAATAATTGTCTTGAAAGAAAGTATTCCAAATGTGAAATGTGTAACAAATATCATAAAAAATCTTCATTGCTTATTGTATATGACACTTTTAAAAACAAAAGCGAAATGTGTTTTAAATGTATAGAAACTATACCAGACATAATATGCTGTGATCGTTGCGGATCATATATGCCCGCTAATATGATACAACAAGCAAATTTAATTGGCACAGAATTTATGTGTGATAAATGTTTGCAAAACTATACAGACCAAAAACAAATATTTTTTGATTTTATGATAGGTGAACCAATACAATATATTAATCCTTTAATATATGCTGCGTGAACAGCAATAAAAAAACCCACCTTAAATGGTGGGTTTTTTCTTTTATTAAATAACTTAGCCAGTAATCACAGTCCCTGATTGATAAACATTCAAAGACATATTTATAACCTCTATAACCGATACAGGAACTATTTTAATAATTCCAACCATCATGTTTTGTGCAACCACATTAGCAGGATTTGTTGTAGCATCAATTGTTACAACGTACTGACTAATTCCACCACCCTGTCGTATAGGTTCAAGAATAGAAGTGATTAAATCACTCGCCCTTCCCCAACTATCAGGATTATCCGGTTCAAAAATCATTCCATTAAGAGCTGTTTTCATCAATTTCTTCATGTAAACAACCATTCTACGAACATTAAGCCTATTTAAAGCAGTAGAAGCTCTTAATCCTGTCTTCTGCCCGTAAACCACAAGACCAGCAGATGGAAATTTAACTATAGGATTTACACAATTAAACCCACCATAAAGTTGATCACGCTGTGGTTGTGAAATCAATGTTTCAACATCGCTGGCTACAATAACTCCACGAGTATTTCCTGCTGGAGCAAACCAAGGATTAAACTTGTTATCTACTTGCATATACAAAGAAGCTATAAACACAGATGGCGGACACCAAGAATATCTACCCCAATAAGCGTCATAAGTCTTAATCCAAGGCCAATAAATAGCAGCATAAGAAGAATTAATAGCAGCAGTTCTGCCATTCCCTAATCCATTATGCCATGCAACTACCTGGCTATAAGAAAGACCAAATGGCGTATCCACTATATATACAAAATCCATTCTGCTATTAGCTAAAGCAATAGCAGCATCCTGCACTGGTTGTTCCACATCATCTGGCGTAATAAGAATATGATAGTTGAAATAATCAGCATTAGCAAGATCACTTGAAGAACTCAAAGCAGCCACAAACAATGCTGGATCGCCAGTAGATGGAATTCCATCTGTTCCGGGTTTATAATTATATGAACCAATTGAACTATTGCCTGAATATGCAATTTCTGTAGATACGTCAGCAAGACCAAGTGTATAGGTTCCATTAGGGAATGTAATAACTCCATCTGTAGGAGATGGGAACGGGATAGCGTTTACATCAACATAACTTGATCCACCATTTTCTAACGCAGCGTTCATTACCGTAGCAAAATATTTAGGATCAGTAACAGTTAAACTAACAGGAGAGAATGTTTCTTGCAAAGTTCTATTATAATATGTTTGTACAGTATGAACTGTTACAGCTGCTACCGTAATTGTAACAGTAAGACCAGAGCCAGTAGTGCTACCAGTAGTAGAATATGTTCCGGTAGAATACCCCGTACCTTGTTCTATAAGATTTATACCAGTTACGCCACCGCTTACTGTTGTAATTATAACACTGGCATCGCCATTGCCACCTAATAAAGTTACTATTTTTCCAACATCACCGGCAATATAATTTGACCCTGCAACACCTATTACAGCTGTAGCAACGCCCATAACCGCTGGATTAATACTACTTGTTTTAACAACCTGAATAAGATTTCCAGAGCTTCCATATTGAGAAGCAATAAACTGTATCATGTCGGCAGAAGTTACAGCCACTGCTGCACTACCCGCAACAGCAGTTCCTAAACCATAGAAAGCCAAGAAATGTATAGTGTCGCTGTAATTAGAAGTAGTTTCTACTATAGTTGGAGAAGTTAATGAAGTAGCTGCACTTATTCTTATTTGATTATTACTATCAAGACTAGCAGCAATACCCGCCGCCGCTTGACCATATCTAGCTGTTCCTACCCCACCCATAAAATTAGTGCCAGCTATAAAATCATTAGCTTCAACTCCTGGTAAAATAGTTATAGATGATCCAGTTAAAATTCCTGGAGTAACAGCACCAACAGTGGCCGTTGTTAAACGAATTCTACCAGTATAACTATTAACACCAACCGAAACAACATAAGAAGTCGTTGGATATGTTAATATACCAACAGCTCCTGCTATTGGAACAGGAGATATACTTGAACAATAAACACCACCAGCTATAGAAGTAAACAATGTTCCAGCTCCAAATGCTAATATTGAAGTTATTCCTCTAGTTTTGGAAGCAAAAAATATTCCAACCTTTGCTGAAATAGTTGAGAAGCTACAAATAGCATTAATATTGTAAGTTAAAAACCAAGCATTTATAATCGCCACTAATTGACTATATGTAGTGTTAGAATTTACGCCATTTACAGAAATTGTTTGCGCAGATCCGCCATCAAGGGTCAAAGTAAAATTATATGAAGAGCCAGTAAAACCAACTGCAGTAGTAGGAGTTGCCGCTGTATTAAACAATATAAAAGTTACATTTCCGCGAGTTCCTGCAGCCATAGCAGAATTTATTGTGCTACTTATGCTAGTAAGTGTGTCATTAGCAGCTACATCAAAAGATAAAGATCCTCCTGACCAAGCTGAAGCAGAACTAACTGCCATCTTAAAAGAATATGTTCCAGGAACTATTGTTGGTGCAACTCCTGGTGCCTGTGTTCCAAACTCCTGATATCCATAGGTTGCTGGAATTTGAGCGTTTATCTGACTAAGAACGTCTGTCTGTGCCCATCGACCAGAATAAGGCGCATCAACAAAAAACGTTTTAGCGAAAGTGGCACCTACATCGCCAGTAGAAGGAGTTACGTTGAAATCATAAACTCCACCATTAACAAATCCACCAGTTCCAGGAAGTACATCTGTTATTCTAGTAAAAGGGGTATATCCTTGAACAGCCGCAGCGCCATTTGTAATAACTTTCTGCGCTTGAGTTGTGGCATATATTCCTGTAGTTTCAGCTACTCGATAAAATATAACTTGATTACCATTTTGAAAAGCATTTTGAACAGCTAAATTGCTATAACCAATACTTGTTGGATATCCGAAAACTTGTTGGAATTGCGAATAACTAGTAAGCATTGTAGCAGTGTTTATAGGACCCATTGAAGCATATCCAACCACAGCCAAAACAGTGCTTGAACTAGTAACGCTATACATAGATTGATCTTGTTCTATAATTGATACGCTAGGTGATAGATTAGACATATTAACTCTCCTCCATAAATATATTTTTTTCTCATTATTATCTTTACAAGCCACTCAAAGTGATATCAACAACTAACCAAAATATAAACTATAATGGTTTAATGCTTATAAGCCCCATTCTCTCAAGATTTTTAAGTTGATCCGTTATTTTTGTTACTTGTATTTCCCCATAACTATTCAAGTATCCATTATCAGTCAACTGAAAATACTGGTCTGTTTTGTTTTTTATTTTAAAAAATACTGATACCTTGTTTTCCATAATGTATCCTTTTTATATAACCCCAGCCTCTTCATAATACAAATTAATTTCACTTGATAATCCAAATGTTGTAGTATAATCAAGCGGTAAATAAGCTCTCGGTACTATAAAATCTAATGACCTCCTACTTACCTTATCTTGAACTTCACCTGGATCAATATTGGTTTCGTTTGTAGGATTTGTACAATAACCAGTAGCCCATTGTCCATCAATCCCAAAAGCATAAGGACGTTTAAATGGAGCATTGGCCATCAATTGATATTGAAGAACATCAGCATCTAATTCATTAGCAACCATTATCATAATTTTATAGGTCAATTTACAGATAATTGGTGCTGGAACATACGTTGCTGTAGAATTAGTTAAGTTTAATGTCCTTTCAGTTGCAAAACCAAGTAAATTTTCCTTATCAGAATATTCTATGGTTGTTAAATAGAAAGTTACAGTTGGATTTAAATTAGCACCATTTATAACAGGAACTAAATATTTAACAAATGCACGAGGAGGTGAAGCGTATGACACATTAACGCCATCTTCGGGTCTATCACCATAACGAGCTAAATAAGTATTTTTTTTTATATAATTCTTTACAGCTCTGCCATAAAGAACAAATAAACTATATTCACTAACGGGCATTATACTCTACCTCCCATAGGAGGAACAACATAAAAATCTTCACCTTCTACTAATTTTTTACCTTCTTTTTTACTTTCAGATCCAGATTTTGTCATAATAATTCCACCCCTAAAAAGTAAGCCTTTAACATCTTGATCTTCACTTAATTCTTTAGCCCCATCAATTTTAGGAGATCTAGTTTTTTTGTCATAAGAAAAAGTAAGTCCTTTCGAACTCATTCCATTCATTTTTTCTGCCATTGATTTATCAATATAATCAATGATTTGCGCATCAAATTTTTTAATATCCAAAATATTTTTAGCCATGATTATTCCTTATCAATCTTTCGCATTCCCCATTGATTGCGCTCAATAATTCTACGATAATTGCTTGGCAAACCATCCAATTCATCCAATGTAAACAAATTGCAGTCCAAAGTAAATGTAGAATAATCCCAGCCAAAATCTCCAGTAGGATTAGCGTTCAAAACCTCATAAATTCTATATTTATGGGTCATTATAGCATCACCCATCTCAATTAAGTCAGTAAGATTTGAATAAGTTTTGTCAGCAGAATAAAATTCAAATTGACTATCTTTAAATACTGTTTTATCAAAACTAACTAAATTTATACTTGGATCATTTACCCCTTCCATCGTAGCAATAAATCCAGAAATCAAATTAATTTGTGTTACCAGTTTTTGTGTGGTTGAGACAAGACCGTCTGTTAATATATAACTACCAACCTTTACACCATTGACATAAATTATCAAATTATTTTCCGTGTTTTCTATTGACGGAGTACCTGAACCAGCATAATTTAAAAATATGCTGCTGTTCTTTTTATTCTTTAAATCACGTATAGTGTTTACCATAGAATTGAAATTAACTACAAACTTTGCATTCTCTTCAATTTCTTGATAAGGTTCAATATTCAATGTTCCCTTCCAAATATTATCAAGATGATAAGCTCTTAAAGTAAAAGGTGGAAGAAAAATTTTACTATGTTGTGCTGATCCATAAAGTGGTTCTATGACAGTAGCTTTTTTATCAAGTTTAAATACAGTTATTATTGGTGCGTGTAAATTCATGTACGCATCATTCATGTATGAGACATAATTATTAAAATCACTTTCACGAAAATAATTAAAGTAATTGAAACTACTCATTTATACTTCCCATAAACCCATCACTATTCCTTTTCAATTCCCATTGTTTTAATAGCAGAATAAGAAACGCTTAAAGCAGCAGCTTTTGCTTCAGCTAATCCTAACACATTTCTAATTGATTTATAACAATGATTTCCAGGTGATGGAGGCCACATTGGAGGTTCTCCTAAAGTTCTGGTAATACTGTTTATAATAATTTGTTTAACTGCTGGCATTTTTCTAAACGATGGTGTCAAAGCATCATATTTTTCTTTAGCAGTGATAAAATCTTTCTTTTCAATGGCTTCATAAACTTCTTTCAATACATCTTCATATTCTCTTTTATTAGTAATAGATTTGGTAACTTCTTGTTTCACTAAAGGATCTTTTCTTACTTTGGATAAATACTCTAAAACTTTTCTACCTTTTAATTCCCTGAAGTTTTCACCAATTCTATACCAAATACTGGCTATTTTTGAAAGACCTTTTGAATAAGCCAATACTAAAAGACTTCCACCAAAAACAGCTAGAAGCCCTAAAGCACCAATTCCTAATACTGAAGCTGCTGCTTGCATACCAACTTCAGCAGCACTTTCATTAAATTGGTTTTCGTATTCTTCATCTTCTTGTTCAAGTATATAATCCTTAAAATTATCCATCGTTAATTCCTTCTTGCTTATCTTTACTTTATGATGTGAGGGAGAGGATCAGCCGATCAAAATTTGCTGTGGCTCGGCCTGTTTTATCATGTCTTCATAAGCTTTATCGCGTTCGGCTTCACCTTGACGAATTAATTCAGCAGAATTTAATTGAATGTTTTCAGTTCCGCCTGGGATTGAGCCACCAAAGGTTCCGCGAATATTTCCAAGTAACATTTTTGATAATCCCACCAAAGCTCTACGTATTAGATTATCACTAAGAATTTCAGTTACAGTTAAACTGGCACGATATCTAATTCCAATTTGAAGTGATTGATGAGGAGTTGGAGTAATTATCAGATTATTACCAATGATTTCCCATCTTACTTCAGTTCCAAGAATTAAGTTCATATCCTTTTCAGTTGATAAAGCCATCCAATAATCAGTTAAAAAACCAACTTGCCCAGGGCGACCAAATTTTTGAAACAAATATTGCATGAATAAATTAGAAGCCATATCAGTATCAGCAGCATAATAACCAAAAGGCATTGCTGGTTTAACTATGATATCAACTATATTAACTGTAGGATCACCAATTACACTTGGTATAGTATATCCTAAACCACCTGGAGAAGGATATAAAGTTTCATATAAAAGTTCTTCACGATAATTTCTCCACCTATTATATTCTGTAACAACCTCAGCAAGTAAATTCTGTAATTGTTCATCAGTAAGTTCAACTGGCACAATTGGCGCACCAAGTCTGGAACGAACATAATCAAATATAGGAGAATAATCAAGTGATGGTAAATTACCATCAACTATAATACCAGAATTATCAATAGGCACAACATCAATTGAAATACTATTTATATAGCTTGGAGTTATTCCATCACTTTCAAAATATATTCTAACTGATAAATCTAGTGCTGGATCTGTCGTAAAATTTATTATTTGACTTTCCAACAAAGCCGCGTTTATTGTTTGAGAATAAGATCCATCAGCTATATGCCAAGATCCACTCATATAATAATAAAATTGATTTCCTAATTGAACCGTATACCAAGTATTAGCAGAAGCATCAATGTTTATGGCCGTTATTGAAGTATTGACAAATCCAACTCCAAAATCCACATCAGCATATGGAGTCGTAGTAGAATACTTCGTAAGTGCTGTAGCTTCTGGAGTATAATTTTGTATATTTTTATATATTTTATAAACTATAAGTTCATCAAATTTATAAATGTCAGTGCCATTCCAAGCCATTATAAATGTTGCATCTAACTGTACTTGACGAGTAAATCCAGTGATACACATTCCAAGTAAGTTACCATTAATAAACAATTGAGCCATAGTAGAATTGAAGGATAATTCAAAAGAATAGAATGACAAATAACTATTGTTCCAAATACCTAAAGTATTATTAATTATCAAGTTACCAGAATTATCATACATATTAAGAACTATAGTCGAAGTAGTAGCTTTATGGATTAAATCAATTCTATTATTGTTTGTCGCACCTTTAATGCTGAACAAAGTGGCATCAAACGCTGGAGCGTTTAAAAGTCCTGAAGTTCCAACACCACCAAGCAATGTTATTAAATTAAGCCCAGTAGAAGGTGCGGTAATGGCAATTGTATCGCCATAATTCAACGATTGAATTTCAATTATTCCATTCATATAAGCTACTGGATTTGTTTGAGCATCATATAATGAAACATTGCTTGATATTGTTGAATATATATTGGCAAAACTTTCTGTTCCAAGCAAGGGAAAGCTTATTTGAACTGGTGTTTGCCCAGCAATTGATAAAGCAAATCCATATGTTCCCGCAGTAAATGCTGATATTGTTGTGGCTAAAAAACTTTGATGTCCAAATCCATTATTGAAAGTTGATTTCACCCAAAATTTAACACACCCTTGATTAGCTAAAGTGTTAAAATTAGTATTGCTATATGTTATTGAGCCAGCTAAATTTACACACTGCGCAAATTCTCCAAAATTTGTAACTACAGGATTTCCAGTAGTTACTACTGTAGAAACACCCTGTCCATATAATATATTCAAATTAACATCAAAAGGAACATATGCCAATATATTATCAGAATATTCCTTTAAAGCTACTTGGTTAGTCCCTTGTATAAAAACTGTTGGATCGCTATAAGATATACTGGTAAAGCTAGTTGATGTCATTAATTTTATTCCTCACATTTAACTTTACTATAATTAACGCACGAAATCTTCTTCAACCTGTTGAACTTGATCACTTCGTTGTTTCTTTTTTTCACTATCAGGAATGGTTGAATTTTCATCAAGTGTTTGAATGGTATAAGTCCCATTAGTTGACATTCCCACTATCAATCCTTCATATTCTTTCTCATCAACAATAACAGTACATGTTCCGTCAGAACTTTTATATTTAATCCTGCTTTTTTCTTTCTCGGTTATTACCACTGTCATAAAATCCTCCAATCTATATATGAAAAAACCCTCCAGTAGAAAGGAGGGTATAAAAAAAATCACTCTTTCGAGCAGCCGATTATCGCCAGCTTTACTTATCTTTGCTTGACAAACTTTCTAAAAAAATATATTATAATAACAAGGGATACAAAAAATGCCGGATTATTTGGACGAAACAAAACTTGGAGAAGAACTAAAATATATTTTTAAAGTAGATTTCATACACAACAAAACAGTTCCAAATTCAAAATGTTTAAAAAGGCCTGATTACAGAAATGATGTTTTAATGTTAATTGTCGAGCACGACGGGGACACTCACTATACATCTCCAAAAAGAGCTTATGAAGATACTGTGAAGGATACAATATATAATAATATGGGATACAAAATTGTCCACATACCATATTTTGTTCAATTAAGCGGAGCTGTGGTGAAAAAACTTTTTAATATGGAATATGATAAAAAACAATACTATCCGCATGGTTTTATTGACGCAAAAGCTCTTTTACCAGCATATTATTGCGAAATAGGAATTAAAAAATTTTTAAATGATTTAAAATATTTTAATTTTATATCACATGATATTATACAATCTCTAAAAAACATAACAGAAGTTGTTAAAGAAAAATTTTTAGTAATTCCACCAAGTTTATTATCATTGCTTGAATAAAAAAAAGCAGCCCAAAAGGGCTGCTTTTAATTTATTACAGTATTTATTAGATACCGTAGTTAAGAAGATTAAGCGAAGCATAATTATACTGACCACGAGTAACCATTGTAAGAGCATAACGAGTGAAAAATCCTCGAATGCTATTAAAGCTATTTGGATCAGTAACTGTATTGCTCATCCAGTTAGTATATGGACTATAAACAACACCAGCACCATAAACAGAATTCTCGCTCTTATAGCCAAGAAGAATATTATTAGCAGATGCACCAGTTCGGTTAGGATCAACATAAATGTTGAGTTTTCCACCAAGCAAGCCAGCATCGTACATCGTATTACCGGTATTAGCAATTTCTCCCTTATAGTCAGGAAGCATATTAAGAATAGCGGCAATCTGAGGAGATGTGATGGCCCAAGTAGCTGCACCTAAGCGGTTATACTGAGCAATCTTAGCCTGAAGCTGATAAATCTTCTGTGCGAGTGATCTGTGGCGATCAAGGAAATTACCAGAAGTATTATTTCCAGCACCAGCGCTATCATTTGTCCAATCATGAATGAATGAAAGATCCGGAATAACACGATCAGAAATGAAGGTTACGATTTCACGATCAAGCTCATAATTCATTTCCATCGAAGCAACCTTAACAAGCTCGGCTTCCACATCAATCTTGTGATAAGCCTGCATATCTTGCTCAGATTCCTTAGTCCAGCGAACCTTAAGTTTCCTCTCGGTTGTTGCTACAGACATGTTAGAAATGCTGAATTCCATTTCAGGGATAGCAGTAGAACCTTCCTGATTATAAACGAAATAAGCATAAAGAGTATCGCCAACTGTTGCTCCAGAAATAGCTGTAACAGCTGCATTCTGGACAATAATTGTACCAGATGACGCTGTATAAGAAACTGTTGCGCCAGAGGAGAAAATTGTCTCAGTTGTAGACAACACTGTGGTCAACATTTGCTTAGTAGTGGCATTAAAAAGTTCGATCCTCTTCATACCAGTAGTAGCATACTGAACACCAACAAAATCAGTAATATCTGTACCAGCGGCTACTGTAGCTGTGGCACCAGTGGCATAGGTTAATGTATACGGACCAATCTTCTCACTTGTATACATAGAAGCATAAGCAGGAGATGTCTGCATTGGATTGGCAGAATACTCACTGGAAGCAGCTATATTGCCCTTGTGATTAGTAAAGGTGTAAACGATGTAGTAGATAACACCGGTAGGATGTGTTAAAGGCTGAACTGATACGATTTTATTCGCAATAAGCTCGGGGAAAACACGTCGAATAATTGGGAACATAATCTTAGGAAGAACATAGGAACCAACAGCACCAGTCTGAACTGGAGCTTCAGTAAGCATTCCTTCGCCTTCATTAAGAATATTTTGCTCAAGCCAACCATTAGGCAACTGGCCCTGATTAACCATCTCAAAATAAGAATTCTCAAGAACTATAGATGTGTCTAATTTTTCATTATAGTCGAGACCTTCAGTAATCCAATCCCAGCGATTAAGAAGTTCCCGTTCATGCGCTTGCTTAGCCTCTTTATTAAGATATTCAATACTCATTTAATTCCTCCATTTTTTCAAAAACATTTTCAAAAGCATTTAATGTGCTATAATTTAAATTTAAAAAACTATATTAAGGCTGCACCAACCTTATTACAATTATCTTTACTATATCTAAAAATAGCTACTATTACATTCTCGCTATTTTAACAATAGAATCTCGATAACTGGTTGATGATTGAACTTCTTCATTCAAGCCAGAAAAACCATTTTCAATGAAGCTTTCTGATTGCTCATCGTCTTCATCGTCATCGTCATCTTTATCCTTCTCATCTTCCTCTTGATCTTTCTTCCATTCTTTCATGGCCTTTTTAAAATCATCTTCGTCATCAAAATCAGATTTTTTAGGCTTTGGCTCGTCGCCTTCTTTCTTTGATTTCTTTGATTTCTTCTTACCAACACCATCTTCATCTTCACTGTCGCCATCGTCACTGTCTTCTTTATCAGTGCCGGACATAAACTCATCATCTTCTTCCTCATCATCTTTCTCAGCTTCAAAAACGTCTTCAAGGTTTTCAATGATAGTGTAGAATTGATCAGTAACTTCCTCTGGTCCACCTTCCTTAATCAAAGCAAGAATAAGTTTCTGTGTCTTTCCAGAATAAGGAGCGATCAAACCAGCAAGTGTCTTAGCGCCTTCCTCAAGTTCTTGATCACTTTCTAATTCATCAATTCTGCGTTGAAGTGTAGTAATTGATTCGGCGTAAGTATTAGAGTAATAATCCTCACCAAGAAGTGGTGCGATTACTTCCTTGATTCTCTCAAGAACTTGAATTTCAGGATTAGACTCTACCATTTCTGAAAGAACCTCAGCCTTAATTTCATCTCTCATTTCATTAAGCGCAGTAATCATCTTATTAGCGAACTCTTCTTTAAGTTCTTCTCTATAAGAAATACTTGCTTCCTCAAGTTCCTCGATCTTAGCTTCCTTTAGGGCGTCAACTTCTTCCATCATCTGGGCGTAAGTTTCTTCCTTCCAGTTTTCAAGGCTTTCACGAAGAACTTTCTCTTCTTCATCGTTCAATTCCTTGTCAAGAATATTTTCCATTTACAATCCTCCATATACAGTACAATATTAACTTTTCTTATAGCAAAAAAAGGGGGTGTTAATTTTTTCAATGATATTTAAATTTTTCTCCATCATCTTTAGCAAAACCTTTAATAATATCTTCTATCATATCAAATAATCCATTTTCCAACATATCTAATGAAAGATGGCTTTCTTCACTATGTCTATCTTTATTTGGTCTTTTAATAATAACAGTGAAAAGTATAGGATACTTTAAATCATTTCTATCTATTCCTATTGTGCAAGAAGCAAAATTTGCTCTAAGCAAACCAGAAAAATCTTCTTGTTCTAACCATTTTTTTATTGTGGCTATTTTTTCAAGTATTGGTTTGTCATCATGCTTTTTTTCTTCTTGAACATTATACTTTTTTAAAATCGCCGTAAATAATTTTTCTTTTGTATCATAATAAGGAGTTTCACCAACAAAATCCAAATGAGCTTTTTTACCATCCAATTCCATATTTAATAATACACCAACATTATCGGGATTTCCCTTTGGTTGATCCTCAGTGAAGTCAAAAATTTCTAACTTATATTTTAAAGCTTTCAACATGCCATGCCTTGTTATTTCTTCCATCCATTTGAAAACTTTACTCTTTATTTTTTGTAATTCTCTATCCTTATCATCATCAAAAGTTTCATAACCTTCTTCATCATTATATCCTCTATCATCTGGATTATTCTTTTGAAACTCGCTAGAACTTTGTCCTTTTCTACCAATTAATTCAGCATATAATTTATCAACAGCTTCATCACCTCTGTCTTTTGCATTATTTATTTTTTGAGCTATCTTTATATCACCACCTACATCTGGATGATACTTTTTAATCATTTCTATGAATTTTTTTTTACTTTCCGGATTTGATATAGCTTCTAAAAAAATCATTTAAACATCCTTATTATGTAAAGCGGTTGAAGCGCTACCAACCACATCGCTTGTATCAGGTTTTGCATAGGGATTTAAAGCTCTGATACCAATACCAGCGCCTATATAAACTCCAGCTCTAGCAAAAGGATTAAGTTCTTTATTATTAGTAACTGGATTAATTGATCCATATAAATTGGCCAACTTGCCTATAATTAATGTAGGTATAATCATCATGGCCATCATTGTTCCATATTGACCAATACTTTTTAAAACCACTTTCATTTGTTCTTTTTTAGCAAGGCCAACAATCTCAACATATTTATTTTCCAAATCTTTATATTTCTTTTTAGCTTCTGGTTTATTGGTTTTATAAAGTTCTTCTATCTCTATAAATTTATCAGATAACTTACTAACCTTTTGAGAAAGTTCAACTACTTTAAAACGTTTAGCTTCATCTGGTATCATTTTTGCTTTTTCAAAAAGCACACCAGCAAGTCTTTTCATTTTATTTGAATTCTTAAAAAAACGAATTCCTTCTTCAAGAGTGATATCTATGGCATCTAAAGCTTCGTTTAATAACATGTTAACCTACTTATGATCCAAATTTCTACAAACTTGTTCAATCATTTTCCAATCTTTATTTTTAATACCATCTTTCAATAACTTTCTATTGTCAAGATTTTTAATATATTTAATGGCTCGTTCAATCAGTTTCCAATTTTTATCTTTTAAACCTTTATGAACATCATCGCAACCATTTTTTTCATACATTTTGTTTTCATCATCTTCTTCACCAGCTTCTAGAAGCAAACCACTATTCTTTAAAATATCATTTTTTAAACTCATAAAATCCTCAAATTTAACTTTACCAAAAAAAATACCAGTAATTTATACTGGTATTAATATAGACAAAATAATTTAACCAAACAACTTATCCCAAACTGCACTGAATTTTGTTGTTTGCCCAAGATAAATAGCACTTTCAGTTACAACATCAGGAAAAGTTCCAGCACTTGGATTAAATACGATATCTATGGCGCGCAAGGTTAAACCAGGTTTTACAACCACTAATCCTTCACCTAACGGTCCATTGTATGGAGCCACACTGCCCGTGGATCGTGTCGAAAAACCAAGTTTAACTCCATCTTTTAATAATCCCTTCACTATTTCGCCATTAGGAGTTGAAGAAGGGAAAGCGGTGCCAACTAAACTATTTTCCTTCAACTCTAATTCTGGAAAATAAACAGCTATTTTTTCTGGTTCCACCATAGGAGTAGAAGGATGCGATAATTGACCCACGAGCCTCCTGTTTTTTACCTCTGGCAAAATCTTCTCATAAGCTTCCCGTAAAACAGATAAAGGATATACCCGCTTATTTAAGTTAGCATACTCAGCTTTCGCAAATTCTCCGCGAAAAAATTGAACCCTCTCTCCTCGCTCTACCGTCTCGCATATTTCAGTAAAAGAAGCTCCAGAAGGAGAATAATCCTCTAATAAATCATCATTATTCATTTCATAATTCCTTAGAGTGAAAGAAGTTCAACAGCTTCTTTTACTGTGCTAATAGAAGTGCCTTCTTCTTTACCCTTCTCAAGTTTCTCAGCAATCTTCTCAAGTTTGTCCTTAGCCGCGCCCTTAAGTTTCTCAGCCACTTTACAAATGGCATCAGCAAGCTTCTCAAGTTCGTCTGAAGTTAATTCTTCTGGCTTGTCATCATCCTTGTCTTTAGCATCAGCACCAGTTCGTTTTCCACCAACAAACATTTCATCTTTTTCTGCACGGGAAGGACCAACCTTTCCATTATCATCAGTAAAATCTGTGCTCTCGCCCTTGGCAAAAGTTTCAGCAGCATAACGAGTTACACCAGGAGCGTATTCATCAGTATAACCACTCTCACTAAGATATTGCTGAGAAAGTTCAATGATACTTTCCTCACGCTCGAAAATCAAATCAAGGCCAGTGAGCAAATCAACCCTACTCTCACGAATACTTGGATCGCCAATAATAATCTTTCCAAACATGGTTTTTCTATCAGCGCTATCAAGATAGAATATCTGTGGGAATTCCTCAAACAAATTAACAAAACTATCAATTCCCTGGTCTACATCATCAATAAATTCCTGAGCTGCAGCAGCAAATCCTTCCTTGAACAAAGCGTGTTTCCAAAGTGAATGAGCTTTTTCTTTAGCGGAAGAATTAAGAAGCTTATACTTCTCAGTTTCAACTAAAGATACCTGAACTGGATCAGTCCAATTAAAATACTTAGCTTCTGTGAGTGGATGAGTAGCAAGTCTCTCTTGATATTTCAAGAAGAAACTTTCATTCTGAAGTCCATGATCTTTATTGTTTTGAGCTACTTCCTCATAATCAACAATCCCATCAAAATTCTTATACATCATGCTTTCAGCAACCAACTCATCAAGGAACTTATCCTGTTCAAGAACTATATCCTTGAAATCTTCCGCTAAATCAGCTGTAGTAACGTTATCTGTATCAAAGAAATTATACACTGTATCTCTAAAATTGTCATTATCTCTAACAAGAGTGATTGGGTCAAAATTTTCAAAAAGGATAGTGGCTTCTTTTGGGTCGAAGGCGTATTCGCACATATAGAATTGGCCTGTTTTATGATCAAGAAGGATAGCGCCATCTTCATACATTGCTGTAAGAACAGCGTTTGAACTCTGTGAAACCACAGAAGAAGCGAGCTTCTCAATATTTTTATTACTGTAAAGTGTTAGATCTTGAAATTTCGAAATAGATAAATTCATAATTTACTCCTTATACTATATTCTCTAAACCCTCAATTAATTTTTTTGTTCCTCTTTTAACTTGTTTAACATTACCATTTATTATATCCTCAGAAGTTAATATAACAAATTGTTTATTATAATAACGTTCTTTGTACTCTTTTTTGATGGAAATATTTTCACAAATTGCGCTCCCATCAATAACATTAATTATTTTTAAATAATCACCTTTTTTAAAATTAATATAGAAATCAGCAAGAACCGATTTATCCTTTTTAAACAATTCTTTTGCTTTTTTACTTACAGCTAAAGGTTTTGTAATTTCAATTCCTTCAACTAAAATATTTTTATCACTTCTTTTTACAGCAGAAGATGGATAAATTGATTTCATTGTTTCAAAAATCAATCCAATTTTAAATGGTGGCAAATCCTTCTTTATTTCCTCCAAAAGAAGGCGTAGAGTTAAAACAGTCTTTTCCTCCATTTATCTTTACACCAAAGCTATAGCTTTATAATACTTTCAGAGAACAAAATTTCATCAGTGCGTGTTTTCTTTTCTTTAAAAATCTTAAAAGCTTCTGGCTTTTTATCTTCATTGAAAGTTAACCCGCCAAATTCATTATCAGCGAACATATAACCAACTTTAGCTCTTTTTTTAGTTTCTTTCTTCCCACCAACTATAGCTGATATTGCTTCAACCATCATAGAAGCTTCTTCTTTAGCTTCCTCAGTTATTTCAACTTTCTTGTTTTTGAAATCATTGGCCGCTTTTAATATCTTGAAAAAATCTTCCTGATTTTCAATCAAAAAATCTTGTCCAAAAACAGAAATCAAACTCTCAGCATTAACAGGAGGGACTTCCGGTGGAGTTTCTGGAGGGGCTCCTTCTGGAGGCGCACCTTCTGGAGGAGTGCCCTCTATAGGTGGAGCACCAGGAGGTGGAGCGCCTGCTCCCATATCCATTGGCATACCACCTCCACCAGCGCCTGGAGGAGGAGCACCTGCTTGTGCTTGAAGTTTCTGTTGATCTTCCAATTGTTTATAAAGCATAATATCTGCTATTTCTTTATCAGTCAAACGCATTATTTTTTTCAAAACCCATTTAGTTGGGAAGATATTAAGTTGTATAATGCCAGAAATCAATTGAATTTTTTGATTAATAAATTCTACATCCGTTATTTCTTTTATATTAGAAGGAGGAGTAAGCTCAATCATGAAATCTTGCAATTCATCTTTTTTATATCCGCCAAAGAACATATCAAGAACAGCTATTTTATTTATACCACTCTCAACATATCCTTGAACACGTTCAATATATTTTGAGAATTTATTATCCATAGCTGCAAGGCTTCCTCGACTTCTATCAGCGGCATCACCCAAATACTCTGGGGGGATATTCATCGTTCTTAGAATTTCATCTCTAAAATATTTTAAATCATCAATTGAATTTAAAGCTGTGCCCGCTTGTAAGGTTTCAACTTTAGTTCCTTGTCCACCTTCACGGACAGGAATAAATACATCTGAAGTAATTGAAAGAACTTGTGCCCGTTTATTTATTTTACCAGTTTCATCAATATATTGTTGAGTTCTATAACTATCCCTAAACTTTTGCAAGAAGCGTTTTGCTTCCATTGGAGAAAGTTGCCCAACATCAACATAAAATACACGCCGTTCAGGACTTCTTGATAAACGGTATACAAGCATGACATCTTCGAGTAGAGCTAAACGTCTATAAGTTCTAACTCCCGCTGTGAGCAATGAACCACCATAAGGTTCAAATTCTTTATTATCGACTTTGAAGTGTATGATTTGCCAAGGTTGTAATCTATATTCTTTATCAGCTATTTTTTTATTTTTAGCATCTTTAACGTCTTGACGATAAATAAAATAAGCAAGTTTACCATTCAATTCTATACGCTCAACTCTTTGTGGTTCAAGAAATCTAAGTTTCATTATTTTTTTAGGTCTTGAGTAACTATCTGGGATTACTTCAAAAAAGTTATCACCCATTTTAATAGTTTCATACATTATAGACCATAAACTTCTATCAAAATTAAGTCTATTATTAAATAGATCATCAAGTCTTTCTTTTATTTCATCATCGTCTGAATAGAATTTCAATGCATGACCTTCATCATTCCTCTGAACGCCCTCATCACAAATAGTTTCAACTCCTCGATGTATGAAAACCATTTGATCCATTTCACGAAACATATCATATCGTTCTTTTCTATTACGTAAACCTTCTTCTTCCTGCCCTGAGAAAAAACCTATATTGGAAACATCTACGCCTTCAACAGGCATCAATGATTTCATTTCTTCTGGCGTGAGCTGTTGCTTGAGCTCATCCGGCATTTGAGAAATCGTATTTATGTCTTGCTGAACGCTAATAGTTTGTTTTGGAGTAAACTTTACTTCTTTTCCGTTTAAAAGCATTGTGTAAACCTCTATTATATTATCTTTGTTATAATATATATATGAAGTTTAACTCTGGAATTTCTTAATTATGCTACTTCGGTAATGAATAGTGGATTCTGGAGGATTATCATATGTAACAGCTGCGGCTCCCGCATTATAAGCTGTCAAAGCCTTCTTGACATCGTTATGATACTGTTTTAAAAGTGATTTAAAGAATTTTATACCAACAGTGGCATTATGTTCTGGATTTTTAATGTCAAATTTTTCTTTTCTATCCCAAAAATACTTTTCAAACATATATTTATTGCTATTATTTAATTGCATTAATCCATAATCAGTAGTTCCATTTTTATTATGATTTATACCATTAGGGTTCCATTCACTTTCTTTATCGATAAGAGTAGAAACTAGTTTAAATGAAATATTTTCTTTTTTACAAATTTCAGCCACCATTTTTCTTAATCCAGCATTGGTATATGTTGTTGAAATACCTGGAAATCCATTTTTATCATGAACCATCATAATATTATTATCTATTAAAAATTTATCAAGTTTATCAATTGATAAAAGGATGGCAGCAGAAACAGCTGCAAATATACCAACAGAGACTAAAGCTTTTTTTACATTTTGTTTGCGTATAAAATCAAAAAGTTCCATATAATTTTTTCTTAAATCATTATATTCTTTTCTGACATTTTTTTTATCTTTTGGGTATCGATTTTCAAGATTTTCAAAGGCTGAAGCAGCAAAGTTTATTTTTTCAATTACTTGTTTTAGATTGTTTTTTGTGTCTTCATCCTTAGCTTTTAAATATTTACTCTCTATTTTTAAAGCTAATTTTAATAGTTTTTTGCTATCTTTGAAAAAGCGTATACCTTCTGTGATAAGAACATCAGAAAATGTCATTTTTTCCTCAACTTCCCATCAGATACATCTTGTATTCTTTTATACACTTTTTCAAGTGTTTTTTCAACATGATTAATTTTATGAGTATCCTTGTTTTGTATATCACCTAGCCGTTTATTAAAAGATCTTCTAACACTTCCACCTCTGGAAAAAAGCTCCAATCTTTTAGAAAGGAGCATATCAGGCGAAAGACGATCAGACATCGCAAGTTTAGCGCGATTTATTCTTTTATATATTTTACTTTCATAAATCATACTAATCTTGCTTTTTTCTATTAATTCCAGTGAAAGCGTCTAAATCCTTTCCCTTACGTTCTTTACTTGGTGACCCATTAGAAACATCATTCTCATCAGAACGATAAGTAGAATTCCTTAACTTGCTAAGGAAAGCTCTGTGATTTCCTTCAGGTCTTTCAGACCCTGTGTTACCAAGCGGGCTATCATCAAATTTATTATGACTTTTTTGACTGGTATAATAACTTGGAGTTTCATCTCGTCTGCGTTTGCCATTTTCTGGACGATCCGCAGTATATTTATTAGCACTTCTCTGGGTAGTAAAGAAATTACCAGTGTTACGATTTTGATCACTGCCTTTTGAAGCATCATTTTCATCAGAGCGATAAATGGCATTCCTTTTCTTTCCTAAAAAGGCGTCACCAGTGCTATCCCTGCCACGGCTACCAGTAGGCCGATCGTTTGTATTTTTGTTATGACTTTTTCCATTAATTAATGCGTTTTTATTAGAAGTAGCTTCCTCAAGATATTCCTTTAATGTCATAAAATTCTCCTATTGCTTTATCTTTACAAATTATAAAAATGTATATCAATCCCCTATCAGCCACTTGTAATTTTCAAATGACATGCCTATCTGTTTCTCTATTTTTTCTTGGGCACTTTCTTCTTCACTCGTTATAAAATCCCATTCGTTATTGGCACCAGTTTTTGCTGTCATAGGATCATCAACTGAATAATCAATCAATCTTCCTAATTCATCCACCATAAAACTTTGACCAGAATTAACCGCTTTATCTCTCAAATGTATAGATAAAGCCAAAGCGATCAAACAATCATCATAAGAATTTTCAGAGTGATCCGCCCTTCCATTGCTCCAAATCCAAGTGGAAAGCTGAGCATAAACTCTTGACGAATAAAGTTTTAAAGTTTCCCAAAGTTCATCGACATTAATATAATCTATTAATTTATTAGTGATAATTTGACGAGTTTTACCATCAGTAATCCAACCAGTCATTACTGTAATTCCATTCCTGTTTATTTTTTGTTTATAAACATTAGTATAAGGATCACTATTATCCATATAAACACCATTGAAAACACTTTCTCCAATTCCATTGCTTTCTATGACAACATAGCCTTGATTATAAAAACGTGCTATTTTTTTAACCAATCTGGAAAATTCAGGAGTGGATACATGTGCATCATATTCAGCTACTTGTTCATAATTTTCAACATCCATTACTTCTATTGAAGAACTATCCCTACCTGACCCTTTAGAAACGTCACAATTATGAGTAATAATATTTTTACACAAAAAAGTATGATCATCAGTTTCAAAGTTATACACAGTTCCACAATATAATTTTTTTTCTATATTTTGTATTTTAAAATATATCAAACTTAAATCTTTACTAAAGTAAGTATGATTTAACCTTCTGTCTATTTTTTTTTCAAATTCTACACTATAATTTATTTTTTTTAAAAATTCCAATGAATAAGTATGATTTATTCTCAATTGATATGTTTTTTGTGTAACACTTATTTTAGTTCTATTAGGAAAATACATAGTCCCTGCTTCTCTTAAGGTATTTAAACAAGAAGCAACACCAATTGAATACAGCATATCTTGAATTCCCTCTAATAATTCGAAGGAAACACTAACAAACGCAACAGTATAATTGTTTATTTTTTGTTTAAAAACACTTCCATCTCCATTTAAATAGCCTTCAATAAATTTTATTTTTAAATTTTCTGGTAGATATTTAATCCATTCCGGTACTTTTTTATTTTTAGCATATTTGCCAAAGCTTTCATTTAAAAATATATATAATTGAACACTATTAAAATGTGTTTCAATAGAATTACGTTCTTCTTGTATTCTTGTTCCAACTGTTCTATCATATTTTTTAAACAAATTAACAATTCTTTCAATATATATTTTTTCAGTTTTAAAATTATGAGCCGTATGAATTGTCTTGGAATATAATTTACTTTGCGTCCATCCCTCAGCAAGCCAAATTCCAACAAACCACCAAAATTCTTCATCCAATAATGGATTTTTTATTTCAAAATCGCGTCTTGTTATATTTTTTGGCCACTTGGATAAAATTTCATCCTCTGTTAAGGTATTATTTCTATACATATTTGGATAAACAAGCCAATCATCTACTTTTAGATCTTCAGCTTTATTAAATTTAAAATCAAACAGCCAAAATCTTTTCTTTTTACCAAAATTTTCTCTCTTCATTTTTGTATTAATAGAAGAATATATAGGATGATTTCCAGTAAATTTATTTTTCCTTAAAATACCTTCGATTTTTATATCATATATATAATCATTAAAATTTTTAGTTATTTGCTTATTTATTATATTTATCGCATTACCATCTTTATTAATCAATCCATCTTCAAAATCAATTTCTTCTATGTTTTTTAATCCATTCTTGGTAAGAACTTTTTCGCCTTTTGGCAAACATCCAAGTATATATCTATGTTTAGGTTGCGGCAATTTCCAAATCCAAAGTCCTCTAATATTAGCGCCGGGCATTCTATCCATCATAATTGGTTCTTTAGTTGCAATATTAACACGTTCCATTATTTCAGAAGAAAATACAGAACTTCCCATAGTGATAAAATCATGAAATACTTCTTGTCTGAACTGAGCATCTCCTAAAGTATCATGTTGCGTTTTAAGCCAAGAATTTTCTTTCCAATTTATTTCTATTGGTTTGAAGAAAGTTCGTATTTCTTTTTTTATTTCAAAATCATTGAAATAATCTTTTTTAATATATTTATAAAGCACATCGTTATATCCCTTTTTAGGGAATATATGTTCAAAATCTGGAACTTCAAACCAATCTATTTCAACCAATTTTTCATCTCTATTATTTCCAGATAATCTAAGCTGATTTACTTGTTCAAAATAATAAGCGCCGCTTGAAGCAGTACCATTTGGGGTGTTCGACCCTACAATAGAATTAGCATAAAGGCTTCTTGTTTCTGGTATAACAAAATCGTAAGTATGTTCTTCTCCGTCTTTTATATCAATTATATCAACAGGATACCATTCTTTTTCATAAAAATCTTTTGCTTTTTCATATATCTCGTTTCCATTTAAAATACCATCAAAATAATTAATATACATTTTTATTGATTTAGGAGAGGCGTTTTCAGAATTAGAAAAACTAGAAGGCCTCTTCCAGCCCTTTCTTATTGTTCTACTGTAAGTATTAGCTATATCAATGTCAGAATAGCTATTTTTTAAAGTAATGTTCAAGTTTGGGTATGAAATAGTTCCTTTATTATTTTTTACGTAACTATAAGCAGCCTGCTTTCTTTTTATTCTAAAGCCAATTTTTTCATAAAAAATTTTAGAAAAATAATCTGATAATTCTATCTGCCCGCATAAACTTTCTACTTTAACTATTTTTGTGGGTAGAGTTGTATGCCAATGTTCTTGCCCAACATAAATACCAAACATAGAAAGAAGCATTTTTATTTGAATAATAAGTTCTTGCGAAGTTGAAGTAAACCCTACATTCCCCCTATTTTTTCTCGAATGCCCATCGCTATCGAACAACCCCTGCAATAATGCTTTTATATTTTTTCTTGACATACTAAAAAGTCTTTTTGGTATAGTTTTCTCTCTTGCTAACTTTTTTTCAAATCCTAAGCATTGTAACAATTTTATCAAATATCTTCCTTGAACTCTATAGTGGCATTCATCAACACCATTTCTATCTTCAATATAAAAATCCTTAAAATGTTTATTATTTAATAAAAAGTCAGTAACTTCTTTGTCTGTATTGGTTATAATAGCATATTGCCTTTCTTCATTAAAATAGCCATCTCCTATTAGTAATCCAAAAAAATAAGACATATCCTCTGTTACAAAACCATCAAAATTTTCCAGTTTATATTTTACTTTCCATTTGTTTTTACTTTCTGTTAACCAATCAAATCCAATATAATCATTATCTCCAAAAGTTTTTTCACGCAATGAAAACAAAGCTTTATCGCCTATTTTTATATCTTTTGCTTGTTTCCAAAATGGAAATCCATCTTCCCCAAGTATGTACAAGGGATGTATATTTGAAACTTTCAAAATCGTTTTATTTTTGAAAATTATTTCTTTTATAGGTGTTATCCCACTGTCATAAAAACTATTTGTTTTCTGATTATGTTCAATACCATCTATTTCAAATTCATCTATTTCGTTGTATCCTAATTTACAATTCTCTGGTATATAATCTTCAATTTTTTCTAGTCCATTTTCTGTATTTATCCAAGTATCCTTAGTGTAACAAGAAATTATTATTATGCCACCACCTGTTCTAGTTAATGCAGGTTGTGCAGACGCAACAATCTGTCTTACCAATGTATCTGAACCATAGAAAGCGGCTTCATCCAACACAAGTAAAGAAAGAGTAGCAGAACGTCCAGCATTAGCTGAGCGAGCTTCTGCTTTTAATTCAGAATGGTTAGAAAACACCAAACGTGTAGTATTTTCAGATATCCTTGGCAAACTGATAAAGTCAGGTAGCAAATCCAAAGAAACTTTTACTTTGGAAATAAAATCCTGTGAAGCATCTTGTGTTTTAGACACTACAGCAATACTTTCTGATTGTCTAAACAAACATCTCCATAAACAATAAAAAGCTGTTACTGTTGACAAACCAGATTGGCGACATTTTAACAGTACATACTTACGATAATTGAATATTTCCTCCATTATTTTCTTTTGAAAATAATAAAGTGAAAATCCTATAACACCCATATTAGGCACCGATATGTAACAGTATTTATCTATAAAGTAAGCGGGAGATTTGGAACACAAAAAGTATTCAATTCCAGTATCCACTAATTCATTTATATCATTATTATATTTTACATTAGTAAAAGTGTTTTTAGAATGAGCGAAAACTTCTTTTAGGTTTGTAGGAATAGAGTAATTGTTTATTTTTTGGGTAATATTTTCGACAAACTTTTTTTCTTGTGGTGTCATGCTTTATTTATGCTTTCATCTCATATGATAATTTCTTGTTCCATCTTTATTATATTTATTTCTTTCAGTATCTTTAATTTGTTCAGGTTTTTTATTACCCCAATGTTCGGCACTATCTTCATGGGAAAGACCTTCCCAATTTCCACCTTTCCAAACTCCATGGCTCCATTTTCCTTTGAAAGTCCCACCTTTAAAAACCCCACCTTTCCAATAACCACTTTCAAAAGTTCCACTTAACCAAGTTCCACCCCACCATAAAAGTTGATTATCATCACTAAGAGTTATATTAGCATTAGCAAATTTACCCTTAAATAACCATGGAAATAATTTATTTATTTTCTCTAAAATTTTTTTATCAAAATTAGGAATAAATCGTAAATCAGTTTTCAAATTTTCCAATGTTTTTTTCTCGAAATATGGATGAACAGCCCTTTGGTCATTCATCTTTTCTTTTTCAGCTTTGTCAAAATCAGCTTTAGTTAAAACAGTTTTACCTTGATAACTAATAGATGTGGTATCAACAGATCTAGAAATAAATTTAACAACTGAATAAAGTTTTAAAATGAAACCTTTTATGTCCTCTGGTTTACCCTCATTAAGGAAATCCCTTGGGCCTCTCCATTCAATAGTCCCTTGAGGATGAATTCTAAAAACATTAAACTTTTCATTATTATACATCATTAATAATGTATCATGATCCTTATTGATAATAGCATTTTTAATATGTTTCAAAGAGTGAACAGTAGCAAATTCTTTTTCAAAAAAATTAAACTCTTTAAAATGTAAAAATTCTTCTTTAACACTATCATTCATAGCTAATTGACATAATGTCCAAAAAGCATCCTTACTTGTTATATTAGGAAAACTGAAATGAACATGAATACTACAGGTTTCATTGGTTTTGATACCATGAGACGGCAAACTTAATAAAAAGCCAGCAAATTTTTGCAACGATGCTGGAGTAAATGGAATTATACCACTTTTATATTCAAACGTTTCAGTATTTCTTTCTCCAGATTTTATAGAACTATCATTACCAAATTCACCATCAAAAGTATCAAGAGCAAACTGTTGAAACTTTTCAAAATCAGTGTTATATGAGTTATAATAACCTTCAAGCTCAAAACCAAATTTAAAAGTAGATGGTAGAACATATTCATTCAACAACCCTATTATATTCATGTATTAAATACCATCAATTTTTCACGTATCATTCTTTTCAAAAATTTAATATATAACTCAGAATTATTTCTCAAAGCTTCAGCAAATGGTTTTGAAACCTTGTTTACTAACTCTAATATTTTTTCTTTATTGTTATACTTTATTTTTCTATTCTTACCAATTGCCATAGCTATTTCGTTTATTTTTTCATTGAATTCGATGTCAATTAAAAATTTATCATTAAAATCTTTATAACCAAGTTTATGATGTTTACCATCAGAACGAATAAAATCAAAAACATGAACTATCTCATGTTTAAGTGTTCTATAATAGACCCCTTTGTTTTTTGATCTATGAATTTGAACTCTAACTTCTGTTTTATCTAAATTGGGAGCGCAATCAGCAAACTCATGACTGCTATTTGTCAATTCCAATTGTACTCTTTGTATTTTACTACCCCTCAAATTGAAGTAAGAAGATACATCATAAACACCTTTACGCGAATTTCCTTCTATGAATGGTGTCATAATATCATCCATTATTTCATCTAATATTTTTTTAGTGTTGTCTATATTATATAAACTTTCAGAAATTAATTCTATGGCTCTCATAACATTACCTTTCCAGCTATATAAACTTTCAGAAATTAATTCTATGGCTCTCATAACATTACCTTTCCAGCTTTTGTAAAGATAAAAATATAAGGACAAAATAAATGAAAATTGAAACCGCTTTGGATTTAATAACTGAAAAAATAGACGAATTTGGAAAACGTGTGGTGAGAAATCCTTCTGGAAGTTCTCCTACAAATATCGCTGCCGGTTCCGCAGCTAAACAACATGGATTTGCTTCCGATGTCACAGGAGAAAAATCTTTAGATAAAACGCAACGTATGGTTCGTGGTATAGATTTTAAAGATTATGTAGTTAATAGTAAAACAAGCAATCCAACAAGAATGATTACAAATTATATAGAAGTGTTTTCAAAAAGAAAGAAAGAAGAAGGCATCACTGGAGATAAATTAGCCATCAGCATTTTAGCTAGTGTAAGCAAAAAAACATTAGCGGACAACAAAATAAATATTTTCACTTTTTTAAAAGCATTAAAGAACAAATTCGATTTAAGTTCATTGAAAGGAAATATTCGTTTTAAAGCATTTTTTAATTCGCTTTCTCCAGCTCAACAAAACATATTAAATGAAGAAGTAATAGATGAAGACGCTCTTACAACCAATACCATGTGGAATAAAAAAATAGACACTAAAAAAAGAATTGAAAAAGGAAAGACAGAAAACATAGGAAAACGTCAAACATCTGCTTCAACTCCAAAAGGCATTGCTAAGAATTATGATGACACCATGCTAAAAGGCAAAAAAGATAGTCAAGGGAAACACAAAGAATATACTGGTGGAAAAATACTAATGGGCTTACCTATGACTGATAAAGGCAGAATTAAGGATGCCGAAAGTCATATAGAAAAATCAGGAACAAATAGATTTGAAATCATTAAAAAATTATTCAATGATGGAAAACTAAACAAGCAACAAGTAAAAAGAAGCAAGCAGTTAACAGATGAACAAAAAGAAGAAATTCTAGGATATTAAATGTCATACATTGTTAAGGTTGAAGGGAAGGGATATTATAGAAACTTAAAACACGTATCTCACTTCACTGAAAACTTTAACGAAGCAGAAAAGTTTAAAAGCGTGAATTTGGCAAATTGGGCTGCTAGAACTGTGAATGGAGAAGTAGAAGAAATAACCATATGGGGAAACAAAAAGAAGTAATCATTCTTCTTGATCTATATCTTTCTCCATTTCATCTTTATATAAAGACACAATTTTTGAATTACTAAACCGTTTACCAACCGCAGAAAATATAGAGTTAAACCAAGTAACACTGGATTGACTATATTTAGCCAATGTTTCGTTAGGAATATTCAATTCATTTTTCCCATCAATTATTATAATTTTAGAAGAACCAGAATCTTTAATGGTAAAATTATGAAATGTAAAATTTTCTTTTAGTTTTTGAGCAACATATTCTATAGTAAGCATCTAATCCCCGACTTCTTCTTTTATCTTGTCCAGATTTATTCCATAAGAAGACCCAGGATTAGTGTTTATTGATACACCAACACCAACAGCAACTTTACCATTTTCTTTTTTAGCAACAGCTTTAGCTAATTCAGCCAAAATTTTGCTACTTTCAATCCGTGCTTCTAAGCTGCGTAATAGAGCATCTTTTGAGGCGTCTGAATGATCTTTTCCAAAAGCCAAATTATCATAAAAAAGCTTATAAATTTCTTCAGCTATTTTATCATTTTTATCTATTTTGTTAAAAATCTCTTTAGCTATAATAGGTAAAGAAGCTTTATCTTCTTCTTGAACCAAAGCCCGTTCTTTTTCAGCAACTATTTCTAAATCTTTCTGTGAAATTTCAATTTCATCTATTAAAGCATCTATTGTTTCATTCATTCTACTACCACTTCCATTATCTCTGGTAAATAAGTTGCAAGATCTTTTATGTATTCCCTTACCAAAGAGCTTTTAACTCCCCAGCTTCTACTCCAAGCATATAAATCAGATCTACTGACAAATTTCTGAGATTTTCTCAAATAGTCTAAAATGATAGCTGTTATACGAACATATCTTTTTCTTTTCGCACCAACATACAATTCATCTATAATACGAAACAAAGTAGTTTCTAAATCATTGAAAAATATTGTATAATTGACTTCTTTTTTACAAGGAACATCCAAACAATCGTCTACATCAGCAAGATTTCTATGACGCTTTCTTCTATCAGTAAAATTTAATAAGTGAATTTTTGTTATCAACGAAAAATAGTTAAAAGCTGTTCCTTTATCGGGAGTGAACTTCATAAAATTAGGAAAGCAAGCTCTCATACCTTCTTGCTTCAAATCATCCAACTCTTCAAATACCCAATAACGATAAGTATTTATAACAGCGATAATTATTTTTTGCACTTCAATGGCTATTTTTCTTTCAAGATTGGCATCTTTGTGCATAACAATACCATTAACCATCACAGATGATTTTTGATATTCAGCCAGCATTACCCTTACTTCTTTTTCATTAAAATAGAATTTATTAGCCATTACTTTCTCATGATATCGTTTCTAAATTCAACAAGCTGATCATTGAAAGTTTTCAAGTTAAAAGGAGCATTTATAATTTCTTTGTTTTTTATCATTACTATACTAACATTAGAAACACCAGTTCTTTTTAATACTTTCAATCCAATACTAGAATCTTCTTTGGCCCCATAAAGTATTTCTATCATAACTTTGTCTTCTTTCTTGATAATGTTCTGTAAAGGAGTATTTGAAGCTCCCGACATCGCCAATATTAATTCAACACTTACATCATCTAAAACTTTAGTTCCATCTTTATCCTTTTTATCACCCGTAAACGATAAAACATCTTCCAATGTTTGAATATCATTTGCTTCGTCTTTTGATATATTTAAAACACCTTTAGCTTTTTTAACAAAATCAGGTTCAGTGCTTTTAGGTTTTTCCACAGGAGCAGGCGGTTCAGGTGGCGGTTCTACAGGAGCAGCAGGAGCTGGGGCAACTGCAGGTTCAACAGGAGGAACAGGAGGAACAGCATTAGGATCTTCTTCATTTAGAAATTGTTTTATTCTATTCCTGAAACTTTCAGTTTTTTGTTTTTGAATTACATCTGATGCTTGTGCTACTTCATTACTAGTGTTGGTAATGGGAGCCGTTTCTTGTTTTTCTGGATTATGGATTGAAACATCAATGTTATAAAAAATTTTTAACACCGATTTTTCAATTGACTTTTCAATAAGAAATAAATCATCTATTATACCTTTTAATTTTGCCATTTTATTCTCCGTATTTTTTATGTTCCACACTATCAATAGTTTCTACAATATCTGTCAGAACATTAACAAAAACATGCAATAGTTTAATATTAGCAAAAGATATTTTTTGATCCTGAAAATTCAAAGTGTAAATATTATCAGCACAAGATAATTCTCCATTTAAACTATTAACATTAAAAGTATAATTATCTCCATTTTTTGTGATCATTTTAATCCTTTTAATCTATGTATGAGATAAGGCTAAATAAACATCAATTACTTTTTTAGTTAGCATGATTATCTTTTCATTTGTTAATCCGTGTAAATCATTCTTATATTGTTCATGTAATAGGTAATTCAAACAATCGATCAATTCTTCGGATGCATGTTCAATTGTGGGAGAAGTCATGCAATTTTCAAAATTTGCTTGGAAGGAATGCTCCCCATATTTTTTTAATCCGAATTCTCGTTTATCATGTAATTGTTTAGCTAAATCTACACCAATAGAAAATAATTTCTGTTTATTGGTAATAGCTTCTTCATACACCTCAGCAAAAGTTATATTTTTTTTATCCGCGTCCATCTGTGTTTTATAATCCATAATTTCCAAATGTTAAATTTATTTTATCAGATGAGATGTTTTTAGTGGTTGTTCCATCACAAGTAATTTCATTATAATTCCAAATTGGATATGTTATCCATGGTTGTATAGGAGATGGATACACCGGATAAGGAATATAAGGAATTTGTTGTTTACCTAATACTTTATCCAATTTGAACGATAATTCCTTCATTTCATCTTCAGAGAGATGAAGTTCCACATCATCAATCTTGATGTTAACATCTACTTCAATCTTCTTCATTTTTATCTCCTTAAAAAACAAGGACTTTGTGATGAATTTATAATTCATACAAAATCCTTTATATTATATATGTTTCACATAACTTTGTCAATCATTGTTGTGGTGCAGGTTGCATTGGTTGTTGTTTAGCAACAATTCCTTTGGCAGCAGCTACTCTCGCTCTCCAAGCCATAAACTTTTGAATTCCCATTCTTGTTACCATAGCTGCCATGCCAGCTCCCAAACCACCTAGTCCAAGTTTAGCTAACCATCCTGGTTGTTTAGCAGTGACATTAGCTGTAGCTTGATGTGAATCTTCGAATAAAACCTGTCCTATCCCAACAAAAAATTTTCTACTATATTCACCAAAAAAAGAAACATAATTTTCGAGAGTATCCTCATATAATTTACTATCTTCTTTATAAGAATTTACTAAAATAGTTAAATCATTTGTATTAAATGTTAAACCAACAATTTCTTCTTTTAATGTCATTTTGCCCTTCCCGCTTGTTGTCTTGCTAACTTTGCTAACTTTGCTTTATGAGCAGCTCTTAAAGCAATTACAAGTGCTCCAGCTCCAATTCCAGCTATCTTAAGTCCGGTAGCTAACCCTGGATGTCCGGCAAGATAATCTTTTATACCACCACCAAAATGTTTTATTTTATCCCATAAGCCAGCCAAAAATCCTTTTGATTTACCAGTTTTCGCCATTACAGTAGCTAACAGTCCAGTTTTTGCCACAGGGGCATCAGTTGCTGATATATCATCTGCTCCCATTGCTTTAGCCCCATGGGACCCAGTTAAGGTATCTGTGGCAGTATCATGTTTATTTCCTTTGTCCCAAGATGATTGATCGCTAGTTTCTTCCTTATCGTGTTGTCTATCATAAGAAGTATCCTTCCCTTGTCCATTTTGTTCATAAGATCCAATAGATGGTCTTTCTGCACCAACTCCAACTCCAGCTGATTTTCTAATTTCATCTGATGTACTATCTGATGTACTATCTGATGTACTATTTGTTGGCTTACTATTTCGACGAAATGTTTTTTCATCATCATCTGATGTAAGTTTCGCCGCTCTAGGTGGTGCATTATTTGCTGAAGTGGCTATCCTCCCAGGTTTTCCTAAAGCTATTAAGGCATCGTTTTGCCTTTTAGCTGATGCTTCCCATCTATCAGACATATCATCTTCTTTTAAATAAAATTCTTTTATATTTTCTTTTGAGGCTTCAAATAGATTTCCCTCATAATTTATAACAAATTCATTAAGCTGTTTCTTATTCTGAGCTAAATAATCAAACAGAGGTCGTGTACTTTCACCAAAAAGCTCCACATAATCCTCAAGAACATTTTTATCATTCAAATAATCTTCAGCAAAAGCCTTGATTACATTGGTATACATAGATTTTTCATCTGAACTTTTCTTAGATCTGGATAATTGTAATATTTCTTCTTTTAATGTCATTATTAAAGCCCTCTATAATTTATCTTTCCAATCACTGATTATTATGACGCTGCAAATATTCAATTTCATCGTTAGCAAATGCAATCAATTCAGCCTGTCGAAAATCTACTTTCTGAAAGAAAATCAATCTACCTGTAAAAGAAGCAGGTAGTTTACCATATTCTTTTTGATATTTAGTGTATTCAGAAATAAATGGTATAGAACGTAAAAATTCTGGAGATGCTTTTTCAAGTAATAACTTTTCAGTTGAAGTAAGTTTATAATCAAGTCCATAGTTAGTTTTATAATTATTCAAGAAAGTATTTACTTCAGCAGGAATTTCAAACTTCCTGCTAGTATTATGATTAGTGTTATGTAGAGCGGTCACTTTTGGCTTTATAGAGGACAATTTTGCCCGTTCGGCAGATAGCTTATCAGCTACTTGAGTTAAAGCAAGAATAAGATTTGAAAAATCATATTCAATTCCCAAAGTTGACCATGTTCCATCTTCGTTTTGTTCCTTAAAAACTGTTGTTTCAAGGAATCCTTTTACTTTAAGACTATTTCTTCTTCTTTGCATGGTTTTAGAGCTTAAATTTTTGCTTAACTGTTCATCATGTATTCTGAAATCATCCTTATGCCTCATACATTTTATAACAAAAAATACTTCATCGTCATTTAAGCCTAATTCTTCATAATTATCCAACAACAAATTAGGAATAGCTAAAAAGCCATAATCCATTAAATTGCCAAAACGGGTAGTCAATGTCACTTAATTACTCTCCATTCCAAATCTTATCTAGTTTACTTATTTTTATCACATATGAACCATTTTCGTCAAGCTGAATAGTGGAAGTTATACCATTAGCTTCCAAAGCTTTCTTAGCCAATTCACAGATATTACTTTTATCTGCATCCACAATAATCTTCTTCATTCGAAAATAGGTTCTTACATTCAGTAATGTGGAATTAACAGTATTGTTTAATTCCATCTGCTTTAATTTAATAGCATGAACTCCTTTTTTAGTTTCTATCTTAATATACGTCTTACATCTGTACAATCATTCTTTTTACTTTACTGGAAACAGCTGGTTTATCCTCATCTAAACTTTGTAGAATTTCTTCTGCTCTATGTTCAATCTTCATAGGAAGTATTTTTTGAACTTCCTGTATAACCTCTGGTTTAACAATTGGTTTGATTTCTTGTTTAATTGGTTGTTCAATTATTGGTTCAATGGGAATAACTTCTTCTTCCTTTTTAAAAACCTTGCGTTTCTTCTTAGTGTTGGAAATTGTCTCCTCGTCACCTACAACCATGTTATCAATCTTGTTTGTATGTGGAGCTAATGTGAAAATCCCTAATTCAATCGAAATTGAAAAAATTAATAAAACAATAAAAGCTATAGTTTTTGGTGGGAGTTTGACAGTATCACTAATAACGTCATACATTGTTCTTTTAGTTATTTGATTTGAGGAAAGGTCTTTAGATTTCCAATCTTCAATTTTGGATTGAGAGACGGATTTTTTATCCATTTGAATATCTATTTTCTTTTGAACAGTATCGAGGTTAATTTGTAAAGCATTGATTTTCTTTTGAAT
>Ga0209083_1000520_pt1 | contig 56250 bp, 71 predicted proteins | sample AM7aDNAmetaG_FD_184132 | JGI IMG/M metagenome (GOLD analysis project Ga0209083, IMG submission 184132) | Freshwater microbial communities from Finland to study Microbial Dark Matter (Phase II) - AM7a DNA metaG (SPAdes) (version 3) | ecosystem: Environmental > Aquatic > Freshwater > Lake ...
GCTTAATTATCTCTCCTTCGTCCATAATCCCAATTAAAGAATATTGACATTATATTACTTAATTTTTCTGGTCCAAATGAATTCTGAGGGAATTTTTCAGAGACTTAAGTGGGAGCTAAACACGTACAAGAAAAGAAATATTTTGAGGCAGATGTGTCATTTGAAAGGGCTATAAATATAAATTCAAATGATATTAGAATTTGGATAAACAAAGCTAGTTCCTTAGAAGCCCAAAAAAGACTAGATGATGCACTGAATGCCGTAAACAAGGCTATTGATATTGATTCAAATAATGCAGATGCTTGGAATATAAAAGGTGTTATTCTATCAGGAATAGCAACCCATAAACAAGAAAAATTGGATACAAAACTATTTAACCGTTGTATGGATAAATATAAAATCCCATTTATTATAGACAGCATGTTCATTGAAAATTATGTAGATCTGGATAGCGATTCACATGGGACTTGGCATAATCGGAGAGTTATTTACCTTGCTCAATCGATTGTCGCTATAAAAAAGGCTATTAAAATAAGATCTGAAGAAATGGAGAACAAACCGTCTAACGTCCTCAAAGATTGGCTTGCTACTGCTTGGTCCAATTTAGGGATTGCTCTTTGCTGGCTTGATAAATGCGATGAATCAATTGAAGCAATTAATAGGGCTATTGAGATAAAAGCCGACTGCGCAAATATTTGGTTTAATAAAGGTGTTGCCCTCCAGTCAAGTGTCCAATTATTTGATGCAATACAAACTTTTGATGAAGCAATTAGGCTAGATCCTATGCATAAGCAAAGTTGGTTTACAAAAGGACTAATTTATTTAGAGATAGCTCCTTCAAGTGATGAGGCAAATGTTAATGCTATTCGATGTTTTAATAGAGTTATAGAAATTGATCCTCTAGATCAAGATACCTGGATAAATAGGGGTATTGCTCTATCGAGAAGGGGCGATAATGAAGAAGCCATTAAATCAATGGAGAAAGCACTTGAGATTAATCCTAAAAATTATTATGCTTGGCTAAATCTGGGCATTTGCTTACTTGGATTGGGTAGATTTGAAAAAGCATTATATTCTGTAAATAAGGCATTAGAATTATATCACATTAAATCTTTATATTGGCATAATATGTATAACTCATTAATTAATGATAAGAATTATATAGATGCGGACAATGCATATGATAATGAATTTATCATAAATGTAGAAATTTCATGGGTTTTAACTTTGAGTGGTGATATAATTAGTCAGCTAGCTCTCTGGAACCAGGAAAGCTTTGTTAATGCTTTGAGGGCGTACGATGAAGCCATTGAAAAATATAGGTTTAATATATTAGCAAGGTGTGGCAAATGCATCGCCTTTAATTTTATTGGGAATCCATATTATTCACGAAAGGCTTACTTAGATGCAATCTCATTTAATCATTTGCTCAATCAAAATACTCCATATATTGATGCCTTTGAATGGCCAAGATATTGGAGATCTTCGTCCAAATTGGTGAGTCGGACCAATTTTCAGCCAACTTCACAAAATCATTATTATCGGCCTTTATCCAACCAAAACAACTAGATTTTGGATTTTTAGCTATAATAGCCATTATAAACCGCTATTTGCTAATAGGAGAAAGCAGACTAGGATTGCACCTATTCACTATTTTCTTTCGCAAAAGCAGCAAAGGGGAAGGGCGAAGAAGTCGCAGGCGCGCCGTAGACTTCGAAGCCGACCACTGCCACAGCGATAAAATACCTGCTATATACCCCTACGATTGTACTAGAACGCGAATAAGCCACTATCTTAGTATCAACGTAAGTTTTATTACAGGAAATATTTGATGCGAGATTTAGTAGGATTTCAGCCGGATGCATAGGAGATATCCTCAATAGCATCCTTACTTTAATTAAAGTTAAAGTGAAGATATTCCAACGAAATTGTAACACGTGGATATATGTATTTATAAATCTATTATTAAATTCTATCTCTATCTAAAACTAATCATGTATATTTCCTAGACAATAACCAGCATATTGTGTTAAGATTAAAACACTATCTGCTAGCCGCCTTTGATTCTTACTTTAGTTTAATTAAAGCGTGGGCCTCTTTTTAAGAATTAGTATCCTAGCTTTGTGATCTCTGGCACTTCGATGGACCTCGAATCTCTGTGGGTCTAGCTTCTTTACGAGCTGACTTACTCGGCCAGGTGACACGCCAAGTAATCCTCGGATCTCTGCGAAACTTGCTACATGCCTTGGCGACTCTCTCAGATGCTTCTCGATCTTTTGCAAATGAGCTTGTTCAGTAGGTGTAGGATCTCTACTTGCAGGATCCTCTAAGTGAGAAATACGCTGCCGATCCAGCGCGATATCATGGGCAAGCCTATCGCAATCTTCGTCCTGCTGGGCTGCAATTTCCGTGATTCTGCGATCCTGCGATTCTATCTGCACTTTGAGACGTTCAAGCTCACTAACAAGATACAAAATAGCGCCAGCTTGCAGCATCACTACAGAATCAGGTAGGTCTTCGGACATGGCTTCTGCCTCTGAAAAATGGGCGGGAGATCAATACTCCTCAGGAAGCAGGATCGTTGTAGCGCTTCTGTCAGCTTCCGTTATGATCCAGATTTTGCAGCCACCCGGAAGCGTGTAAGCAGACAACAGCCTGAAGCCATGTTTCAGCGATAGCTCGTTTTCGGCCTTGTCTTCAGCGCAAACGTCTCCCCAATCACCCCTTTGATGCCTACTAACGTAAGGCAGGAAACCCACTGCGGCGTATGTTAGGGCTTCCAGGGCACCCGGCGTTGCAACCAAATGGCCCAATGCAAACTTTGGCGGCATTACGCCACCTCGATATCTGAACCGCTGCAACTCGGGCAACCATCTCCAAAAGCTGCCTTCTCTGCTGCATGCACAGAATAGAACTTGTGACCGCACTCCAGACAAACGAACTCAGGTTCCTTTTCAATCTCAGCATCTTTCGCGACATGCTTACTGCTTTCGACAACCAAGGATTCCAGCAGGCCCTTAAATCCGGCGTTATCACATGAAAAGATAATATCACCAGATTCCTTGTAGTCGCCATCCTGAAAAAGAAGCGAAATGGCTACTTTGCCATCCATCAAGCCACCGTCCGAGTCGTTTGCATGACCAACATAGGCCAAAAACGATTTCACTGCGTCGATGCTCTGTGTTGTAGGGCTCACGCTATCTAAAAGCGTTCTTTCACTCATTTCGGTTCACCAATAAGCTATAACTACGTATTCATTTATAAACGTATTGTCGCAAGCATGTCTATTCCAGGAACCAAAATCTCGAACTTATACCTGGAAATAGCTTGCATTGATGGATATACAAAAAAAGGAGCAATTATAATTATGAAGAACGAGCGGATTTCGCCGCTCATTCCAGTCGTTTAGTTTGGTGAACCGAAACGACAAAAGTAGAGAGGATCTTATTGGATATAGGATTTTGCTTCTCTCACCCAGAATGCAGAAAAAGCCTAAGGGATTAGAACCTCATTAACATCTTCGTAATTGGACCCAGATCCTGTCGTCCTGATTTTCATCCCAAAGTCAAGCATTGATTATACCTTTCCCGAAGCGTTTTATCCGCTACATGTGCGTATCGCAGTGTTGTTCTGATATCTCGATGCCTCAGTATTTCCTTAACAATTCTTATGTCACAGCCATTGGCGATCATTAGGGTGGCAGGTGTGTGCCTACTAAAGACATGAACACCGCCTTTTTTCTCTATCCCTGCCTTTTTCTTGCACGCTGTAAATATCGTATGAAGTCCGCGTTTAGTCCATCGCATTCCATAATCGGTATAGAACAAGGGCATTCTGCCATCGATCTCCAACATGGGGCGAACCAAAAGGTATCGCTTTATTATGGATGCACATTCGTTTTTTATGAAAACGATCCCGTCTCTTCCCCCTTTTCCTTCGCGAACCCTCAGAGTCAAAGCTTTCATATCGACATCACTATCATCAAGATTGCAAAGCTCTGAGGCCCTAAGGCAGCCATAGAAGATAGTCTGAAGCATAGCAAGATGCTTTATGTTATGAACCACAGAAAATATCTTCAGAACATCTTCTTCATCGAAATAGTAAGGAATATCATCGTTTCTTTTTAGAAATGGGTAATCTATCGATTCGCCCCACATTTCGTGATATTTCTTGATCGCAAAAGAATAATTATTGATCGTGCTTCTTGAGAGATTTTTCTCGTGCAATATCCCTCTAAATTCCTCAAAATCAGTTGTTGTTGGTCTGTTGGTCTCAGCATATTTGAGATAAGACCTAACCAACCATACATAGGATTCTACGGTTGAGTTTCTAAGTCCAATATCTATTAAATGGGTTTCATAACGTTTCAAGTAGGGATTAAGGTCCAAAACACACTCTACTTGCCCCCAATCCACATTCAATCGCTTCCGGGACATTTTTACATCTCCTGAAGCGATCAAGAGTACAACCCGGTACCATGTTTCCACCTAATTCGCGATGATATTTGCTGACTGGGCCATGATGTCCACTTCGGCAAGCTTTCCCTCTACTTCCATGGAATCGCCAAAAATGCCTTCCATGAGCACTTTACCGTTATGGGCAATAAGCCTGACAACCCCTTCCATCGCCATATCACGGGAGTTGCCTTTCAAGGTATAGACTGTAAGTTCGCACATAGTTCCTCGAGAATATTAAGGCGGACCCGGCGGGATTCGAACCCGCGACCCCCGGGTTAGAAGCCCGGTGCTATATCCTGGCTAAGCCACGGGTCCGCTAAATCTGATTTAGCCGCCCTTGGGCGGCATCTGACCTAGTGTTTGCTTGAGCTGTTCCTGGAGCTGAGTGAACCGGCCCTGAATACGTTCTTCCTGATTGGCCATGTTCTTTTTGCGGATTTCGTTCATATCCTTTTTCTCATTCAGCTCTTCTATCAGCTTCCCTTTATCAGCTCTGAAGAGAAGTTCGCCGACGCTCTTGTATATAACAGCATCGTCTGCACTCTTCTCCAGTTCCTTCAACGCTGCCTCAGTCTCCCTGATCAGACCTTCGATCTGGCCTTTCTGAGCCATAACCGCCTGAGCCTGCTGCTGAAGCTGCTGGAGCTGAGCCAATTGATTTTGTATCTGCGGAGGCAATTCGCCACTCATAAACTCACCATCTCAAACGCGATCTTGACCAACCTTATCCAGGTATTTAAGGCTGCCCGGAGAGAGACCACATCCTCACCCCGGATCTTCAATCGAATGAAACCATCTCCCTGGTCCAGTTCAACATTGGATCTATGAAGCTCGTCATTCAGTTCCGGAGCGAGCGCCTGATAGATCTCGCTATGACGCGCTGTTTCAAAGACGATCTCCGCACAGCCCTTCATATCTTCAGCCTGAACTTGGCCTCACCCACCTCAATGAAATCGATCCTGCCGGATGTCACCGACAGAATACGTGTCTGGTGCGGTGCGGACGATTCCACCCACTCCAACTCGAAGAATTGAGCAATTGGAAGAGCATCCGCTCCCATCACCACGGGCACACACTTCTTTAGCCGTCCTACCTCTGGCTCTCCTGATAGACGAAAGGTCAAATTTTCCTCTTTTCCAGGAGAGCGCTTGACCAGGCCGCTTGGGTTGCCATGGTCCTCCACCACCACGAGCCAGGTTTCATCCTCCACTTTTGCTTGCTTCCCGCGATTCAAGTAGGGCAAAGTGAGGAATGAAGCCAGAGCCTTTCCAAACCTTCTTGCCTTCATAGAAGGATCTCGCGAGGTGGTGACGAGCATTTAGACGGCTTTCATCTTCTTGACTGTAGTGGGCCTCTCCTTCATCAGGATCCTGTGCCCACAGTAAGGACAGCGTATGCCGCTGTACTCGTAATCAACCTCAACGGTTTTTTTGCACCTGGTGCACTTATAAGCCATCTTCTACACTACCTCAAGGGTCTTTTTGAGAGACCTCAACAAAGAACGGCCTAGAGATGTCTCAGGCAAGAACGAACCTCCGGCAAAGGTATAGCCGCACTTGCTGCAACTCCAGATGGCTGTGCTTGTCCTTTTTACTCTGTTCCTTCCGCACTGCGGGCAGTCATACGAAGCCTTGCTCTTCTCTTCCGAATCGGCCACGAGCTTTCGTGACTTGCGACCGTACCTTGGACCAAAACGGGCTGCTGATCTGCTCGTCCGTCCTTTTGCAGTGTGCTTAACCATAATCCTTACTTCCGTTTATGCTTCCAGAAACTTTTCCCGGATTTCTCTCGCTTTCTCACATGCTATATCAATGATGCGGTAGGCCTGCTCGGGCTTCAACATTCCTGTGCCGCTCTTTTGCATGCCACAGATGTTCCCGCTTGCTGTAGTGATAACTGTGAGCTTGGTATTGGCTATTGCCTCTTCATCAACGCCTGGATCAAACATCAAGACGTCGCTGAACTCAATCGCAGTTGTGGCTATGGGGATGTCCCTTAGGGGCAAGATATAATCCTCGCCAAGGCCAAACTTGGATGCAGGCACCTTAGTGCAAAGAAGCGCGGCTATGGCGCCCAGGGACGCAGCGTCAAGGATGTTTCCGCAGTCATCCAGGATATGCACATCGATGAATACGATCCAAACTTGCTTGCCGGGCACTATGCAGAGCGCTTCCAGGTCCAATGCCTTTGATTCGCGCACACCGCGATCCACGACCCGCGCGAGTTCGATTCCTACCTCATTAGGTGGCCCGGGCTCAAAGTTGGGCGAGGCCAGTGGCACCAGTTCGGCATTGGTAATAATGACACCACGATTGGGCGAATCCTGGAAGGGCTCGCCGGGCTGCATCTTCACACCCACAAGCACCTGGCTGGAACCGAGCTTCACGAGAGCGCTGCCTTCCGCCTTTTGGATTACATTCCTCTCGATGGAGATCTCCCTGTATTGATCAAAAGTCCGGCCGTCAACCCGCTCCCCTTTAATGAGCAGGTTGTAGATAAAGTCCTTTTTGATCTCGGAGATGACGTTAGTCACAGGCATGCACCTCTTCTTTCCCAGGCTCTCCCGCTAGCTGGCTATATTTTTCCACCAGAGCCTTCCTCTGCAGCTCATAGATTTCTCTTGCCCCCTTCATGGCCATCTCCACGGCTTCGTGAAACTCTTCCGGGCTCAATCCGCCATCCATCTGCATAAGGGTGATATCGCCGTTAGGAGTCATGGCAATGGGCAGGTCAGCCTGTCCAAAGTTGTCTTCTTCCTTCATCGGGTCCAGAACTATAGTGTCGGCCACTTTGCCTGCGGCGCAGGATGAGATCATGCTCTTCATAGGTATTCCCGCATCAGCTAATGCAACCGCCGCTGCGTTTATGCCGGCGGTTCTGGTTCCGGCATCTGCCTGCAGTACCTCCACGAAGACGTCTATTACAGATCGGGGGAAGAATGATGTGAGAATCACAGGTTCCAGCGCCTCGCGGCTCACCTTGGAAAGCTCGTAAGATCTGCGGTCGGGCCCGGGCCGCTTTCTCTCCTCAACGGAGAAGGACGCCATATTGTATCTGTAGCGCACAATGGCTCTTGTTACATCCTGCAAGTGTCTCGGATGCACTTCCCTTGGTCCGTATACTGCAGCTATGACCTTATTTCCGCCCATTTCTATGTAGCATGAGCCGTCCGCTCTCGTCAGGATTCCCACCTCGATCTTCACAGGTCGGAGCTCATCTGCTCTTCGGCCATCCAAGCGGAGTCCGTCTTTGAAAAATGATATATCTGTTTTATCCATAGTGATCAACTTCTGGCCTCTTTCTCTGTTTTCAAGAAGTCCACTATCTTATCCGTCAAGCCATTGGTATGGGCTTCCTTCTCGATCAGAGCAATGGTCTTGAGTGCCAGATCCGTATCATCTGCACCACCGCTGATCCAGATTCTGCCATTCTGTCCAACGAAGATGTTGCAGTTTACCTCTTTCTTCAGCATGCTGATCATGGAGCCGCCCTTGCCGATAAGCCTGGGAACCCTAGTGTGGCTGATCTCGATGACCCGACCGGCCTTGATCAGGCCTAGCTTTCGGTCATTCAAAGTAAGCTCCACCTTCATAGTGGGATCTACATCTTTCACCTGGGTCATGATAGAACTGCCGATGCGCAAATGTTTGGACATCTCATCCGATTCGATCCTTTCTGGAAACTCCGAGATGTGCAACAGCCCGTCGTAAGGCGAATTCATATCCACGATCCAATTAGAGAATGTTATATCCTTCACCACGCCTATGACATTGTCCCCTGGTGCGGGCACATACTTACCAGCCAGGGGTATGACATTTATCTTATCCCTGTAGTTCGCAAGACCATACAACAAGGAGTAGACGCTTCCATCTTTTATGTACGTCCCCTCGCCCGACCTCTTGGCATCCTCAGAGAGAAGATCACCTGGTACTACCACCTTGCGATCCATGCGCTACTTACTCCATTCTTCAATGCTTAAGAAGCTTCGTCTCAGCTTCGCCTTTGGTCAGCCGGTTGACAAGGTCATAGAACTCCGTCTGCATGCCTGCAGGTATCTGCACCACACCAACCCATGAGCCGTCATTCTGCCATGCTTCGCGGGTGAGCTTTCCGAAAGCTGCAACCTCACCGTAAGCCTTTGGAGCATACGCTGCCGGAAGTTTGACGGCTACCTCTACCTCTTCGAATCTTATCGGTATAAGAGGCCGGATGGCTTTCATGGTGATCTTGACCAGCTCATCCGTAGATTTCGTAGGATCGATGTTGACGCGAGCCTCGGTCATGGCCTGCTCGATTCGGCCTGGAGGGTGGGGAGTTTTGGTCTGAGGGTTTATGGCATTCCTGGCTATGACTTCAATGACCTGTCGCCGCTTATTCTCTATGAACTGTTTGCGCTGTTCAGCCGTGAGGCTGATCTCGCCCTTCTTGATTATTATTTGGGCAATGGGAAGGACATCTGTTGTCCCGAAGGCCTTTTGTAGATCTTCTTCCGGGCTCCGATCACCTCGAGAGGCATTTTCGAAGATATCCTCAACAGCCAGGATTTCTTCGAGGTTGACGCTATCTCCTCGCTTTAGGGCCAGAGCACCATCGGGATCCACTAAAACCTCAAAGGTAGTTCCGTGGGTCTTGAGTCTGGCAGGAACCGCGTCATCCAATCTGACCATTCCTACGCCTCTCCCTTCTCATCTTTGCTGGCAGTAACCGTTGCCTTCATGCGTTCAACATAATCGGTTACTTCCTTTTCCGTCAGCTTGTAGAACTTCTTGTCGGAGAGCTTAATGATACCGATCTCCGTTGTGGCTGCTTCTACCTTGCCCTCAGCCGCTTTGTAGAGCGCCTCCAGACCCAGGAGCACTGCCTCGTCCATGGTCAGGTCTTCTCTGTACTTCTCTTCGAAGACCTCCATCACCGCTGCTCTTCCGGCCCCAATGCCTGTGGCCTTATATTCCAGCAGAGCTCCGGACGGATCGGTCTCAAAGAGGCGAGCTTTATCCTCTTCTGCGCCAATGATGAGCAGCGCCGTTCCAAAAGGCCGCACTCCGCCATATTGAGTGTATTGCTGCTTGAAGTCGCAGATCTTCTTGGCCAGGGCCTCGACTCCGATGGGTTCGTCATAAACCAGCCGATTGATCTGGCTCTCTACCCTCGCTCTATCGATCAGGACTCTGGCATCTGCGACGAGCCCCGACGTGGCTGCTCCTATGTGATTATCTATCTGAAAGATCTTCTCGATGGACTTGGGCTCCATGAGCCTGCTGGTAATCCTTTTGTCTACCAGCACGGCCACGCCGTCTTTTACTTTAATACCTACCGCTGTCGTTCCTCTCCGAACAGCCTCTCGGGCATATTCAACTTGAAATAGTCTGCCATCAGGGCTGAATACGGTAATCGCCCTATCATAACCCATCTGCGGTGCCATCTGCATCGTCGTGTCCTCCACTTAAATCAAAAGAGGTCAGCCCCAGGTATCGGGTGTCAGACCCTTTTGTCCAATTGCGGTCGTCCGGACAGAGATCGACTTCCAGGCCATGGGTGCGAATTATGCACCCGGAAACTTCTTCCAGCTCGATTCTTCTTCCGTCGCTTTCAGCACTTATTTTACTTAGTCGCGGTAAATACTTTTCTGTGGCTGATTTGATTGTACCAGTTACTCCTTTTGTATGCAGCACTACTCGGGTTCCATGGATCGAATAAACGGAGGCCAGAGTCGCCCGGGTCTCGACGGAATGGGTGTGATGAAACCGTATGAGTCCGTAGCGACCGTTGAAGGCAATCAGCTTTAGCCTATTTTCCGATGCGCCGATATCGCCAAAGAGAAAGAGTTGTTCGGAGTGAATCTCAGGCATCAGATCCTTGGCCAGGATTTCGTCCTCTGCTTCCAGCTCAAATATCATGTACCTTCTTCGGCTTCTGAGAACCGGAAATCTGCTCCTCAAAGCAGTTCCACTCCCGGACTCAGCCACTTTCTGCGATTCAGCTCAAGCAGTTTTCCCGGCCGGCGCAGGGCGTCCTTGGCCTCATCATGCTCAAAGCCCGCCACTTCCGCCAGGGCTATGAGCTCCCGAGGAGAACGCAAATCCAGATGAGATCTTGCTCCTGCTGTTATAACGGGGCAGAGTTCGAACTTTCTGGCGAATAGCAGGTTGCGTCTGAATGCCTCAAGCCAGCGAGCTCGCGGGCTGCCGCACAGATGAAGCAGTGGCCACAGATCAAAGCCGATGGACACCTGGTTTAGCTTGGCGGCTCTGGCTGTGGCAATGCCCAGAGGGCGATGACCATCGCAGGGGTGTAGCAGAAGGTCCACGTTGGGATCTTCGCAGGCAACCCTGATGATCTCCTCCGTAGTTCCGCGAACAACGAGAAAAGGGTATCTTGCCCGCAGTGCAGAGATACGGCTCTTGAGTGCCTTCGCGCTCTGTGCGGCCACCTCAGCACCGAATGCAACCTCGATTCCCTTTATGAATTCCACCGCACCTGGTCGAAAGAGCTTGTTCGGCTCCTGGTTGCAGATAATAATACCCGGGTAGCCCAGCCGCTTTGCGGTCAGAGCGAGACGGCTGGCGGATGCCGAGCCCTCAGGATAGGCCTTCAGGCACTCGAAAAAGCTCATATGAGTTCACTCAAAATCTTTAAGGCCGACTCCCGCCGGGCAGGGTAGGTCTTGACCAGAGCACAAACATCTATGGCGTCCTTCGAGTCCGTAAGGCGGAGGAGGCCTTTGTAAGCAGCTTGCTTGTCCAGTCGCAGGTGGAAGTGGCTATCCCCTTCCAGCCGATCCGGCATCTCGCGGCGCAGCCTGAGTTGATCTTCGGGGGATAGTTGCTCGCTAAGAATTTGAAAGAAGGCCTGCCCCTCTTTCTTTCTGAGGCAGGCCTCCAGGATTTTGATCTCATTTCCGAAATGGCCTTCTGCGGTTAAAGAGGATATCCGATCCAGAGGGACAAAGATGCTAAGCGCTTCGCGCACACGGCCTTCGTCCTCCGTCGCTGCCACAAAGGCCCGGAAAGAGACCTTATCAATCACTTGCCAATCACTTACTTTCCTTTGCCGTCGTGGGCCCTGATGCCGGGTCTTGTCTTCTCAGTGCCAAAGCCCTTATGTCTCTGGCCTCGGCCCTTGCGACCGGCGCTGGTCTTGCCCCGCACGGCTCTGCCTCTGTGGACATCGTTGCAGACCCACTTGAGGTTCTTATCATTCATGATGGATGGTGCGCAGGGGTCAACCAAGATGACCTCGTACCACTTTTGCTTGCCGTCTTCGGCCACCCAGTAAGAGTTAAGAACTTCCATATTGCGGAACCTTCTGCCGGCCCGCTCCTCAGCGATGCGCTGAATGGACTTGGCCATGGAGATGGTGTTCACGCCCATCTTGCTGGTCTTTCTGTTCCTCTCGTAACGGGACTTGCGCAGACCGCCACGCCTCACTTTAACGCGCGCCACGATGATGCCTTGCTTGGCCTTGTAGCCCAAAGCCCGCGCCCTGTCCAGGCGGGTAGGCCTATCGATCTTCTGCACGGTCATATCCTGGCGCCAGGCCTTAAGCCTCTCTTGCCGCAGTGCGCCCACGTATCCTTCTCTGGGAGAGGACCAGGCGTCACTGATATACTTGTAAAAAGACTTCATTCCTTTTCACCCATACCGGTTCGACCTAAAATAGGTCACATTCCGGTGCTAGAGGGAAAATCGGCTGATAGGAGATAAAGGTTTGCTAGGGAAAGAAGAGTTGCGGGGCTCGCCGGAAAGCCTCGCATTTCAGAAGCTTCAAATAAACGATGAATGGTATTTCTCTGGCTTGGAAAGGTATTCCATGATCTCATTTGGTTTGCTGAGCGGGTGGGTACAGTACTTCAGACATTCCGCCCGATTCATCATCTCAATCGCAGCGTTACGCTGCGACCCGCTTATTACAGATTTAAAATCTTTATTAATATCGTAATCAATGCGTCCGAAGGTGAACTCTTTGATGCCTCTCAGGCAGCAGCATCCGTAGACCTCTCCAGTAGCCGTAACTACACAGAGAAGAGAAGAGGCAGGGCAACGATGCGTGCGGTGCTCTATGCCGTTGTACTTATGCTCACCGATTCTCAGATCTCTTCGCGCGAGAATTTGCTCAGTCTTCATGAAATCTTTCTCAAGTTCTTTGTCACCGACCCAATTGCCAACCATAACTGCCAAGCTTCCCGAATATCCCCCGCATATCTCCCTCATTTCCTTCCTCAGCGCGGCAGCTTCCCCGGGAGTATGTGGGGATGGAAAGCCGACCTCTTCACAAAATGGTGGCCTGATAAGCACATAATCGGGCTTGAGAGCTTCTCCCAATTCCAGACAATTGCCTATCAGATTGCGCCTTTGATAATCCAGGCAGAAGGTCAGGCCTATCACAGGATGCCTCTTTGTGCCTCTGCTGACCAGCATTCTTTTCACTCCTTCAATCATCGAGGAGAAGTCGTCCGCACCATGAATGTCCTTCCTGGACTGCGGCGTCGGCCCGTCCACGGAGACCCTCACATAATCGCAGCATTTTGTAGCTGCGTCGATCAGTTCAGGACCCAGGTTGCCGCCGTGAGTGATCAGGCCAACCTCAAAGCCTAGTGAGTCGGCGATCTTGAGGATTTCGTCGAAGCGGGGATGCAGCGTGCTCTCTCCCCCACCCTTAAAGACTATGCTGAGGACTCCCAGAGCCTTTGCCTCTTCCATGATTTTCCTGGCAGTGGACACCGGCATGAAGACTCCTTCATGAGATCCGGGTGGATCGACGCACCAGAGGCATCTATGGTTACAGGCGCTGGAGACATCAAGCTCCATAGTAACCGGGAAGACAAACTCGCCTCTGACCAGAGCATTCAGCCGGTCCCAGTGCACTAGATACTTATGCGGACTGAATTCAATATCAAATATGCTTGAAGTCATAAGCTGGCATCACCCATCCATGCACTCATCCAATCTTCTGTCCTCTGATCTTCATACCTTTCACAATTGACTGGTTGAGAAATTACAATTTTCTATTTTATGGATTAATCTTTGGTAATGCTAGTGGAGTTAATTTTTGCGCAATTTCGTACATGGTTAATCAGATCCGTTGAGGAATATCCTGCACTATCATAAGAGACACTAACCTCACCTCCAAAAGACCTGACAAGATCGCATTCTTCTTTCACAACTTTTCTGTTCATATCCTTTACGTTTTTGAAAAATATTTGAGGACGCAGCGCCCTTATTGCCTCCTTGCAGTCCGGCTCATCAAATACTACTACATGATCCACCGATCGCAAGGCAGAGAGCACTGTAATCCTGTCGGCTTGGCTGTAGATCGGACGGTCTCCTTTTGCATTCTTTTCTTGCGCCCTCAGAGACGATGTGCTCATGGTGGCTACTACCAAAACATCACAGAGCCTTCGGGCATTGTTGATATGTCTCACATGGCCCAGATGAATTAAGTCAAAGCTGCCTGAAACAAGCCCTATTCGAGGGTGGTTACGACCATGAGGATAGAGAATCGCCAGTTTCATTAAGGATATAAGCTTGGAAGGATTAACGATAAGAGGAACCTGCCCGTTGTGAATCTGCAAATAACCTCTCTTTATCCGATCTTCCGAGTATCGCCTCAGATTCTCCTCCGGAAGGGCAACTGCATAATGATTCTCGGTCTTGACGAATGCAGGTTCACGCCCTGCAGCATTACCCAAAGCAGAAGCTTTTTTTTCGGCCAAATTTCCGTTTTCTATAACATACGCTATCGAAGTTGATGATATAAACTCCTCAATGTGGGAAATGGGGAGGATGCTGGGATAAATGCTTGCAATCACCCAGATCAGAAGCCTTTTGTCAGACTCACGAACGCCAGCCAGGAAACGGATTAACTCAGCGTCGACGATGCCCACTCGCCCAATAACTTCCCTGGCTTTGCATATATTTCGCAAATCCGTCCTTTGTGAATCAAGAAACATTAATTGATCACTAGTGGCACCTAAGGGTAGTCTTCTGCCCTTTTCCAGAGACTCTCAAACTCATTTCGAAAAAATTTGAAACATTTATTATGATCTTCAGTTACCTTCAGCATGGGACGGTTGTATGGAGTAAGTTTGTAGGGAGCTAATTCACAATAGATAATAGATCCATCATTTCCCGCATTCTTCTTTTTTGAGTTCTCAAGAATTAAGATGCTCCACGCGGGGAGATAGTTTAAGACTTTTGGATGAACGTTCTTCTGTATCTTCTCTATTTCCACCATTTCATTCAGGAATTGAATCGATCTTCCGCGTTCCGTATCTATAATTTTATGATAGAGTGAAACTTTCTTGTCTTCTTCCGAAATGCTCATATCTTTTTCCTTTTCCGAAATATTCATATTTATTTGTTGATCTGAAGTGAAATGCATTTTAAACGCGGAATCTTTTCCATCCCTTGGATCCAGAACGAGCAAACGAACCTCTTTATTCTCAATATTGCCTATTAAGTATTCTTCCCACCACTTCTGACCGGTCCTGGATAAAAGGCAAATTCTGTCTGAGCCACTTATTTTCTCTTTAATTTCCTTTCTATAGTCATTAAAAGGTTTTAGAACCTTATTTATATCAGGCTGGTTGATTAGTTTTCTTAATTCAATTGTCGAGGACTCAAGCTTCTCTGTTTGGTGTTGGACTTTACCAATCGCCCAAGGTATTGGTGTTAAGACCAGAAGAGCTAATGGCATCATATAGTCAATTTCTAATGAGTAAAATTTTAATATGACAAAAAGAAATGCTAAGATTATCGTATATGAAACCATTATTCTATCCCATTTATCCACCAAGACCGATTTGATATCCATAAATCTCCTCATTGAATTTGATTCTGTTCTGCTTGAGTTCTCTATCCAGAATTTTAAATTAGATGCAAGTAGCAGTAGGGATCAAACGCACCCGGATCCTCCTTCATTATCGGGCAGTTGCCTATACATCTTCTCCGCAAGTAATAATCACATGTCTTGCATTTCGCATTCTTATATATTTCTAGGTCCCGGTAGATAGCCCATCTGGAGCTGTCATTCCATACGGTCAGAAAATCCTCCTCGAGCAGGTTCCCGGCTACATACCTCTGCCTAATCTCAACAACCGCATCAGGATCGGATGCAGGAGAGTAGGAGCATCCATAGATATCTCCCTGAGGGGAGATCACCGCCCCTTCCCTGCCCGCGGCACAGGAGCGGTCCTTCAGGTAAATCCTATCTTGCTCGGATGTAAGCTCCAGATCCAGTGTGGTGACGAACTTAATGTTGTATTCCTGCTTAAGTTGCTTCAAGCCCATGATGAATTCCTTAAACTCCGCTGGAGTTAGCTGGAGATCCCTCGTGGTTGGATCGTTGGTCATTGGCCGCAATGGAATGCAGTTCAAAGATTCTACGCCGTGTTCTTCGCATATCTCTGCCAGGCCCTTCAGATGATGGTAACGGAAATGCCCTCTCCTGATCAGAGTATTGATCCTTATTCGGCAACCTTTTTCTCTTAGCACCTTAAGGGTGCTAACGACCCGCGCAAAGTTGCCCGGGCCGCGGATCTCGGCGTTGGCATCTTCACAACCCCCATCAATAGAAAGGATGATCCAGTCCACAGGCGACTTCATCAATTTCTGCAGCGTTTCTTCTGAGTAGATACCATTGCTCGCCAGAGAGATGTAAAAGCCCATTTGATAAAGCCCTTCCATGATCTCGAACAGGTCATCCCTTTGCGTGGGCTCGCCTCCGGTGCACCTGATCTCATAAACGCCGGCAGAGTATAGCTGCTTTGCAAGCTTCAGAATTGTGCTTTGAGCCATCTCATCAGAAATGCCCCCCTGGCGATTGAAGCAGGATCTACAATTCAGGTTGCATCTCCGGGTTAGCTCCCAGTAAATCCTGCGAGGTGCGGAAGCATATTCCGGCACCTTGGGATAGGGTGTATCGATCAAAGACTCGACATTCCATCTTCCCAACTTAACCAGATCGACTGGGTCGCCTATATCGCCTATTCCGTTTGCAACCCCCTGCGCTGCTGAATATCGCAAGCCTCCTGCATCCTTCATCCCCCATTTCAATAGAGTCTCTGCCAGCGTGCTACCCAGGCTGATGTATGTCAACCTTCCCTCATCTCTATCAAAAAGATCCAGGCCATTCCACTCTTTTCTGGCCCTATACCTGGGCATTTCCCGAGCAGTCATCTCATCTGTTCCATAGATTGGGCAGGTGTTCGGCCATGCAGTAGATATCTTTCTCTCCGAATCTTCCCTTCAGGTTCAGGATCCTGGCAGGGCAGCCCCCCTTGCATTCTCGCCTAATGTGATATTCACATTTCTGACAATCAGGATGCAGGGATCGGCAATCGTCCGGAATCCTTTTCATCAGATCGAGAATTGAGCTTTCTCTCACCGATCCTAGAAAACAAGCCTGCTTATTGACCAGAAAACCGCAGGGATAGACCGCGCCATCGGCAGCGATGTGGACGGTAGCCCCTTTTCGGACTGGGCAATCCTCGTTTTCCACTAAATGGCCCTCAACCACGTTGAAGCACTTTCTGATTGATATTCCCATTGCTGATAGCTCCTCCAGCCGGTACATCCACTGGAAATATTTCTGCGCAGGAAGCAGCAGAGTTGAGTCCGCTCGACCTGATGGGCAAATGGGATTGAAGGCCAGTTGAATTGAATGGCGCTCAGCTAATTTTGCCAAATTTTCCACCTCCTCCCACTCTATCCTGGAACTGAGAAGGGTATTGATCCGGATGTCTACCGACTCGGACAGCATTTCAATGTTTGCAACCGTCCTGGCAGTAACTCCTCTGCCCCGGAAATAGTCATTCGTCTCGAAGCCGTCCATGGAAATAATTAAGCTCAGATTATTGCGAGAAAGATCCTGGATTTTTCGAACCGTATCCCTGTCGAAGAAACCGTTTGTCTGAAGGATCACCTTCAATCCTTTTTCCTGTAAAGCACTAATTAACGGGAAGATATCCGGCCTCTGCAAGGGTTCTCCACCAGTTAACTGCATCTCAGTTATTCCTAGGCAATCCATGGCTTCATCTGAAAGACGCAGGATCTCCGGAGTTGTGAGGAGAGGTCCCTTTGTTGCGCCTTCATTGTTGAAGCAATGGCGGCAATTCAGATTGCACCCATTAAATACATTGATGTAGAATCGCTCATGTTTCGCCACGGGTGTCCTCTCCGGCAAAGAACCTTACTTGAGTCTCACTGGTTGGCTTTTCGCCTCCTAATGGCTGACATGAGGTGCAATTTAAGCATGGAAGTTGATCAGCAAAATCTAATTGAGAATAATCCGCCCGGATCTGCGCTCTTCTTAAGGCATTGAGCTTATTACATCGCCAAATATCCCTGATCCTCTGGCATCTGACATCTCCCAATATTAAATCAGGATTCAGCTCACTCTTGAATAGTTCATTGAAGCAGACGATCGCTTTTCCACTGCAATCGATGTTAAACCTGGCCCAATGAACAAGGCATTGATCCGCCTTCTTCTTGGCTGCAACCCGGCTGGGAATGAGGTGGTTATAATCGTGGTAGGTTCTGATAAAGGCATCATTCACAAGACCTGTGCTCTTCCAGTAATTCAAAAAAGAAGAGTCATACTCGTCGTCTTCGCTTTGCACGCGGCTAACTACCATCCGCGTGGGCAGGTCTTCTCGTTCTATAGTTCTCCTCAGCACTTTGATATTATCCACGACTCCGTGGAAAGCGTCGATACCTTTCGTCTTCTTGTAGTCCTCTGGGTCGCAGCTGTTAATTGAGATCTCAATGATGTTGCAGTTCCGGGCCAAATTCATCAACAGAGACGAATCCCCTGTGACTAAGCAGGTGAATAGCCATGTAAGTACATTGTTATTTCTGGCGTATTGAAGCGCCTCGGGCAAGGATCTCCATAGAATAGGTTCCCCTACACCATGAATCCTCAAAGTAGATAATGGGAATGATGCCATTTCGTCGACTATTTTTTGGAATAATTTCATGGATATTGTTGTTTTTCCAAAAGTCTTCTCCCGACCTTTATCCGACAGAGATCCCACCGGACAGTGAATGCAGCTGCAGGGACAGCTTCCACGAATTACGCACAGGTTAACAAAGGCGGGAAATTCGAGTGCATCATGTGAGGCGAAGCCCAATTCTTCGAATTCATATTGGCCCATAGTCATCATACTTCTTCAAACTGCCTTTTTTATACGGCCCTTATACGGCAATCTCACTCTGATTCTGGCGGACTTTTCTATAGGAGCTAAGGAGAGAATCGACATAATTATGCCAGCGTCTTACATCATTTTCTGAGAAGTTTTCGTGCTTAAGTGCAAAAGATGTAGATCTGTTCTGGCCAATCTGCACGTAATGGGTGAAATCACGATCGACTATCTCGTATCCGAAATACTGTGGCGTTTCAGCAATGGAGGTGCCTGGATATGGTATTAGTGGATAGACTGAATATTCGTCGAAGGGAAGATCTTTGCAGATTTCGAAGTATTTTTTAATGGTTTTATCGTTATCATAAGGCAAGCCCACAATAAAAAAGGCCCTTATGATAATTCCATTCTCTTTCGCGTTCTTTAGATGATTCGCCTCAAGACCAGATTGGTTCTCTTTTCCCAATGCCTTGAGGTTGTCAGGATTCAAGGATTCCAGACCCACAGAGATGTGTCTGCATCCACTCTCTGCAAGCAGCCGGCAATTCCGTTCGGTCAGGTCCTCAATTCGTCCGAATGATCTATATCTGACATTTAATTCCTTAATTTTGATAAGGAGTGCAGGGAGGTCGGGGTTTCCAGTGAAGTTGTCATCATTGAATCGGAACTTGTTGATTCCCGTTTTCTGGAGATATTTCATCTCCTCCACAACATTCTCAGCTCTTCGATATCGGACCTGTGTGCTTCCCGCTCCCATGACCGTGCTATTGCAGTGAGCGCAATGGTATTTGCATCCACGAGAACTTATCAGTGATACGGTTCTCTCACCATCAAATACCCGATTGAAGCTTCCCAGGTCTACCAAGTCCCATGCAGGCATGGGATAGCTATCTATATCAATTCTGCCAGCCCCTCTTATTATAGCAGGAACTGGTTCTCCCTTTTGAATGGCATTCAAAGCCAAAATAAACGCATCCTCTCCTTCACCTGTAATGACACAATCGCATTTGCTGTTATTAAGTGTAAATTCAGGAAGTGCGGTTGGATTTGGTCCACCCAATATTATCATTGATTTTCTGTTCCTTGATCTGATCTGCTCAATGCATTGTTTGGCATAGGAATAGTTAGTACAAAGGACAGACAGACCGTAGACATCTCCGTTCGGTATCTCTTTGATTTTCCTGGAGATCTCCGTCTCATTTTTGCATCCCGTCATCTCGTAAATAAGAACCTGGAAATTGCTTTGCCTCACCATGGATGCTATATAGAGCAATCCCAGAGATGGTTCCAGTCTATCGTCATCAACACAGAGTGAGGGAGGATTTATCAGTACAACTTCGATCATGTTCGTAATTTCTTTTTTGATACACATCCAAGTTAATCATCCACCAGCCTCATGTAGCAGATCTAAGGAATTTGTGCTGGTATCCCAAAAGCCTTCCTTGAACATCTTATATGTTCTGGTTGAGCTATTTAAATCCTCTCTAGAAGGCTACTATCCGTATCTACTGCATGGTGTGGTAACCTCAAATCGAGATTCATTTTGATCTAAATGGGCTAAAATTTTGGGTGTATGAGAATAGGTTTGGCAAAAGATGTAGGGCCATCAATACCACGGCTGCACACTCATGTATACAGCTTATCTATCTCACTATGAAACTCCCTAAATTTCTCCTTCAGTTCCAGTCCCTTCCGAGTGGTTTTATAAACAACTCTGGAGCCCTCGGGAACAACTTCCATGAATCCATTATTTATTAGCTTATCCAGATATGGTTTTGCACTTACGGAATTCAGATTGGCTTGATACACAATCTTTGTCTTGCTCGCACCATTCACGCATACTTTTAGAATCTGCGATGCAATTAAGTCGTTAGTTCTCCTTCTTGTCCTCATTTGCCTCTGCCTTCCATAGCGAATAATGTCCCTCCGGAATAATATAGACGATTATGTTCATTCTTATCACATACCATGCAGATTTGATCTGAATTTTAATTCAAATATGGAATAAGTATCTATCGACCTGATGGACTATTTTTGTTTTGAGTTTCAGATACCGTCGAATGGTTCAAGGTTTATTTCTCCCGCAATAGATTTATACCGTAAAGAATCTCTACTGAGTCTTTGGTGGGACAGTATTGAATCGAAAACTATTGGCTCTCGTAATTTTGGTTATGGCTTTTGCGAGTGTAACTGGCGCGGCCAATTACATGTATGAAAAGTCATCTGTGACGGGCACTGGATACAAGAACAATGAGAAGATCATCTCAACCCAGATCGGCTTCAATGGATCTAAGCTCGTTGAAAAGGAATCTGGAAGCGGCAACATAATCACGGATAGGACTGAGCTGGAGGCCGAGAGGCAGATTGGCAGCGGATGTGGTGGCCCGTTTCCATTTGAGTATACCGTCTGGATGAACGAAGCAGAACCCGCTTGGCCAGAGGAATTTAACTCGGGAACTGGAGATTTCGGTCCGTGGGGCTCTCCTGTTTATTGGGATGATTTTCTGCCATTACACATAAAATTCAGGTATCGCCAATGGCCAACAGGCTTTGGCCCAATGGATTACATCAACTTCACCAAGCAAGCTGAGTTTGAGTACATGCCAGTTAGCTATCAGACAGGCACATATGATCAGAAATGGATCGATAAGCTCTGCGTTCAGAACTACAAGATTGGCGCAGTTATGACCGAGATGTATACTCACGCTGAGCACCTGCAGAAGACGACCGAGGTCAAGACCAGAGATTATGACGACGAAAAACAGTTTATCAACTTTACGATACGGGACAACGAAATCGAAAGAAGTTTCGGCGTCCAGTATCCTCCCACCCCGTGCTGTACGGGAGTACTTGAAGCCAACCTGAACAGCAATGTCATCGGCGTTGCTCATATTGGCTGGATCTCGCGCGACCCCGTGGCCGATCCGCAGTTGAAAGGCCGCCATGCTGAGTATGGTCGCAGCGTCGAAGACCTTACTGGTGTCTTCTCCATCGAGAAGTTCATTCAGCTCTGGGGAAACTCCACGTGCGGTGCCATCAGCGTAGACTGGCTGCCCTGCACATAGCTGGAATCAGACTTTAAAACCTTTTTTTGATGGAACATCAGCCGGAATGATTCTAATATTTGTGCGTATTCATGCACTGCAATAGAATCTGAAAGCTGCACTCAACATGTCAATACGGAGCCTTCAATAAATAATAGTCCAGCCCGGATTTTTCAGGCCATGACCGGTGCCGCTTCCGTGCGCAGACGGCTCTTCTCCATAGTCCCATCCAGGGCGACTCGCATCTCCTGCTTTTGCGTCTCCTCGAAGTTTCCGTTCTCCAGGAGGTCCTCCATCATGCCGTTCAGAATGTCGTCCATGACCTCCATCTTGGAGTAGAGCCGCTGCCTTTGTGCATAGTAAGAATTGATCTGCATCTGCAGGACCGGGTTCGAGCTTGCTGGATCATTGCTCGCGAGGGTCGAGAGTTCATCGTCCGCTTTTTTCGCAGCGTCCTTGATCTTGTTATAAAGGCCAAACCAGATAAGAATCGCCGAGGAATCCAGCTTCTGGAGCTTGGGCATCATGCGCCCGAACCTCTGGGTGAGCTTGATCAGATCCTCGTTGGCAGAGCGAATGGCATCCTGATGGCGGGCAAGATCGGTTGCATACTTCGCAAATTCTGGGTTCTTGGACATATGTATCACCAAAGTCGAATTATCATTATAGGATAGAATTGCAAAAGCCTCTGGAAAAGATAAAGACGAGCCGTGCGGCGTGAAAGTGATGGGCTTTGAACTCAAGGGCGTAGCGGGAGAGTATAGCATTAATTACGAGGACCGACATCTCTGGCATCCAGATATGAACGATCGCCGTGACCAAGTAGCCCAGGCGCGCAGGCTTTGCCATCAACTCTGTTCAACCTCATGCGTGGAAGAGAAGCGCCAGGGATGCTATGTGCTTCTGCTCTCCAATCGTCCCCACTGGTCCGTCTTGAAGAAGGAGGAGCAATTTCGTCGCATAGATCAGGGGGAGAAGATCCCTTTCGACATCTCCCTGCCCCTGCCTGCTCGCGATGAGCGCGAGGACTCCGATCAGGGTGTGAATCTCTTCTGGGAACGATTCCGCTGTCAGCAGTGCGGTCTGTGCTGCTACACCCCTGGAGCGGGCCTGCTTCTGGAGGAAGAGGATTTTGAGAGAATTGCGGCTCAGGTCGGAAAAAAGAAGCTCAAAGCGCTATGCAGATATGACAAGACCCATGACGTCTGGGTGCTCAAACAGCCCTGTCCATTCTATGACCGAAGGAAACGAGGCTGCAAGATCTACGAAATCAGGCCCCTCACCTGCACCAAATATCCGCTTCATCCTCCGCTAAACGAGATGCCGTACAACCTGGCAGTCGATGCCTTCTGTCCGGCGGCGCGTCTTTTTGCCAAGGAGACCCTGGGGTGGTGGATCATCTGCGAGAACAACTGGGCGAGATTGCTCGGAGAAATGCAGCAGCGCTAGAGCATTTTCTGCTCGATCATGAAGTCGATTATCTCCGCAAATCCGTTTCCGTACCTGGCTCTGGCCACGTAGTCGGACATTCCTTTCAATTCCGGGCCGGCATTCCCGACTGAGGCACGAAAGCCTGCCAGCTCGAACATGGGGCTGTCGCTCAAGCTATCACCGATGGCTGCAAACTCAGAAAGGTCGATCTTCATGCGCTCGGCAATGCGCCTAAGGCCGGTCCCTTTGTCGAATCGCTTATCTTTGATATGCACGGCAAAGATGGTGTCTATGATATCCACAGGCAGGCCGAGCTCATGAGCCCGGTCGGCGACAGCAGGTACATCAAAGTCGCGCTGCAAGGTAACGTCCGTAAATCTGTATAGGTATCTGTGTCCTGCGGTCTCGAACTTGTGCAGAGGAAACTCATTCGCCAGCTTCTGATAGGCATCCAGGCAGATCTGCAGGTCTGCCAGAATCTCCATATCATCTTCAGCGTAGGAGAGCACGCCTCCATTCTCAGCAATGAATATGCGAGGTGTGCCCAGGAGGATGGAGACCGTCCTGGTGAAGCAGTGGGTGTTGCCTGTGCTCAACACCACGGGCACATTCAGCTTTCGCATGGTCTTTAAGGCCACTGGACAGAGCACCCGATTATGGTCCGTCAAGGTGCCGTCGATATCCACTGCCAGAGCCTTGATCATCGCTCCTGACCCTCCCGGGCAAGGGATTTGGCTAAAGAGACGCACGTCTGGGAGCTTTCTGGATCGGCATTCTTAAACCCTCTTTCGCGATGAATTAGGGGATCGAGGCCTATTGGGGTGCAAGGGAAAAAAACACCTGTCAGAGAGGGCACAATCTCTTCATCGCTCCAATGCATAATTGTCGAGTCTGGCCGGATGAAATTGAGTATAAAGTCTAACGCCTCCCGCGGAAATCATGGCTATTTGAAGGCTGAAAAAGGTTTCGTCACCCTGGCTCGGGCCGTCAGCCTCGTTTTGCCAATTTAACTAAAATTGAATAAGATCAAATACTAAAATATAGCGCATCTGAGACCGATATTTGCCGATATTGCCAATATCCATTCTTAGGCTCTTGGATCTACTCGTCGTGTCGTATCATTCCGTTTTGTTTCTCTTCCAAAAGATTTATGAGATCATGTGGGAAATATCTTTATCGCGCAATAGTGGATCCAGGGGAAATCCTGGGGCAGATTTGCTGGACTGGTGAAAGAAAGATGAATATGTATCTGAAGGTTGGGCTTTTTGGCTTTTTCATTTGGTTGATCCCGTTCATAGTATCGATTTTAATATTCCCGCTCCGAGCAATGCAGCGGACGCTCTTTGAATCAATCATGCCTGTTGTCATCGCGATCTGGACTGTATTCTTTGCCGTGTTTTATCTACTGGGACTTAAGAGCGGTTTCCAAAAGGAAGGCATCGTTATCGGCATGGCATGGTTCTTTATGAGCATCTTCCTGGATCTTCTGATCTATGTCGAGGGTCCCATAAAAATGTCTCTCCGGGATTATGCGATGGATGTTCCCGTGACATATCTCATGATCCCAACGATTACTTTTGGATTTGGCTATCTGATGGAGAAATATTCCAGTCGTTCCTGGTAATCTCTTTTCGGGAAGGGAAATTATATTTCCATACAGGATGATATTCCCGTCCGGTGAACAATTTTGGAGAGAGAAAAAAGTTTCGGCACCCGATGCGTTCATGCGGGAGAGGGGCACAATCCCTTCGGGGCCCATGCCACACCCATCTACCAGACATCCACATTCGTGTTCGAGAGCGCCGAACAGGCGGCTGCAATATTTTCCGGCCAGCCTGGATACAGGTACATACGCTCGCCTCCTAACACGCCCACGCATGCAGCATTTGTGGAAAAGATCTGCTCCCTGGAAGGCGGAAAGGCGGGTCTCGCTTTCTCATCCGGCATGGCCGCGGAGACCGCGCTTTTTCTCTCTCTGCTTGAGAGCGGAGATCATCTGCTGTCCACGAATATCATCTACGGCGGAACCTACGGGCTCATCTCCTCGCTTCTGACCAAATTTGGAATTGAAGTCAGCTTCGTGGACACCACCGACCAGGGCCAGGTCAAGGCAAATATGCGGGAGAACACCAGGATGGTCTTTCTGGAGACGCCCGCCAATCCCACCATGGCAGTGAGCGATATTGGCGAGATCGGCAGAATCGCGAGAGAGGCGGGAGCGATCACGGCCGTGGACAACACTTTCGCGACTCCCTATTTCCAGCAGCCTTTGCGGCTTGGAGCCGACGTCGTCGTCGAAAGCTGCACCAAATATATCGGCGGACATGGCGACCTCCTGGGTGGCGTGGCAGTAGGGTCGAACGAGCTTATCCAGAGCATGAAGCGTCCCGCGCTTTTAGCGGGCGGCACGATGGGGACGCATGAAGCCTGGCTCTGTCTGAGGGGCCTGAAGACGCTGCACCTGCGCATGGCGAGGCATGCAGAAAACGCGATGCAGCTTGCCCTTTTCCTGGAATCGCATCCTAAGGTGCAAAAGGTCAACTATCCGGGCCTGGCCTGTCATCCGCAGCACCTGCTGGCCGGGAGGCAGATGAGCGGATGGGGTGGCATGCTCTCCTTTGAAATTAAGGGCGGAGTGGAGGCCGGCCGCCGTCTCATGAACAATTTGAGGCTTTGCAGCCTGGCGGTCAGCCTGGGATCGGTGGATACTCTGGTCGAGCATCCTTCGTCCATGACTCATGCCGTCATGCCCAGGGAGACGCGAGAACGCCTGGGAATCAGCGACGGCCTGGTTAGAGTGTCCGTGGGCATAGAGGACGCGGAGGATGTTCTGGCGGATTTCGAACGGGGCCTGGAGATGGTATGATCCTTCCAAACGATCAGGGCGGGTGGCAGACACCGCAGGGCACATAGCCCTTGCCCCTGGCGTCTTCAGATCCGGAAAACCAGACCTCGTTTTCAGATTTGATCTTCTTGGCCCACTGGCAGTCCGGGTAATGGTACTTATTTGACTTTGCGGATCCTACGAACTTCTTGCCGTCATTCTTTCCGTCGCCCGGAAGCGGAACCGGGGGTTTCCACCACTGCATCGGGTCAAATTCGTTATCCTTGGCATCCTCCACAATAGCATGTCCGGAGTCCACCAGCATGCGGTTGAAGTTCTCACCCACGGAGCCGTCGGTTTTAGACAGAAAAACAACTGAGACATTGCGACCGTATCGATCCTGTCCAGTTTTGTTATCGAGATCCAGATGAACCGATTTATTGAGTAGCTGGTTTCTGGTGTACTCCTTTGCCTCCGGCCCTCCTGGTGCCGTCAGCTCAGGACTGTTGACATCCGCCAGGCGGATGCTTCCATAACCCTGCACGTTTATGGTATCTCCATCCATTACGTGAGTGACAATTCCACGGCCTTCATCAGGAAGAGCTGGCGCAAGCGGCAATAGGAGCGCCAGCGCCACGAGTAATAGGATCCATTTTCTCATTTTTTGCCTTCCGATATTATGCTAAACATTATAGGGTTCGTTTCCTTTAAATTATTTTTCCTAAGCTTAAATAAATTTAATAATTTGTTTGATCCTATTCAAATATTACTTGAAGAATAACATAAAGATGCATGTATCCATTAAATTTTGATTATATGTGTTTTAGAATGAGGGTGATCCTTTGGATTGATACCACTACCATTGTCCGTTCTGAAAATTCGCGGATTTTGCAGACAAAAAGGATAGAGGCCCATATTACGGTTCGATAAGAGGATCCCGGCTTCCATTGATCAGAAATGCCTCTTCCCGCTCGATGCAGGTGGGACAGGATCGGCAGGGCTTCTCCTCTCCTTTGTAGCAAGACCAGGTGAGCTCATATGGAACCTTCAATTCCAGACCCATCTTCACGATCTCGGCCTTGGTCAGGTCCACGAAAGGCGCCTGCAGCTCTACCGGGTGCCAGGCCGTAGCCAGCCTGATGGCAGGCCTGAGCGCTTCCACGAACTCCGCTCTGCAGTCGGGATAGATCGTCGCATCATTCTTATGGGCAGCGTAAAATATCTCTGGAATCTCGTGCGCTTCGGCGTAACCGGCCGCAACGGCGAGCATGATCATGTTGCGATTGGGCACAATGGTCTTTCTGGCGGCCTCTTCCGTGTAGTGGCAACTTGGCACATCCTTTCCCCCGAGAAGGGCGCTGTCGCCTAAGAGTAAGCCGAGACAACATAGATCGATGATGACATGGGTTACATGCAGCCTTGCTGCCACCTCTCTTGCACAGTCGATCTCCTTCTTGTGCCTCTGCGCATAGTTGAATGTGAGGGCATCTACCTCATAGCCATTATCCAGCATCTTGTAGAGCAATGTCGTCGAATCTACTCCACCGGATAGGATCAAAACAGCCTTCATCTCCAACTCCCGATTCATTCCGGCTCGTATCCTGTGGAGGACTTATAACGCGCTCGAATCTTCCCGGCATTCTCCCCGGGCAGCTTCTCCTCCAGCACATTCAGGAATATCCCGGCGAATTCCGGCGATATGCACAGCAGGCACTCCGAACCGTCCAGGATGCGACCTGCAAGATAGCCAAGATCCCGGGCATCCAGCCGCTCCAGTCTCAACTCGAAGTCCTCGGCATCCTCTGCGATATGCATGGAGACCGGCGGGAGGATGGAGCGATATTCGATCCGTGATTTATTCTCAATCTCCGGAGCCAGCTTCTTTAGTATTTCGATATCTTTCTCATTGAGCTTTCTCATAACGATCAATCTCTTCCGGGGTTTTGGGGTTAAATGAATCTGTTTTTTCGGTTCTGGCTTTTCATTTCTTGCTTTTTCCTTCTTCATTTTTCAGAGCCGTGACGAGAATCTTGTCCACCCGGTGCTCATCCATGTCCACAACTTCGAAGAGGTATCCTCCCCATTCAAAATGATCTCCTGTGGAGGGAACTTTCTCCAAGTGAGTCATTACGAACCCACCCATGGTCTGATAAAAACCATTCTCTTCTTCGGGCAGGCTTTCCAGTTGCAGAGACTCTTCAAAGTCATCTACAGGCATCGTCCCGTCTACCAGCCAGGATCCGTCACTCCTCTGCAATATTTGCGGCTCTCCCAGATCCTCGATGTGAGGTATGTCTCCCACCAGCCCTTCTAAAAGGTCTACCAGGGCCACAATTCCCTGCACAGAGCCGTATTCATCCAGAACGATGGCGAGATGAATTCCAGTCTGTTTAAACTTCTCCAAAACCTTCAAGGCTCTCATGCTCTCCGGGACAAAGAGAGGCGGCAAGAGAGCTAACTTCAGGTCCACCTTATGGTCTGCCAGATTGCAGCTCAAGAGATCTTTGGACTGCACCACACCTAAAACGTTATCGAGCTTCTTGTTGCAGACCGGGAACATTGAGTACGGCCCGCTGGATATTTTTTTCTGAACCTCGGCCGGAGAGTCGTCCATGTCCAGCCATACAACCTCTCCTCTGGGAGTCATGATGGAGTTGACCTTTCTGTCACCCAGAGAGAAGACCCGCTCCATAATATCCTGCTCCTCCTCCTCGATTATGCCCGCGGTGGTTCCCTGGTCAATCAGAATTCTGATCTCTTCCTCTGTAACACCAGGTTCAACATAAGATCTCACACCCAGTACTCGCAGCACCAGTTCCGTGGAGGCGCTGAGCAACACAATCACAGGATATGCAACTCTAGAAAAAGTATGCAGCGGGGAAGCCGCGAGAGCGGCAATGCGCTCAGGATTGTTCAGGGCAATTCTCTTAGGAACCAGCTCTCCGATAACCAGGTTGAAGAAGGTTATCAAAAGGACCACGGCTGCCAGGGCAATGCCCCCGCTGTAAGGGACAAGGGCAGGAACATCCCTCAGATAAATGGCAAGCTCGTTGGCTATTGTTGCACCGCCGAAGGCACCGGCTAAAGTTGCCATCAGAGTCATTCCAGTCTGAACTGCGGAAAGGAGCTGGTTGGGGTTATTGGCCAGCTCCAGAGCTACTTTTGCGCCTGCATTGCCTTCTTCTGCAATCTGACGGAGTCTGGCCTTTCTTGATGAAACAACAGCCATCTCTGCCATGGAAAAGGCGCCATTGGCTAGGAAAAGGATTAAAATGATCAGGATCTCAGAGAGCATATGCATTTACCTTTTTAGAGGATATTTTGGCTCATTCATGTATATTTTCAGATTAGATTCCATATATATTTTTCGGATTCCTATCATGCAATTCAATTTTCGTTATTTTTCCGGGATGAACGTCCTGAACGATTCATTCTTTGTAAGTGGTAAGCTATCTGGAAGTTATTTATAGCTTCGCTGAGCTGAGAACATACTCTCCTAAAAATTATAAATCAAGCATATTGTCCGATGTCAATTTTTGGACGATATACTCCTCCAAAAAATCCATAATATAATGGATTCATCCTAACCTACTCTTTATGCTCCTGGCAGCCAGCATTCCAGTGGAGAATGCGGCCTGCAGGTTATAGCCGCCCGTATCCCCGTCGATATCCAGCACCTCGCCCACTAGATATAGCCCTGAAACCCGCCTGGACTCCATCGTCTTCGGATTGACCTCTAACAGATCCACTCCACCTCTGGTAACCATGGCCATATTGAAACCCACTAGTTCTGACACAATAAGAGGCAGGCCTGTCAGATTATCGGTCAACTGAGTTCGCTTCTCTCGTGTCAGATGAGCCATGGTTGAATCTGCGTCGATTCCGGAGAACTCTAGAATTCTTTTTATCAACCTGGGAGGAAGCGGAACCGAGTGGGGTAGCTCCGCCAGCGCCGTCTTCAGGGTGAGCGCGCCATTCGATCGAGCTCTGCCCAGGAGCCATTCATCCAGAGCCCCGCGTTCTTCTAGGGGCACAAAGGAGAGCTTCAAAATGTCTCCCGGCCGGATGCGCCTGGATAGGTCGAGTACTGCAGGACCCGATAGCCCCTGATGCGTAAACAGAATATCGCCATGCATCTTCCCGATCTTGCCTTGACGGTGCCGCGAGATCCCCATATCGGAAAAGGAGATGCCGGCCAGCTCAGAGAAGGGGTAATCTTTGATTATAAGGGGTGTCAGGGCCGGCCCAATCTCGACGATGCTGTGGCCAAGATCGCGGGCGAACCTGTAGCCATCTCCGGTCGAGCCCGTGCCGGGATAGGAACATCCTCCTGTGGCAATGACTAGCAAACGCGAATGGTAATCACGCCCAACGCATGTGACCCTGAATCCGTTCTCTGTCTTTGCTATCGATCTGACCTCCTGGCCGCAGTCGATGCTAACTTCCTTATCCATGCATTCTTCGAGTAGAATATTCAATACATCTCTGGCTTGCAGTGTCTCTGGAAATATCTTGCCTCCCTTCTCCCGGATCATGGCCAGGCCTTTTTCTCTAAAATAGGTGACAAGGTTATGGTTAGTGAAGCCCAATAGAGCCGGTCGCAAGAATCTGCCGTGATCTCCAAAATGATCGAGGAAGGCCTGGATATCTCCGTCATGAGTTATATTGCAGCGGCCGGATCCGGAGATGAGAAGCTTATGCCCGGGAGCGTCCTTCTTCTCAATAACTAAGATCTTCCTACCTTTTTGAATTATATCCTTCTGGATGGAATTTATGGCACAAAAGAGCCCGGATGGGCCCGCTCCGATGATTATCAGATCGTAATCTTCATGGGGTGTACCATCATAGCCGCCAGAGTGGCGTATGTTGTTTTTTGCATGCAAAATTTCGTCTTGCCTGTCCGCTTCGACCGCATCATCTGACTCGTTACCGGACTCATTATCGGTTTTTTTATAAAACGTTGCCAAGTGGATCGCTCTAATGCTATCGTGACCGGATAGATGAAAAGCTTAACTGCACAGAAGCGATGGTCACTGGCAGTCATTCGGGGGCGTGTATGCGAGCTACTGAAACGCCCTCCCACGTGATGCCGCGGATGTTTGCTGCCAAAATGAATCCAATGGATTCGGTTTTTGGTTTCAATTCGTCTGTGATAAAATCGAAAGTTATAGATATGATCAATTCGATATTACTATAGATGGAACCATTAGAGAGCGATGCCGCCAGGGGAAAGAAGGCGGATGAAAACATAATCGAGGCCAGTCTTCGCAAACCTTTCACGATCTCTCTTAGTGCGCTTCCTACGGCAGGATATACATGGACGGCGAATTACGATTCCCGCTTCTTGAAGCTTGAAAATGAACAGTTTCAGAGTTCTCACACAGAAACCATAGGCAGCGGCGGGATGCAGATCTTCGCATTCATGCCCATCTTATTGGGCAAGGTGGAAGTTGCGTTCGTGTATAAGCGGCCATGGGAGAATGAAGTGCAAGATGAAAGAACTTTTATAATTATGATTCGCGAATGAGTGTCAGTATATTCTGAAAATATTTGCATCTATTTTCGGAAAACTTCATCAAATCTATTTATAAATTATTATTAAGAGTCCTTTGATTTGTTAATCGTGAGAGATAGACTTTTTAAATTTTTAGCTCATATTTTGTTCTATATGACTTGAAATTGGCATGATGCGAATAAATTATCTTAAAATTTTCTTTCAATTCCTGAAATGCGATCTGGCCAAAACTTTAAATCTACCGAACATGATGACTAAAATATCTAAGGAGGCATGTCATGGGAATAGAAGAAGAAATTGTTAACAGAATTCTGAACTGTCTACCTTCGAAAAGCCCTGAAAAAAATTGGATGTACGAAATCGCAGCCAAAGCCGGGCTGATTCCAGCGCAAGCCCCAGCGAAAGCCATAGTAGATCTGAGGGAACCTTGGTGGGAAATTGGGGACCAGATGGATTCAGGATCCTGTGTAGGTTGGGGGACCGCAGATGCCGTATGTCGATGGCATTTTGTGAAGAAAGGCCTTCTGCGAAAAGATCAAAGGCTATCGGTTCGATATCCCTGGATGGCAGCAAAAGAGGTCGATGTCTTTACCGATTATCCCACAACTTTTCTGGAGCTTGAGGGTACCTGGATTACGGCGGCATTGGATATTGCTCGAAAGTTCGGATTGGTCACCGACGATCTCTTGCCATTCAGGCTCCCGGATTCGAAGGGAAGAATGGCAAATGAAAGACTGTATGCAGGGGGGCCTCTGCAAGATTTCTATTCAAAGGCCTCAAATCTGAAGATTGCAGGCTACTATAACCTGGGCACAAATATGGATAATTGGAAGAGCTGGTTGGCAACTAAAGGCCCAATCGTGACGAGGTTGGATGTAGATTCCACCTGGGAAGATGCTGCAAAGACTGGCGGGAACCTCGATACCTATCAGCCAAAAACAGCACACGGAGGACACTGTGTAGCCATTGTAGGATACGGTTTTAAGGATGATCGGTTCATTGTGCGGAACAGCTGGGGTACTTCATGGGGCGACAAAGGATTCGCGTATGCTTCTAAGGCCTATGCCCAGGCAGCATTCACAGAAGCCTATGGCGTCAATGTTTGAGAGCGCTTAGATGCTGAACCCAAACACTGCATCCTCTTGAGCGGGGTGCAGTGTGCATTTTTCGCTCCTAATCATTCCTCTCTCCTCGATGAGCAGAGGAATCGCGTCGGCGATCATGAGTGAACCTATCTTTATAATCCAGTTGTGGCATAAGTATTTTGAAAATATACATAGCCAATAACACCAGTTGAAATCGGATTGGCGCTGTCCCGAAATAGGGATATCCATATGAGATGAGGTATGAAATGAATTTGACTTTTATTATCTGTAAAATGACATACATTCTTGTGCTCCTGGCCACTGGAATAAGTGGCGCCTCAGCTGTCGCTCCCAGCAATCCGACCTGTCCCGTGGGTACAATTCTCTGTAATGGAACCTGCACCGATACCAGCGTTGATCCGCTGAACTGCGGCTCATGCGGAAATGCCTGCCATGATGGGACTGCTTGCGTCAACGGGAAATGTTCTTGTCTTGTAGGTCTTGAGCTATGTAACGGGACATGTACTGACACCAGCTTCGATTCACGCAATTGTGGCTCATGTGGAAATATCTGTCCCCTTGGGAAGACATGCCTCAATGGAAAATGCTTATGCCCGGCAGATCTCGCTTTCTGTAATGGAACCTGTGTTGATGTTAGCATCGATGAATTTAACTGCGGCACCTGTGCGAAAACCTGCCCACCCGACAAGACCTGCATTAACGGAGTATGTTCGAATCGACCCATCAATATCTGTACTGATGGGTATTGTTCTTACCCTCTCTCATTTGAGTCATGATTATTGTGATATCAGTTTGCCTTGAAGACTTACAGATTGGTTACAGGGGGCTGTTGCAGGATTGCCATTCCCCATCAAGTGCCTCTTTGTCAAGTTCATTTATGAATGAGTTGAGTCTTAGAATGGGAACAATGGGGACGCCTTCATAGGATCTTATCTCTTCCTCAACCAATGTTACTACAATTGGAATTGCATTTTCTCGTGTCAAATATCGGTAAAATTCAGTTCGTTCTATATGCCTTTCAATAGCTCTTTTTAATGCGGATAATCTGGAACGGTTACCTGCCCATTTTTTACATTCTACCAGAAATGTCTTGTTATTTGTCTTGGCAATGACGTCATACTGTCTTCGCCTCTTCTTCAGTGTCTTGACTGTATTTGTCACGGCCAGGAAATCGTTCTTTTCAAAGACAAAAGCGGTTAATCTTTCAAAATTCTGCCAAATAACTTCATTCGAAACCCGGGTTAAATCTTCCATGCACTTAATGTCTTCAAAATGACATATTTGCTTCTTATTGCGGTCCGGTTTATCCGGGTCAGGCTGAGCTGGGTCTGACTTCATTTGCAGCGTTTTGAAGCTATTGCTTAATAATATTTCTATCCATTCATCCTCTCGCCCGGCCCCAGCAATAGCTCCCTCAGACCTCAATCTCAATCACTCTTTCATCCGCGATCCGCCCGGCGGCAGGAACGGCACGATCAGGTCCACAGAAGCCGCAGCCTTCAAGAAAGCCCTGTCCTCCACCTTCTCTGAAAACTGCCTGTAGATACGCTTCGCCAGATCATCGGCATTGAATTCGCCGGGCTCAATCTCCACCGACGGGTCAGCATTGGGCTTTACGGCCGAGACCGGCCCGCCGATCAAAACCCCTTCCGCTATGCCCACGGCTATGCCCAGTGGGACATCCCGGAAGTACCTGCGTTCCCCTCGAATGACAAAGCCACCTTTCTTCAAGAACTCGCCGGACTCCGGGGTCTTGCTGACCTGATCGCCCTTGATCAGATAGCAATCGGCAGCCACTAATCCTCCTTTCCAGACGGAGGAGTAGCTCACTGCAAACTCTGCCGCCTCCCGGAGGGTGCTCTCTGGAACCTCTTCCCCTTCCGTTTTTATCACTGTCAGAGGAGCGCCGGGCGCATCCGTGTGCATGGCCAGGTCGCGCCGCTCCAAGTATTTGGTGTAGATCTCCTCATTGGTATCCGCATCCCTTCCGCCCAACACCAAGAATCCATCCGAGGAGTAAAACCAGCGGAACCTCTCATACCACTTGGGCTTCCTGCGGCGGTGAAACTGTGCCGCCCTCGTCTTCTTGGGCCCGGCTTTGCTGGTGCGCAGCTCCTCGGTGATGGCCAGAGCAATTGTGGCACCACTGGCTTTGCGGGCCATCTCTTTGGCCTTTTCATAATACCTTTGCGCGTTCTGAGGAACTGTTAAGCTGGCGTTCAGCTCCAGCTCGGCTTCCTCCAGCAAAACCCTCATCTCTCCCTTGCCGTCCAAAGCGAGAATGGTTTTGGCCTGTGGAAGGCCCGAGCCGTTGATCCTCTCCCATATCTGGTTATAAGAATATCCCCTGGCACGAGCTTCGGCCATCAATACAAGAATCTGCTCGACGCTGCCGTAAATCTGGTAGATCAGCTCTCCTTTCTGGACAAATGCCTTTTCCTGGGACTTGAACTCCTCAATGGCTTTACGCTGCAGCTCTATCCTGCGATCCAGAGGGTTCTGGCGGGGCGCCACCTCCTCCGCCTTCACAAAAAAAACATCCAGGGCTTCGCTGAAGGTGGCAAAACGATTCTGCTCCAGATCTGCATAGAGCATCAGCGGCCGGGAAAGGACATCAAAGAGTTCTCCATCCTTGAGAACAATGAGCGGGTCGAGGGTCTTGTCCAAGAAGACCTCCGTTAGAGCCTTATGAACCCGATCGATCTCTTCGGCATCCAGATCGATCGCTTGCTTATTCTTATCCACTCCGGCGACCAGACAGACCTCCTCGCCATAGGTTCCGCCCATGTTCAAACCCCGCACCAGAGATCTCACCAGATCCTGGCCGGTTGAGGCCAGCCAGAGGGCCAGGTCCTCTCTGGATATGGTTCTCGGATCAAGCTGGCCGGGATGGTAGAGGTACAGTTCCCCCGCAGCCATCCGGCTTCCCCGGTAGAGCATCTTCCGGAGCATGCTGAGGATGAGCCTTGATTCATCGAGCAGCACCATGCTGCCCTTGGGAAAGAGCTCGACGATGAGATAGTTACGCACGCCACTACGTTCTACTGCGATCTCAAGCACGCGGTCAAAGTTATACTGCTGGATGTCGACAATCCTGCCGCCGGAAAGGTGGCTGCGGAGCATGGTAGGAAACTGGGGTGGGGTCTTGGAAGCGGGGCGAACGCCCCGTGTGATATGAACCCTTTTTCCTGCTTCTAGAAGCAGATCAAGCCGCCCTTCAGCCGGAGACTGAACCGACAGCCAGATTTTGTCTGAGGATTGCTGGTAAGCCTTGCCCATGAAGCCGCCCAGGATCCTGTCCCGAAGCTCCTCCACAATGGCAGCGACGTCCACATTGCTCATCGCCTTCTTCATAGTTGTAGGGTCGAGATCAATCGATAAATAGTTGCGGATGCTAATGTTGTAGGGTGGAACGAAATTGCTTTCTGGTGGATCTGATGCTCATGCGCCTGGGAAGGTGGCTGCGGCTCCTGGGCCTAGATGTTGCCAATCCGAAGGAAAGCAGCGACTGCGAGCTGATGCGCCAGGCAAGAGATGAGAGCAGGACCATTATCACCAGGGATAAGAGACTTTTCTGGGCCTGCCTGGGTGCGGGCATAAAATGCGTGCTCATCCGGTCCTCTAAAATTTCCGATCAGCTTATGGAGATGTCCACGATGGGGGTTGTCCTGCAGCTAGATCCAAAGAGGTGCACGCTCTGCAACTCGCTTTTGCTGGAAGTCGCATCAAATTCGTCGAGAATGTGGCAGTGTCCCGCCTGCAAAAAGCTCTATTGGCAGGGAGGACACTGGGAAAAAATGGAAAGGATGCTGGAGAGCATTCGCTCCTGCAAAGAGCGAGATGCCACGCAATATTCCTAAATGGTCGTGAAGAGGGCCAAAAAACTTTGCGTCGTATGATCACGACCTTCAGGTTACGATTCAAACGGCCAACTTCACCGAAGCGGTCTTTGTCCTCGTCGGCCGGCTTCTCATTTTCACGTAATCAGCCATCACGGTCTTGATCGGTGCCATCGACCAGAGGTGAGTGGCATTCAGGCAGAACTGAGGCTGGTACTGATATTGATTGCCGGGCATTGTAAACGGATCGGCAGGCGTAAGGCGCGTGGGTACACTGTCCAGAGTGGATTCCAGAAGACACCATTGACCGGACTCGCTCTGGTAGACGACCCAGGCATGGCCGTAGGTTCCTTCTGAAGAGACAACCCGGCCCAGCACTACCCGCACGCATTGATCGGACACTCCGCTGGCCAGGAGAAGAGCGCCGAGCAAGAAGGCGGTGTCCTCGCAATCTCCTTTATGAAGCACAAGCGTCTCCTCGGGAAAAAGCCAGAAGTCCTCCAGGCCAAAGCATGTTTTATCCGTTATATATTGCACAGATTTTGCGACATAATCCCAGATTCTCCAGGCTCTAATATCAAAGGTGCCGGCCTCCCGCTCTGAGGGGAGGCCTATCTCCAGCAAAGCGTTTGTTATAACCTCGCTCTCGGTGCATGATAGCCAATCCCGGATATCTGTGGGGATGAAAACGCCAGAGTTGCCAATGACGATTCTCTTATCCAACATAATCGTATCCCTGACAATTGCATCCCCTGCCCAGTTGTATGCCGTACCCATCCAAGAACCACTCCCATCTACTATAATAATTTTAGCTGGTTATATTTAAGAGTATCGATCTAACACATGCCATAAATGCATCAACTGTTTTCAATATAGATTTAATAATAAGAATATTTATCTATAGCGTTCTTAGCCCGACAATCGCCAGATATTGGTGAAGGAGATTGGAAATCTTGAAAATAAGGTGAACTCCAGAGATCCAATCGAGTTAAGTACATGGAGGTGCAAGCAATGCGACTTAGGGTTTCAGCTATTGTTTCGGGTGGTTCATGTCAGGAGATGGAAAGGATAATCGGGAAAGGGAGATTATCTCCAGTTGCTCTGCCGCAACCGTCAAAATGGACTTCATACAACTGGCTAGAATCATAGATTTTGTTCCAGATGCCACCCTGGCCATTGATCTCAAAGGCAGAGTGATCGCATGGAATAGGGCGATGGAGAATCTGACAGGCATAAAGGCCATTGACCTTCTGGGAAAAGGCAATTATGAGTATGCTTTGCCGCTCTACAATTGCAGGCGACCCATTCTAGTAGACCTGGTATTGAAACAGGATGCAAAAATCGAAGCAGAATATAGGAATCTGCAACGAGATGGCACAAGCATAAGTGGCGAAGCCCAGATCTCCTCTTCCAGGCAGGGTGGCTCCTATACCTGGAGCAAAGCTTCCCCGCTTTACGACACTTCAGGCCAGATTATCGGGGCAATAGAATCGATACACGATATAACAGAACGCAAGGAGATTGAAGAAGATCTCAAAAGAAGCAGAGAGAAATACCACAATATCTTTGAAAATTCCATAATGGGCATATACCAGAGCCTCCCGAATGGCAGGTACATAAGTGTTAACCCGGCTTTTGCGCGACTCTTCGGATACGATACTCCCAAAGAGCTTATTGCTTGCGTTACAGACATAGGTCATCAGTTATATGTTAATTCCCTCGATCGAGACCGAGCTATAAAGACGCTTATCGAGAACGGCTTCCTTGAGGGATTCGAACTTGAAGTGCAACGAAGAGATGGCACCAGGTTTTGGGTTTCCATGAACACCATAATAGTGCAGGATGAGTTCGGCACGCACTATGATGGGACCGTTGAAGACATAACTAAGCGAAAAGATGCAGAGGATGCTCTAAGGGCATCGGAGGAGAAATATCGTCTGCTGTTTGAGAACGCCACCGAATCAATTCTGGTCGCTCAAGATGGCAGAATTAAGTTCGTCAACCCAAAATTCATTAAAGTTATGGGCTATTCGGAAACGGATCTAAAGTCAAGGCAGTTTGCGGAATTCGTTCATCCAGGTGACAGGGAGATGGTAGTCAACAACCATCTGAGAAGGGTACGTGGCGAGAATGTACCTCAATTATATGCTTTCAGAATCATCGATAAAGACGGAGCTATCAAATGGTTGGAAATTTCTTCAGTCCTGATTGTATGGGACGAAAGGCCTGCCACTTTGAATTTTCTTGCTGATATCACTGAGCGAAAACAGACAGAAGAAGAACTGAATAGAAAGGACATCCTGCTCGGCGGAGTTGCAGTTGCCACAAATATCCTTCTCACTGAGACAGATCTGAACTATGCAATAAATCAGACTTTGGAGCTTCTTGGAAGGCCCATCGATGTAGATCGAGCCTATATTTTCGAGAATCATGAATTAGAAACAGGATCGTATCTCGCAAGCATATCTCACAAATGGGAGCGCAATTTCGCAATATCAGAGAAAGGTAATCCCGATTTGCAGGATCTAACATATCATCCTGCATTATCTCGTTGGTATGATGTGCTCTCTATTGGGCATTCCATCAAGGGTTTGATTCAGGAGTTCCCCGAGTCTGAGAGGGCAATATTGGAGCCTCAGAACACAAAATCGCTCATAGCTATTCCAATCACGGTAGACGGCCGGTTCTGGGGTTTCATCCGATTCGATGATTGCCATTCTGAACGTCTCTGGATGGGCATAGAAGGAGCTATTCTTCAGGCGGCTGCAGCCTCCATAGGCGGAGCTATCGCCAGGAGACATACGGAGGACGAACTCAGAAAAGCGAAGGAGGACGCAGAATCCGCTACAAAAGCCAAATCTGATTTCCTAGCCAACATGAGCCATGAGATACGTACACCTTTGAATGCGGTCATAGGATTATCTGATCTTCTCCAGGGGACTAATCTGACTCAAGAACAATGCAATTATATAGAGACAATAAGAAGCAGTGGGGACTCGCTCCTTTCCGTAATAAATGATATACTGGACTTTTCTAAGGTCGATAGCGGGAAGATGGAATTGGAACTCTGCCCGTTTGATCTAAAGGAGTTTGTTGAGGCCTCCCTGAATCTCATGCGTCCAATTGCATCTAAGAAATGTTTGGACTTGACCTATACCATTGATGAAAAAACTCCGGACGCAATCATGGGAGATCCAGGCAGGCTTCAACAAATCCTGACCAATCTGCTCAGTAACGCCATAAAATTCACGGATAGAGGTACGATATCCGTCTCAATCTCCAGCCAGAAACTCGATGGCTTCTGTTATAGGATGTACTTTCAGGTGAAAGATACAGGAATTGGGATACCCGACAATAAGATGGATCGTCTATTTCAGTCATTCACCCAGGTGGACTCATCAACTACGCGCAGGTACGGTGGAACCGGACTTGGTCTGGCCATAAGCAAGAGGCTTGTGGAAATGATGGGCGGACAGATTTGGGCGGAGACCGAATTGCATAAGGGTTCAACCTTTTGCTTCACAATATTGGCCGATGCAACATTTATTATGCCCGCCCGTATAATAATATCGGAGATACAGAAAGACAACGAAATTGGAAAGGATCAAAACCAATTTCTTCGGATCCTGTTAGCTGAAGATAATGCTGTCAACCAGATGGTAATGAAAAAAATGCTGAAGAAGCTAGGCTATCACGTTGATGTTGCAGCTAACGGAGAAGAGGTTTTGCATTCTCTTGAACTCAAGCCCTATGACCTAATTCTCATGGATGTTCAGATGCCGGAAATGGATGGATTTGAAACCACCAGAGCTATCCGGAAGCGTTGGGCTTCCAATGATCAACCGAAGATAATAGCTATTACTGCCCACGCACTCGAAAGCGATCGAGAAAAATGTCTTGATGCTGGCATGGATGATTATCTTAGCAAGCCGGTAAAGATGGCAGATCTAGAAGAGATGCTGGCAAAGTACAGGTAAAATGCCATGTTATTCAAGGAAATCGATTGAAAATGACAGCCTCCTCTTTTGCTCCAAAACAAAAAATTATCTGGGCGAAAAAAGATTGATCAGGGCATAGATGAAATGAAGATGCTTTGCCGATTTTATCACCCTCAGTATCTTTCCGTTTTGCTTTTGGCTTACATTCGCCCCGCGCATGGCTCGTGCTTTAATCGCGGCAGATCACCTTCTTTAGATATGGAATTTGGACTCTATCCGGCATTCTTCATGCTTTCTGGGCGGCTAAGTGTTCTGGCCCTCGTCTTGGAGCCAGAGATAAATGGAGACAAGACTTCTCTGGAGGTCTTCTCATGATAAGATGGCCTGCGATACATAAGCCCAAGCGCATTGAGACCAGGCGTGCTGCCAGTACAAGTTCATTGGAGCTGGAGACGGCCAAGGAGATATTGGCCGAGGTCTTCCATGCTAGGCCTGGTGATGTGGAAGAGATGATTCTGAGGAGGTTGGAGGAGAGGAGCTGGATCGAAAAGACTGAGATCCGGCCGAAGGGGCGTGAGGAAGTGCTGTGGCCAGCAGCATTTCTACTGGGAGTGTAACCAGGGCAGAAGCCTAAAGTGCATGAGGATCAAGCGCAACTAAGGCAACAGTATCGGGTGCATTGCCTTATGCATAATATCTGCTCCAGCTACGAAATAGTAAACTGCGCCGCAAGAGAATTTTCCGATCTGAATCCAGCTCTCAAAAAAGTGGCGATAAACCAAGATGCTCGGCCCTTGGCCTAAACCTCCTCCTCGCAAAAGCAAACTATTTCAATTTCAGGTTACAACACATGTCAGGGAGCGAGAATGGACCGAAACGAGATCGAGGCATTGGTTCAGGAGAACCCGTGACGAAACCTGGAGACGCAAGATCGATATAGTGATGCTGGCAACGAGCTTGGCTCCAAATCGATTCGTGATGATCTGAGCGGTTGGATGGATCAGGGAGGATGTGGGAGGATAATGGAACTATGTCGGATATCGTGACTGATGAGCGGCTTGGAGAATGCTCGGAATTATGTACAAGCTGCGGTCTATGCTGTCAGAGCATACTGGAAAAAGCCGCCGTCCTGGAACCGGACGAGGTAGAGCTGGCAAAAGAGCTCAATCTAAAGCCTTTCGTGACCCGTGATGGTATCAATAAATTCCATCTGCCCTGCTCCTTGATCCACGGAAATGTTTGCTCGGTTTATGATAGCCCTCACCCGAATGTCTGCAAAGAATTTCAATGCATCCTCCTGGATCAGCTATTGAGCGGCAAAATAAGCCTTGAAGCCAGCCTGAAAATAATCACGAAGATTAAAAAATATATAAATCGGATTGCCGAAAAGGTATCGTTCATCGACGGCTCGAAATCATTCCTGGCTCTAATTCAGGATTGTTGGGATTTGCAGCAGCATCTGAATGAAGAACTCCTCTTCGATATATCTGCTTGTAGATACCTGTTATTCCGGTATATTATGAGCCCGTCGAAACCTTACAGCATCGATAGGCTCTTTCTCACCCCATGCTCTTATGAGAAGGGGATTGAGTGAGTCGATTATCATAACGAACCGATTCGACAAATTAATTATTCACCTGTGAGAAAGGCGAGAGCAATCATGAGAAAGCCCATCTCCAACCGCCCCATTTCCATAAGGTACGACCTCCGGCCATGTGACTTTGCAGTTCAACCTCTGAATACATGACAGAGGACTTCAACCACAGTGGATTATGCAATATTTGCTTCACATGGATGCAAGTACTTCAGCCTTCTTCTTATCGTATTCCTCTTGAGTGATAAGTCCTGCATCAAACATATTCTTTAACTTGGTCAGCTTCGCCATCGGATCGTCTGCTGTCGCAGTTGTTCCTGCACTGCTGCTTCCGATTACTATATGTCCCGCTTTGGCGGAGTCTTCTTGCATCTGACGCTGTCGTCTGGTTTCCGTTGCTTCTTGCTCTTTTTCTTGTGCCATTGAGTAAGCCTTGCGTGCTTCAGATTTTGGAAGTTTATCTACGGAGAAATTCTGACCCGTTGTCTCAAAGACCAGCTTGGCTCCCATAAGACCTTCATTCAACTTTACGCTAATCAGATCACGCCAAAGGAAATCATCGAATCTGCAGCCTAATAAACCAGGATGATAGAGGATGAAGCGCTTATTGGTCAATACAACACTGTCTGGCTTGAGGCCTGCAATAGACATCTGGGCAACAGAAAAGAGAACCGATTCATCAGATGTTAAAATCTCTTTTACCTTTGACAGGCATGCATCGGATATATCTTGTGACATATTTTTTATCCCTCCACCTTTTTGATAGGATATTTTAACATCAAGAATCTTACGCTTGAGTATGAGCCGAAACCAGATATGCTATATTTTCTACAGATTGCGGATTGACGCAATGCGTGCGTCCTTGATGAGTCCACATCGAAGGAAAAGCGGATGTCTGCGCCCCCTTGAACTATTTAAGGCAAGGCTATTTATAATGCCCAATCAATTTGGAGCTACTTGATGGAAGGGTGGGGTAGTTCTGAAGGAATATAAAAAATCGGGTGAAATCAAGTATCTTCCGATTAGGAAAAGAGATTTAGCGGATCTTACAGAATTAATACTGGAAAATAGTACCCCCAATGACAGTTTTACCATCTCCACTGAATTGGATACACTTTGTATTAAAGAACCTTTAATCGAAGCATTCTTAGCTCATAAAGAGGTTCCAGAACCATTAAATAAATATGATATGTTACTTATAGGATATGATTCAAATAAGAAAATGGAAAGATCGATATACTTAAATGTTACTGGCAAAAATTGGTCGAGCTTATCTGTTTCTGGATTGAATCAAGCATGGGTTCTGGGTAAATTCCAGCAAATTAATGACTTTATAGATGGCAAATTAAAGCAAAATGAAGATGAAAAAAAAGCATTTAGGGTTGTGTATAAAGCTAAAGAAATTATGATTCCGGAGACCATATTACAGAAATTAGAACATAGAAGCCTGTTAGATAAGGTCGTGGCATTGGCTGTAATAGCGGGAGCAATAATAGCAGCTCTGCAATTAAGATTAATGTGGTTACAAAGATAATATTACGGGAAGCGATTCGATACTAGCAGAAAATAAGAATAAAACTCATTCTAATTATCTGCAAGATTGCGATTTGTAAATATTCTATGTAAATCAATATTTTGATGCTTGCGACCAGCTAGGCCCCAGGCGAAATCCCAGTGATCTGAGCTGAAATCTTCGGTAAATTAATTATTCATCCTCAACATAGGCTATGGCCATCATGAGGATGCCCATCTCCAACCACCCCATTTCCATAAGGCACGACCTCCGGCCAGGTGATGTAGGCTACATCACATACCTGCACGGCATCCTGTATGCTCCGGAGCAGGGCTGGGACCACACCTTTGACGCCTATGTCGCCATTCCTCTGGCCGAGTTTGCCAGATCGCGCTTGCCAGGGCAAAGCATATGGATCGTCGAAGATGGCGAGAGGATCGTGGGGTCCCTGGCCATAGTGAAGTTCTCGGAGATTGAGGCTCAGCTCCGCTGGCTGCTTCTGGTGCCAGAGGTGAGGGGCCAGGGAATCGGGCGGAGGCTCGTAGAAGAGGCTCTGGATTTCTGTCGAGATGCGGGATACTCATCCGTCTTTCTCTGGACGGTGAATACGCTCCCCATAGCTGCAAGGCTCTACCAATCCGTGGGGTTCAGGAAGACAGAGGAGCTGACGCATGAATTGTGGGGCAGGACTGTTACTGAAGTCAAGTATGAACTATTGCTGTAAGCCAGGCTCTGAGGCCGCTGAAGGCTCGCCTCCCACGGAAAAGGCAATGGGCGGAGAAACTATTTAAGTAAATAAGCAGATAAATGTAGCAAAATCAAGAGCTTTATGTGCTATGAGGTAGGAAAGATGCCAAGCATAGTTCACTTTGAAGTACCTGCTGATGATGTCCAGCGGGCAAAAACATTCTACTCCAACCTTTTTGGTTGGAAGATCGAAGGATTTCCGGGCATGGATTACATGATGATCGACACCTATGGCGCACCCGGAGGAGGCATGATGAAGAGAATGCACCCCGACCAGCAGATCACAGCCTATATTGGAGTGCCATCGGTTGACGAATACTCCGCGAAGGTCGAGAAGCTGGGCGGCAAGATCATTGTTCCAAAGATGGCCGTCCCGGCTATGGGGTATTTCGTGATCTGTATGGATACTGAGAACAATGCCTTTGGCATCTGGGAGACGGACCCCAAAGCGAAGTGATAACTCAGCGATGCGGGGTTTTAGTCTTCCGCAACTATTTTTTTCGCTCAATGAAAAGCTCATAATCCAGGCATTGCATAGCCCCATATTATTGTCGGGTAACTACTGTAGGTTACTACCATTTATCGTTCAATTACCTTAAGAAATAAGCCAAGAGCTAAGAGGCGATTCTCATGAACAAATCAAGATCTTTCAGGCAGCTGCTTGAGCAGCCGGGTATGACTCTGAGACCGTGTGGCTATGATGCCCTCTCTGCCCTCTTGATTGAAAAGGCAGATTTCAAGCTGATGGGAACATCCGGATATGCCATCTCCGCATCGGCGATCGGGCAACCTGACCTCGGGCTGATAAGCTTTGGAGAGCTGCTGGAGAGAGCAAGAAACATAATAAATAGCGTCTCGATACCTGTCGATATAGATGCCGATACCGGCTATGGAAATGCCCTCAATGCCTACTGGACGGTTAAAAATTACATCTGGATTGATGCAGCCGGCATAAGGATCGAGGACCAGACCTGGCCCAAGCGCTGCGGTCACATGAGCGGCAAATCGATCATCTCCAGGGAAGAGATGGTCCAGAAGATTCGAGCCGTGGTGAGGGGAAGAGAGGAGGAGGGCTCAGACCTCGTCATTGGCGCCAGAACAGATGCCAGATCGCTGGAAGGCTTTGAGAAGACCATCGAACGCGGCATTGCCTACGCGAATGCAGGTGCGGATTACGTTTATGTCGAATGCCCGCAATCCTTGCAGGAAGTAGAAAGACTGGTGAAGGAGATTCAAATACCATTAGCTTTTAACCTGATTCCGGGAGGTAAAACCCCATTGTTTGCCCTAACCGATCTGGAAAACCTGGGCGTGAAGTATCTTTCCATTCCCATGGTCTGCGTCTATCCTGCCGCAAAAGCGATGCTGAATGCCCTGGTGGCGCTTAAAAACGGGGATCTCGCAAAGGTAGGTGAGATGGGCGTCAACTGGTCTGAATTCAATGAATTGATAGGCGTCAAGAAGTGGAGGCAGATAGAGGAGGAATTCAGGTGAGATTTTATTGATCAATCGAATTATCTTTTTATTTGTCAGCCGGAATTGCTATATTTAAATTCTAATCCCTGCGGTCCCTCGCCTTTGCCCTGAAAAGGCAAAAACCTGGCTTCGCCTGAATTGACAAGCAGCCTGGAAAATCGGGGCAGATCCGCCATCTCATCCATGAAAGAGCCGGATGAGGACGTCCGACCCCATAGCGCATATAAAATTAGCTAATATATATCCGGTAAGATATACTGCCCGAGGGCCCGGCCCGCGGAGCTCGCACGCGTGCGTTCACGGGAGCGCACGTGAGGGGGGTGGCGAGCAAGCATATGACTGCTGCCGATCTCCCGCTTTCAGGGAATTGGGCCTGGATGCAGCCTGCTTTCTTTCTACATGCTGCCCTCTCCACCCTTTCCCTTGAACAGGTAAAACCTGGCCTCGCCTGCATTAACCAACCGCCTGGAAAATCCGGGCAGCTCAGCCACCTCATCCTGCAGGGGCCGGATCAGGATATCCGCTCCCACCCGCACGGCCACTTCGCCCATGGCTATCTGCAGCTCCAGGGGAGGGCGGATGGAGTAGAGCAGGCTTGCTCCCCGGTATAGCTCCATTCGGGGCGCGAATATGTCGTCCTTCTCAATGCGGAGGCTGCCCAGCAGCCGTTCCTCTCTGTCCGTAAGCAACACCTTCAGGCCCCGGGCCAGCAAAAGCCGGGCCACATCCAGAACACGGCCCGCCCCCACCTCCACTATGCGGCCCGAGTAGTTTTGGCCGACAAACTCTGCCAGATCTTCCGCGCCCCGTAATGACAACATCCAGACCTCTATCGCGCTTTGATCGTTCTTCTTTGATCATTCTTATATCAGACGGAGATCTCTCCCCAAAATCACCTGTCCGCAATTATTATTAACATATACTACAATTTGGTTATGAGCAAATGAAGGGGAATTAGATGGAATGCAATTTAGCGGAATCTTTGGAATTTTCGGAATGCTCTGACGATTTTGGCAGGCCCAGGATCCTGGTTCTGGGCTGCGGAGGCGCGGGGAACAACACCGTGAGCCTTCTCGTCAAGATGGGCATTACAGGGGCAAAGACAGTGGCCATAAACACGGACAGCCAGCATCTCAAGACTGTCCAGGCGGAAAAGAAGATCCTGATAGGACGAAAGCTCACAAGGGGCATGGGTGCGGGCGGCGACCCAGAGGTGGGCAGAAAGGCGGCCCAGAGCGCAAAGCAGGAGCTAGAGGAGCTCATCCGAGGTGCAGACCTGGTATTTGTCCTTGCCGGTATGGGCGGAGGCACAGGCACCGGATCGGCACCCGTGGTGGCCCAGCTGGCCAAAGAACTGGGTGCACTCGTGGTAGCCATGGTGACAACTCCCTTTCATGTGGAAAGGGCGCGACTCTTTGTGGCCGAGGAGGGGCTGGAGAACCTGCGAACCTATGCCGATACAACCATAGTTTTGGACAACAACCGGCTCCTGGAATGCGCTCCCCACCTGCCGCTCAAACAGGCTTTTTCCGTGGTCGATCAGATCGTAGCCGAGATCATCCAGGGAATCTGCGAGACCCTGACCTCTCCCTCGCTCATCAACCTTGACTACGCAGATGTGCACACCATCATGAGCACAGGTGGACCCTCCTTCATGTTCGTAGGTGAAGGCAACATGAAGAACAGCCCTGAGAAGATTGTGCGCTCGGCTCTTAAGAACCCGCTGCTGGATGTGGACTTCCGGGGCGCAAAAGCCTGCCTCCTGCACATGACCGGCGGGCCGGACATGACTCTGAAGGAAGCCGCAGCCATCGCCGGGGCTCTTACCCTGGACCTGGACCCGAGAGCGAATGTGATCTGGGGGGCAAGGATCAATCCCGAATTTGCAGGAAAGGTGAGGCTGATGGCTATAATCACGGGGGTGAAATCGGCGCAGGTTCTCGGCCCTGCAGAATTTCGGAGGGGAATAGTACAGGAAAGAATACAGGAAAGAGAAAAGCACATAGATCGGAAGCGCGCCAGGATAGATGTGATCAAATGATTGATATATTATTCGAGATCCTGGCCCTGGTGGTATCCGTTATCCTGGGAGTTATCACCATCTACGGCATTCGGCTTTATCTGGAGATCTGAACGGAATTTTGATATTTCCGATTCAGAGATCGGGCAATGTTGGGATAATAGTACCGACTGGAGGTTCGTGTGAGCGATCGGAAGGGCAGAGATCAGGGCACGGGTCATCCTTCTGCGCTCGCCTCAGTCTATTTTCAGCCCTGTCCTCTGGGCGTAACCCTATGGAACTTCCAGAGTCTATCCAGCTTCATAGTCGCGTCCACTCCCACTTTGGTGGTGATGCCGTCTTTGCTCCGCGGATCAAGCGTGCTGCCCCGTACATTGGGATAAAGCACGATGTCCTCGTCCCCGCGCATGCGCGTGGCGATGGCATACTCCAGGTCCTGCGGATCGTGAATATCAATGTCTGTGTCCACAACCAGCACATGCTTCAGTGAGCCGTGCGCCTGCATTGCGGCGTCGATTGCCCTCCGAGCATCAACCTCCGTCTCTTTCTCGATCTGCACCACGGCATGGAAGTAATTGCACCCGCCATCCGTGAGCAGGACGTCCCTCACCTTTGCCACTTTAGAGACCGCCCTGTAAATGAGCGGCTCATAAGGCACCCCCATGAGCATCTTATGCTCGCCGCCCCCAGGCAGCAGCCCGTGATAGATGAATTCTTCGCGAGTCATCATCCTGGTGAGCCGGATGACCGGCTCCTGGCGGACGAGATCCTGGGTGCCGGTGATATCCACGAATGGCCCCTCTGCCGCTCTCTCGCCCGTAATGAAACCCTCCAGCACGATCTCTGCATGAGGAACATAGATGCCGTTCTCCAGGCGCACCAGCTCAACCGGCGCACCTCGCAAGGCGGCAGCATACTGGAACTCCATCTCAGGGGGAACGCGAGTCGATGCGGCCATGAGCACCAGCGGGTCCACGCCAATGGCGATGGCCACTGGCACATCCTCACCGCGGGCCCAGGCTGCCTGGCAGAACTGGTGAGTATGCCTGCCGGGAACGAGCCTTGCCGCCAGATGGTCTTTGTCAAGGGCCATAAGCCGGTGAACGCAGGCGTTGATCCGACCATCAAACTGAGTTACTACCACAGCCGAAGTGATATAGGGTCCGCCGTCTCCCTGGAAGTGTGTCAGAATGGGCAGACGGAAGAGATCTGGCTCAGAGATACACTCCATGAAGGGCGATGAGTCCACCTCCCGGACAGGACCCTGGTAGCCAATTGATGACAAACGGCGGACCATATCCCGGCCGGAAATGCCGAGAGCCCTGGCCAGCAGATCTCGCGTGCTCAGGATATTCAGGCAGCATCTGTGGCCCGAAACATTGTCAAACGATATAGGGCCCGCTCCCCAGGCCTGGTCCGTAACCTCGAGAATGGGTGAAACGGGTTCATGCACATGCTTCATCAATCCATTCTCTTCCAGTTCTCCAAAAAAATCCCTGAAGCTCATATTTCTGCCTCTGCCCCTACCCAAATCCTGAAAGCCATTTTTACGGTATCAATTTGCAGCCTATTGTCGAGCCATTGCATGTCGCGCTTAATGGTCTTTTCTATTTCCTTTCTATTCCTTTTTTATTTCTTTTCATTCATACGAGGAGCACGGCGATCAGGCCGCTCAAGAAGACTCCGTCGAAGGTCCCGGCTCCACCGATGCTGGCCACGGGCGCCCCCAGATTTCGTATCTTGCCCAGGTTCAGGATATCGGCTCCCAGAAGCGTTCCCAGAGTTCCACCCACGTAGGCGATGAGGAAGATAAGATCATGCGGTGCCCCCCACACATAGACCATCAATATTGCCGCCAGAGCCGCAATCAGTGGAGGAAAAAGGGCGGGCGTGACGATCCCCAAACCCTGCACGGGTTTCGCCACCCGGTTGGTCAGGATGGCGACGAAGGCGATCCCTGCCAGGGCGTATGACAATGATTCAGGGAACCTTAAGACGAGCACGATGGAGATCAGAGATGGAATCACGGCCCCACCCACATTAATGGCCAACAGCGTGTCGCAGCTCACGCTCTCCACTACAGGAATCCGGTAAGGCACTCCGAAGGCCCGAATATTTCGATCCCGTACCATGGGAACGCTGCACTGCATATCTGTTATCGGTATGTTGATGCTGCTGCCCAGGAGTGACGCAGTCAGCACGAAGAGCGCCTGACCCCAGGTGAAACCGATCTTGGTGAAGGCAGTCCTGGCCAGATCCAGGAAGAGAAAGCCCACCACCATGAAGAGCAAGAATGCCAGGAATAGCATGAGAAGCATACCCACCGGGCTGTAGACCAACCGATTATCCATCGAAAACCATTTACCGCCTGAGGGTATAGTTTTTTCTACACGAGCTTCATTTGTTCCGTAAAGCATAATAACCCAAAAGGCGGCTCGTTCCACTTCAACTGGAGTTTAAGATGATTCGCGTCATATCCCTGGACATGGATGGTACCCTGGTCAAATCCAGGTTCGTGGACAAGGTCTGGATGGAAGGCATACCCAGTCTCTACGCCGAGAAGGCGGGCCTGGACTATCCAGCTGCAAAAGAATACGTGATCGGCGAGTACACTAAGATCGGCAGCGACCACCTGGAATGGTACGACCTCAAATACTGGATCGACAAATTCGGCCTTTCAATCAGCAAAGGTGAGCTGCTGGAGCTCTACGAGGACGAGATCGAGGTCTATCCAGAGGTGCGAGAGGCGCTGGACCTCCTCGCGGAGAACTACGAGCTGGTGGTGACATCCAACGCTGCCCGCGAGTTCATCGATATAGAGCTGGACGGCCTGCAGGACTACTTCCGCGAGACCTTCTCCGCCACCACCGACTTTCGAGAGGTGAAGAAATCACCTTTGGTCTACGGTGCCGTATGTGCCCATATGAAAGCGAAACCCATCGAGGTCCTGCATATCGGCGACCATTACAGCTACGACTACGAGTCCGCTCTCGATGCCGGCCTGGATGCGCTCTTCCTGGACCGCAAAGGCGAGCGCTGCGGCCGCGAGGTTGTGGGCGACCTGCGCGAGGCAGTGGAGCTGATTGACGGGTTTATGTGATATTTGCTTTTTAATGCGGAACCGATCCGGTGGATTTTTCTTTTTAGATTTTCTTTTTTTGTTCCTCGCGGTACGACCGAGATTAAAACACTGTCTATTCTAGCCTTTATGGCACCTGAAAGGAATAAATATGAGGTTATATGACGGTTCAGGCAGTTATGAATCGAAAGACTCAGCTAATTCTGGCGCTGGATGTTGTCTCCCGGGAAAGAGCCCTTATTCTGGCGGACCAGTTGAAGGACTACTTTGATGCCATCAAGATCGGCTACCCCCTCATCCTCCATGCCGGCTTGAAGATCGTCAAGGAAGTCAGCGCTCTTGCGCCTGTTATCGCTGACCTGAAAGTGGCCGACATTCCTAACACGAACCGGCTCATATGCGAGGCCGTGCTCGGGGCAGGCGCAAGCGGCATTATCGCTCAAGCCTTTCCTGGCAAAGACTCCCTAATCGCCTGTGCCGACTGTGCTGCAAATTATGGAGCGGATCTATATGCCGTCATTGAGATGAGCCACCCTGGTGCGGAGCAATTCATGGCGCCCCTGGCTGAGAGCATGGCTCGGATGGCAGTAGAAGCCGGAGCCAGCGGTGTGGTGGCCCCGGCCACTCGCCCGGCGAGAATAAGGCTCATCCGATCCGTCATCGGGAACAGGATCATCATCTCTCCTGGCGTAGGGGCCCAGGGTGGCTCGGCCTTATCGGCCCTGCAGGCAGGTGCAGATTATCTGATTGTGGGCAGATCGATCTATGATGCAGAGGATCCGGCGGCCTGTGCAAAGAGGGTGATCAGCGAGATTCACGAGAAGAGGCCGTTATGATTGTGGCAGAATTCTCCGCCATCCCTATGGGCACGGGAACCAGCGCCTCAAAGTATGTGCTGGCGATTTATGAAATCTTGAGAGAATCTGGGGTTACGTTCGTTCCCGGCCCCATGTCTACAGCTATTGAGACGAACAGCTTTGAGCAGCTCTTCAACGTGATAGAAAAGGCGAACAAGAAGCTGGCAGAGATGGGCGTGCAGCGAATAATAACCACTATTCATATCGATTACCGCCTGGATAAGGATATCTCAATCGAGTCTAAACTGCATAAAAGCATCGAAAAATAGGGCCCCCTTTCTGGAGAGGATTTCCGAGATCCTAGATTCCCCAGACCATCAGCAAATGCCAGTGGAGCGGCAAAGGCCATTCGCGAGCGATGGAAGAACGGAATGCTGCACATCATTGCAGTCAATGCACACGTTCTGGAAGGAGACCGCAAAAGATGCATCTAGGCGTGGACGGATGACTATTATCAGCGTGCCGGTGAGTATGGAAGAGCTTGCTAGCGCTATTCGGAAGAAGTTTTAGGCTTTCAAATAAACGATATATGAATCGACTGAATTTATTGAGATATAATTGATCGATTTGATTGAAATCCGTCCCAAAAATTGAGCGAGAAAACCGAACGAAAGGTAAGAATAAATAGTACGAAACTAGTTAGATCACTGGGATTTGTGTTGGCATGGACGTGTTGGAGATGACGGACGGAGAGGAAGGTTTCTGCGAGGCTATTGACCGAACGGTGCTGGCCAGCCTCCGGGAGCTGCAGGATGTTGGGGATCCCGACATAATTGCTGAGGTAGGCGGCCTTTTTGTCGAGCATTCGCCTGAAAGGATAAAAGCTATTTTGCAGGCTGTGGTGGATAAGGATGCAAAGGGGCTGCAGATGGCGGCACACAGTTTGAAGTCCAGCAGCGCCTATGTGGGAGCAATGCGCCTTTCGGACATGAGCAAGGAGCTCGAGATGATGGGCCGGGCCAACGTCATGGATGGGGCAAAAGAGAAGGCTGAAAGGCTGAAAGCAGAATATATGCGAGTCAGGACAGCTTTGGATGCGGAGATCAAGCTGGCAATTGAATCCAGCAAGTGAGACGTAGTGCTATTCCTGCAGAGGAATTGCTTACGAAGGGAACGAGCTTTGGGCGTCTGTCGGATATCCTATTTTTCCTCTCCTAAAAATTTAGTTCCTGAGACTTTGAAAATTTTGACGATGGGCAGCTGGTAGTAACTATATGTATAGTAACTATACACAATCTTTATATTCAATACAGTTTCTACAAAGCTCTGGAGGTTTGGGATGGAGTTTCGTTTTGAGAACTACATTCTGAAGGCTTTTCTGGCTTCAGGGCTCCTGTCGATAGTGATGATGGTCCTTGCCTTGGGGCTGATCCAGCTCTTCCGGGAGGGGCCTGCCTTGCGTCTGTCCATAATCCTGGTCCTGGCGGCGATCGCTTTCGTCCTTTCTGCGTCCTTCTTCGAGAGATACGAAGTAGGGTCAATCATGTGGTCCATGCTGGTGTCGCTTATCGCAACACTTATACTGACACTGCTCTCCGGCGGCATAATATATCTGAAGTCGCCGGCCCAATCCTGGGAGGAGCTGCTCTCGGGCCTCGCCATCTGCATAATTGTTGCCATGATACTGCTCAACTATCTTAAGCGCAGTCTGGGTGAGATAGAGTACTAGATCGAATAGAGCCCAGATGGAACAGAGTTCTAATACTAGCAGCATACAAGCTGCTTTTCAATGCCTTGCCAGATGGTGGACTCCTTCGGCCGAAAAGTCACGGGCCTGCGGATCGCTCTGACTCCTCGCTGCAACCTGAAGTGCATTTATTGCCACCATGAGGGCGAGGTCGGGCCGACCGGAGAGATCCCGGACGAGATGGTAGTGAATGTTGCCCGGGCGGCTGCCGAATTGGGAGTCCGCTCTCTGAAGTTCACAGGCGGAGAGCCGCTGCTCCGGAAAGATCTGGCAGATCTAATATCCCAAATGCCTCAGGATCTAGATATCTCCTTGACCACCAATGGCGTCTTTCTTGCAGAGCAGGCCGAAGCCCTCTCCGAGGCAGGCTTGGACAGAGTAAACATCAGCCTGGATTCACTGGACTCAAAAAATTATTGTGCCATCACAGGCGGAAAGGCTCGGGACCTGGAGAGGGTTCTGGCAGGAATCGACGCCGCCAAAGAAGCAGGCCTCGTGCCCATCAAGCTGAATGTGGTGGTCTTGAAGAAGAATGAGGCTGAGATTCCGGAGTTGATTGATTTTTGCCGCCGCAAGGGCGTAATACTGCAGCTCATCGAGCTACTCGATCTGCAGAATCTGGGCATCTCAGGAGACATCGAAGGCATCGAGCGCAGCCTGGCCGCGCAGGCGGACAGCATCCGCACGCGGGAGATGCACCGGCGAAAGAAATATTTCCTGAAGGGAGCCGAGGTGGAGGTCGTCCGGCCCATGGACAACACCGAATTTTGCGCCAACTGCACGCGCCTGCGTGTAACCTCGGACGGGAAGATCAAGCCCTGCTTGCTCCGCAGCGACAATCTGATAGAGATCGGTACCTGCAACACTGAAGAGATCAAAGAGCTGCTCCGGGCGGCAAATGCGAGAAGAGAGCCTTATTTTGGGACAGTTCCGGAACAGGTCAAGCACGCACATAATATCGAATCCAGCATCAGACAAATTCTTCCAAAGATTTAAAATCTTGGAGCCAGAAGAGCTTAGATAGGTTTGCCATTGGCACGACCGTCATTATGGGAAACTGATTCATTTCTGGGGGATTTGAAATTGGTCGCAAATATAACGTTGGACCGGCTGGATGACCAGATCAAATGGTACAGCAGAAGCAGCAAATGGAATCAGGATCGATTCAAGTGGCTGAAAGTGGCTGAAGTTATTGCAGCTGCATTGGTTCCGTTCTTTGCAGGCTGGGGAAGCTATCCGGCTGTAACGGGGTTACTGGGCGTAATAGTAGTCGTGCTCGAATCGTTGCAGAGCATCTACCAGTTCCAGAGCAACTGGATCTCTTATCGATCTACTGCAGAAGCTCTGAAGCACGAGAAATATCTCTGGTATGCCGTGGCCGGACCTTACCTGAATGCAGAGAATCCTGCGGCATTGCTGGCGGAGAGGATCGAGGAGCTGGTATCTACCGAGCACGCAAAGTGGACCTCGGAGATGGAGCAGGCGGGGAAGGCAAAGCCGAGCGCAGGGAAGACGTGAAAGCAGTGAACTGCAGCGAACTTGAAGATCATCCATTTTTTCAAACCAATGAAGGAAACCTTTTAAGTATTGTCAACGAGAATCGCTGCCTAAGAAAGAACCGGCAAACGTCACGAAATGGTGCTGCAATGACCAACGGGCAGATCTATTCAGAGGGAATCGAAGTATTCATCTCATATTCGCATAAGGACGAGCTACTTAGGGATGAACTTGAAAAGCATTTGAGCATTCTGAAACGCCAAAAGCTGATTTCCACGTGGTTTGATCGAAAAATCGGTGCCGGAGAGGAATGGAAAGGACAAATCGATGAACATCTCGATTCCGCCAAAATTATTTTATTGCTTATCAGTGCTGATTTCCTGGCTTCAGATTATTGCTATGACATCGAAATGATGCATGCCATGGAGAGGCATGAGTCTGGAGAAGCCCGTGTGATCCCAATTATCCTTCGGCCAGTGGACTGGGCAGGCGCGCCATTTGGGAAGTTACAGGCGCGCCCCACTGATGCAGAGCCTGTTATTAGCAAAAAATGGGGAAGCACTGACGAGGCTTTTGTCGATGTAGCAAGAGGTTTGAGAGACGCGATAGTAAGCCTTAAGCCAAAAGATCCTGCGGGGGCTAATTCAAAAACGGCACCTAATGGAAGTTTAAAAAATATAATAGTCGATCAGATGCATCGCGGAGACTATACCACGATAAAGACCGCGATCGCTGCGGCAGCTCCTGGATCGCGAATTTTAATAAGGCCGGGTGTCTATGATGAGGGGCTAGTAATCGATAAGCCTCTTGAGATCGTTGGAGATGGAGAGATAGGCGACGTCGTGATCAGAGCTTCAGGAAAAGACGCCATTCTATTCAAGGCAGTAAGGGGTAAAATATCAAACCTCTTGATTAGGCAAACTGGAGGCGGGAATTGGTTTGGTGTCGACATCAGTCAAGGATGCCTTGAACTAGTTGGCTGCGATATAACCAGTGAGAGTTTGGCTTGTGTTGCAGTACACGGAAATGCTTATCCTAAACTTTTTGCGAACCTGATTCACGACAGCAAAAATGCAGGAATATTAGTTTATGAAAATGGTCAAGGCGTAATTGAAGACAATGATATCTATGGCAACGCTCGTCCGGGTGTTGAGATTAAGGACGGCGGCGATCCTACACTTAAACACAATAAAATCCACGATGGCAAAAGTGCTGGAATAATAGTTTACAAAAATGGGAAGAGTGCAATTGAAGACAATGATATCTTTGGCAACACTCTTGCGGGTGTTGAGATTAAGGACGGCGGCGATCCTACACTTAAACACAGTGAAACGGCGGCGGCGCACCCCGCTGCAAGCAGACGGGGCATCCAAGGCGCCGCCGCATGAAAACGGAATCAGGTTACCTGATCCAAAAGCGAGGCATGTTTGCATCGTTTAGCGTCATTCGAATTCCAGCAAATTCATTTGCTTGTATGCATCTTTTTCTT
>Ga0209083_1000521_pt1 | contig 56129 bp, 48 predicted proteins | sample AM7aDNAmetaG_FD_184132 | JGI IMG/M metagenome (GOLD analysis project Ga0209083, IMG submission 184132) | Freshwater microbial communities from Finland to study Microbial Dark Matter (Phase II) - AM7a DNA metaG (SPAdes) (version 3) | ecosystem: Environmental > Aquatic > Freshwater > Lake ...
TACCGCAGCACTTTGTCTGGCCGAGAAATATCGCAAGCTGAAATCTTTGACTGTGAATGTGGGCTACTATGCGCCGGAAGGTCTCATTAAATACCGGCAGCTGACCTACGACGTCAACCTGAACCATGCCAAGTCAATCTTTCGAATTGATTGTTGTAATGATGAATGTGTGCAGGGTGACTTTGATCTGACCAAGGAGCTGGCGGCGGCGGCTGCCAAGCGTGCCAAAACAGTCGCGGGCGAGTTATGCTGCAAAGGCTGGCAGAACAAGGCGTCCATCAAGAAGGTCAAGTGTAACCACATTCTGCGGTACCAGCTCAAGCTGGGGTACTGATTCGCGCACCGGCTGGCCCGGCTCCGTTTTTTTTGGAGGAAGGTTTCGGATTCATGACGCAACCACGGCGGTGACTTGCCAGCGGGCGGCTTTTGACGGGTGGATCTCAATCCGGCCCCCTGTGAATCAGTGACCCAACATTTTCCCTTTCATGCAACTTGAACGAATCATTGTGGCGGTGTTCGTCTTGATGAGTCTATTTAAGAACGAATATCTGGCGATTGCCATGGGCGATCTTCCACCCGCTGAGTGTTATCAGGAACTGTGGGTTTTAGACGCGGCTGATTTTCCGCAGGCACAGGCGGTATTGGAGAGTTGGCGGACGGCGACGCCGCTGCCTGCTCCAGATGGCGTTAGCTAATTCTCTCTTCCGTTTTACTCTGTGCCTGTCGATTCCCCCTTCCGTGGTCAGTCAAGTCCCGCCGCTGGACTGATTAATCTCCCGCTGTGGTGCGCGCGGGGCCGCCCGCCCTCCCGCGGCTGCAGTTTGATCTCGGCGGAGCAGTTGGACGTATAGCGCCTCGACCTTGGTGCGGGCCCACGGAGTCCGCCGCAGGAACTGGAGACTGGATGGGAGACTGGGGTTACAATTGAAACAGCGGATCTTGATCCGGCGGCCCATTTCCTGCCAGCCATAATGATAGACCAACTGCTTCAAGATCGCCTCGAGCGTGAGGCCGTGCAGTGGATCTTTGTGCCCCGGTGCAGGGGATATTTTGATGGGGGTGGTGATCGACTTGGCCATGCTTATTCATGAATTTGGAGGGCGAGGCTCCTGCCGAGCCGTTCCCAGCGGTTCGCCGGGAGGCTCACCCTCCAGTTCGAATTCTGACAGCCAGCCGGCGGATTGAAGCTTTCATGAATAACTTCGGTTAGGCAGTCAGTTTTTTATGGGCGCCGTCGCAGTACGGCGCAGTGGCAGTGTGTTTGCACAAGCAGAGCGCGACACGCTTGTTCACTTCAAGCTTGAACTCCAAGGGTGCGAAACCGCTGCCTTTGTGCGATCCGTCACAATAGGGTTGGCTTTTGGATTGGCCGCAGGTGCACCACCAGTAGGCGCCCGCAGTTAATTCGAGGACCGTGGGTTTCTTGTCCGCAATGACCGGTTTGTTCATGGTCAGGCCTTGCCTCCGAAGCTCACGTAATCATCCAGATCCAGAACATCGAACCAGGTGGAGATGTCGGATCGGGTCGGGCTGAGTTTCTCAAGATAACTATTAAAATATTTCCGCGTTTCCAGATCGGTTGCGCCCCGCTGTTCTTGATAGGTCCGCCACTGGGCAATTTCCCACGGCGTGGGTTGGGTCTTGGAATGGGCCTTGATCCAGGTCAGAATCTCTTCATCGCCTTTGCCTAACGCGAGCTGTTTCTTCAGATCCGCGGCTTTGATCCCAGCAAATTTAAAGATGTGTTGATCGAGCGGACAATCAAAGTGATAGTCCCCGTTCGTCCCGGCCAAGGTGGCCCGGCCCTTATCCAGGCACCGGGCCAGGATTACATAGCCGCCGAGTGGAATGCGGGCGCTGCGAGGTGGACGTTGCGTAAGATCCGGTGCGGACAGCTTCTTCTGAGCCATAATAATTCCTTGATGTTGACTGTCACATCCATAGCAGAACTCTGCCAATATTCAAGTGGCGGCGCCCGTTGCCCGGCCCTGCAGGAACTCAGGACGACGATTAACCGCGCAGCTTCTGGCTGATCATCGGGACGAGATCAGCGATTTTAACCCGGTCCTGTTTCATGGTGTCGCGGTCGCGCACGGTGACAGTGTCGAGCAGGTCCGGTCCTTTTTCGCCGAGCGTATCGAAGTCCACCGTGACGCACCACGGCGTCCCTTGCTCGTCTTGATACCGGTATCGTTTGCCAATGTTGCCGCGGTCGTCCCATTCGGTGGTGAAATATGGTTGGAGCAGGTTGAAGACTTGCCGCGCTTTTTCGACGAGCGGCGGCTTGTTGCGCAGCAATGGGAAGACCGCCACTTTGACCGGCGCGATGCGCGGGGCAAATTTCATGACAATGCGGGTGTCGCCGGGCGCGATTTCTTCTTCCGTGTACGCCGCGCAGATCAGGGCAAGACAAATGCGGTCCACTCCGGCGCTTGGTTCGACGACGTGCGGGATATATTTCTCCTTCGTCTCATCGTCGAAGTATTCCATGCTCTTGCCGGAGAATTGCTGGTGCTGGCTGAGGTCGAAATTGCCGCGGGCGGCAATGCCTTCGAGTTCCTGCACCCCAAACGGGAAGGCGAACATGACATCCACGCAGGCGCTGGCGTAGTGGGCAAGTTCTTCCTTTTTATATTCGTACACGCTGAGCTTGTCGGCTGGCAGGCCGATGGTTTCATACCACTTCAATCGTTCCGCGACCCAAGTCTTGTGCCAGTCGGCGTCGGTCCCGGGCTTGATGAAGAACTCCAATTCCATCTGCTCGAATTCCCGGCTGCGGAACGTAAAGTTGCGGGGGTTGATTTCGTTGCGGAACGCTTTGCCAATTTGCGCAATGCCAAACGGGATTTTCTGGCGGGTAACGCTCAGGACGTTCTGAAATTGAACAAAAATCACCTGGGCGGTTTCCGGTCGGAGGTAGACCTTGTTGGATTCATCTTTGACCGGGCCGGCATGCGACTCGAACATGAGATTGAATTGCCGGGCCTCCGTGTACTCGTGCGGGCCGCCTTCCGGGCATTTTGTGTCGGGTAACTGATCGGCGCGCCAGCGGCCCTTGCACTTCTTGCAGTCCACCATCGGATCGCTGAAGGAGGTCACGTGACCGGAGGCTTCCCAGACCCGGGGGTGGGTGATGATCGAGCCGTCGATCCCCACGACATCGGTGCGGCGGCGGACCGTGTCCGACCACCAGGCGTCGCGGACATTGCGTTTGAGTTCGGCGCCGGCGGGGCCGTAGTCCCAGAACCCGTTGATCCCGCCATAAATTTCCGAGGATTGAAAGACAAAGCCGCGCCGTTTGCAAAGCGCAACGATTTTTTCCATGAGACCGGCTGTTTTGGTGTCCGCCATAGTGGCGCGGACTATCGCATGGACGTTCCCGGCAAGTCAAGGCAGAGGCGGTTTTCTGCTTGCGTCAGTGGCGCCGGTCCCCTACCTATATCCGGCAACAATCGAAGGGAAATCGACATGAACCGATATTTGAAACTGTTCTTCGGGACGCTCGTGGTGGCATTGCTGCTGGCGCCCGGCAGCCTGTGGGCTGCCAACAACACGCCGGCCCCGACCAAGGAGAAGAAGCCCAAGGTGTTTCCGAAAATCGCGTCGGTGGACTCCGCCAAGAATACGGTGACAATTACCGATATCGATGGCACCGACAAGACTTTCACGCTGACGACCTTCACGAAAATCCTGATTGAAGGCAAGCCCGGGAAGCTGGCGGACGTGACGACTGGGATGAAGGCGGATTTTGTGTCGAACGGCACGAAATTGTCACGCTTGGAAGTGACCGCGCCACCCGAAGAAAAGCCCGATAAGAAAAAGTAACCGGGCGGCCCCAGCGGCCGGCCAGTTCAGGGATTCCGCGATGGATTATCGGTGCTGGGTCCGGTCGAAACTCGCCAGCAACTCGTCCGCCGTGCACGTCGCCGTGCCGACTTTGCCGACGACAATCCCGGCTGCATGATTCGCGATCTCGGCCGCTTCGACGGCGTTGGCACCGGTTGCCAGGGCGAGCACCAGCGCGGCAATGGCTGTGTCACCGGCGCCGGACACATCGAAAACTTCCTGCGCGAACGTCGGGATGTGGTGCGGTCGCTGGCCGCGGCGGAATAAGCACATGCCATGTTCGCCGAGGGTGATCAGAAGATTTTCGGGCTGCCATTGCCGGAGCAGTTTTTCGCCACATTTCAACAGGGGGGCATCGGCCAGAACATCGTCGAGCGCCGGGGTATTGGTCATCCCTGCGGCAGCGAAAGCTTCGGACCGGTTCGGAGTCACGGCGGTCAGGCCGCGATACCGCAGCAAATGCCGGGCGTTCGGGTCGGCTGCAGTAATCTTGCCGGCGCGCCGCGCGGCGCGGTGTAAGGCATTCAATAAGGTTTGGGTTAATAGACCTTTGCCGTAATCCTCAAAAATCACCGCGGCGACCGTGGGGAGCTGGGCCTGAAAATTCTGGAGCAATTGCGCCTGCAAGTCCGGACTGAGCGGCTGGGTTTGTTCCTTGTCGAACCGGACGACTTGCTGGTGCTGGGCGACGACCCGGGTTTTAACGGTGGTGGGCCGGCTGGCATCCACCACGAGTCCGGTGGTGGCCACGCCCTGATCGCGGAGGAGTTCGCAGAGCTGGGTTCCCGCCACATCCGTTCCGACGCAGCCGAGCACGGTGACCTGGCCGGTCAGGGCCCGGAGATTTCGGGCGACGTTGGCGGCTCCGCCCGGAAAGAGGGATTCGCGCTGGACTTCAACCACCGGGACGGGCGCCTCGGGTGAAATGCGCGAGACCCGGCCCCAGATGAAATGATCGAGCATTACATCGCCGACGACGAGGATGTTCTGGTGCGTAAACTGGCGCAGGATTTGTGCGAGACGGGCAGTTTTCATTGCAGTTTTTCCATGACAGCCGCCGCCCACAGCGGAATGAGCAGTTCGTGGTGGCCAATGATGTAATAGCCGTGGCCGCCTTTGTGTGTGGGCCGCTTCACCACGTTTTCGGTGGGCCGATAATGGCGTTGCATGTCGAAAGTTGCCGTTGTGAAATGGTCCACGGTCTGGCCGAGATTCCGCGCGATGGTCAACGCCTTGAGAAAAACTTCCGGCAGGATGACAGCCGAACCAAAATTCAGGAGGACGCCGCCTTCCAGTTGTGCCACCACCGCCGCAAATTTTTGAAAGTCCAGGTAGGTGGCTTCGCCCAGCACGGCCCCGTCGGCAGTCGGGTGTTGGTGGATGATATCGGTGCCGATGGCGATGTGGATGGTCACCGGGATGTTCCGCAGCACCCCGTGATGGAGCAGGCTCAGTTCCTTCCGGGGGAATGGTCCTTTTACAATGGCTTCGCCGAGGGCCCGACCGGCGCCAATGCCCTGCTTGACCCCTTCGGCCAGCGCGGCATTCATGAGGCGCCCGGTTTCGTCAATCATTCCGAACGAGCCGTCGTCCAGACCGCGTTGGACGTCCTCACTGGTTTCGCCGATCAGCGCGAGTTCAAAGTCGTGGATGGCTCCGGCACCATTCAGCGCGAGGGCGTTGACGATCCCGCCCCGCAGCAGTTCAATCAAGACCGGGTTGAGACCGCATTTAATGACGTGCGCCCCCATCATCAGGATGACCGGCCGCTGATTGCGGACGGCGTTCACCGTGGCATCCACGATGGCATGGAAATCATTGCCCGCCAGGATGCGCGGGAGCGAATCGAAGAATTGTGCGAAACTGCCGCCGGGTTGCCAGGCCTTGGCGAGCTTATCGGCTTGGACCTTGTTATCGCGTTCGCGCAACGGGTAGGTGCGGAGGCGGGCAAAATCGAGAGGGGGAAAATCCATATTAAATTAATGGCTGGCGAACGTTTGTTTCTCGAGCATTGGAGTGGACTGAATGCCGGTTAATACCAATTTGAGACTTCCCAGTTTTATTTCGCTGACTAATAGTAAGGGCAGTTTCCGGACATCGTCGCTGACCCAGAACCACATCCGTCCCCCGTTGGCGGCCACCATGCTAAAGGTTGGCTTTGGCTCAATATGTAAGGCGGATAATTCACCGGTCGGTCTGAAATAAAGTTTTTTACGTTCATCAGGACGCACTTGCACATCGTGATAATCACCTGCCAAATTAATTGGAAATCCTTGATCAACATTGAGTTGTAGATCTTTTGTGCGTACGTAGAAAAAGGCCGAAAGCACATCTTGCACGGCATTGGTCAAGGCAGTCGTTTTCGATTTTCCATTCACTAAGTTGGTCGTAACCAATTGGTTAGAAACATAGTCATAGTGGGAATCGGTCGCCGTGCGGCGTTTGCCTTCAAGGCGATTCTGCTGAAAACGGCGGGTGAACAGCTCATTGGTGTCAAGCCAGCTATCAACCTGACTCTTAACCGGGTAAAGCATGTCTACTAATCCGGTTGTATGAGCCTGTCCAACAAGATGATAACAATATTTTCCGTCGACCTTATCGATCCCGGTTACTTCCAAAGTCGCATGGCCGGCTACGAATGGGCCCCATAATATTTGGTAGGTCAGTTTTTCGCCGACACGAAACGGGAAGTTGCTATCACCGTTGGCAAACAACGCAGTTGTTGCCGCGCAGAAAAGTAAGGTGAGCGCCAGTTTCATTTAAACTTGTGCCAGTATATATGGTTGCGGTGCTCCATTCAACGAAAAAGGCAATTCGGACAGAGTTCCCGCTTGCGTTTCGGTCGATTTTGTCGAGAATACTGCCCGCTATGGCTGAGATCAATAAATCCGCGGTTGAATTACTAACGCAACTTGAACCAGAGTTATTTTGGCAATTGCACGGCCGGAAAATCGTGTGGGGTTTCGTGGCAGTGCTGGCGGCGATCGTTGTCGTCGTGCAGGTTCAGCGGCAGGCTGCGGACCGCGAAACTGAATCCGCTGAGCGGATCGCGCAGGCCGTTGAGCCGGGATTACTCCAGCAACTGGCCCGCGAATATAAAGGGAAGAATATTGGGGCGCAGGCATTACTCCGATTGGCGGATGTGCAAACACAGGCGGGACGCATCACCGAAGCGCTGGGTGTGTATCAAGAATTTCTAACATCCTATCCGCAGCATCCACTCGTTGAAAGCGCCCAGCTCGGGCAAGCAGCTTCAATGGAATCGCTCGGAAAACTGGAAGATGCCAAATCGCATTACCTGCAAATGTGCGCGCGGTCCGGTAGCTATACAAGTATCGCGGCCAAGTTGGGGGCAGCGCGTTGTGCGGAAACATTGGGACAGACGAAAGAAGCGCGGCAGCTTTACGAAGAATTGGCTCCGGTGGTGACCGGAACACAATGGGCGCTTCCCGTTGCGCTCCGGTTGGATGTGTTGGCGCGTTCAAAAGAAACCGCCGTTACCAGTGTTCCACCAGTGGCTCCATTGGCTCCAGAGGCGGCAAAATAGTTGTAACCATTTGTGATTCAGGGTAATAAAGATTATAACTTTTTTTGTTTTCCCACTTGACTGTTTTTTAGGTTTTGCGGATACTGTCGCCCAAGTCGGAGGAGTAATGCCGGGAATTGGGATGGAGAATTTCCCCAGCCGCGGCAGATGAATGGCCTTGACCGACAGTCAGAAGGTGGCGGTTGTAGATAGTCAGATAGGCCGTCGCTGGTAGTGAGCTGGAGGCGCGGGAGCGCCAGAGGATTGTCAGCTTTGAGCTGACAATGAATTAGATGGTTTGGGCGGTTAATTAGATGTTCGCCCAGGGAGTAGCGTAAGTCAGTCAACAAACAAACAGGAGGAAACAAGTGAAGAAAGTATGGCTAATCGTTGCGCTAACCGCTTTGTGCGGGATGGCTGCAAGCACGTTTGCTCAAGTGCAGAACATTCGACTCAGTGGCGATGTCCGTATTCGCGGATATTACCTAAGTGATGCGGGCGCTGATGCGGCAGGCAACCAGGTGACTGGTTCCTCCCAATTCATCGTTCAGCGGACACGCGTGAGCGTGGAAGCGGATCTGGCAGACCACGTTTTGGCTGTCGTGACGCTCAAAGCAGAAGGCAATTGGGGTCAGGCTTCGTCCGATGTTGCAGGTCGCACATGGGGCGTTGGCGTGCAGGAAGCGTATGTTCAGCTCCGTGAGCTGTTCTATACCCCGGCGACGTTGAAAGCGGGCCGTCAGTTCTTGAACTACGGTGGTGGATTGATCCTCAGCAGCGCGAACCAGAACTACACGTTTGATGCCGGCCGGTTGGTGTTGGATTACCATCCCTTGGTTATCGACGTGGTCGCTGGTCAGCTCTGCAACCCCCAAGCGGTCAGCCCAGCGTCCACACGCGGTCAGGGTGACTTGCTGTTCGTCAATGCGAGATACGAAATGAGCAGCTCGGTCATCAAGAACGTCGAAGCATATTTCGGCTGGATGCCCCAGGACAGCTCATGGGTTAACACACTCGACCCGAAGGCTAGCTGCTCTTCCCCGATCGTCATCGGCTTGCGTTCCGACATGGCCCCCACAGAAAACGTGGCGGCTTCGTTGGAAGGTGCCTATGAATTGGGCGACAACGGCGGCAATGGCAGTGCTCTCCCAGGCCAGATCAGCGCCTGGTTGGCCAAAGCGGCAGTCAAATGGAGCCCGAAGGGCGTTTCTCTCTCCCCCTCGGTCAATGCGTCCTACACCTTCGCCAGCGGCGGTGGTGCGAATGGCCGCAACTCCTTTGTGCCGTGGTTCGATGATGTCGATGGCATGAATGGCTATTTGTTCCAGCCGCAGCTCTCGAACATTCAGATCATCAATCTGGGTGGCTCGATCAAGCCCTGCGCGAACACCACGTTGGCCTTGCAAGGGTTCTACTACCTGCGGACCGATAAGAACGTGGCCGTGTACAGCAACCCGAACGTCGACTTTGGCGGTCCTGGATTCGCCAATCAAGCCACTCTCGTGGGTGCGGGCGGTGCGCAATTGGTCGGTTCGCGTGAAGTCGGTTGGGAATTTGACACGATCATTGGCTATGACTATAGCAATGACGTGCGTTGCCAATTGGTTTACGCGGCGTTCATTCCTGACAGCGTGTTCGGGAATAACGATGGCTCCGCCGGTGGCGCAGCCAACCGTGTCGCGAGCGAAATCCGCGGCGAAATCAACGTCAAGTTCTAAGCTGACCTAGCTGGAACAGTCCTTACAGGGAAGCCCCCGAGCAATCGGGGGCTTCCTTTTTTTTAGAAGGCGTTCGCGGAGCCGCTGCCGTAAGGCGGTGGCACTCCGCTGGGATCTGCATCGCGGACCACGTGCTCACGCACGCGGCTACAGATCGATTTCCAGCCGCCACTAGATGTTAGAGGATAATTTTTGATTGCCATGCCACCGTTACCAGAGGAAATTTTTGATGTCGTGGACCAAGCCGACCGGGTAATTGGACAGGCACCCCGATCGCAGGTTCATTCCCTTCATTTACTCCACCGGGCTGTCCACGTCTTGCTGTTCGACCGGTCGGACGCGTTGTTGGTTCAAAAACGCTCGGCGACCAAGGACACGTATCCGGGCTGTTATGATTCGAGTGCTTCCGGGCACTTGAATGCTGGGGAGGAATACGATGCGGCAGCCGCGCGGGAAACCCAGGAAGAACTCGGTTTGGTCATCCCGGCTGGCACGCTCCAGAAAAAATTCAAGATCGATGCCTGTGCCGATACCGGCTGGGAATTTGTTTGGGTTTATACCGGCTCCAATACCTCGCCAGTGGTGCCGAATCCTGATGAAATCGAGTTGGTAACCGCCCTGAGCCGCACCCAAATTGAATCACTGCTGGTCACTCAGCCTGAATCCTGTGCCCGTTCATTCCGGCGGATCCTGAGTGAAATCTTTGACCGCGGCCTGTTTCACAATCAATAGTTGCAAGCCAACTGACGTTTGTGTAGCATTTCGATCGAACTCAAAACTTTAACCCTAGCACGGAGGAAACCGCACATGGCAAAAAAATTGACAAAATCCGCTATGCTGAGCGCCTTGGCAGCAAAGACAGGATTGGCGAAGAAGCAAATTGCACAGGTGGTCGATGAATTGGTGGCGCTCGCCTACAAGGAAGCCAAGAACAGTTTTACACTGCCCGGCCTCGGGAAGCTCGTACTTGTGAATCGCAAAGCCCGCTTGGGCCGCAACCCGGCGACCGGCGCCCAGATCCAGATTCCCGCCAAGCGCGTTGTGAAATTCCGCATCGCGAAAGCCGCCAAGGACGCGATCCTCGGCTAAAAGTTTTTCGCACTCATTGTGCGAAAATTAACGGGCGGCCCGGTTCACGCTGGGTCGCCCGTTTTTCTTTTCTAATTCGTGGACTGTATCGATTTCTTTGTAAAGGCTGTGATGTTCTGAATCCCGGCCACACGGGCGGCATCCACAACACCAATAATGATACCGTAGCTCACCGACTTGTCAGCCGAAAGTTCAAGGCTGATCTCCGGATTGGCAGCTTTTGCCTTTGCCAGGGCCGGCTCTAATTGCCCAGCGGCGATCGGTTCTTTCCCGAGATAAATAATCCCCGCGGCTGTGACCGTCAGGCGGACTTGATGGCTCTTTTGCTTGCCAACGGCTTCCGCACTTTTCGCTTCCGGCAGCGCTAGCTTCACCGCCGTGGGTTGTTGCGAAGCGACGCGGAATGTCGTGGTCGCAATGAAGAAAATCAGCAGAATGAACAGCACATCCACCAGATTAATGATCCGGATTCGCGGCACAAACGGCGATTTGGTTGGTTCAAAAATGCGCATGGTCAGGTGGGATATAACCGCGCCAGCAATTCGTCCACATGCCGTTCCATTTCCAACACCAGCATCTCGATCCGCCGCCGCAGGTACATGTAGGCGATCAGAGCAGGGACCGCAATGGAAAGGCCCGTAAACGTTGCCACCAGCGCTTCTGAAATCCCGGCCGAAATCTCGGTCGGATTGCTCATCCCCTTGCTCGCAACGTCCGCGAATAGATGCAGCATTCCATTGACCGTGCCTAATAAGCCCAGTAACGGCCCCAATTCCGCAATCAACCCCAAAGTCGTTAATCCGCGTTCCATTCGGCCAACCACCTGCCGGGCCAGCGCCTGGACAGCCTCGACGTTGGCCGCGCGGCTCGCGCCCGCATGCTCAAATGCCACGCGGACGACCTCCGCGAGGACGGAGACGTCGATTTCCGCCACCGCCTTCACCCGGTCGAGGGATTCCTTGTCGGTTCCGCGCCGGTCAATCGCCGTGGCCATCGCGGTTGAAACCAGGCGTTGCCGGCGCAACACCCAGCACCGCTCTAAAATAATTGCCAGGCCCGCCACCGAACACACCAACAGCGGATACATCACAAAACCACCATGTTGAAACCAATCCGGCATTGTCATTCTCCTCAGTAATAAAACGTAAATACAATCTCGCGCGTATCGCCCCCGATCAAGCGCTGCAAACTCTCCGGCAACGGTGCGAATGGCGCCGACTCTACAATCGCCTTCTCGCAATACAATCCCAAATCAAACCCGGCACTGTTCTCCTTCACCACCAGGCTGGTGACCGAACCATCCGCCAGCAAATTAAACTGGAGCACGACAGTGCCGGCATGGAAGTCCATCCGTTTCTCATTCAGCACCGCGTACCATCGGCTCTGTACCGCAGAAATCAACGCCTTATCATACAAGCCGAATGGACTGCTGGCGACGTTAAACGCCTCGATGCCGATGCGGGACACGCCCATTGCCGTTGCGTGTGACTTCGCCGTTGCGATTTCCCGGCCCGGGCTTGACCCGGCCCGCATGATCGGCATTGGCGGAGGACTTGTCGGCTGCGGTGGTGTTGACAAAATAGCTTCTGGCTGGGCGACTGGCTTGTCCAACATCGCGACTTGTTTTTCTTCGACAACTTTCAAACCGGTTTCCGCCAAATCCTTCACCGGCTCAACCGGTTTTGAGGCGACTGGCTGAGGCGCGACCGGTGGTACGGCTGGCGGTGTGACCGGGCGCGGAACAGGAACAGACGTTGTCCCTGGTGGTTGCGGCTGGACATTTTCCGTGCTGGTCAACCGTGTCTCTTTACCATTCAGATATGGCGTGTCGCCCACTTTGCCAGATGGATTCTCCGTGTTCGCAGCGACTGTCGAGTTGGCCGAATAAAACCGCGCGTTCTTCGGCTCTTCGCCGGTTACCTGGCTCGCGTCGGTTTCAATAAATTGACGGCGATCCTCGGCGCGTTGTGGTGCCGGCTCCTGTAAAAATGTGAGGGTTGACGTTACGGGGGCCGGTTGGAGCCGGGCCGGTGCACTGGCAAAAACTCTGGCCAGCGGCCGGAACAGTGGAAAATGCCCAAGGACAGCCCGGTTTTGCCAGCCTAGGAACGCCAGGACATGCAATAGCAGCGATGTCAACATCGCTACTTCCGTTGATAAATAGGACTGGGCTTTCACAACCGCCATGCTAGCACAACCAACTGCCAATAAAAGTCTCGACCACAGTTGCAACCCGCAAACGACCTGGTTTTAACTGCATCGTTCCGGCGGAGAGCGGCGTGGTTCTTTTACAAAAAACATAAACCAGACCAGCGCAACCGCGCTGACGATCGCCGAGACTACAAAGACGACCGGCAGTCCCCACCGGGCGATCGTCAGACCTGCCAGCACAGGGAAAACAAGGACACCCAGCCCAATGATGAAGTTCCCGGCGACAATGTGGGCCGTGCGGTTAGCATGCGGACAGGTCTCAAAAAGCATGTTGTAATGCGATACCAATCCGGCACTAACACAGATTCCGATCGAAGCAAAAGCGCAAACGCAACGGATGGTTCCGGCGCCAGTCAGCACGATCCCCATGGTCACGACCTGCATCCCCGCGCCAATCATCAGGCCGACCCGGTGACCGAAGCGGTCGCCCAGGCGGCCCAACAGAATATTGGCGAGGGCGAATCCGGCCGCTTGGGCCGACCCGCACGAAACGACCGCCCCCTCGCTCAGGCCGCCCCCGGTTGCCGAGGTATAGTAAACGGTGACGAACGGTAAAATACAAAACCCTGCGGTCGCCAGCAGTCTGCCGACAAGGAATGCCCGGAAATTTGCGTGGCGGAGACTCTCTTTGAAATCATTGATCAAAGCGCGAAGCGGTGGCACCGGAAGACTGGGTTCCGTTTTGATTGTGGAATCATTGATAAACCAAAAGAGTGAAATTGATAGAAACGCAATCAAGCCCGCCGCGAGATAAAGATCGCCATACTCGCGGGTGTCATGAACCCCCCGAATGATTTTCCCGGCAAGCAGGCCGCCAAAGATTCCGGTCGTTGCTGAACATCCGAAACCGATGCCCATGACCGTTCCGCGGGTTTTTGTATCGTAGAGATGGGCGAGCCAATCCATCCAGATGGCGCTGACAATGCCGATCCTCACATTAAAACATCCAAAAAAGAACAGCAGAACCCATCGTTCAAACAGCTTGGGAAGCGCCGATCCGCAACAGACCAGCAGTCCCATAAAAAAAAGAAAGGGGATGACCGCGAACCAGTGCCAGAGAATAATTCTTTTTTTTCGCTGGGCCGCGGAACTGAAAATATACACCCCGAATATTTGCGGGATGACGATTCCACCGGCTTCAATCGCTGAAATTGAACTGATCATCAGCGGGCCCGCCCCGAGCCGGGTCAGCAGTACGGTCAGCACGGTGGCTGAAGAAACAAGCGCCGTTTGTAATCCCCAAAACGATTCGCCCGCAGCATTGAGCGCCGCGTTTCTAACAGTCGCTTGATTCACGCATTTCCCATGGTGCATTCATCTTGTTCAAACTCAAACTTAACCGGCGGTGTCGCGATCAAGCGGTTGCAGTATGTATTTCGCCTGGCCCCGAAATCTCCGTCCCGAAACGTCGTCCGCCCTCAGCGCATGCCGAGTGGTTCCAGCGCCGCGCGCAAGCGTTCGACCGGCAGACCCATCACATTGCTGAAACTGCCTTCGACACGGTCCAAAATTAACTCGCCATATTCCTGGGCTCCGTACGCGCCGGCTTTGTCGAGTGGATTCACTTTTGTGAAATAATCCTGAATTTGCGCGGCGGTTAACGGACGAATCCAGACTCCGGTCCGTTCCGCAAATGTAATTTCTATTTTTCGGGCCCGGCCGATCACGCACACTCCGGTCAAGACATCGTGGCGGCGTCCGGCGAGTCGGCCGAGGAATGTCGCGGCTTCCGCCAAATCCCGCGGCTTGCCATACACCACGCCCGCCAGCACCACGATCGTGTCCGCGCCGATGACGAGCGCGTCGCCATGCCGACCCGCAATCGCACGGGCTTTCCGTTGCGCGTTTTGCATCGCAAGCACGTCCGGCACCGCGCCGCCGGTGGCTTCCTCCACGTCGGTCGGTTGGACGACGCGGAAGTGCAGCCCCATTTCGCGGAGCAACAGTTCCCGGCGCGGCGACGCGCTGGCGAGGATGATTTCAGGTTTGTGTGACATGCGCGGAGTGGTATGTTCAGCAAAGAGTATGCAAACCAGTCCGGCAAAAGTCGAACACCTTTACATGCATGTTCCCTTTTGCGCGACGAAATGCCGGTACTGCGCGTTCTATTCCACCCCCGACCACACTGAAACGATGGCGGCTTACGTGGATGCGGTGGCAGCCGAATTGCAGCCGTGGACCCGGCGGCTGGCACCGCGGACAATTTTCTTTGGAGGCGGCACCCCGAGCCTGTTGCCGCCACCGCTGCTCCGCCAACTCTGCGATAGCCTGCGCCAATTCATCACTCCATCGGGAGGGCAAGGCTCCCGCCGCGCCGACGGTGTTCTCAGTTCCGCGAACGGCTCGGCGGGAGCTCCGACAGGAGTCGCGAGTCCTTCTCGGACCTCGCCCTCCAACGCCATTCCAATGCAGGTTGATGCAGTGCCAGAAATAGTCGAATGGACGGTGGAATGTAATCCGGCGACGGTTTCTCCCGAAAAGATGGCGGTGTTCAAAGCCGCGGGCGTCAACCGGATTTCGCTCGGGGTGCAATCGCTGGAGGATTCCCTGCTGCTTACCCTCGGACGGATTCATACCGCGGAAACCGCCCTGGCAACCTACCGGGCCTTGCGTGCGGCCGGGTTCGATAATCTCAACCTCGATTTGATGTTTGGGTTGCCGGGCCAGACACTGGAGCAGTGGCGGACGACTTTGGTCCGGGCGATTGAATTGCAGCCAGAACATTTTTCGACGTACTGCCTCAGCTTCGAGGAAGACACCGAATTTTTTAAATTGTTTCAAGCCGGTCACCTCCAGCACCACGCAGAACGGGAACTGGCCATGTACGAACTCGCCATCGAAACCCTGGCGGCCGCCGGGTACCACCAATACGAAATCAGCAATTTCGCCAAACCCGGCCGGGAATGCCGGCATAACATCGCGGGTTGGGAAGGGCGGGATTATCTGGGCCTCGGCCCGAGTGCCTGTTCGACCGTTGCTGGTCGGCGTTGGCAGAATATTGCGAATATCGACCAATATGTGGACGGATGGAGGGCGAGCCTCCCGGCGAGCCGCGCCGCTTCGGTTCCGCTGGAGCCGCGCCCGCCAGTGATTGAGTTTGCGGAACATGTGTCGGAGACGATGCGCGCCGCGGAACGCATGGCCTTTGGCATGCGGATGAATGCCGGTGTGCCTGCGGAGGTTGTGCGCGGTCGGTGGGATCAACAAGTGAGTGAGCTGCTGGCTGCCGAGCTCGTCGAATGGCACGCGGGCCGGCTTCAGCCGACCAAGCGTGGAATTCTTTTTGCCGACGAAGTTGCTGCCGTATTTGTGTAGGCGCCTGAGACTCTTGCAAAACTTCTACGGACGCGACGGAGCACGTCCCTCCGTTGTGAAAACAGGCCGTTTCCGTATTTTTCGGAGGGCCACGCTTTGTCGTGGCCGCCTTTTATGCAAGTTTTGCAAGAGCCGCGCCTGTGTGAAAATAGGTGTTCGCAACTGCGTAACCCACGTGTTGGGATGGAAATGCATCATCAGCACTGTGCCAATTCCGTTGACAGTTCGGGTTTTCAGAGCTAGGCTTCGTCACAGTTAATCTCATTCGGGGATTGACCCCAAACATGAGTGATCCAATTCCTAAGCGGCCAACGGCCTTGGCCAAGATGGTCAACTTGCCGTTTCCATCTATCAAGCATCCGGCCATTGTGGCCGGTGAGCAGCAGTCGGCCGTGATGCGGCAACTCATGAGCGGGGATGCGACGTTTGCCGCCCTCAAGGCTGCCGTGGCGCATCTCGTCAATACCGCCCCGAAAGATCACGACGTTGTCATTCACGCGTTCGACATCTTTGTGGTCCAGGTTCACTTTATTCAACCGCACACGTTTCTGTTCCAAGGGTTCGATCAAAACCGGAATCCTGCCTCTGTCGTTGTGCATTACTCCCAAATGGCGGCCCGCGTCGTCTATTTGCCCAAACAGGGACCGAAGCGCGTGATCACCGGCTTTGCCGTTGACGGGGAAGCCCAGCGCTGATTTCGTTGGCACCCCACCCCTGATCCTCGGCTAATTATTCAAACCGGTTGATTTCCCCAACAAAATGAAGCCCCCCACGTTCCATGCCAGAACTACACTGTATCGATAACTCCCGGTGGGTCGGGTCGGCCCAGACGGCGCGGTCGGGCCTTCGCCACGCCGAAGTGGCTACGGCCACGCAGGCGGGACACCGCGCCCTCCCTCGGATGTTCCCGGTAGGGCGGGCTGTCCCTAGCCCGCCGTTCGCACCGAAAATAAATCTTAGCCGTGGATTTTTGCCCACGCGGTGCCCTTGACGAGGACGTATCAAATTATGGACATTCGCACCCAAATTCATCAACTGTTGGCCGCCAAGAATTATCGGCCACTCCGCCGCGCGGAAATTGCCAATAAGCTCCGACTCAGTGCCGCCGACCGCCGCGACTACCGCCGCGTTTTGGACGACTTGCTGGACAAGAGCGAAATCGTCCGCGTCCGGCAAGACCGCTTCGTTTTGCCGGCCGAAGCCGACCTGGTGGCGGGAACAATTTCAATCAGCGAAAAAGGCTTTGCCTTCGTCATTCCAGAACTGCCGGCGACCGGCGATGTCTATGTCGCCGGGCAGGACACCGGCGTGGCCATGCACGGCGACAAGGTTCTGGTCCGGCTCCATCGGGACCGCCGTCAGGTCAAAACCTCCGATAAGCCAACCGGCTGTGTGATCCGAATTCTGACGCGCGCTCACGATTCCGTTGTCGGCACGTTACAGAAAACGAAGCTCTTTTTTTATGTCCTCCCGGACGATCCGCGGTTCGTCCACGACGTTTACACCAAGCCGACCCTCAATGCGCAGGTCGGCGACAAGGTGGTCATCAAGCTCGCCGAGTGGACCTCCCGGCATGTCAATCCGGAAGGTGTCATCACGGAAGTGCTTGGCAAAGCCGATGCGCCCGGAGTGGATATTCTTGGAATCATCCGGAAACACCGGTTGCCGACGCAGTTTACGGAGCAGGTCGAAGCGGAAGCCGCGGCACTCTCCGAAGTCATTCCCCCCGATGAAATCCGCCAGCGCCGTGATTTGCGCCGGGAATTCATCGTCACGATCGATCCGGATGACGCCAAGGATTTTGATGATGCCGTCAATGTCGATGAGTTGCCGGACGGCGGCTGGCGCCTCGGCGTCCACATTGCGGATGCGAGTTATTATGTGACGCCCGGCAGCGCGATTGATCGGGAAGCCAGTGGGCGCGGGAACAGCGTGTACCTCGTGGATCGCGTGCTGCCGATGTTGCCGGAAAAGTTATCCAACAACCTGTGCAGTCTGCGACCCCGGCAAGATCGTCTGACCGTGTCCTGCTTTATCGAGTTCGGCCCGAAACTGGAGCCGCGGCAGGTCACCTTCGGGCGAAGCGTGATTCATTCCAAGCACCGGCTGACCTACAAAGAAGCGTTTGCACGATTGGAATCGAAGGACACGGACGAGCTGACCCGCGAACTGAAAAAGATGTGGCGCTTGGCGGCCAAACTCCGGGCCCAGCGCTTTGCCAAAGGTTCCCTGAATCTCGACTTTCCAGAAATCAAGGTCCGCCTCGACAAACAGGGTCGGCCCGCGCGCATCGAGAAAAACGTCAACGACATTTCGCATCAATTGATCGAAGAGTTCATGCTGGCGGCCAATGAAGCTGTGGCCCGGAAGATTTGCAACACGCAGGTGCCGGGGATTTACCGGGTTCATGAAGATCCCGATCTTGCCAAGCTTCGTGACTTCCGCGAATACGCCAAGACATTTGGCTACAAAGTCGGCGATGTGGCCCACCGGCAGGAGTTGCAAAAGCTCCTCACTGCTGTCACCGGTAAAGTGGAGGAATATGCGATTCATCTGGCATTGCTTCGCTCCCTCAAGCAAGCCCGGTATGCAACCCAGCCGATCGGCCACTTTGGATTGGCCAAGAAATATTACACCCATTTCACTTCGCCGATTCGCCGATATGCCGATCTCGTGGTCCATCGGACGCTCCTGGGCACGCGCCGGTATGGCCTCGACGAACTGACCAAACTGGCGGCCCACGTCTCGCAAACCGAGCGGACGGCCAGCGAAGCTGAACAGGAATCGGTCGAGTTGAAGCGGATGGAGTATTTCCAACGGCAACTGCTTGACGGAAAACTCGACACGCTGGATGCGGTGGTTTCGACCGTGCGCAATTTCGGAATCTTTGTGGAGTTAACGGAAAGCCTGGCCCGGGGGCTGGTGCACATCTCGACGCTGGACGATGATTTTTACAACTACGACGAACTCCGGGAGCGGTTGGTCGGCCGAAAGACCAAGCGAATCATCCAAATCGGCGATAAACTCCGGGTCCAGGTTGCCCGGGTCGATCTATTCAAACGGCAAATTGATTTTCGGGTGGTCGCCTGACGGCGCCGGTGGCCATCTTGGAAGGGCAGTAGTTTCAGCGGTCAGCGATCAGTGGTCAACATTCTGCCAGCAGCAACGCCCGCTGAATGTTCTTGATAACGAGTTTGCGACTGAGGGCTGACCGCTGTTAGTTTGTGTTCCCAAATCCGAATCACTGTCCAGCCGTTCCGGCGTAGTTGCCGGGTCACGAACCGGTCCCGCGCCTTGTTCGCCGCCAGCTTCTCCCGCCAGAACTGTTTCCCTGTGCGCTTCTGCGTGGTTGTCATCCTGAGTTTATCGAAGGATCTCGTCGTTTCCCGCATGTTGCTTTTCCCGAGCCACTGGAGCGGACTGCAATGCTTCGGACAAGCGTGCCAGAAACAGCCATCCACGAACACCGCCACGCGCTGCCGGCGGAAAATGAAATCTGTGCGGATGTTGGTAGGGCGAGCTGGCTTCTGCGTTATGGTCAATCGCAGCCAACACACGGAAGCCGGCCCGTTGCATTCCAAGGCTGAACCCGCCACAGCCACAAAACAGATCGAGACAGGTCAACTTTTTGTCAGCAGATTTTGCCATTACCTTAACCACGTAATCTTGAATTCGCCTTCGAGTGGCTTGAATTCGGGGTCGCCGGTGACGAGGGTCGCTTTCTTTTGCTTGGTCAGCGCGGCGGCAAAAGCGTCAGCCAGACTCATCTTGTGCCCGGCTTTGTACTCGGCCGCGCGTTCGGCCAGTTCCCGGTCGACCGATACCACAGTGAGGGGCATGGTCGCGCCAAATCGTTTGGCTTCGGCGACGGCGGTGACCCCTTGTTCGCGCGCCGCGCGATAGAGGACTTCGGCCCAATTCATTGCCGTGATCAGGATTGGGTCGCCGGTCAGTGCCGCCTCCTGCAAAAACTCTTGCACCCGCTCAGCACCGGGCTCTTCAAAGAGCAGCGCGAGGACCGCGTGGCTATCAAAGACCGTGGCGCGCAAGCTTCTCCTCCTCCCGGCGAACCTCCTCCGCGTGCTCTTCAATTAACTGCTGGGTCACCGGCTTGGAACCCGGTCGGCGTTTGAGAATCCCGCGAAATGACTCAATATACGCGCACGTCACCGGCTGCATGACGATCTGGTCGCCGGTTTCGGTGAAATTGATCCGCGTACCCTTCTTGATGTTGTACTTGCGGCGCAGTTTGGCCGGGATGGCCAACTGGCCTTTCGAGGTTACATAAGCGGTGTACATCATTGTCTCCTTCTTTTTCTGAATGTACACTATCCTGATAATGTAATGCAATAAATAATTGTAAGGAATATTATTGTGTCTTACTAATAATCTAATACGGCGGAACCGCAACTCATTGGAGGGGCGCGCGGAGCCTGTACCGAACTGCGAAGCATCGCGTCTGTCCGTTGGTGTGTCGCCATCCAAAACGGCCATGACAAAGCATGGCCCTCCAAGGACACTGCCGGTTCCAGCGGTAAATTGACTTTCGCGTGGTTGCGGGTTAACCGTCAGGGATGCTTTCCATTACGACCGATTACGTTACCGGCCGTGGTGACGCGATCCCGTTCCTGCGCCGGATTGCCGCCGTCGGTTTTACCCATGTGCATTGGTGCCACGAGTGGGACACGGATTACGTGTACGACTCCCCCGAACTCGCTGGGATCCAGAAATGTTTTGCCGAGTGCAACCTGAAACTGCTCGATTTGCACGGTTCCGCCGGTCTCACGCGCCGGTGGTTTGCCGTGGACGAAGTCGAGCGCCAAGCCGGGGTGGCCCTCGTTCAAAACCGAATTGAAATGACGGCCCGGTTGGGTGGCCAGACGGTTGTCATGCACGCGCCCGCTGGATTTCTGGATTCGCTGCGGCGATCGCTGGATGCGCTCCAACCGATTGCCAACCACCACGGCATTCGTATCGCGATTGAAAATTTAGATGAATTTGCCTCGCCCCGGCAATTGATCAGTGAATATCCGCCCGAGTATCTCGGCCTGTGCTACGATTCCGGGCATGGCAACCTTGCCAACCAACGCGGGCTGGATGAGTTGGCGACGCTGACCGATCGCCTGATCGCATTGCATCTCCACGACAACGACGGGACCGGTGACCAGCATAAGTTGATGTATACCGGCACGGTCGACTGGCCGCGGCTGGCCAAGCTGATTGCGCGTTCGAGCTATCGGCAGTGTGTGAGTTCGGAAGCGATGATGCGCAATACCGGGATTACAGTGGAAGAGGAATTTCTGGCGCAAGCCTTCGCCGCTGGCAACCGGTTCGCCGCAATGATTGCGGCGGGTTAACCCGGCTGAGCCGGAACGATGCAATTGAAACCGGGCCATTTGTGGGCTGTGTCCGTAGTGGGATCGGCGTCCCGCCTGTCTCCGCTCCGGTGTTCCGGCTTAGCCGAAACGATGCAGTTGACCTCGGCGGGCTATCCCAGCCCGCCGCTCCGCGGTTTCCAGTCAATCCCCACCGACGGAACCAGTTCACCATTCAGTGCGGGGTCAGTTCGGCTGCCGCACCGGTCCGTCGCCGACCACGGCGCGGTGGGACACCGCGCCTACCGCATCCGACTCCATGGTTCCGGCTTAGTACGATTTAGCCAGTGGGCCAGCCCCGGCAGTGATTTCGGCTCAGGGATTCTCCTCTGCGCAAATCCGTGTTTTCACCGAGCGACAAACTATTGGGCAGGTGTATGTTTATTCCAGAAAACAGAAAGGCGATCAAGTTATGCACCGACGAAAACAATCACAAACGCTGGGAGAACTCATTCAGGTTGTGTCCCAGTTCTCGCACAATGATCACGAGGTCGGGTTGGCAGTGGCCGATTTGCTGCAACGCGGAGTTGTCCGTCTCCGGGGCCGGAACCGGCATTCACGACGCAGTCACGCGGGCCATTGAGGGGCGGACCCGCGCCAATCAAATCCGACTGCCAGTTTGAAGGTAATCTTGGTTGACGGATCTGTGGGGCCGCAAACTAATTCGTGCCACGGCTTGACACGCGCGGGTGGCTCGCCTAAGGAAGTCAGCACCGCGGCGAACCGCGGCCGTTGTCATGAATATTGCGAGCCTCATCGACCATACGCTCCTCAAACCGACTGCCACATCTGCCGACATTGACCGGCTCTGCCAGGAAGCTGCCCTGCATCAGTTCTGTTCCGTTTGTGTGAATCCGATTTACGTCCGGGCGGCCACGGGGTTCCTGCAGAACACCCCGGTAAAAGTTTGCACCGTCATTGGTTTCCCGCTCGGGGCCAACTTGATTGAGACCAAAGCCACGGAAACCCGGGCCGCCCTCCGTGACGGCGCCCGTGAAATTGACATGGTCCTCAATCTGGGCGCTCTCAAAGACGGGAAAATCGCCGCCGTCCTGATGGATATCCAGGCCGTTGCGCAACTTTGCCAGTCGGCGGGCGCCATCAGCAAAGTCATCTTCGAAACCTGCCTGTTGACTGATGCTGAAAAAATTCTTGCCTGCGACCTCTGCATTACGGGCGGTGTCAACTTTGTCAAAACCTCCACCGGCTTCAGTACGGCCGGTGCGACCGTGGCCGATGTGGCGCTGCTGAGCCAGCAGGTCGCCCCGCATGGCCTGGGCGTCAAAGCGGCTGGCGGCATTCGTTCCTTCGCTGATTTCCAGGCCATGGTTGCCGCCGGCGCCACGCGCATCGGAACCAGCGCAGGGATTAAAATCCTCCAAGAAGCGGCTCGTCCGCGGCCGGGCACCAATGGCGCCGCCGACTAGCCGGTTGGGCTTCGTTCCGTTGCCAGTGGGCGAACCGCTCCGCATCACCTGGCCGACACCGAATCAGCAACTCTGGGGCGCGCCCGAAAAATTCTTTGCGCACACGCGCATCAATCCTGATTTCGGCAAACCGGGCTGGACCCGCGATTGTGGGCGGCGGTTTCATCGCGGCTGCGATATCGCGCCGGTCCGCGTCAGCGCAACCGGTCAAACCACGCCGGTGATCTTTACGGACTGTGCCACGGGTCAGGATTTTGTGAGCCGCGAACCGACCTGGATTCCCGACGATGAAGTGAGCAACATTTTTCCGGGTCGAATTGTTGAAGCCGTGGTCGCTGAGGCCATCTCCGACTTTGGCCGGCACGTCGTAATCGAACATCACTGGCCCAAGTCCGGTGCAAAATTTTATACGCTCTACGGTCACCTGGCGGAAGTGTGGATTGGGCCGGCGGCTGATCTTACGCCGGCGTCCGTTCTGCTGGGAAGGATGGGGCAGACGGCCCGGAGTGCGGATGCGCGCAACTGGCTGGCGATCGCCCCGCACTTGCACTTTGAAGTCTGGGATGCCGCCGGCGCGGCCTATGATCCTGTTGAATTTTTGAAAGAATTCCTGCCCGTGGGTCCGCAGATCGCTTGACCGCCGCCCGGCGGGGCCGACTCGGCCTTGTTGGCGAAAAACAACAGAGGCGATCCTCGGGACGAGGATCGCCTCTGAATTGTGAATTACCGCAGTCTTACTTGACGTTCTTGGAGACCAACTTGGTCATCTCGAACATGCTGACTGTCTTCTTGCCACCGAACACGGCTTGAAGCGCCGCATCAGCATTGATGTTGGTGCGGACCTTCTTGTCCTGGAGGCCATTCTTCTTGATGTACACCCAGAGCTTTTTGGTCAGCTCTGTGCGGGGCAACGGTTTCGCGCCCACGACCACAGCGAGCTTCTCGTTGGGTTGGACGGGCTTCATGAATGCGGCATTCGGTTTACGTTTCGCGGCCATGTTCTGTTCTCCTTTGGGGTTGGTTGACCTGTTAGGTTACTTCTTCAAAAGTTTAATCTCAGCCCGGCAGATTTTCTGAAAAGCGAAAAAATTGGTTGGCGTGGCAACATTCAAAGTGGGCTGCCGATTCCCGACCCGCGATCTGCCTGACCAAATGCTAAACGCACTTTTCATTTAATAGCAGGAAATTTATAGCAGATGCCGATGGTAAGTAAAGCGGAAATTAGCAGTGAAATACAGGGTTGCGGGCGGTGTACCAACGGCGCTGAATGCGGGTCGCATTTTTCACCAAACGACGTTTTAGCCGGCCAGCAGCTGGGCACAATCGGCCGGCATTAACTCGTCCAGTTGGTGCACCACCCGATCCGCCTGACGAATGGATTCAGCCGGATGCGTGGTGGCGACCCCAATGACTTTCATCCGCGCCGCGTGCGCCGCTTCGATGCCGACGTGGGCATCCTCGAATACCACGCACCGCTGCGCGGGAAAGCCCAGGCGTTGGGCACATAGCAGAAAAACTTCCGGGTCCGGTTTGCCGTGCGTCACATCGGCGGCGGCCACGATGGGATTGAAATACCGGCCCAAGCCGATCAACTCCACCACCAACTCAATGTTCTCACGCGGGGTGGAGGAGCCGATAATGCGGGGGATGCCGGCGGCGTCCAGTCGCTCCAAAAATTCGCGGACGCCCGGCAAAGCCCGGATGCCGGACTCGCGGACGATTTGCCGGTAGAACTCTTCTTTCTGCCATGACAACCGGTTGATTTCCGCCGGGTCCGTGGTCCAGTGGAGGAGCTGCGGAATGATCCGCTCGTTTTTCATTCCGAAACTGCGCTGGAAGTGGCCGGCCGGCAGCGGTAATTTTTCGTGTTGCGCGAGCCGTTCCCAACTCAGTTCGTGCTGGCGCGAGGAGTCAATAATGACGCCGTCCCAATCAAAAATAGCGGCCCAAAGTTGCATGTGCCGCTATTCCTACCGTGGGCGGGTCGCCGATGCAACTCAATGCCGCGCGTAATTCGGACTGGACATCGCCAGTAATTTTGTCATAACAGCCCCCGTCGCAGAATCGTAAAGGGGCCAATATTATGAATTATAAGGTAACTGTTTTCGGAGCCGGCTTTGTCGGTTCCACCACCGCCCAACGCATCGCCGAGAAAGAACTCGCCGACGTCACCATGATTGACATCGTGGAAGGGTTGCCCCAGGGCAAGGCGCTCGACATGCTGGAATCGGCCATGCTCGAAGGCTTTGACGCCAAGGTCACCGGCTCCAACAACGCGGCCGATTGTCAGGGCAGCGATGTGGTCGTTGTGACAAGCGGTGTGGCCCGTAAACCCGGCATGAGCCGCGATGATTTGCTCAAGATCAACGCCGGCATCGTCGGCAGCGTCTGCGATGCCATCAAAACCAATGCGCCCAATGCCATTGTGATCATTGTCAGCAATCCGCTCGACGTGATGACGTATCTGGCCGGCGTCAAACTCGGTTTTGCCAAGAACAAGGTCATGGGCATGGCTGGCGTTCTCGACAGCGCCCGGTTCCGGTGTTTCCTCGCCTTGGAACTCGGTGTCAGCATGCGGGACGTTGATGCCATGGTTCTGGGCGGTCACGGCGATGACATGGTTCCGCTGGTCCGGTACGCGACCGTGGCCGGGATCAAGGTGGAAGATTTGATTCCGAAGGAAAAACTCGATGCCATGGTGACGCGGACCCGTAACGGGGGGATCGAGATTGTCAATCTGTTGAAGACCGGTAGTGCCTACTATGCGCCCTCGGCTTCTGTCGTCGAAATGGTCCGGTCCATTCTGCACGACGAGAAGCGGGTCCTGCCCGTCGCGGCGTGGTGCACCGGCCAATATGGCGTGAACAACATGTTTGTCGGCGTCCCGGCCGTGCTCGGCAAGAACGGCGTCGAGAAGGTCATCGAATTGAAGCTCACCGGTGACGAACTCGGCCTGCTGAAGAAATCAGCGGACCACGTCCTCGAAAACGTGCAGCGCCTGAATCTATAATGGTCGCTCCGGCAGCGGGTGGGCGCCGAGCGTGCCGATCAGGTCTTGCCGGTACGTTGCGGATCGGATGCTGTCCAAGCGTTGGTGGGCCGTGGCGAGCCGGGCCTGAATTCCGAGCCGTGCCGCTTCCTCGGCGTAGCCGTGTTTCTGGGCGAACTGTTCCAGCGCCGCGATGTGGCGCGTCCAGAGCCGGTCGTCCAGAGTCTGTTGCGCGGCTAATCGCGCCGCATACCAATCGCTTGCCAATAAGCTTTCCCGGGTGAAGAGCGCCCGGACCTCGGGGTGATTGAGATCCCGCCCCTCGTGATGGTCATGGCGCATGATGTGCAACAGAACACGGAGTGGGGGACAGGCGTCGGCAATACTGCCGTCGTCAAAATAGGCCTGCGCCACCCGCCGCTGCGTTTCGATGATGTTATCCATCCCGTCGGCAAAGACGTCCGGGTCCTGCATTTCGGGCCGCAGCATTTTGGCGGTAAAGACGAGATGCGGGTGGTGGAAAACGCGCCCAAAGAAGGCGAGGACAAATTTCATGGTGATGCGCCACCCCAGCCGGCTCGCCAGCACCAGCTGGCCCCCATTATCAAAGTCCTGGCACCGCTCAAGATAGCCATTGGCAATCAGAAAAGCGGGGGCGCGCTCTTCGACGTTCATCCGGCTCCAGATTTCCGGCGCGAGCAGGCTGATATCGTGATCGACGCGAAAGTGCGGGCCGACATAGCCGGCCGCCGTGACGAAGACGGGATCGCTCGTGAGCAGAAGTGAGACGAGCGCATTATTGAGATCGAAGATGGGGGGGAGGGCATTGAACGGGCCTTTGGTCAGGGCCCCTTCGGAGCCGGCCCCGGTCGTTGAGGGCGATTTGCCGGTCATGCTGCAAATAAATTCCATGAACAATTCTGGCAGTTCGAGGTAATGGATGGGATTAAAAACCGCGAGGGACCGAATTCCGGCCGCGGACTCGGGCGGGTTATTGCGCCGGCCGGGCAGGACCGCATTCACGGGCGTATGCAGCGGCGCAGTCCGCGGGCACCGCCGCCAGAGCCGGGTGGCCACCTCGGCCAGATAGCTGTCGCGTTCGCGCAGCAGGTCCGGGCGGATCTGGAGATACCGCGGGTTTTTTGACGGCTGACCGTTGACCAACCGGGGGTGCGCTGAAGAAACAAAAAACGCGGGAGTGGCCGCCGTCGCAAAGTCCCGAATCAACTGCTGCATCGGCATTGTGAATTTATCGAACCCGATGGAATCCTCAATCAATTCGCGGGCCTGGGCCTGCGTCAGCGGTTCGTAGTTGGAGAAGAAATTACCGGGCTGGGCGAAATCGGCCTCCGTTTGCTTGTCGTATCCCCGGTGGATGGCATCATCCGGGCGTTGAAACAACCGGTACTCACAGTTCTGGACGAATTTCACCGACGCCGCCGGGTAGCTTGGATTGAGTTGCTTCAAACACCGGGCGGGGACCACCGCCGAGGCGGTGATATCATCTTCCACCTGAATTTTCAGGGCCGGATAAAAATCCTTGCGCAGGCCAAAAGTACGCCAGGCCCCATTGGGCTCATAGCCGACGCGCATATAATTGGTGCTGAGGCGGCGGTTCTGAAATTTCAGTTCGTTCCCGGGCCGCCCGTTGATCGTGTCGACGCTGAAATGCGCCCGCCAGTCTTCGCCCATCTCCGGCTTGTAGTAGCGCTTCACGACGAAGACGAGTTCCTTCACGTACTGGGGAATGGACTCCAGCCACGCGTTGTATTCGGGGGTGTATTCCTCCGCCGGCGTCAGCAACTTGATGACCGAGCCGAGGGAGCGTTCATTGCTCAGAATGGGCCGGCTGCCGTTCTTGGCGAGGGTCGGGTTGCGAAACCGGCCCGCATAATCGCGGTGGATGATTTTACTGACGAGCTCGAATTCCCGGCTGAAATCCGCAACATAGACCGGTCCCTGGATAATCGCGTCCGAAATTGATTTGGAGATTTCCGATTTGCCACCCCCCGAGACGGTGCTCGGCTTATGGCACAAGGTGGGCTCCGCCACCGTTCCGATCAACCGCCACGACCGGTCCCCCGGCCGTTTCTCCATCCGCACCCGATACCCGGACGGCCGCACATAACTTTTCCCCGGCAGCAATTTCACGCTCCCCGTTCCGCCCGCCCGCGCCCAGCTCACGGTCTGCTTTAGCAGGTCAAACAAGGCCTCGCCCGGGACGTAAATAATGTCGGGGTATTGTTTGTCGATCGCGTAGCCACCGGGTTGCAGTTCCATGAGGTCCCCAAACAGTTGGAGCATTTCCTCGAAGTTGTGGCCCTGGTTTTGGAGGTGCAACTCCCCGCTGAATTCCTCGCCGAGATCGTAGCTCTGGTACACCAGCGCCCCGCCCGAGTGTTCTTCCTCGTACTGGCCGGCGAGATTGGCCGCATAACTGATCTGCGTCTTCACTTCCTTTTTACAGTAGCCAAAATAATTATCGGCGATGACGGTGACGATCACTCCGCGCGCATCGCGACAGGTGATTTTGAAGGCTTGGCCGGCGTTGTAAAGTTCCGTGGCCGACCGCCAACACATTCCATCGCGGCGCTGGCGTTCGGTTGCCGATTCCCAGGGCGGCAGGCCCAGCGCGGCCTTCGTCAGCTTCGTCAGGTGCGGTGCCAGAATCACGCAACCGGTATGGCCGGACCAATGCTCGACATCCAACGCCGCATCGTGCTCCGGTAGGAACGGATCGCCGCCATTGCCGAAAATACTTTCGACAAAGTCGAGGTTGCTGACCAGCCCGCCGGGCGCAAAAAACCGGATCTCCAGCGACTTTTGCGCTGTGAAACCGGGGATGGATGGACAGACGGTGGGTCGCAACAGCAACGAGACAAAACACGCCGCGCAGGTGGGTTGACCGGCGCCAAAGGGCAACTGCAACAGGGCCGGGGGCGGTTGTAATGCCTGGCGTAACAATTCGCCAAAAACGGGTAGCGGGACCGCGAGTTTGTCATCCGGAATTGGTAGGCCGCCCTCCGCGATATGAAAAATTCCCTGGGTCGTGCGGCGATCGCTTTTCGGGTTATGCAGGACCCCTTGGCGGACCCGGTAGGACGCGCCAAGCTCGGACCGGAATTCATCCTGGTCCAGTGGCAGTGAAAGCGCACGCGCCAACCCGTACCGGTCCAGGACAAACGTGCGGCCCGGCAATTTCACCGGCACGCCGATGGCGTTGAGATAATTCTGGATGCGCTGATCCGCCGGCGAGAGATAATCCGCGAGGAGCCGATCCGTCTCATGTTGATGCGACAAGATTGCACTCGTCAGGTCATCGACTTCCGGCTGTTCCCCCCCGCCGGTCGGGAGTCCGAGCAAGGCCAGCTTCAGTTTCACGTAACGCAGGGTTTTGGCGTCGGCAAAATCGCTGCGGCCGAGACCGATCTGATCTTGTAATTTCATGGGTGGTAACGCAGGGGACTCAATGGTTGATGTCAAGTTCGAGGCGCAAAGCCGCGAGGGATTGATTGATATCGTGAATGAAAACCGCCAGTGAACCCCCGAGGCTGGCAACGCAGAGGATGAACAGGAGCTCGATTTCGACCGCGCTGTGCAGTTGCAACAACGCCGCCACAAATAACAGGACGATCAAGACCGCCGCCAGTAACGCGCTTCCGGCCGCCAAGGCAATTGCCAAACGGATCAGTTTCGCGCGCCGCCAAAGAATGTCCAGTTGTGCCTGAATCCGCACACGGGCCGCGTCCGTCTGGGTGGGGGTTAACTCGCGGGACAAAATTCGGGCCCGATCAATCGCCCGCCCCAGTCGATTGGTCATGGTCAGCAGCAGCAGCCCGGTGCCCGAGATCAAAATTACCGGCCCGATCGCCGTCTGCAGCACCGGGACAATTTCAGAAACAGGTGTGGTTTGCATAATGGTACTTGTTGTACTTCTCACCAAACTCGCCATCGCGCAACCGGAAAACCAATGCTATAGTCTGGACAGCCAATTTGAAGAGCGCACCTCTGTTTGCGGCCGTGCTGGAGTCGCCGGTCATCCCCCCCCTAAAACGGCGACTCGATGCGGGGGACTTTTTGTCTTTAAATTCCCTGGCCGACGCTGGAAAGCCGTTTCTCACCGCGTTACTTGCCCAAATTTCCAATCGCCCGGTCCTGGTGATCACGGACGGTCTGAAATCCCAGGAAGCCTTTTTCAATGATCTGCAAACATTCCTGCCAGCCGCCCAGTTCTATCCGGCGTGGGAGACCTTGCCGCACGAGGATCAACTCCCGCACGCGGCGACGATTGCCGACCGGTTGAAGGTGCTGACCGATATTGTCGGCCGCGTGACCCCACGCGGCGAATCCGGGTCCGCGCCGCGTGAGGTCACGCGGCCGACAGCCATCATCGCTTCAGTCCAAGCGCTCCTGCAGCGGACCTTCTCCCCGTCTTCGCTTCTCGCTCTTCGCTTTTCACTCCACCTTGGCCAGCGCCTCGATCTCCAGGAGTTTTCAGACCGGCTGGTTGCGCTCGGCTATCACCCGGAATTCCAGGTCACCGAACGCGGCGAAATGGCGGTGCGCGGCGGCATTGTGGATTTCTTTCCACTCGACCGCGCTGAGCCGATCCGCGTGGAACTGGCGGGCGACGAAATCGAATCCATCCGCAGTTTCGATCCGGGGTCGCAGCAGACCAAGGCGAAGCTCGCGGCACTTGACGTCTCTCCCGCGGGCGAGTTGGGGCTGCTCAAGCAGTCCAGCGCCCCGGTGTCCCCGCTGGTGGATTTGGTGCCGGCTAATACCCTCCTGGTGCTGGTCGAGCCCGACAATCTCCTCCTGGCAGCCGACCAGTATGCGCGCCAGATCCCGGCCGGCGACCGGTTCTTTGTGCCATGGCACCACACCTTGGCAAGCGGGCACGCGCGGGTGCATCTCACGGAAGCGATCGCGCTCGACCCGCCCGCGGGTTATTTCAATTTGCGGCTGGCTTCGCTCGATGCGTTCCGGCCGCTCGATACGCGGGCCCCGGTTCCAGAACTCGCCGAGACCCTGCGCCAACAATTCTTTGCCCAAATGCAGCGGTGGGCCGCTGAGGATTTCCAGTTGCATGTCCTGTGCAGCACAGACGGTGAACGCCAACGTTTTGAGGAACTGTGGTGTGAATACGCTCCCCGCTTCACGCTTCACGCTTCACTCGGTTTTCTTTCCCGCGGCTTCCTCTGGCCAGAGGCGAAGTTGGCGGTGGTCACCGATTCGGAAATCTTTGGGCGCTACAAGCCGGCTCGGCCGCGCCAGAAACTCCATGCTGCCACGGCGCCGATCGCCAACTGGAGCGAGATTGAAGCCGGTGATTACGTTGTCCACATCCAGCATGGCATTGGGAAATATCTCGGGCTAAAAACCATCGCAATGAATATTGGTGCGGCGGCCGCGGCGCCGTCGGGCCACGGGGTGACTGCCCCGGTCGTCCCGCAGACGAGCCGGCAGGAGGTGCTGGCCATTGAGTACGCGAACGAAGCCCGGCTCTACGTCCCGGTTGACCAGGCGCATCTCGTCAGCAAATACATCGGGGCCGGCAAGCGCGTCCCGAAGTTGCACGAGATTGGCGGGACATTGTGGCAGCGCCAGAAGTTTTCAGCAGAACGGTCGATCATGGATCTCGCGAGCGAACTGCTCGAAATCCATGCCGCGCGTGCGACGCTGGAAGGCCACGCTTTTCCGCCCGATACGTCCTGGCAGCGCGAGTTTGAGGCGGCGTTTCCCTACGACGAGACCCCCGACCAGCTGACCTCCATTGCAGAAATGAAATCCGACATGGAAGCGAAAAAGCCGATGGACCGGCTGATTTGTGGCGATGTCGGCTACGGCAAAACGGAGGTGGCGATTCGGGCGGCATTCAAAGCGGTGATGGATGGGATGCAGGTGGCGGTGCTTTGTCCAACTACCGTCTTGGCGGAACAGCACTGGAATACTTTCCGCGAACGGATGGCCGGTTATCCGATCAAGGTGGAAATGTTATCGCGGTTCCGCACGCCGGCTGAGTCGAAGAAGGTGGTGCAACTGTTGGGGGCGGGTGGCGTGGATATTGTGATTGGGACGCACCGGTTGTTGTCAGCGGATGTGCTGTTCAAGAACCTCGGGCTGGTGGTGATTGACGAGGAACAGCGGTTTGGCGTGTTGCATAAGGAAAAGTTCAAGCAGCTCCGCAAGCTCGTGGATGTGATCACGCTCAGCGCCACGCCCATTCCCCGCACGTTGTACATGGCGTTGACGGGCGCCCGCGACATGAGCACCATCGAGACTCCGCCCGTGGATCGGTTGCCGGTGGAAACCATCATCGCGCCCTACGATGAACGGCTTATCAAACAAGCCATTCAACGCGAGATCAATCGGGGTGGCCAAATTTATTTTCTCCATAACCGCGTGAAAAGCATTGCTGCCGTGGCGGACCGACTGCGGACGTTGTTTGAAGTAGAACGGGCGTCTCGCCCGTTCAATCAGACTGACACAAACGGGCGGGACGCCCGTTCTACTAAATCCATCCGGATCGACGTGGGCCACGGTCAGATGAGCGATGACGAACTGGAAACCGTCATGCACCGATTCGTGAACGGCCACACCGACGTGCTGGTTTGTACCACGATCATCGAGAGCGGTCTCGATATTCCCAATGCCAACACCATCATCATCGACCGGGCCGACCGGTTCGGTCTGGCCGATCTCTACCAACTGCGGGGCCGGGTTGGCCGGTACAAGCATCAGGCCTACGCCTACATTTTGATCCCGCGCCACATGCAGCTCATTCAGACGGCACGCAAACGCATCAGCGCCATTAAACAATACAGCTCGTTGGGCAGCGGATTTAATATTGCGATGCGCGACCTGGAAATTCGTGGCGCCGGCAATATTCTCGGCGCGGAACAAAGCGGCCATATCACCGCGATTGGCTTTGACCTGTACTGCCAGTTGCTCAAGGAAAGCGTCAGCCGTCTCAAGGGCGAACGGCCCAAACATTTGGCACAAGTCACGATGAAGTTAGATTTTCTGGTAGCCGGTGTAGCGGCCGCCGTCACCGGCGGCCCTGCCGAGTCCAACGACGACCGCCGGGACGGCGGTCACTACAGCGACTCCCTCGCCCGGATCCCAGCCGGGTACATCAAAGAGAATCGACTCCGGATTCAGGCGTACCGGAAGATTGCCGGGGTCGCTGAGGCGGCTGAGGTTGAAGAATTGCGCCGCGAATTCCGGGACCGGTATGGCAAGCTGCCGCGCGAAGTCCGGTTACTGTTACAGTGCGCAGAAATTAAAATCCTGGCGGCTCAGGCCCACGTTGACGTCGTCGAGACGAAGGCCGACAAGATCATGCTGAGTCAGCGGGGGCAACTCTTTCAGGTGGGCGGCAAGTTCCCTCGGCTCACGAAAATCCGTCCGGAAGATAAGCTGACAGAACTCTGGAAACTGCTCGAATCGTTGGCCGTGGCCGCTGAGGGGACACCGCGAGCTTGATACTGACAAGCCGGCCGATTCAATCCATTTTAGTGGAAGGGGCGTCCCGCCCGTTTATTTTGCAGCGTCAGCTTCCATCTTGCCATAATTAGTCGGACAGGGCGTCTCGCCTGTCAGTCATTTGAATAAACAGGCAAGATGCCTGTCCGACTATTAAAAGCACGCGCTGAGGGTTGACGGCAGTGCCCTGCTGCGCCCGGATCCACATCCGCCGCTTCCAAATTAGCTCGATTCGGCACTCGGTTTGTGGTTTATCGACACCCGGAGAGGTCACCCCCGTTGGACGCGTTATGAGCACAAGGCAGAGCACAAGATCGGCAGGCAGTGCAAGATTTGCACCAACGCGTTGGACGTTGGTGCTCTCAGCGCGCGCGCCTGACAGTCCCCAAGCCGCTCGGGCGCTGGCGGAATTGTGCGAGCTGTACTGGTTCCCGCTCTACGCTTACGTGCGCCGGCGCGGGTATGCGCCGCCCGATGCGCAGGATTTGACCCAGGAGTTTTTTGCGCGGCTGCTGGAAAAACGAAAGTTGGCAGGTTTGACCCGCGAGAAGGGAAAATTCCGCTCGTTCCTGCTCACCGCGCTGAATCATTTCCTCCTGGATGAATGGAAGAGGGGACAAGCCCAGAAACGCGGCGCGCAGCAAACCATCTCTCTCGACACCGGCTCGGCAGAAACACGTTACCGGCTGGAGCCGGCCGACACATTGACAGCGGAGAAGGTGTACGAGAAACAGTGGGCACTGACGCTGCTGAACACGGTGTTCTGCCGTCTCCAACAAGAATACGGGGCGGCCGGCAAGGGCGGCCTGTTTAAAGAACTGGAATTTGCGCTGACCGGCGCGCGCAGTTCTGTGCCGTACGACGAACTATCGGCGCGGCTGAAGATGTCTGAGAGCGCGGTGAAGGTGGCGGTCCACCGGCTGCGGCGGCGGTACCGGGAGGTGCTGCGGGAAGAAGTGGCGCAGACGGTGAATGGGGCTGAGGAAGTCGAAGCGGAGTTGCGGGATTTGTTGCGGGCGCTCGCCGGCTAGGAACGACAACGGATGGAATTAACCACAGAGACACAGAGGACGCAGAGAGGTGGGAATCTGCATCTCGGTGCTCTCTGTGTCTCTGTGGTGAGATTTTCGGTAACCTTTCCCCCATTTTGTCGTGGTAAGAGTTGAAAGGACAAATTGTAAATTATGAAAACTTGTCAACAATGCGGTAAATCCCTCGACGCGGCGGTCGGCCACGATCTCTGCCCGGAATGCATGCTCAAAGTCGGCCTCGGCACCGGCACCGAAACCAAAGCTTCGCCCGACCGGCCAAGCTCGGCGCCCGATCTGGCCGAGATCGCCAAACATTTCCCGCAACTCGAAATCCTCGAATTCATCGGTGCCGGCGGCATGGGTGCGCTGTACAAGGCCCGGCAGAAACAACTCGACCGGGTCATTGCCCTGAAGATTCTGCCGCCGGAATCGGGCCGCGACCCGTCGTTTGCCGAGCGATTCCTGCGCGAAGCCCGCGCACTGGCCAAGCTGAACCACCCCAACATCGTCACCGTCTTCGAGTTCGGCGAGACCGCCGGCCTGTTCTTTCTCATCATGGAATATGTGGATGGTGCGAACCTGCGCCAGATGGAACGGGCCGGCCAGCTCACGCCCGCCGAAGCGCTGGCCATTGTCCCAAAGATTTGCGACGCGCTCCAGTATGCCCACGACGAAGGGGTCGTCCACCGCGACATCAAGCCGGAGAACATCCTCGTGGACAAGAAAGGCCGGGTGAAGCTGGTCGATTTCGGCCTGGCGAAACTGCTCGGCAAAGAGCGGAAGGATTTCACGCTGACCGGCACATCGCAGGCCATGGGCACGCCGCAGTACATGGCGCCCGAACAGATCGAACACCCGCTATCGGTGGATCACCGGGCCGACATCTATTCGCTCGGCGTGGTGTTCTACGAGATGCTCACCGGCGAGTTGCCGATGGGCCGGTTCGCGCTGCCGTCGCAGACGCTGCACGTGGACGTCAGGCTGGATGAAGTGGTGTTGAAGACCTTGGAGAAAGAGCCGGACCGGCGCTACCAGCACGTCAGCGAGGTCAAGAGCGCCGTCGAGAACGTGACAAGCCAACCGGCGGTTGCCGCACAGGTAAAAAGCAAGTATCGGCCGGCGGTCATGATTGCGGTCGGCCTTGGAGTGGTGGTGCTGGTCACCCTGGTTTGGTGGTTCTCGCAGCGGACGCCGGGAAAGAGCTCCGTTTCGGCTTTGACGTGGCGGACGACGCTGACCAAGGCCGAGACTGCCTACGACGAGAACCGGTTCGAGGAGGCGATCGGCCTCTTTGATACCGCGCTCACAGCGATGAATGCCGACCAGTAAGCCGATCCCTCCGTGCTCAGGCTCTCTCAGGACAAAGCGCGCAAAGGCCGTGACTGGGCGCGGTTCATTTTGGACCGGAGCAAACTCCCGTTGCCCGTGCAGATCGAACTGACCCAGCAGAAGCTTGCCGAGTTTAATACGAACTACACCGGCAAAGGCACGTTCACGGCGACCAAAGACGGTCAGATCATCGCTGGCTTTGTTACCACGGAGATTACAGACCTTGCGCCTTTGAAAGGCCTGCTACTGACGGAGTTGAATCTGTGGGAGAATCCAGTGGTGGATCTGTCTCCTTTGCGGGGAATAAAGTTGGAGGTTTTGAACCTAGCGGGTGCTCGAGTGGCCGATCTTGCGGCCCTGACGGGCATGCCGCTCAAGTCACTCAACCTTCAGGGAAACAAAGTCGTCGATCTGAGTCCCCTCAAAGGCATGACCTCTATGACCTCCCTGGATTGTTCTTTCACAGGCATCCGAGATGTTGGCCCTCTACAGGGAATGCCGCTGGAAAAACTGGATTTCCACGCGACCCACCAGATCTCCGACCTCCGCCCCCTCAAGGGAATGCCTCTCAAGTGGTTGGACGTGAACTCTTGCCGAAACGTGACCGACATTTCCCCGCTCAGAGACATGCCGCTGGTAGAATTGCATGCACGGGGTGTGCCGTTAACAGATCTCTCCCCGTTGCGAACCCTCAAGGCACTGACCGTCGTTGATGGTATTGATCTCAAACTCCTGCTCAACGATTTGTACACGGCGCTGCGGACCAATGATCTGGCGCAAGCGAAACGTGAGGCCGCCGCACTCATCGCAGACTGCCAATCCATTCCGCCCTTTACAAACATCGTGGCGGAAGCGCGGGAAATCCAAACCGCCCTCGCCCAATTGGCGCAAGGTGATACCGTGCCGTACCTCCAGTATTGGGGCAAGCACCTCAAGGAACGCGGCGCCGATGGGGGCAGTGGCTGGCAGATTGACACAAATGGACTGATCACTATCAATTTGTTTCGATGTTTGGCTTTGTCCAACGTTACGCTGGACGCGCTGCACTACGTGCCATTAAAAGTTGTCGATCTCGCAAACAACAAACTCACCAACCTGCAAGCGCTCGCCGGACTGCCTCTGACGGTGTTGAGTCTCTATGAAAACCCAGTGGCGGAATTGTCGCCGCTCCGGGGAATGAAGTTGGAAGCATTGAATCTGGGAAATACTCCGGTGATCGATCTCGCCCCGCTCAAGGGCATGCCGCTCAAGTCGCTCAGCCTCTTGTGCACCAAAGTCGTCGATCTGAGTCCGCTCAAGGGCATGACCTCCGTGACTAATCTCGATTGCGCCAGGACCAGCATCCGAGATGTTGGGCCGCTACAGGGAATGCCGCTGAAGAAATTGAGCCTATGGGGGGCAAAAGTTTCCGATCTCGCGCCGCTCAAGGGAATGCCGCTGGAGTCTCTGTCACTCGGCTTTACTCCAGTGAGCGATCTCCGGCCTCTCCAGGGGATGCCGCTCCAGATATTGGATATTAGCTGCCCCAACGTGACCGACATTTCCCCAATTCAGGGCATGCCGCTTGTGGAGCTGTATAAGTTGACGACACCGGTGACCGATCTCTCTCCATTGAGAACTCTCAAGGCACTGGCCGTCCTTCAGGGCATTGACCCCAAACCCCTGCTCAACGATTTGTACACGGCGCTGCGGACCAATGACCTGGCCCAAGCGAAACGAGAGGCCGCCTCACTCATCGCCGACTGCCAGTCCGCCCCCGCCTTCAGCAATGTCGTGGCGGAAGCGCGGGAAATCCAAACCGCCCTCGCCCGATTGGCCCAAGGCGATACCGGCCCGTACGCCCAGTATTGGATCAAGCACCTCAAAGAACGCGGCATCGTTCGGAATACAGGGTACGAATGTGACACGAATGGATTGATCAGCCTCAATCTCCATGGAGGTCAAATTCCAACAAACGCTACGCTCGCCGCGCTGCACTATGTGCCATTGAAATCTGTTGGTCTCGGAATCAACCATCTCACCAACCTGCAGGCGCTCGCCGGGTTGCCGCTGACAGCGTTGTGGTTACCGGAAAACCCGGTAACAGATCTGTCGCCACTGCAGGGAATGAAGCTGGCGAGTTTGGACCTGACGAGAACCCCGGTGACCGATCTCACACCACTGAAGGACATGCCGCTCAAGTCACTCTACCTCCGGGAAAGCAAAGTCGTCGATCTGAGTCCGCTCAAGGGCATGACCTCCTTGACCCTTCTCGACTGCGATGGCACCCGCATCCAAGATGTTGGTCCGCTCCAAGGAATGCCACTAAAGGATCTGAGTCTGCATGGAACGAAAGTTTCCGATCTCGCGCCGCTGCAGGGCATGCCTCTAGAGAATCTGAATCTCTGGTACACTCATGTGAGCGATCTCCGGCCTCTCCAGGGGGCGCCTCTCAAGTGGTTGGAGATGAGCGATTGCCCCGTGACCGACGTTTCCCCCCTTCAGGGCATGCCGTTGACAGTCTTGGGGGCAAAGAACACCGGAATTGCCGACCTGTCTCCACTGGCGGGAATGCCGCTCGAAGCTTTGAATCTTGAGGGCGCTACCAATGTCACCAGCATCGCGGCATTGCGAGGAATGAAGCTCACATCCCTGAACTTGGCTGGAACCAAGGTCGTGGATGTGACTGTTCTGCAGGGAATGCCCTTAATGAAACTATGGTTGGCAAATTCTCTCGTCGCGGATCTGCGGCCGTTGGCGGGCATGCCATTGGAGCAATTGGGCGTTGACGGAACGCTGGCGACCAATCTGCCCTCCTTGAAAGGCGCTCCACTTTGGCAGTTTGGGATGGCCAACACCAAGATCTCCGACTTGACCCCACTGGCGGGACTGCCGCTGCGTGAGATTTATCTATCCGAGACACCCGTCGCCGATCTCTCCTCGCTCAAAGGCGCCCCGCTGACCCGGCTGCGCGCTGCGCGTACCAAAGTCTCCGACCTGTCACCGTTGAAGGGCGCGCCGCTGGACTATGTGGACATCGACAACACGCCGGTGGTCGATCTGAGTCCGTTGGCCAATGCGCCGATTCACGACTTGCAGGCCAGCGGCACGCGCGTGAGCGATTTGACCCCGCTCAAGAAAACCCCGCTTGTGAATCTTTCATTTGCGGGTACGCAGGTCAGTGATCTAAGCCCACTGGCGGGGATATCTTCGTTGCAGTCGATTAATGCAGGCGGCGCGCCCGTGAGTGATCTGTCGCCGATCAAGGGACTATCGCTCTCCAGCATTAACATCGGTTTCACCCAGGTCCGCGACCTTTCGCCGCTGAAAGGCATGAAGTCGTTGACCGTGATCTACGATCTTGACATCGCCGGCTTGCTCTTGGCAGACCTGCGGCGGGCTGTGGAAGTGAAAGACAACGCCGCGGTCAAGACCCTGGCCGCGAAGCTCATCGCCGACTGGCAAGACGTGCCGGCCATGGCCGAGGTGGTGAAACAGGCGAAGGAGATGCTGGGGGCGGCGGAGAAGTGAGGCGTGAAGCGTGAAGCGTGAAACGTGAAACGTGATTGGGAAAGCGGGAAGTCGAAGACCTGAGCGGAGTCGAAGGGCGTGAAGCTGTTAAGAATTTGAACCACGAAGCCGAGTTAGACGAGACGCAGTCCTCCGCAATACACTAAACAGACGAAAGCCGTAATAACTTACTCCAACAAAACTCCTGATTTCGTGGTTCCTCTCTGCGTTCTGCGCCGGTCTCCTCACAGATTCCGGATTACGTTTCACGCTTTCCGCTCCCCTTCACGCTTCACGTTTCACTTGTCACGTTTCCCGCCTCAATGTTTGCGTTTCTCGAAGGCGCAGATTTTGCGGGTGAGGCTGGCGACGGTCTCGCCGGCGAAGAGGCGCTCGCGTTGGGCCAGATAGTCCTGGCCAGCGACGGGCCGGGCGGCAAGGAACTTCGCGAGCTTGGCGGGGTCGAGATGTTCCAACAACACGGTCATCGCCTCGTGGACGGCGGTTTGTTCAGGCAGGTTCTTGGTTTTCACAGTCGCTCCGTAATTTTCAGGATGAATTGCACCGGATTCAAGATTGGCAACGGCCCCCGGTATCGCCGCGGCAGCCGGTCGTCGCAGGTCAGCAGGTAATCGGCCCGGGCCGCTTCCGCACAGGCAACGTGCAGCGCGTCCAAGGATCCGAGACCCGTGTGCTCCAACTGGCTCGCGCGCTGCTGGATGGCTGCCGTCAGCGGTTGGGTGACGCCGGCGAGTTGCAGCAGGCGCGTGGTCCAACGCCGGCGTTCGAGCTGCGGGTTGCGGCTGTTTTCATACTCCAGCACGGCGGAACTCAGCAGCACCGCTTCGTCGGACTGGATCATCGCTAGCACGGTGACCATCGCCTCGGTCTCCAGCGCGATACGGGGCTGGGCTTGGTCATCGAAGGGTCGCTTCAAGGCACTGGTATCGAGGTAGAGCTGCAACGGGGGCAACTTCTTGATGCTGGCGGCTGTGCTCACGTCGGAACCCTAACGTAGAATGACGATCTGTTCAAGTGTGGGGAAGGACCCGCGCCAAGACCCTGGCCCCGCAGCTCATCGCCGACTGGCAAGACGTGCCGGCCATGGCCGACGTGGTGAAACAGGCGAAGGAGATGCTGGGGGCGGCGGGGAAGGAAAAGTGAAACGTGAAGCGTGAAGGCGTGAGGCGTGAAGCGTGATTAGGGAAACGGGGAGCGTGAAACGTGATTCGAGAAGACGTGAAGTCGAAGACCCTGAGCGGAGTCGAAGGGCGGGACGCGTGAAGCGTGATTGGGGAAGTGATGGGGAGAGTTGATAGTTGATAGTTGAGAGTTGAGGGTCGAGGTTGGAGGCGGGAAGGGGGTGAAACGCGATTAGGGAATTTGCCTACAAGCCAAGCATTTGTGTGGTCGCGCTCATGATTTCTGCAAATGCGGCTTTGGGAAAAGGGGCGATCCGCCGGATGATTTTAGCATTATCCACACCCGCGATGCCCAGGACGTTTACGACGGACTCCTGGTTCAGCCATGCCGGTTTGTGAAAGGGGACCTCGCACGCGCCGCCATGAATCTCCGTGGTCATCGGCACAACGACCGACAGATTGCGCTCTTGATCGGGTTGGCGAACGGAAACAACCACACACGGTCGGGTCTTGGCCTGCATTCCCAAATCCACAATCACCACGTCCCCGCGCTCAAATTTTGTCATAGTCAATCTCTGGCGCCGGGCCGAGTTTTTTCCAGGTGTCGGCCACCACATTCTCCAGTTCGCGGGCCGGGATTTTTGTTTTTGGCGCCGGCATCACCCACCAGCCGCCATTGGCAGCAGTCACCAGGTATTGTTGCCGGCTCTTGGTCCCGCGAATCGGAACTCGTCCCCGGTTGTCAGCTTTGACCAAAGTTGTCATGTGGGAAATTTCCCACAATCCTATCCTCCTGTCAAACCGATCGGATTCGGCGGTGCAGTTCAAATCTTTGGGCGAGGTGGGGTAACATTTGGAGAGAACCGCATCTCGTCAGTTTCTCAGCTCGCGCGCTTCAATCGAGGGGCTGTCGGTCAACAGCAGTGCGGGGTCGGAGACCCTCGCACAACACTATCTTGTCTGTTGTAGGCCGCGTGACCTCACGCGGCGAAATCTTGAGTGATAACCGCCGCGTCGGGTGACGGTATCTACAAGAAAAAGGCGGTGAACCCGAATACCCGCTCACCGTCGTTCCGCGGCCGGATCAGACGGCTCACGTTTCACGCTTCACGTTTCCTACCCCCATCACGTATTCACGCTCCCCCCGCTTCACTTCTTCGGCTGGTGGAGCAAGGTCTTGGCACCAATGTTGGTGGATAGGTCGATGACGACGGAGGCAACCCATTTTTCGTTGTCCGCGATGGTCTCAAACAACAGGTCAGTTGTACCAATCCGCAACTGGTCGTTATTCCGCAACGCCGTTCGCTGGATCTGTTTGCCGTTCACAAACGTCCCGTTCCGGCTGCCGCGGTCCTCAATCTCCCAGCCGCCCGGCACCGTGTGAATCATGGCGTGATGCTTGGAGGCTTCGGGATCGGACAGTTGGATCGCATTGTCCGGCTCCCGGCCAATGGCCGTGCGCGTTCCGAGGATGGGAAAGGCCAGGTCCTGTCGGCCGTTTTTTAAGGTGATGAGTCGCGCTTTCACAATGTCTTCTCCTATTGATCGTCGGCGGCTTGCTACCGCTGCCGCAGGTTCCATTTCGCACACAGCCAGCGCCCGAATCATAAGCCCGCGTCGATCAATGTCAATCAGAAGGAAAGCTGACAGAAATTAATAATCTGCTAGAATCCCTGTATGAGCCAGATCGAAATCCAACATGAACCGAGCGCTGAATTGCTCCAGCGGCTGGGCGTTCGGCAGTGGGATATCTGGGAAAACTCGAAATTCTAAAAATGCACTCGCAAACACTTCTCCGCAAAATCACAAAAACCATTACCAGCCGGTATTGGCTGGCTCTGCCGAAGGGGTATGCCCAGTCGCCGAAAAAGAAATGGCCGCTCCTGCTGTTCCTACACGGCGCCGGCGAGCGCGGTGATCATCTGGACGCGGTTAAAGTGCACGGACCGCTAAAACTAATCGAGCAGGGCCGCAAATTCCCATTCATCGTCGTTGCGCCACAGTGCCCAGCGGATGACTGGTGGCGCCCGGATGTGCTGGCCGCGTTGCTCGATGATATTGAACGCCGGTATCGGGTGGACAAGCAGCGCGTGTGGGTGACCGGTCTGAGCATGGGCGGCTTCGGGACCTGGTCGGTGGCGTTGGAATACCCGGACCGATTTGCGGCGATCGTCCCGATCTGTGGCGGTGGCCATTGGTGGGTGGTCTCACGTCTCAAGCATGTGCCGACCTGGGTGTTTCATGGCAAAAAAGATGGCGTTGTGGAATATGCCCGGTCAGTCGAAATGGTCGCGGCGCTCCGCCAGTGTGGGGGAAACGTGAAATTCACCGCGTATCCCAAGGCCAACCATGATTCCTGGACGGCCACCTACAATAATCCCGAGCTGTACCGGTGGCTGCTGCGCCAGAAGCGAAAAGTGAAATGAAGAATTGGAGAGCGAATTTGGATCGTAGAACGGGCGTTCCGCCCGTTTACCGGCAGTTGGACAGGCGTCCCGCCAGTCTGTTTGGTATTCAGATCCATCAAACGGGCATCACGTCCGTTTGTCTCAGCACTGCGGCCACGATCCCGCCGTCGCGGGATGGCCCTCCGGGCGGCACAGGGTCAAAATTAATTTCAAAACATGCTCTTAGTGGGATAGGCGTCTCGCCTGTCCGTTGGGCAGTCGCGTTAAAGTCAGCGAACTGCGTCAAAATTTTGCAAAAAAAGTTGAGTTGGCACGTTGAACCGGAGACAGGCGAGACGCCTGTCCCACTACGGCAACAGTCCACGCCCGGCCCGGTTTCAACTTTACCGTTCCGGCTGAGAAAATTCCTAGCCCTCGCCGGGCTGACCCTGCTGCTGGTCGGCCACGGTTCGGCGCAAACCAGTACCACTTTTGTGGTGGGTGCGTTTAACATCGAGAACTGGAATTCCATTGAACGCCAGGGAAAACTCAATCAGCCCAAGCCGCAGGCCGAAAAGGACGCCGTCCTCAACGTCATTGCCAGCGTCCACCCGGACGTGCTCGGTCTCGAGGAAATCGGTACCTCAGACGATCTGGCGGAATTGCGCGCCGGCTTAACCAGCAAGGGTGTGGTGTATCCCTTTGTCGAATACTTACAGGGAGCCGACCGTGATCGGCGGGTTTGTTTGCTATCGCGTTTCCCGATTGTGGAGCGCCACTCCCGGACCGATTATACGTACCGGCTTAACGATCAGGTAACCCCCATCGGCCGAGGCATTTTGGACGTGGTCGTGCGGGTGAATGATCACTATTCTTTCCGCGCGATTGTCGTCCACCTGAAATCCAAGCGGACCATTGAATTTGGTGATCAGGCGGTGATGCGGCTTGAAGAAGCCAAACTTCTACGGGCGCATCTCAACGGTATTTTCAAAAGTAATCCCGCGACAAAGCTCCTCGCGCTGGGGGATTTCAACGACACGCCGGAGACTTTACCGGTCAAAACTGTAATCGGGGAACCGCCCTTCGCATTGTTCGCGTTGCCGTGTCAGACCGGCAAAGGGTACACGGGGACTCATTTATGGCGATTCCACAGCGACTGGAGCCGCTTGGATTACTTGCTGGCCAGCCCGAATCTGTCGAATGATTTTGTGACCGGGAGTGCGCATATTTATGAGGGGCCGGCGGCGGGTGTCGCGAGCGATCACCGGCTGATTTACGCTGGTTTCACTGCACCGGCGGTTGTTATTGCGCCGGTGGCTACCAACCCGATTCGGCGACTGATTTTTACCGGCTCGTTAATGGGAGTGGTCATGGTGGCGGGGGTGGTTGCGATCGTGGTCGCGCGGCACCGGCTCCTCGATCCAGAATCATGAAAGCCGTTGTCCAACGCGTGACGCGTGCGGCTGTGCGCGTGGATGGTCAGACGCTTGGTGCGATTGAGCGCGGTCTGCTCGTCCTGCTGGGGATCGGTAAATCCGATACGCCGGCCACTTCAGACTGGCTGATCAAGAAATTGTTGGCTCTCCGCATTTTTCCCGACGCCGCCGGCAAGATGAACCGGAGTGTGACCGATATCAGCGGTGGCTTGCTGATTGTTTCGCAATTCACGTTGTACGGTGTGCTTGAAAAAGGGACCCGCCCGAGTTTTTCGACGGCCATGCCACCGGCGGAAGCCGAAGTGCTGTACCACGATTTTATGGCGCGCCTACGGGCAGCGACCTGTCTGCCGGTTGCGGAAGGGCAATTTGCGGCGCTGATGGAAGTCGAGCTGGTAAACGACGGGCCGGTGACGATTGTGATGGAAACGCCAACAACAATAGTGGAACGGGCGTCCCGCCCGTTCATTTCTGAAAAAACGGGCGGGACGCCCGTTCCACTATTTGTTCCATTTGACCCGGAGCTTTCTGCTTCCATCCACACACGCAACTTACCGCACTGGGAACAGGCTGGCTGCACTTACTTCGTCACGTTCCGGCTGGCGGATTCGTTGCCACAAGAAAAGCTTGAACGGTGGGTTGCGGAACGGGCACAGTGGCTTCAGCAAAATCCCACACCGCAGACTGAACCGCAGCGCCGGGAATTCCATGAACGATTCGTGGACCCACTCGAACAATGGCTCGATGCAGGCGAGGGTGCGTGTTGGCTCCAACGACCGGAAATTGCGGCGATAGTGGAGTCAGCATTGCGACACTTTGTGGGTCAACGCTACACCCTTGGCGAGTATGTCATCATGCCGAATCACGTTCATGTATTGGTTGCGCCCTTGGGGGAATGGACGTTAGCGCAAATTCTTCACGCGTGGAAATCGTATGCCACCCACGAGATTAACGTGATTCTAAAACGGGATGGCAAAGTTTGGCAGGATGAGTATTTTGACCATCTCGTGCGCAACGAACAGGCCTTGGAGCAATACACTGAATACATTCGCCAGAATCCGGTAGTGGAACGGGCGTCCCGCCCGTTCGCCGGTGATGACTCGAAGCAACCAAACGGGCGGGACGCCCGTTCCACTATTTAATTAACCCCCATGCGTAAACTTAACGAAACCCATCCGGAGCCAGTCCTCACCTTTGGCGCACTGCCGAATCTCGCCAATGTCACCATCATTTTGGTCGAGCCGGCCACGGCTGGCAATGTCGGCTCCGCCGCGCGCGCGATGAAAACCATGGGCCTGGCGGATCTGGTCGTTGTCAATGGTGTCGACTTCAAGACCAGCCTCCAGGCCACGATGATGGGCCATGGGGCTGGCGATTTACTCGAACGCGCCCGTGTCGTGCCGACCTGGACAGAGGCCACGGCCGGCTTGCATTGGCTGATCGGCACCACGCATCGGAAGCGCCGGGCGCAATTTCCGCAGGTTCAGACGTGCCGGGAAGCGGCCGCCAAGATTGCGTCCTTGTCGCAAAAACACCGGGTGGGGTTGGTGTTCGGCCGGGAGGAAGCTGGCCTGAGTGATGCGGAATTGCGCCAGTGCCAGGAAGTCGCCAGTGTCCCGCAAGCTTCCGAGCATCCGTCGCTCAACCTGGCGCAAGCGGTGATGATTTTCGCCTATGAGATTTACGTCGCCAGTCTCGGCGATGTGCCGGTGCCGCGCCAAAACCTGGCGACGGTGCACGAATTGGAATCATTGCTTCAACACCTGTCCGTCTCGCTGGCGAAAGTCGGGTTCCGGCCGCATCAAGGGGATGCCGAATCGTTTCTCCGGTCCCTGCGCCGGGTGTTAGGGCGGGCGCCGTTGGAGCAGCGCGACGTGAATGTTCTCCACCGCATTTGCCAGCAGATCGATTACTACGCGAGCGGTCGCGAGAAATAGTAAACGGGCGTCTCGCCAGTTTCACTGTGATGACGACGAGCCGGTTGCATCTCGGCACTGCCGCCATTCGACTGCCTCGGCCGGGAGGAGCGCCCTTCCGGGCGCGACCGGTCGACGTGAATCATCGGGGATCGCGCCCGGAAGGGCGCCTCCTACGGCGGCAGTACCGAGATGCGCCCCTACGAGCCGGTCGCCGAAGACCTAGCTTGCAGTGGCACAGTCGGAACTATATAATAAGGCATATAGGACGCACGAATTGATCACTGAGCACCAGCCGAATGGATTTGGCATGTCGTTTGCCAAGGCAGGCAGGCAAACCCACCCTCCAAGCAAATTTTTTTCGGCCGACATAATCAGTGGGACAAGCTCCCAGCTTGTTTCGGGGCCGGGTGAGGGGCCGGTTGATCTCCCAACTGCATCGGTCCCGGTTGTGAGCATTTTTTGAAATAGGAAGCATCAATCCCCATGAAAAAATCCAGGCCGTCTGCAAAAGAGAAGTTGCCAGCCACTGCCGCCGTCGCTCCAATCCCGCCGGTCGAGGAGGGTCCCGGGAGCCAATCCAGTACCGGCTTTCCAATCGTGGGTATTGGCGCATCGGCGGGCGGGTTGGCCGCGTTCGAAGCGTTTTTCTCCGGCATGCCGGCGGCCACCGATCCGGGGATGGCGTTTGTGCTGGTGCAGCATCTGGCCCCGGATCACAAGAGCATTCTCACCGACCTGATCCGGCGGTATACCCGGATGCAGGTGTTCGAAGTGGCGGATGGGATGCAAGTGCAGCCCAACTGCGCCTACATCATCCCGCCGAACTGCGACATGGCTTTTCTGAATGGCACGCTGCAATTGCTGCCGCCCGCCGCGCCGCGTGGCCAGCGGTTACCGATTGATTTCTTTTTCCGTTCTCTCGCTCAGGACCAGCACGAGCGGGCGATTTGCATCGTGCTCTCCGGCACGGGCAGCGATGGCACGCTGGGCCTCCGGGCGATCAAAGGCGCGGGCGGCATGGCAATGGCGCAAAACCCGGCCTCCACTGAGTATGATGGGATGCCGCGCAGCGCGCTCGCCACTGGATTGGTGGATTACGAACTGCCTCCTGCCGAAATGCCGGCGCAACTCATCGCGTATGTCAGTCATGCTTTCGGGAAACTTGAACCCCATTCGGCGGTCCTCCCAGCCAAGATTGAGAATGCACTAAAGAAGATTTTTGTCCTGATCCGGGCTCAAACCGGGAATGACTTTTCCCAGTATAAACCGAGCACGATCCACCGGCGGATTGACCGGCGCATGGCCGTCCACCAGATCGATACCTTGGAGAACTATGTCAAGTATCTCCAGCAGACGCCGGTGGAAGTCGAAGCGCTCTTTCGCGATCTGTTGATCGGGGTGACCAATTTCTTTCGTGACCCGGAGACTTTTAAAGTCCTCGAAGACCAGATCATTCCCAAGCTGTTTGCCGGCAGACGGGTCGACACTGTAATCCGGGTCTGGTCGACCGGTTGCTCGACCGGCGAGGAAGCCTATTCCCTCGCCATTCTGCTGGCCGAACGGCAGGAGGCGATGAAACAGAGTTTCAAGGTGCAGGTTTTTGCCACCGATATCGACAGTCAGTCGATTGCTGTCGCCCGGGTGGGCCGCTATCCGGCCAGCATTGCCGCCGACCTCACGCCGGAGCGGCTGGCCCTCTTCTTTACCGCCGAGTCCGATGGCAGCGTCTACCGGATCAATAAAGCGCTGCGCGATATGCTGATCTTTTCCGAGCAGAATGTGATTAAAGATCCGCCGTTCTCCAAACTTGACCTGATCAGTTGCCGCAACCTCCTGATTTATATGGGAGGCGATTTGCAGAAGAAGCTCATCCCGTTGTTTCACTATGCTTTGAACCCGGGCGGCTATCTGTTCTTGGGGACATCGGAGACAGTCGGTGAGTTTAGCGATCTGTTTGCTGTGCACGACCGCAAAGCGAAGGTGTTTCAGCGCAAGGACAGCTATCACAGTTTGAACCGGGCAACCGCCAGCCGGTTTCTGCCGCCGGTCACGGCCCTCGAGATCGCGCACCCACAGACTGGCGGCAAGTCGGCGTTTCTGGTTAAACTCCCGCTGCGTGAGCTGACGGAGCAGGCGTTGCTGAAGCAGATTGCGCCGGCGGGAGCCCTGGTCAACAGCGACGGCGACATCCTCTACCTCCACGGCCGGACGGGCCGGTATCTGGAACTCACTCCGGGCGAGACCGGTGTCAGTAACATTCTCAAGATGGCGCGGGAAGGGCTGAAACGCGATCTGACCACCGCCTTGCATAACGCTGTCGCCGGTAAGGAAATTGTTCGGTTCCCGGGATTGCGCGTCAAAACCAACGGCGACTTCAGTTTGGTTAATCTCACCATTCATCCGGTCCTGACCGGGGCCGGTGCGACGGTGGAGTTGCCGCTGTATCTGGTGGTGCTGGAGGAGACGACGGCGGAAGCAGCGGTCAGCGATCAGCGGTCAGCGATCGGCGGACAGACGGCAGAGGTCGGTGGGAAGAGGGTGGATGAAGACGCGCGCATTGCCACGCTCAAGCAGGAACTCCGCGCCAAGGAAGAATATCTCCAGACGGCCAACGAGGAATTGGAAACCTCCAACGAAGAACTGAAATCTTCCAACGAAGAAATGCAGTCGGTGAACGAGGAGCTGCAATCCACCAATGAGGAGCTGGAGACTTCCAAGGAAGAATTGCAGTCGGTGAACGAAGAGCTGGCGACGGTGAATACCGAATTGAATACCAAGGTGAGCGATTTGACGCGGGTCAACAACGACATGAACAACCTGTTGGCCGGGACGGGCATTGGGACGGTGTTTGTGGATCACCAATTGCGGATCCTCCGGTTTACGCCGGCCATTACGGACATCATTAATCTGATTCCGAGCGACCTGGGCCGGCCGGTGGGGCATATCGTTTCCAACCTGCGCGGCTATGATCATTTGTCGGAGGATGTGAAGCTGGTGTTGAACACCCTGATTCCCAAAACGCAGGATGTGCAGACGGTGGAAGGCCAGTGGTACACGCTGCGGATTCTGCCGTACCGGACGATGGACAATGTGATTGAAGGCGCAGTGATTACGTTTGTGAACATCACGGAGATGGTGGAGGTGCGGGAATCGCTGAAGAAAGCGAACGAACTCCTGCGGCTGGCGGTGGTGGTGCGCGATTCGAGCGATGCGGTGACCGTGCAGGACCTGGACGGGCGGATCCTGGCCTGGAATCCGGGAGCGGAGCGGCTGTATGGCTGGAGCGAATCCGAGGCGCTGGCGTTGAATGTCCGGGATCGGACGCCGGTGGCGTTGCGGGCGGCGGCATTGGACCGGGTGAAGCAGTTGAGTCGGGCGAAAATTCTGGAGCCGTATCTGACGAAACGGCTCACGAAAGCGGGGGCTGTGGTGGAGGTCTCCATGATCTCGACGGCATTGGTGGATGCGACCGGGCAGATGTATGCGATTGCGACGACGGAACGGGTGCAGGGGGAGGCCGGGAAATGAATGACCAAAATCCTTCTGACGGATCGACGTTGCGCCAGCAGGCCGAAGAGCAACTCCAGAAACGGTTGGCCGATCAGAAGCCGGCGGTTAACAAACGGTCAGCAGACGAGATGCAACAGGCGCTGCACGAGCTGCAGGTGCATCAGATCGAACTGGAGATGCAGAACGAGGAACTGCGCCGGGCGCAGCTTGAGCTGGACGCGGAGCACGCCCGCTATTTTGACCTCTATGACCTGGCACCGGTCGGCTATGTCACGATCAGCGATAAGGGTTTGATTTTGGAGGCGAACCTCACCACGACAACCCTCTTAAGCGCGCCGAAGAGCCAGTTGGTCGCTCGACCGGTGAGCCAGTTCATCCTCAAAGAGGATCAGGATCGCTACTATGTTTACCTCCGGAAACTGCAGGACGGCAGTTTCCCGCAGCCCTGTGCGTTGCGGTTGGTCAAACTGGATGGGCGGGTAATCTGGGTGCAATTGGCCGGCGGCATCATTACCGTTGCCGGGTCAGCCACCTGCAATCTGACGCTGAGCGATATTACGCAGCGCAAACAGGCTGAGGAGGCGCTGCTGGAAAGCGAGATGAGCTTGCGCGCCTTCTTTAACAGTTCGGGAATGCTGTGCGGCATTGTTGAGGTGATCAAAGGCGATATCCTGCATGTGATTGACAATGTCGAAGCGGCCCGGTTTTTTGGGCGGACCGTGACGGAAATGGTCGACCGGACCTCGAGTGAATTGGGCGTTCCCGACGAGATCATCCGCCTGTGGATTGCCCGCTATGCAGAAAGTGAGCGAACGGGCCAGTCGGTCAGTTTTGAGTATGTCCACTCCCAAGGGAGTGAACCGCGGTATTTGCGTGTCAAGGTCAGTCATCTCTTCAAAGGCTTGCGCGGACCGCGGCACGCCTATGTGATCGAGGATATCACCCGTCGCAAACAGGCGGAGCATGCGCTGGAGGCCAGCAATCGCCAACTGGTTGCCGCGGCGGCTGAATTGGGGTTGGCCCAACAACAGGTGGTCCAACAAGCCAGCCTGCGGGCCTTGGGCCAGATGGCCAGTGGCGTTGCCCATGACTTTAACAACGCGCTGTCTCCAATTATCGGGTTCAGCGAGTTGCTGTTGAAACACCCCGAACAACTGACCGATCAGGAGAAGTCGTTGCGGTTTCTCCAGATCATCAATACCGCTGGCCGGGATGCGGCCGACGTGGTGCGCCGGTTGCGGGAATTCGGCCACCAGCGGACGGCCGGTGAAATTACCGAAGCGATTGATCTCGCTGGATTGGCGGAGCACGTCATCGAGCTGACCCAACCCCGCTGGAAGGATCAGGCGCAGGCGGATGGGATCACCATTCAGATGGTAACCGACTTGGGCAAGGTGCCGCCGATTGCCGGTGAGGAGTCGGCGATTCGCGAGGTATTGACAAACCTGATCTTCAACGGCGTGGATGCTTTGCCGGCGGGTGGAATCATTACGCTGGGAACGGCCGTGGAAGGGGAGTTTGTCAAGTTATGGGTCGGGGATACCGGGATCGGCATGACGGAGGAAGTTCGGCTGCACTGTTTCGAGCCGTTCTTCACGACCAAAGCGGACAAGGGGACTGGGTTGGGACTGGCGATGGTGCATGGCATTGTGCAGCGCCATGGCGGGACGGTGGAGATTGCCAGCGCCCCCGGTCAAGGGACAACCGTCACCCTGCGTTTGCCGATTATGCGCACTGAAAACGCGCCCGCGACGCCGGCCGGCTCCGCCGCACTCGCCCGGTCGCTCCGGGTGTTGGTGGTGGATGATGAGCCCATGCTCCAAGCCGTCGTGGAAGCGTATCTAACCAGCGATGGCCATTGGGTTGTCACGGCGTCGAGCGGGGCGCTCGCCTTGCCACTTCTCAAGGCTGGGCAATTCGATCTGGTGATTACTGACAAAGCGATGCCGGATATGAATGGCGAACAACTGGCGGTTGCCATTCAAGCCCTGAATCCGGCGCTGCCGGTGATCCTGATGACCGGGTTTGGCGACTTGATGAAAGCGCAGGATAAAATGCCGCTGCATATCAAGGCAATCCTGAGCAAGCCGATTACCGAGAAGACGTTGCGGGCGGCACTGCTCACAGTGTTTCCGCCGCCGGCGACCGGTCTGCGCTGAGAGGATTTTTTGAAATTAATTTTGACCCTGTGCCGCCCGGAGGGCCATCCCGCGACGGCGGGATCGTGGCCGCAGTGCTGAGACAAACGGACACGCTGAAGCGCGTCCCGCCGATTTTAAAACACGCGCTGAGGCAATTCGAAGAGTGTTTCCCACACCGACCGTCTCGAATCGCACTCGCTCATCCCGGTTTGTGAATAGGTTTTCCCCGGTAGGGCGGGCTGTCCCTAGCCCGCCGTTCTGGGGTTCTCCGTTGATCCGCTACAGTTGGGACCGACTCGCAATACAGTCAGGATCAAAGCATCATCTCATTCCGAGCAGCGGCGCGCTAGGGACAGCACGCCCTACCCCGGAATGGAACATGCCATTCAGTTTTGGGAAATATCGTCCGGTGCTTCCGCGAGGAGCCGGTACTGTGGTCCTTTTCCACGGAGAATCAACTTCCACAGTTCGGCTGGCTGCGGATGAAAGACGAGTTCCAGGGAAGCCGGGTGGGTGAGCCAGGCCGTGTCTTGCATTTCGGCATCCAGTTGACCGGGACTCCAACCCGCATAGCCGGCAAAGAACTTGATCTGCTGAAAGGACACAAAATCTCCGGTCGGTTCCAATAACTCGTCCAGATTATGAGTAAGTCGCAGGCCGGGGAGGACATGCGCCGCGGTTGGTTCGCCTGCGTCGGCCGGTTCCTGAATGAGGCAACTCAGCGCTTGCGGCCGGACGGGTCCCCCCAGGAAGAGGGGTAATTCTTGCACCGCTTCCGGGAGCGGCACCGACAGCAGCGACTCCTCCAGGGTCTGGCCGCTGACCCGGTTCAATACGAGACCCAAGGCTCCGTCTGGGTCGTGTTCGCAAATGAGCACCACGGTATGGTGAAATTCTGAACCGGCCAACTTGCCGCCATCGAGAAGGAGTTGGCCCTTTAGTGATTGCATGGGTCAGTTGCGGATCGCGCTGTCAACCCTCCGCCGCGCACCCAAATCCTCGGGTAAGAATTATTTTCGGTGCGAACGGCGGGCTCGGGACAGCCCGCCCTACCGGGGAAATCCGGGGTAGGGCGCGGTGTCCCGCCTGCGTGGCCGTAGCCACTTCGGCGTGGCGAAGGCCCGACCGCGCCGTCTGGGCCGACTACGGTCCACCGTGAGTTATCAATACAGTGTAGTTCTGGCACAGAACGTGGGGGCTTCATTTTGTTGGAGAAATAGACCGGTTTGAAAAAGAGGATTTGGGGCGCATCAACATAAACCGGCTTGCAGGATGGCCGGGATGCCGGTGGTGGAGCCGGGCGCCATCAGGTAGAGTCCGCTCCAGCCTTCCCGGCGCACCCACCGGACTTGTTCAGCGGCAATCTCCTGGCCGATCTTTGCCTGGTCGGCCGGGTCAGATTTAGCAGCGAGCCGCTGCAAAATCGCATCGGGCAGGACGACTCCGGGCACCTGCGCGAGCCGGCAGGCCTGGTCAAACCCGGTCAGTACCATCACGCCGACCAGGATGGAACACCGCTGGCGAAAGGGGGCGAGCGCGGCCAGCGGTTCATGATGAAAGGCGGGTTGCGTCATCACGTAGTCGGCGCCATTGTCGAGTTTTTGCCGGAGCCGGTCCAGTTCCCGGTGGCGGTCCACGGCTTCCGGCTCGAACCCGGTGCCGATGGTGAAATGGGTGCGCGGGTCGGCCTGTTTGCCCAGGGGCGCACCACCAAAATCCACACCCGCATTCAAGCAGGATTGCGTCAGGCGGACGAGCGCCACCGAATCGAGATCGAACACTGCCGTCGACCGCGGATACGTCGGCGACATCTTGGGCGGATCGCCGGTGATGAAGAGCACGTTATGAATTCGATTGGCGTGATAGCCAATCAGCCGGCTCTGGATGCCCATCAAATTCAAATCGCGGCCGGTAAAGTGGGGAATCAGTTCCAGCCGGTCACTGGCCCACGCCAGCCGGGTCCGCACGAGGTGAATGAAATCGCCCGGTGCCATTAGCGGAATCCCCCGTGAACCATCGGTGAAATCCACGGCGTCCGCCAGGCCGCCATCGGCGAGCTGCCGCAGAAAATCAATTTTAGATTCGGCCAGCTTCACGTCAGTGCCGCGCGGCGGCAGCATCTCGACGCTGACAACGAATTGACCGGCTTTGAGTTTTTCGGAGAACCGGCCATTGGCGGCTTTCTCCGGGTTGCCGGCGGGCGGCCGGCTGGATGGGCTGGGCGTTGTGACGGCGGTACCGCCGGGCTGGCGGGCCCGGAGATAGTTGTGCATTTCGCGGATATGCGGCGGGTGCATTTCACAGCAGCCGCCGATCAACCGCACGCCACGATCCAGAAAACTGCGGGCCAGCCGGCCGACATATTCCGGATTCACCGAGCTCATGAAGCGGTTGCCAATCCGCTGAAACCCGCCGGCATTGGGCATGACCACCAGTGGGAGAGGCGCGGGCTGGGCCGCATTCACAAATGTACTCGCATCCCACGGCGCGCAACAATTCACGCCGGCCACGGCCGCGCCGATCTCGGCCATGCGTTTCACAAAGGCGGCGGGTGAAAGTTCCGGGCTGAAAGTCATCTCCGCAATAATCGGTGGGGCGTCCGGCAACGACCGGATGAGGGCGATGAGTAATTCAAGTTGCGGTTGGGAAGTAAAAGTTTCGAGCAGCAGCGCATCGGCGCCTGCGGCGATCAAGCTCTTTAGCTGTTCTTCGTAGCACGTGGCAATCGCGGCCGGGGTCAGCAATGGCCCCGCCGCCGGGCCGACGGACGCGAGAACGAACACCGGCTCGGCGCCGGCGGTTTGTGCGAGAGTGACACCGGCGCGATTCAGTTCAACAATCCGGTGGTCCAGCCCGAATTGCTTTAATTGGACCCGGTTGGCGCCGAAGGTATTGGTCTTGAGACAGCGGGCTCCGGCGGCGAGATAATCGCGGTGAACGCGCCGGATGAGGTCGGGCTGATCCACGTTAAAGGATTCGTAGACGTGGTTGGTTTCCGAGAGCCGGCCGGTGAGCTCAAACAAATACGAGCCCATCGCTCCGTCGGTGAGGAGCGGCTGCGTTTTGAGCGTGGTCAGGAAATCAGCCATGCAACTTCTTGATACAACAGACCGGCGGCAGAGTCAAAACCACTATCAATCCCCAAATCCACGGGTAAGAATTTTTTCGGTGCGAGCGGCGGGCTCGGGCCTTCGCCACGCCGGAGCGGCTACGGCCGCGCAGGCGGGACAGCCCGCGCTACCGGAGGCTGGGGTAGGGCACGGTGTCACTACCGCGCCGTTCGGGCCGAGCGGACGACTGGAGGACGCGGGACCGCCGGTGGCAGCTCACGTCGGTTGACGATTGCGCAGGAATAGCGAGAGCAGGAATCCGAGCGCGACCGTCGGGCGCACGCAGGCATGCCCGACGGGGTAGCGTAAGCTTCCAGCTTGCGCTGTCGGCGAATAAACAAGCTGGAAGCTTATCCGACGATCCAGACGCATTGGTAGTTGACGGGCGATTCACTATTAAATGCATGTTGACCAAATCGGTGAGCAAACCTATAACAACTTCCGTGCCACTCGCGCAATCCTGCCCAACCACCACCGATCTTTCGGACGCGCTACGGCTCGCCCGGTTCGTCACCGCCTGCGATCCCAGCCACCGCAAAAGTGAACGAAAAATCATCCCAAAAAAGGGAGAACTGAAAGAAAACGACCATGAAGACACCGTACTGGATGCAAAGAATCAGATTGACGACGATCCTCCTCGCTGGGTTGCTGACGCTTGGAACTGCGATATTGTTATTCAATGTGCGCAAAGCAAGAGCCTGCGAGCCACCATGCACTTTGACCTGTACGGTGGCCCCGGCAAGTCAGACGATCTGTGATGGCGGCTCAGCGACATTTACCTGTTCGCCTCATAACGGATACCCAGATTACATCTATTCCTGGACCGGTCCGAATGGTTTCAGTGCTATACACGACGTCATAAATAATTGCGCATGCGAGAATTATTTCTACGCTATTTGCTCAATAAATCGCGCAATTATGCGCACTTATTTCTGTCGCCGTGTATAATACTGATACGATCACAATCAATCCCGTACATGGCGCCGATGCCGGGGAATACACTTGCACGGTGACCGATACCAACTGCTGCACATTCCAAGACTCGGGAATGTTGATAGTCACTAATTGTTGTGGCGACACACCGTTCAACCCGTCATCGGATTGTTGTGTGGACGGTGTGAAGTATTCCGATGGCAGCATATTATTCGGACCGGTTTGGTCGAAAGATCCGCAAATGGACGGTGGACATGTGGAGGTGAATGAAACCATATTAGCGTCAGGCTCCACAGTACATGTTGTTGAAGATCGTGATGTTTACGCGTCCCACTGTCCCTTTTCATTTACGGTTTTAAGTTATCCCGACAGCGACACAAAGACTTGGATTGACTGTCAAAAGGGAAATCCAACGCCAGAGTCAGAGGAAATGGCAGCAGGGCCGGTGAATCTTGTATTCGATGGTTCCGGAATGACGGGTTCTGGACAGCTCGACTTGGGCAACCCTAAAGCATATTCATACACAGCGAATTGGGTTGATCAGGATACTCCTCATCGGGCAAAGGATTCCAATGTACCATATAATTTTACCATAATTGTTGACAAGCGCGGGCTCTATGACTTGAATCCGGCGTGACTTCCTTGGCTATTATCGGAAATAGGCCGAAATCACAGTTTTTGTTGAGTGATTGTTGCAGCAGTCGATGAATTTTCAAAG
>Ga0209083_1000522_pt1 | contig 56115 bp, 54 predicted proteins | sample AM7aDNAmetaG_FD_184132 | JGI IMG/M metagenome (GOLD analysis project Ga0209083, IMG submission 184132) | Freshwater microbial communities from Finland to study Microbial Dark Matter (Phase II) - AM7a DNA metaG (SPAdes) (version 3) | ecosystem: Environmental > Aquatic > Freshwater > Lake ...
TTCATAAGATTTTAATAATCATAACACATATTGATATGGATATGTTTAAAATTTTCAAAAAAGAGAATCCTGAAAAAGGAAAAGAGCATTTTAATGTCGCAACAGAACAATTAGGAAAGGAAAACTGGGAAGAGACATTTAAAAATATTTCTGAATCAATATCATATGATTCAAGTAATCCTTTTGCCTATTTTGTTAGAGCCCTATGCTTTGTGTATTTTTTCAAAAATTATGATAGCGCTTTGAAAGACCTTAATAAAGCAATTGGACTAAAAGAGGCGGATCGATTTTACATTGAGAGAGGCAAATTATATAAGACAATTGAAAAATTCTCAGAAGCTTTACTTGATTTGAATAAAGCGATTAAATTAAATACAAATTTAAGCGAAGCTTATTCATTATGTGGGAGCATTTATTGGGAATACAAAAATTATAATGAGGCTATAAATAATTGGAATAAATTTATTGAATTAGAACCAGATAATGCTAAAGGATATTCATTTAGAGGTTATAATCGAGCACTCCTTCAAGAATATGAATTGGCATTAATTGATATTAAAAAAGCTATTTCCCTTGAATCAGATAATAGTTTATATTATTTTCATTTAGCTACAACATATATGTTAATGTTAAATTTAGATGAAGCAAGAAGATTTTTTCAAAAGTCTTATGAATTAGGAGATGAAGGTGCTCTTACTTTATTGGAAAGCATACAAAATAGGTCATTTATTAAGTTTGGGGAAATTGAAGCTACTACTTTACCAACAGTCAATGAAGATGAAGCAAAATTGTTTTTATCACATTTATCACCAAATGATGGTTTTATGTTTGAAGGAATTGAAAAGCCAAAGGCATCTTTATTTTATTCACTAAAATACGCTTTCCCACGACATTGTTTTGGTGATGCTTATTTATTATCAATAGATGTTTCTGAGTTCAAAGAATTATGTAGAAGTAGTCTGTGTAGTAGTTTAGAACCAATATTACAAGGTAAAGTATTGGGAAGAATGCATTTGGAATTCGGTGGTGGTTTAGATGATCTAAAAATTGAAGTTAAACCAATGTAATTATTTATAATTATTAAAACGAAAAATGAAAAGAAATGAGCGATTGTCCTTTAGCTCCCCATCCCAGATTATTTACCTTTGATTAAAATTGGTAGGATGAGAATTGATAAAATAAAGGTATTAAAAGATTTGAGCTTCCGGTTAAAGTCAAGATTTGCTGATGACTTAACGGATATTATACTTTTTGGCTCTCAGGTTTATGGGCAAGCCCATAAAGATTCGGATTATGATATTTTAATAATACTTAAGCAAAAAGCTGACTGGAAAATTGAAAGAGAGATTTCAGATCTGTGTTATGAAGTGGATTTGAAATATAATATAATTACAGATACTCATATTATTGGAGAATCTGAGTTGAACACACTTAGGGGAAAACAACCAATATTTGTTAATGCAATAGCAAATGGTTTACACGTATGATAGACGAAAACGATAGACATTCACTTGTTGATTATCGGTTACGACAAGCAACCGAAACGATTGAATTGGCTCATTTTCTGGCGATGAGCGAAAAATATGTCATTGCTGTTAACAGGATTTATTATGGAATGTATTATGCTTTAACAGCTTTAGCCTTGAAAAATGGGTTTGAAACATCAAAGCATGGACAATTAATCGGATGGTTTAACAAAGAATTTATTAATGAAATAAAGAAAATATTGTAGTAATAAAGACGTGCCTAATAAATAAAAAACTCCTCCTTTCGGAAGAGCTTTTCTTATAATGCATTATATATTAACCAATTATGCCTGTCCTGTTGGTCCGCCAAATGTCATTGGCAATACACCTTCGTTTCCACCATGAATATGGATAGGGCCATGCAACGATTCAAATTTAAGGATGTTTTCCTGTAACGCCATCATCAACCGTTTGGCATGTTCGGGTGTCAAGATAATCCTCGACTTCACATTGGCCTTGGGAATACCCGGCATGATCCGAACGAAATCAACCACAAATTCCGAAGGGGAATGGGTGATGATTGCCAGATTGGAATAAGTGCCCTGGGCAATTTCCTCGCTAAGCTCAATGTTCAACTGATGCTGATCCTGAAATTCGTCGCTCATAACCGTTGATTAATAATTGTCGTCGTCATCGTCCACCCTTTTTGAATCGATCAAACGATCGTACTCATCCTTTGAACCGACCACTATGTTTTTAAACATCGGGTTACCGGTACCGGCAGGGATCAAATGCCCACATATTACGTTTTCTTTCAAACCTTCAAGGTAATCGATCTTACCATTGATCGCAGCTTCGTTCAATACTTTGGTCGTCTCCTGGAAAGAGGCAGCCGACATCCATGACTTCGTCTGCAACGATGCACGGGTAATCCCCTGTAACACCTGACTTGACGTCGCAGGGACAGCATCGCGGGCTTCTACTGTCTTCTTATCCTTACGTTTGAGCAGAGAGTTTTCATCCCTCAAACGACGTGCTGTAATAACCATACCTGGACGAAGTACTTCAGAATCACCGGATTCGATCACGATTTTCTTGCCATAAATCCAATCGTTTTCAGCGGTAAAGTCGCTTTTGTCAACAATCTGCTTCTCAAGGAAACGGGTATCGCCGGCATCTTCGATCTCAACTTTGCGCATCATCTGACGCACAATGACTTCAAAGTGCTTGTCGTTGATTTTCACGCCCTGCATACGATAGACATCCTGCACTTCGTTCACGATGTATTCCTGGACTTTTGTTGGCCCTTTGATTGCAAGGATATCTGAAGGTGTGATCGCACCATCGGAAAGTGCAATACCGGCACGTACGTAGTCACTTTCCTGTACAAGGATCTGCCTCGACAGTGGAACAAGGTATTTCTTCACTTCACCTGTACGGGATGTGATGACCACCTCGCGGTTACCTCGTTTAATTTTACCAAGGGTCACTTCACCGTCAATTTCAGACACAACTGCCGGATTAGATGGGTTACGTGCTTCAAAAAGTTCAGTAACACGTGGAAGACCACCTGTGATGTCACCTGCTTTACCTGAGGCACGCGGGATCTTCACCAATACATCGCCGCTCTTGACCATCTGTCCGTCCTCCACACTTAAGTGGCCACCAACAGGAAGGTTATAGGAACGTATCTCAGTATCGTTTTCGTCAACAACGTGCAATGTTGGGTTCTTTGTTTTATCACGGGTCTCAATGATCACTTTCTCCTTGTATCCGGTCTGCTCATCCGATTCTTCACGGCATGTTACACCGTCAATCAGATCGTGATAAGCCACACGACCATTGAACTCATTGATAATAACCCCATTGTATGGATCCCATTCGCAAATGATGGCATCCTTTTTAATTTCAGCACCCGGTTTCACATACAATTTGGAACCATAGGGCATACTGTGTGTCGATAGGGTTATACCGGTATTTTTATCGATAATTTTCAATTCAGCAAGACGGCTGACCACAATATCAATGGAATCACCTTTTTCATCAATCGACTCTACTGAACGCAATTCCTCAATCTCGGCAAGACCATCATATCTGGCCACAACTGTTGATTGTGTTGAAACGTTCCCTGCGATACCCCCGACGTGGAAAGTACGAAGTGTCAACTGTGTTCCAGGTTCACCGATAGACTGCGCAGAAATAACACCGACAGCTTCACCCAATTGGATCATCTTGGCTGTGGCAAGGTTACGTCCGTAACATTTTGCGCAAACCCCATTCTCAGCTTCGCAAGTCAATACCGACCTGATTTCAACCCTTTCAATCGGTGAATCTTCGATCACGGCGGCGATATCCTCAATAATCTCTTCGCCGGCTTTGATGATCAATTTCCCGGTAAGTGGATGATAGATATCGTGAACTGTAGTACGCCCCAAAATACGCTCCGACAACGATGCAACGACCTCCTCATTATTTTTAAGTGCCATTGCAATCAACCCACGTAGCGTACCGCAATCATCTAGATTAATGATCACATCCTGGGCAACGTCAACAAGACGACGGGTCAGATAACCTGCATCGGCTGTTTTCAATGCCGTATCGGCCAAACCCTTACGGGCACCGTGCGTTGAGATAAAGTACTCAAGTACCGAAAGACCTTCTTTAAAGTTGGCCAAAATTGGATTCTCGATGATCTGTGAACCGGTAGAACCAGATTTTTGAGGTTTTGCCATCAATCCACGCATACCGCACAACTGACGGATCTGTTCCTTGGAACCACGGGCTCCAGAGTCAAGCATCATATAAACAGAGTTAAACCCTTGTTTATCAGAACTAATGGTACTCATTACGCTCTGCGTCAGCTTGGCGTTGACATGTGTCCAAATATCAATAACTCCATTGTATCTTTCGTTATTGGTGATGAATCCCATGTTATAGTTGTTCAGGACCTCCTCAACTCCGGCGAATCCTTCTGCAACCATTTCAGTTTTTACATCTGGAATGATCACATCATCGAGGTTGAACGACAGACCTCCACGGTAAGCCATTTTATAACCAAGATCCTTGATATCATCGAGGAACTGGGCTGTTGTTGCGTTATCGGTCCTTTTGAGAATATCGGCAATGATATCCCTTAAAGCCTTCTTTGTCAATATTTTATTGATATAACCCGCTGCCTTTGGTACATATTCGTTAAATAAAATACGTCCAAGCGTGGTATCGATCATCATCGTTTTAAGGTTTCCATTTTCGTCAAGGTCCACTGTGCGGACATTCACGATCGCATGCATATCGACTTTGCCTTCGTTGTAAGCGATGATCGCTTCTTCAGGTGAGTAGAATGACAAGCCTTCCCCTTTGGCACCTTTGCGTTCCTTGGTCATGTAATACAAACCAAGAACCATGTCCTGAGAAGGAACAGTAATTGGTGCCCCATTCGCAGGGTTCAAAAGGTTATGCGAAGACAACATCAAGACCTGTGCCTCAAGAATCGCAGCATTACCAAGTGGTAAGTGTACCGCCATCTGGTCACCGTCGAAGTCGGCGTTGAAACCGGTACAGACAAGTGGATGGAGACGGATCGCTTTACCTTCGACCAGGACTGGCTGGAACGATTGGATCGACAAACGGTGAAGGGTTGGCGCACGGTTTAACAAAACCGGATGGCCTTTCATCACATTTTCAAGAATATCCCAAACAACCGGATCCTTGCGATCGACAATCTTCTTGGCAGATTTCACGGTCTTTACAATACCTCTTTCTATCAACTTCCTGATAACAAATGGTTTGTAAAGTTCGGCAGCCATATCTTTGGGAATACCACATTCATGTAGTTTGAGGTTTGGACCCACGACAATCACAGAACGCGCTGAATAATCGACACGTTTACCCAACAAGTTCTGACGGAACCGCCCTTGCTTTCCTTTCAAAGAATCGGAAAGTGATTTTAACGGACGGTTGTTATCTGTTTTGACAGCATTCGATTTACGGCTGTTATCAAACAATGAATCAACAGCTTCCTGCAACATCCTCTTCTCGTTGCGAAGGATCACTTCAGGGGCTTTGATTTCTATCAAACGTTTCAAACGGTTATTGCGGATAATCACACGACGATAAAGGTCGTTTAAGTCGGAAGTTGCAAAACGGCCGCCATCCAATGGAACCAAAGGACGCAAATCGGGAGGAATAACTGGGACAACCTTAACGATCATCCATTCGGGTTTATTTCTTCCTTTTGAGGCACGGAAAGCTTCAACAACGTTCAACCGTTTCAATGCTTCATTTTTACGCTGTTGCGAAGTTTCATTACCAGCCTTATGCCTCAAATCGTATGATAATTCATCAAGTTCGAGCCTTTCAAGGAGTTTATGGAGCGCAATCGCACCCATATCGGCAATGAACTTGTCGGGATGCTCATCGTCAAGAGCCTGATTGTCTTTTGGTAAAGATTCCATAATATCTATGTACTCCTCCTCTGTCAGAAAATCGAGGTACTTAATCCCGTCGTTGCGTTTGATCCCTGCATTGATTACAACATAACGTTCATAGTAGATAATAGTGTCGAGTTTCTTAGTAGGTAAACCTAATAAGTAACCTACTTTATTTGGCAATGATTTAAAATACCAGATATGAACAACCGGTACAACCAAAGAAATATGTCCCATCCTTTCACGGCGAACTTTCTTCTCTGTGACTTCAACGCCACAACGGTCGCAAACGATTCCGCGGTAACGGATCCGTTTGTACTTACCGCAATGACATTCATAATCCTTCACAGGCCCGAAAATCCTTTCGCAGAAAAGACCGTCACGCTCGGGTTTATATGTTCTATAGTTAATAGTCTCAGGTTTAAGAACTTCCCCATGAGAACGCTCAAGTATTTCCTCGGGTGACGCAAGACTTATACTGATTTTGGTGAAATTACTCTTAACCTTATTATCTCGTCTGAATGCCATAATATTTTTGAAAAAAATGTAAGAATATCAATAATTTTATTCTCAACGTTTAAACTCAACAAGTAAAAGATAGTTTTAACTTGTTGAATTTAAACTTACTATTCCAGGTTAACGCTTAATCCCAGACCTCTAAGCTCGTGTAACAACACATTTAATGATTCAGGAATCCCAGGGTGCGGAAGTGGATCGCCTTTTACAATGGCTTCATAAGCCTTCGCACGACCGATCACGTCATCCGACTTCACGGTAAGGATTTCCTGAAGAATATTGGCAGCACCAAACGCTTCAAGCGCCCAAACCTCCATTTCACCAAATCGCTGACCCCCAAACTGAGCCTTACCACCAAGTGGTTGCTGTGTGATCAAGGAATACGGGCCGATCGAACGGGCATGCATCTTATCTTCAACCATGTGACCCAGTTTCAGCATATAGATAACACCTACTGTCGCCGGTTGGTCGAACGGATCACCTGTTTCCCCGTCGTAAAGGTTAGTTTTCCCAAACCGTGGGATTCTTGCCTTATCAGTGTATTCAGAAATTTGTGTCAATGTTGCACCATCAAAAATCGGGGTGGCAAAAGTAAGTCCCAATTCCTTACCAGCCCAGCCAAGAACCGTTTCATAGATCTGCCCCAGGTTCATACGCGATGGTACCCCAAGTGGGTTCAGAACGATATCAACAGGTGTTCCGTCGGCAAGGAATGGAAGGTCTTCGTCGCGAACGATACGGGAAACAATACCTTTGTTTCCATGCCGTCCAGCCATTTTATCCCCGATCTGAAGTTTCCGCTTTTTGGCAATGTAAACTTTTGCCAATTGAAGGATACCTGCGGGAAGTTCATCCCCAATGGTCACATTGTAACGTTTACGACGCGCAACAGCCTCGGCTTCCTTGTACTTCATGATGAAATTGTTCACCAAAGCTGAAATCATATCGTTCTTATCCTTGTCAGTAGTCCACTTATTGGGATTAACATTCAAGTAGTCGATACCTTGTAATTGTTTTAATGTAAACTTGTTCCCTTTGGTGATCAAATCGCCATTGAAATAATCTTTTACACCCTGGGAGGTTTTCCCATTTACAAGGTTGAAAAGTTTATCAATCAGAATTTCACGAAGCCTACTGGTTTCAAATTCAAGTTCATGATCAATTTGCTCAAGCAAAGGCTTTGTTGCCGTTTTGCCCTTTTTTTCCTTCATTACTCGGGAGAAGAGCTTTTTGTCGATAACAACGCCATTCAGAGAAGGGGATGCTTTTAACGAAGCATCTTTCACGTCACCCGCTTTATCGCCAAAAATTGCACGCAAAAGTTTTTCTTCCGGAGAGGGGTCAGATTCACCTTTCGGGGTTATCTTTCCAATTAAAATATCACCAGGTTTCACAATCGCACCAATCCTGATCAATCCGTTTTCATCAAGATTACGGGTTGCTTCCTCGCTAACATTAGGGATATCAGAGGTAAACTCTTCAGCACCCCTCTTTGTATCGCGTACTTCAAGCGAATATTCATCAATGTGTATGGAGGTGAAAATGTCATCGCGGACAATACGTTCGGAAATTACGATTGCATCCTCATAGTTATAACCCTGCCATGGCATGAAAGCCACTTTAAGGTTGCGGCCAAGTGCAAGCTCGCCTTTTGCAGTAGCATACCCTTCAGTCATGATATCACCAGCGTCAACCCTTTGGCCTTTACGAACAAGGGGCTTCAAATCGATGCAGGTACCCTGATTGGTTTTCTTATATTTAGCAAGATTATATGTCTTCAGATCTGAATCGAAGCTGACATAACGCTCTTCATCGGTCATATCATAACGAATGACGATTTTTGTAGCATCAACAAATTCGACAGACCCGGGACCTTCTGCAGTCACATTGATACGGGCATCCCTTGCAATATTGCTTTCAAGACCAGTCCCAACAATGGGAGCCTCTGGACGCAATAAAGGAACTGCCTGGCGCATCATGTTCGATCCCATCAAAGCACGGTTGGCATCATCATGTTCAAGAAATGTGATCAAAGACGCGGCAATCGAAGCAATCTGGTTTGGACCGACATCCATCAAATTGGCATCTTCCTTATTGGACAAAGGATAATCGGCATCGAGGCGCGCTTTAACACGCGAATTGATAAAATTACCTTCAGCGTCAATAATGGCATTTGCCTGTGCAATGATCTTTCCTTCTTCCTCTTCGGCAGTAAAATAAGCGACATCGTCGTTGTTCAGGTTGACTTTTCCGTTCGTCACACTTCGGTAAGGCGTTTCGATAAAACCAAGGTCGTTGATTTTGGCAAAAACGCAAAGCGAGGAGATCAACCCGATATTTGGTCCTTCGGGAGTTTCAATCGGACAAAGGCGGCCATAATGGGTATAATGTACGTCCCTGACTTCAAATCCTGCACGTTCACGTGAAAGACCGCCCGGCCCCAAAGCCGACATACGTCGTTTATGGGTCATTTCGGCCAATGGATTGGTCTGGTCCATAAACTGTGAAAGGGCATTGGTACCAAAGAAGGAATTGATTACCGAAACCAAAGTTTTGGAATTGATCAGGTCAATTGGTGTAAAAACCTCATTGTCCCTGACATTCATCCGTTCGCGAATGGTACGGGCCATACGTGCCAAACCTACGCCAAACTGTGTGAACATCTGTTCCCCGACAGTCCGAACCCTACGGTTTGACAAGTGGTCGATATCATCAACGTCAGTTTTCGAATTGATTAACTTGATCAGGTATTTAATAATTTCGATAATATCCTGTTTAGTAAGGACCCTGGTTGTCATATCGATATTCAAACCCAATTTCCGGTTAATACGGAAACGGCCAACTTCACCAAGGTCATAACGTACTTCAGAGAAAAATAGTTTGTCGATCACATCGCGGGCAGTTGCCTCGTCTGGTGGTTCCGAATTACGGAGCTGCCTGTATATATGAAGAACAGCTTCTTTCTCAGAATTACAAGGGTCTTTCTGAAGTGTATTGTAAATAATCGCGAAATCGCCGGAGCCTGCCTCTTCCTTGTGCAAAAGGATTGTTTTCGCACCTGATTCCAGAATTTCATCCACATGATCATTTTCGATAATAACCTCACGGTCAACGATCACTTCATTTCGTTCAATTGAAACAACTTCACCGGTATCTTCATCAACGAAATCTTCCACCCATGTTTTCAGGACACGTGCAGCAAGTTTCCGACCCACATATTTTTTCAATGCAGTTTTGGAAACTTTGATTTCGTCAGCAAGACCAAATATTTCAAGAATATCCTTATCACTCTCGTAACCGATCGCACGGAGCAAAGTGGTAACCGGTAATTTCTTTTTACGGTCGATATAAGCAAACATCACATTGTTGATGTCTGTTGCGAATTCGATCCACGAACCTTTAAAAGGAATTACGCGGGCAGAATACAATTTAGTTCCGTTGGCATGGACACTTTGCCCAAAGAAAACCCCGGGAGACCTGTGAAGCTGTGAAACGACCACCCTTTCAGCACCATTGATGACAAAAGAGCCGGTTGGGGTCATATAAGGAACAGTCCCAAGATAAACATCCTGCACCACTGTATCAAAATCTTCGTGCTCAGGGTCGGTACAGAAAAGCTTAAGCTTTGCTTTTAAAGGAACGCTATAGGTTAAGCCACGTTCAATGCACTCATCGAGGCTGTAACGCGGAGGATCGACCTGATAGTCGATAAATTCGAGAACGAAATTATTTCTTGTATCGGAAATCGGAAAATTCTCCTGAAAGACCTGGTAAAGATCTTCATTCTTTCGATCTTCCGGAGAGGTTCCCAATTGGAAAAATTCTTTAAAAGATTTAATCTGCACCTCCAGGAAATCGGGGTACTCTAGTTTGCTTCTGGTGGACGCAAAGCTAATCCTTTGATTTATGTAATTTGAGGACATTATCAGCCAAATTAAGGAACCAAAATATAAACATGAAAAGGTTTAGAATCCCTTAACGGGATTCTAAACCGCATATAACCTTGTAGTACAGGTATAAATCCTATTTGATTTCAACTTCAGCGCCAGCTTCTTCAAGTTGTGCTTTGAGAGATTCGGCCTCTTCTTTTGAAACTTTTTCTTTAATTGCCTTAGGTGCGCTATCAACTAAGTCCTTAGCTTCTTTCAGCCCTACGCCAACAAGTTCTTTTACCAATTTAACAACAGCTAATTTTGACTGGCCACCGAATTTAAGGATGACGTCAAATTCAGTTTTTTCAGCAGGTGCTTCAGCTTCGGCTGCTGCAACCGGAGCAGCAACAGCAACTGCAGCTGCAGCTGGTTCAATACCGTACTCTGATTTAAGGATACCTGCAAGCTCGTTAACTTCTTTAACAGTCAGGTTAACAAGTTCTTCTGCAAGTTTTTTAAGATCTGCCATTTTACTTGAAATTTAAATATTAATTGATTCTTTTTTACTCTAAAAATTTAATTAAGCATTACGCTCCTCCAAAGTCTTCAACACACCCACGATCGTTTGTCCACCTGATTGAAGTGCAGACACAACATTTTTGATCGGTGATTGAAGGGTTGCGATAATACCGCCCAAAAGTTCTTCTTTTGATTTTACATTGATTAACGCCTCAAGCTGATCAGCACCAATATAGGCACATTGCTCAACATAAGCCCCTTTCAGTACCGGTTTTTTGTTTTTCTTACTAAACTCTTTAATCAGCTTAGCAGGAACGCTTCCGGTGTTTGAAAAAAGGACAGACGTATTGTTTACCAGTACATCATAAAGCTCCGTGGAATTCTTTTCAGAATTTTCCATTGCCTTACGGAGGATTGTGTTCTTAACTACAACCAGTTTTACTTCCCGCTTGTTGCACAACCTTCTCAGGTCGCTTGTAACCTTAGCATTAAGGTTTGAGATATCGGCAAGATAATAATGGTTGTATGAATTGATCTCTTTGGTCAATTGGTCAATTACCTGTAATTTATCTGATCTTTTCATTTCAACTATGATTACTTATTCCAGACAGGTTTTTGGTTCCACCTGGATGCCGGGGCTCATGGTGCTTGATACATAAACGCTCTTTATGTAAGTACCTTTTGCAGCAGCGGGTTTTAATTTCTGAATCGAGTGAACAAACTCCCTGGCGTTTTCCACAATCTTTTGTGGGTCAAACGATACTTTTCCAACTGAAGTATGCACAATACCGAACTTGTCAACTTTAAAATCGATTTTACCCATCTTTACTTCTTTGATGGCTTTACCGATTTCCATAGTGACAGTTCCACTTTTGGGGTTAGGCATAAGTCCACGTGGACCTAAAATACGGCCTAACGCCCCAACTTTACCCATAACCGGGGGCATAGTAATCACGACATCCACATCAGTCCAACCATCTTTGATCTTTTGGATATAGTTGTCGAGACCTACGAAATCAGCACCTGCCTCCAATGCTTCAGCCTCCTTGTCAGGAGTGACCAATGCGAGGACACGAACTTCTTTACCGGTACCATGGGGCAAAGTTACTACACCACGAACCATTTGATTAGCCTTACGAGGATCCACCCCAAGCCTTACATCAATGTCAACAGAAGCGTCGAATTTGGTAAAGGTGATCTTCTTTACAAGTTCGGTAGCTTCAAATAAACCATAGATTTTCCCAGCTTCGAGTTTTGCCAATGCAGCTTTCTTATTCTTGGTAACTTTTGCCATTTCAACCTTAACTTTAATTAGTTAATAAACGGTGATTTGCCTGTTACGGTAATCCCCATGCTTCTTGCAGTGCCAGCCACCATACTCATCGCAGCCTCTAACGAGAAGCAGTTTAAGTCGGGCATTTTAATCTCTGCAATGTCTTTCACCTGATCCCATGAAACTGAGCCAACTTTGTTGACGTGTGGTTCGGAAGATCCTTTTTTAACCTTCGAAGCCTCAATCAACTGAACAGCTACGGGTGGGTTTTTTACTACAAAATCAAATGATTTGTCACCATAAACAGTGATAATCACCGGTAATACTTTCCCAGCCTGATCCTGAGTCCTGGCATTGAACTGTTTACAGAACTGCATGATGTTCACCCCTTTGGAACCTAAAGCAGGCCCTACGGGAGGTGAAGGATTTGCTGCACCACCTTTGATCTGTAACTTGATAAATCCAGCAATGTCTTTAGCCATAACGTTTTTTAAAAAAAATTACTTACTCCTTTTCTACTTGCATAAAGCTAAGTTCCAAGGGTGTTTTACGACCGAAAATTTTGACCATTACTTTAAGTTTCTTCTTCTCCACATTGATTTCCTCAATGGTTCCGTTGAAACCGTTAAACGGTCCATCAGTCACTTTTACGGTCTCGCCCTCTATGAATGGGGTATCAAATTCCTCTCCGCTTTCCTGTAGCTCATCAACTTTACCCAATATACGGTTCACTTCGGATTGACGCATCGGGACGGGATCTCCCCCCTTTGTGTCTCCAAGGAAACCAATAACATTGGGTACATTTCTAAGCATGTGGGCAATTTCGCCAACTAGGGCAGCTTCTACCAGAATGTAACCGGGAAAAAAATTGCGGTCTTTTGCAACTTTTTTACCATTCCGGATTTGATAGACCTTTTCCGTAGGGATTAAGACCTGGGATACAAATTCCTGAAGTCCTGAACTCGCTACTTCATTATCGATATATTCCTTGACCTTCTTCTCTTTTCCTCCAATAGCTCGAAGAACATACCATTTACGTTGATTATCGCTCATTACGGACCTCCAGAAAATAATTAATAGAAAAAACTGTAAATCAATTTCATAAATGACCTGAAAGAGGAATCTATGAAAAATATTAACAGTGCGATTATAAAGGAAGCAACCATTACTACTATAGCACTATTACGCAACTCATTCCATGTAGGCCATGAAACCTTATGGACGAGTTCATTGTAAGATTCGGTGAAATAATCTAATTTCATTTGTATAGGGACAAAATTCGTTACAAAAATTTACTTTGCCGGATAGTAAGAATCGAACTTACCCTTACTCCCCCTTATGAGTTTATCCGTAAATGCAGTCCTGAACATAAGCTCAGGACTGCACCACTTTTATAATTTAATAGAAGACTATTTCAAAATTTCAGTTACCTGACCTGCACCTACGGTACGACCACCTTCGCGGATCGCAAAACGGAGACCAAGGTTCAAAGCAACCGGATAGATCAGTTCAACTGTAATTGTAACGTTGTCACCTGGCATAACCATTTCAGTTCCTTCAGGAAGATTGATTTCACCGGTGATGTCCAATGTACGGATATAGAACTGTGGACGATATTTGTTGTGGAATGGGGTATGACGACCACCTTCCTCTTTTTTCAGGATATAAACCTCAGCCTTAAATGTGGTATGAGGAGTAATTGAGCCTGCTTTTGCAAGGATCTGACCACGTTTGATCTCTTTTTTATCAACACCACGGAGGAGAAGACCTACGTTGTCCCCAGCCTGGCCGTCATCAAGGATCTTACGGAACATTTCAACGCCTGTACAGATGGTTTTGCGGTTTTCTGCGCCAAGACCAATAATTTCAATTTCGTCGCCTGTATGGATTTTACCTGTTTCGATACGTCCAGTAGCAACGGTTCCGCGACCTGTGATCGAGAAAACGTCTTCAACCGGCATAAGGAATGGTTTGTCAACGTCACGAGGAGGAATCGGGATCCAGGTATCAACTGCATCCATCAGTTCCATAACTTTTTGTTCCCACTGTGGTTCACCATTCAATGCGCCAAGTGCAGAACCCTGAATAACAGGAGTATTGTCACCATCGAAATCATAGAAGGTAAGAAGGTCACGAATTTCCATTTCAACAAGTTCAAGAATTTCCGGATCTTCAACCATGTCAACTTTGTTCATGAAAACAACCAAACGGGGAACGTTAACCTGACGTGCAAGCAGGATGTGCTCGCGGGTCTGAGGCATAGGACCGTCGGTTGCTGCAACAACGATGATCGCACCGTCCATCTGGGCAGCACCTGTAACCATGTTCTTTACGTAGTCAGCGTGTCCTGGGCAGTCAACGTGAGCATAGTGACGGTTCATGGTTGCGTATTCAACGTGTGCAGTGTTGATGGTAATACCACGTTCTTTTTCTTCAGGGGCATTGTCGATCGAATCGAAAGATTTGATATCGCAAAGACCCTTCTTGTTCAATACCATAGTGATTGCAGAAGTAAGAGTTGTCTTACCGTGGTCAACGTGACCGATAGTCCCAATGTTTACGTGAGGTTTTGACCTGTCATAATGTGCTTTAGCCATAATTCAATTTTTTTGCGTTTATATTATTACATTCATCTTTTCTTATCTGAGCCGGTGATGAGAATTGAACTCATGACCTCTTCCTTACCAAGGAAGCGCTCTACCCCTGAGCTACACTGGCGAAATTGAGCGGGAGACGGGACTCAAACCCGCGACCCTCAGCTTGGAAGGCTAATGCTCTATCAACTGAGCTACTCCCGCTTAAGACCTGCCGTACCTACTTAATTTACTTCCGGCAAGGGTGTGGGGAGAGCAGGATTCGAACCTACGAAGGCGTTCGCCAGCAGATTTACAGTCTGCCCCAGTTGGCCGCTTTGGTATCTCCCCATATTATTTGTCTTAATTTCCTGACCTAAAAGAACAGACCATTTTAAAGAAACGTGCCTCAAAAATGGTCTGCAAATTTAAACTATTTTTCTTTCAAAATGCCAATTAAAATTCTTTTTTGAAATTTATTTGGATTTGACTTTCATTTTGTATTTATCTAACTGTTTACGAAGGGCATCCACTGCCAGATCAACAGCTTCCTCGAAGGTTTTTGCCTGTTTTTTAGCGAAAAGATATTCATTTGAAGGTACCGAAAGTTTAATCTCAGCGACTTTATTTTCCTTGTCTTCGTCCTTTTCCAGTTTAAGAATCAACTCAGATCCAATAATACCTTCAAAAAAAAGCTCAAGTTTATTGATGCGCTTTTCGCAAAAGTCGATCAACTTTTGGTCGGCTTTGAAATGAACACTTTGTACTTTTACGTCCATAATTTTTCCTCCTTTAATTTAAGCTCGCGGATGAGCTTGTTTGTAAACTAATTTTAGTTTTTCGAATGAAGTATGCGTATAGACCTGCGTTGCCGCAAGATTGGCATGCCCCAACAACTCCTTTATTGCATTCAGATCGGCCCCCCTGTTCAGTAAATGTGTCGCATAACTATGCCTCAAAACATGGGGACTTTTTTTATCAATAGTGGTAATCAACGATAATTCCTTTTTAACAATCCGATAAATCAATTTGTTGTAAACCGGTTCACCTTTGGCTGTGAGAAAAACAAAATTTCCGAAACCGGGAAAAAGTTCGCTGCGTAACTTGATATATTCATTTAATACAGTGGCAATTTCGGTTGGAAAAGGTACCAAACGTTCTTTATTTCGTTTACCTGTAACTTTAACCATCTTTTCGCGCAAATCAAGATCTGTAAACCTGATACCAACCAATTCGGACAACCGGATTCCAGTACCATAAAAAAGGCTAACAATGGCTTTATCGCGCTTTCCCTCGAAATCATCAGTAAAAAACCTTCCATCGAGCAACCGGTTCATCTCCTTTTCCTGAACAAAAACAGGTAATTTTTTCCCTATCTTAGGTAAAGCCACCTTTTCCATTGGATTGTTCCCCATCATCCCTTCGCGCATCAAAAATTTATAGAATGATTTTAAGGTTGAAATCTTTCTATTTACGCTCCTGGCACCAATTCCGTCGTCCATCATTGAAATAATCCACTGACGAATCAGATGGTGATTTGCTTCTTCGACACAAAAATCCCCGTCCAATTCTATTCCAAAATGAATAAACTGGTCGAGGTCGTTTGTATAAGCGATGAGGGTATGTTCGGAATACCGCTTTTCGTATTTGAGATAATTAAGAAAAAGCTCCGGATTCAACATTTCAGGTATAAATGAATTTCGTATCAATATACGAAATTAAAACAAATTCACCCAAATTATTTTATTCAGATTGATTTATTCTTCTGAGCGCTGTAAATCTTCGATATAGATCGCCTTTTTAATCTCAGTGCGGCGTGTTATTGATGGTTTTTCGAAAGCCTGACGATTGCGAAGCTCTTTCACAACTCCTGTTTTTTCGATTTTTCTTTTGAAACGTTTCAATGCACGTTCAATGTTCTCGCCGTCTTTAATTGGAATAACAATCATAAAATTCTGTGTTTACTTTATTTAATTTTCTATTATTTCGGAGTGCAAATTTATGAATTTTATCTTATTATCAAACAATGGACCTAAAAAATAAATAAGACAGAATAATTACCATTTTCAAACAAAAATTATTGGCTGAATCTCAGGTAAGGCGATAATTTTTGCAAAGTATCGGCAGAAACCAATATCGAAAGGTCATCCAATGAAGAGAATTTACCCTTTTGGTCACGCAATTTCAATATTTTTCGTGCTGTTTTAAATCCGATATAAGGATGTCTGCCCAGCTCCTGGACTGTGGAAAAATTAATGTTAAATGTTTTGATGGTTGATGGATCGACAGTAAAACAGGATGAAAAAATCTCAAAGTTTTCAGGTTTTATCCCATAGACTTCTTTTAATTGAGAAACCGTACAATATCCTCCGAGAAGATTCCGGAAACGGACGATGCGTGATGCAAAAACAGGACCGATACCCTTAATTTCAAGCAATTGAACAGAATCTACACTGTTCAGTTCCAAAACGATGGCCGGTTCCTTAAACGGTTTTTCAAATTTTTCCTGTGCAAAAGTGTCACGTTTAAACGCCACATGTGGTTGATCCACCAATACATGTTCATTCGCTTTTGACGCAGGAATAGTTATTGATTGGATGACCATGAAACTATCGAGCTGCCCAAACAAGGTTGGTGTCATACCAAAGATCCTTTTCACCCCATCCTTATTCCTGAACCTTCCACCTTTCTGCAGGTATTTCAACCAATTGGCACTAACTTTTGCAGGAATCCCCATCTTTGCCAATCCGATCGAATCAACAACATTCGGATCGAAGGCGGAAAGGGTAACTGGTAATTCAGCCGGAATCTCTTCCTTTTCATTTGCTTTTGAGAAATAGTTGTCAACTTCCACCTCCCATTTTGAAAAATCAGTTTTCTCAGATTGGGAAAATAGCGGTATCAATTTCCCAAATACAATTAAACAAAAGATGACCGTAAGCAAAACGACAATGCCATTTCGCTCTTTTCTGGAAAAACTGAATAGTGCGCGAATCCATTTAGTTTCCATCTGCTTATGAGTTAAGGAATTATAAAATAAACATCTATAATCGGGAAGTAACAGGGTTAAAATGGATAACCAATTGCAAAAGCCACATTTACATTATTTTTTGTAAGAATTTGATTTGCCGGAATCCAACGGGAGCCAGCGTCCAACGAAGGATCATGAAGTTTCATCCCAAGATCGACACGAAGGATCACAAAGGAAAAATCATATCTCAAGCCTAATCCAGTACCAACAGCCAGTTCTTTATAAAATCCGGGGAATGAAAACTCTGTTCCGGGACGGTTATCTTTAAGGGACCAAATGTTCCCCATATCGAGGAAGAGTGCCCCCTCAAATGGTCCGATCATTGCAAAACGGTACTCTGCATTGGCTTCAAGTTTAATATCACCCGATTGATTTGGAAACTCATTTGCATTGGCTTTAAATGAACCGGGTCCCAATGTTCTCACCGGCCAGGCCCGGATCCCATTCGCCCCCCCTGTGAAATATTTTCGCTCAAAAGGAATCTGGTCTGAATTTCCGAAAGGCATAGCAATACCCATATAAGTTCTGAATACGAAAGCATTGAATTTATCGATCATGAATCCCCTGCGATATTCAAGGTCTGTTTTGAGGTATTGTGCAAACGGGGTACCCAGAAAATGGTACCTATTTACAGTGGAGGTATCAATATAATGGAGCTTGCGGTCGAACAACTGGCTCAGCCCGTTAAGAAGTGTCCCGGCAGTTTCAAATGAGGCCCATAAATAGCTGTAATTCGAACGTTTCTGTAAATTCTGAGTATTTCTCGTGAAGCTGTAGTTCCAGGCTGAGATGGAGTGATCGGTATAGGAACTTTTGATGTATAGATTTTCAATCCTCGAAACAAAAGCTGAATCATAAGAGAACATCTTAACCATGTTAAGGTCGATCAGATTAAACCTATGGGTTGTGAATTCTGACGATTTCCATTGGTAACCCAGGCTGGCCCTTAAAATAGTCCGGGTATAATCCGGTCGGCGCTGATAATTGTAAGATAGGTTCATTAAAGTTTGTGGGGTCGAAAAGCGAAAAAGTTTTTTCGATTGTATGGGGGCAAGAAACTTCGGCAATGTAATCTTCGATTCTATACCCGATTCTAGTGAGTTAAATGTAGTTGCCGAATCACCCTTACCATAATACTGTTTCTCTGTTGCTCCCAATAAAACAACATCCAGCAACTCCCCTCCCTTGAAAATATTTTTGTGCTGATAACCCAAATTCCCCGCAACCCCGAGATTTCCCAGTGAATTGGTTCCCTCGAAAGAAATGGAGTAGGCCTGACGGACTGAAGGAGTAAGTTGAATGACACAATCGAGCGTAGGATTTCCCAGCGAATCGGTCTTATTTGTCTCTACAAACCTAATATTGATCAATTTGAACAACCTTAACGAAAAAAGGTCATTGTAAGTCCGTTCTACCAGATCAAGACTATAATAACCCTTGTCATTGATATGGTTCATATTAATCAGTAATTCAGGATTATAACGTATTTTTGTACTTGAAATGAAATATTGGTTGCCCCTTCTAACTGTATCGGAAATATTTGCAATGTTGCCAACCCTGGCTTCACTGAAGAGTTGTTTTTGGGCTTCAAAATCGGTGTAGAAGTAAAAGTTGCGGAAGGTATATTTCTGATGGTCCCTTTCCTTGAGAATGGCGGGATCATCGGAAACATTTTGTTTCTCGACTACAAGTTTAAGATTGACCCCTTTGGCGGCTTTTGTTGTGTCGGCCTCAAAATAAATTTCGTTTTTGTTGACCTTAAAGAACCCATTATTCTGAAATCCAATCAACAGTCTTTTGCTTTCCTCTGCCAATACATCCGTGTCGAACCTGCCATTAAATTTAATCAGCGATTTGGATGAGTCCGCCTTGTTCAGTGCTTTGAGCGAACTATCAAGAATTTCCGTTTTGTACGATTGAATCCGATGGGGGATATTTGAGATGATCTTGTAATAAACCTCAACTCTCCGTTTCTTGTAAATAATTGTATCTGTGACATTTGAATTATAATAACCCTTATTGTGCATGTAACGCAAGAACTCCGCCTTTGATTTATCGGTCAAGTCACTGTTGTAGATTACTGGAGCCTCACCTATCCTTTTTAAAATGCCATCTTCACGGTTCTTGTTTGAAAGGTTGTACAACCCCAGGTGAAACCGCCAAAAACCAAAAATCTTGGTGTTGGCCCGTTGCTTAAGGTAGGTTCTGAGTTCTAGCTTGTCAATTGATTTATTATCGACTGAAATTTTTGATTTGGTCAAAAGGTATTGGTTTTCGGGAACGTATTTCACGACCCTACAGGAGGAAAGCATCATTGCAACCATTGCAACTGTTGCCCATTTAATCACATATTTAAACTTAAATGCCAAAATCGTGTGTATTGATAAATCCTAAGCAAAGATAATTAACCTTATTAATTAAAATTGAATTATTTTTGGAAGGTACAAAATCGGTTCCTAAAGTGCTGTCAAAAAATAAAATTAAACTGGTAAAATCGCTTGACCTAAAAAAAAATAGGTTGGCTTCAGGGCTGTTTGTTGCAGAGGGAAAAAAACTCGTTTTTGATCTGCTGCAATCTGCTATGGAAATCCATGAATTGTTTACAACAAAGCAATTATCCCCCGATTTGATCAGTTGTAAATCTGATTTGCATTTTGAAATTGTTGAAAAAGAGGAACTTGCTAAAATAAGTTTTTTGAAAGCGACACCTGAAATTGTAGGACTATTTAAAATTCCAAGTTTCGTAATCGACTGGAATGAAATCAGGAACGGTTTAACTTTGGTACTTGACGCAATTCAGGATCCAGGAAACCTCGGAACCATTGTCAGACTTGCAGACTGGTTTGGGATCAGGAACATCGTGTGTTCCCAGGATTGTACCGATTTGTATAATCCCAAAACGGTTCAGGCCACAATGGGTGCCCTGGCACGGGTAAAAGTCCACTCTATTTTACTACCCGGGTTCCTGAATAATGCCGTCCAACAAGGTTTACCTATCTATGGGACTTTTCTGGAAGGTGAAAACATTTACCATTGTGAATTGGATTCAAATGGAATAATTGTGATGGGAAACGAGGGAAAAGGTATTTGCAGTCAAGTCGCTGAATTTGTATCGAGGAAAATTGTGATCCCACCTTTTCCACCAGGCAGTGTTACTTCCGAATCTTTGAACGTTGCCATCGCCACCTCTATTGTGTGTTCTGAATTTAGAAGAAGAATTTTTTGACATAGATTTCACACCAATAAAAAACTATCCATGAATGAGCAAATCAGAGTGTTCCCTAAAGGTAACCTAATTCCGTTTATACTGGTTACCTTGTTGTTTCTTTTTTGGGGCATTCCAAATAACCTGAATGATGTATTGATCCGCCAATTCATCAAATCCTTCGAGATCAACCGTCTTCAGGCCGGACTGGTGCAGTCGGCCTTTTATTTGGGTTACTTCCTGATGGCCATTCCAGCTGCAAGCCTGATGCATAAATACAGCTACAAGACAGGGCTTATTTTTGGTATGGTCCTCTATGCCTTTGGTTCGATCCTGTTCTGGCCCTCGGCTGTTATGGGTAAGTATATTTATTTTTTAAGCTCGCTTTTTGTGATTGCCAGTGGACTTGCCTTTCTGGAATTGGGTGCCAATGCATTTATAGCAGAATTGGGCGATCCGCGCACTTCAGAGAGAAGGTTGAATTTTTCCCAGGCATTTAATCCCATCGGCTCAATTATCGGTGTGCTGATCGGAACCATATTCATTTTTTCGGGACAGGAGCCCACTCCTGAAAAAATTCAGGTAATGAAAACCGCCGGGGAATACGAAGGTTTTCTTCGGGCAGAAACCATGCGGGTGGTTGCCCCGTACCTTGTTCTGGGAATAATCGTCTTTCTTTGGTCACTGATCATGATGAGAATCAGATTCCCTGAAATTATCGATGAAAAAACGGAAGAAACGATTGAGAAAATGTCCTATACCGATCTTCTACGATACCCTCATTTTTTAAAAGGCGTCGTCGCACAGTTTTTTTATTGTGGCGCCCAGGTGGGCACATGGAGCTACTTTATTACCTATATCAAAGATTATACGGGTCATGGTGAAAAAATTGGTGGCTACCTGCTCACCGGAACACTAATCGCTTTTGCCGTGGGCCGGTTTGCCTCAACCTTTTTGATGAAATACATTGAGCCGCGTAAATTGATGGGCATTTTCAGTGTGATCAATATTTCCCTGGTGACGGTTTGCGTTTTATTTCCGGGCTGGATAGGTGTTTGGGCTATTTTTGCAACCAGTTTTTTCATGTCGCTTATGTACCCGACCATTTTTGCTCTTAGCATCAAACAACTTGGCCCAAGAACCAAAATCGGCGGTTCTGTTCTGGTTATGGCTATTATTGGTGGAGCAGTCTTTACCCCTGTCATGGGTTGGCTGGCTCAAATACTTAGCATGACTACCGCTATGGTTGTTCCCCTGGTCTGTTATTTGGTAATTGGCTATTACGCATTTACCGGAGCGAAAATAAAGCCTGAATTTTAAATGGCAAAATTATTTTTTTTGCGATTAGCCGGAATGTAATTATAAATTTGAGACAATCCATAACAAACAGTTTGAAGGCACTTATATACAAAATAGACCGGCTAAATACGCACAATGGTCCCGGATTCAGGACTGTCATCTATTTCAAGGGCTGTCCCCTTCATTGCACCTGGTGCCACAACCCAGAAGGAATAAGCACAAAAAAGGAGGTGTGGTCATTTTATACACGGTGTGTACTCTGCGAAAATTGCATACCAGAATGTCCTGAAAAAGCTTTATGCCCAACACCAACAGGAATAAAGATAGACAGGCTGAAATGTACTGGATGCCAGTTGTGTACCGAAGTTTGCCCTTCTTTTGCTTTGGAAAAGATAGGTGTAGAGTATACTGTTGATATGGTTTTTAAAATTATACTTAAGGACAAAATCCGTATCGGAGAATCGGGTGGGGGAATTACTGTTACGGGAGGTGAACCCGGAATATTCCCTGATTTTGTTGCTGAACTTTTCAAACAGTGTAGGGAGAATGGAATCCATACTGCCTTCGACACCTCAGGGATGGTTACAGAAAGTGCTTTAGCAAAAATAATCCCTTATACCGACATAATATACCTTGACATTAAAACACTTGACAATAAGAAATCGCTTTACTTCACCGGTCTCCCTGTTGAGAAGCTCTTCCAGACAATCAGATGGCTAAACACCTATCAATCAATTCACATTACTCCAATCATCGAAATCCATACTCCACTTGTTCCCCAAATTACTGATAATATTAAAGAATTAAAGGAAATTGGCCGATTTATAAACAAAACATTTACAAAAGGTACAAGTTGGGAATTGGGTCTGTTTAATGGCCTTTTTGGAGATAAATACACCAAAATGGGGGACCAATGGTTGTTTTCAGGTAAACAATACACTGAAGCAGATTACAATCAATTTATTGGATTACAATCATTCTTCAAGAACATCAAAATCTCGGTCAATGGTTTCATCGGGAAATTTAGTTAGCCTTTTACAAAGCTTATAGATCGGTCCTAAGGTTTGTAAAGGTTGGCGACCATCTCCGCAACACGTTCCCCATCTACAGCCGACGACATGATTCCTCCAGCATAACCGGAACCTTCACCACAAGGGAAAAGACGCTTGATAAGGACATGTTCAAGGGTTTGAAGATCTCTCGGAATCCTTACCGGAGAAGATGTCCGGGATTCAACACCAAGGACTACAGCTTCATTGGTCAGAAATCCTTTTGTTTTTCGGCCAATCTGATTAAACCCCTGCTGCAATGATGAACCGACCAGACTCGGCAACCATTCATGTAGGTTTGAGGGGGTGAGTCCGGGACGATAAGAAGATTCTGGCAGATCCGCACTTTTACGTCCATTTACGAAATCAGCAAGGCGCTGGGCTGGAGCAAACAAAGAATTTTCAGCCATTCTAAAACATGTCCTTTCGAGTTCCTCCTGAAAAACCATTCCAGCCAATTCTTTGTATTTTTGATAATTAGCCATCAAATCATCAGGACGGATTTCAACAACGATCCCTGAATTGCCAAAACGCCCACCCCGGTCGGATGGAGACATTCCATTTACGACACATTCACCGGGAGCCGTGGCTGCCGGAACGATGGTCCCTCCCGGGCACATGCAAAATGAATAGACACCCCGATCCTGAACCTGTTCAACAAAAGAATAGGAAGCTGCCGGCAAATAAATTCCCCTTTTGGTCCCATGGTATTGGATTCGGTCGATCAGTTCCTGTGGATGCTCCACCCTGACACCAACAGCAAATGGTTTGGCTTCAAGCTGGATTTTCCGGTCATAAAGAATCCGGTAAATATCCCTGGCTGAATGACCTGTGGCCAATATTACCGCAATGCCCTCTATCCGCGAACCGTCGGCAAGCACAACACCTTTTACCTCCTGATTGCTGATAATCAAATCTGTCACCCTCGATTTAAAGTGGATCTCCCCCCCGGCTGTCAGAATGCTGTTCCGAATGGCGACAATTACACGGGGAAGGACGTTGGTCCCGATATGCGGATGGGCATCGATCAGGATTTCGTCCTGTGCCCCATGGAAATTCAGGACTTCAAGGACTTTTCTGACATCCCCCCTTTTTTTTGACCGCGTGTAAAGTTTCCCGTCCGAAAACGTACCTGCACCGCCTTCCCCAAATCCATAATTTGAATCGGGGTCGATGATCTGCTCGCCATGAATTGCAGCGATATCCCGTTTTCGTTCGCTAACAGTTTTCCCACGTTCAAAAATCACAGGTTTATAGCCTAGTTCGATGAGGCGAAGTGCCGCAAACAAGCCTGCCGGACCTGCACCCACAATAATAACCCTGGATCCGTGGGAAACATCCGGATAGGAGAAAACTGGTTTTCCCATCTCAGGCATTTGTTCATCCAGATACACATCCAGACTAAGGTTGACACGGATATTTGAATTTCTGGCATCGATGGAGCGTCGTCTGATCACAATATCTTTGATCCTTTCCACTCCGATTTTCAGGTCTTCGGATACGGCATTTTTCAATTTTGTCATATCAACTGCCTGTACCGGCGACACCGCAACATTTATCTCTTTTAACATCGGAAAGGATTATTCAAAATAAAACAACAGCGTAAAAATATTGGAATTCAGTTCTTTAAAAATATAACCGTAATAGGGTACAGGTTTTGTCTGATCAGAATCATGCCTGATCAAATTGTTTAAGCCATAAGAAAATCGGAATTCCATCGTAAAGCGGAAATATTCGAGATAGGAGTCAAGCCCAAGGCCAAGTTCGGCGTATTGACCTCCTTTGTTCAGGTGCACTACACTTTCCGAAATCCTTTTGTTCTCAAGGTCATACCTGTAAGCAGCACCTAAATAAATGTATGGACGTACGTTATTGTGCCGAAAGCCTTTGTACCTGATCCCAACAGGTAGGTCAACATAAGACGAAGGTGTGGAAAGATAGGTAGTTTCGTCCAACCCAGCAGTTTGGCTATACATTTCGGGATTGATCGGAATGAAATATCTGAAGCTTCTGTTGCCCAATGACATGCCAGGAGTAAAACGAAAATCCAGGTCGCGTGTGAGCCGGTAATTGACCACACCACCCACTGTAAACCCAGGTGAGATGGTATAAACCTCAGCAGCAAAATTCTCCTGATTACCATAATAGCCAAGGGCTTTTTCTTTCAATCCTGTCGTATTGTCAGCAAATACAGGATTTGAAAATACATTATTGTAATTGGTTGTGCGATAATCCATTGTATTAAGCCCAAGATAAAAGCCAAAGTGCAATTTACGATCATCAAAATGGGTAAGATTACTTACTCCTTTTAATTGACCATTGGCATAATAAGATCCAAAGAAGAGTGCAAGAAAAATAAAAAAATATCCTGATTTATTATATTTCAACATTATCTTGTCTTAAAAGTCATATCTAATTATTAACCAATACTTTAAAAAATATATATCGAAGTCCAATTTGATTATATAAACAACCACCATTTGCATGACCAAGCCTTAGGACAAGGAAGGCTTTATACCAATATAAATAGTAGCAACACCAAAAGTTTGCCGGTATTGCCTGGTACGAGCGAAATGGCTGTCTTTCAACAGACCCAGCAACGCCTCCCCATCCGGGAATTTTTCAACCGATTCGGGCAGGTAACGATAAGCTGAATTGTCATTTGAGAATAATTTTCCAAAGAATGGAAGGATATAAAATGAATAGAAACTGTAAAATTGCTTAAACGGAAAATTCCTCGGCTTGGAGAATTCAAGGATACATACTATGCCATTTGGTTTTAGCACGCGGAAAAGTTCGTCCAGGCCTGCCGATAGGTTTTCAAAATTTCGGATTCCGAATGCAACTGTCACTGCGTCAAAAGAATTATCAGCAAAATTAAGCTCTTCAGAGTCACCTTTTTGAAGGGATATTCGTTGTGAGAGTCCCTTAGCTTCAATTTTGGTCCTTCCAACTGCCAGCATTTCTTCCGAAATGTCAACACCGATCACTTTTTGAGCACCTGTTTTTAACGATGCAATTGCAAAGTCCCCGGTTCCAGTAGCTACATCAAGAATTACTCTTGGAGAATGTCCCATCAATAACTTAATGGCATTTCTCCGCCAGATTTTATCGATTCCAAAGGATAGGAAGTGGTTTAGAAAATCATATTTAGGGGCAATGTTGTCGAACATTTCGGCAACTTGCTGTTTCTTCCCCTTTGTGGAATTGTTATAAGGTTTAACGACTGTCATGGTTTATTTATCAATGAATTAGCCGACAATACCTTTGTCAACAAATCCCAACGACTGATCATCGATCCTTATTTCACCCTTGGTAATATGGCCCAGTGTCATCACAGGAATGTTCAGGTCATATAAAAAATCTACAAATTCATCTTCTTTTTCTTCTGTAACCGTTACAACGACCCTTCCCATCCCTTCTCCAAAAAGAAATGCATCAGTCCTGATTTCGGCATCGGTGGTAATATCAAAACCCAGTTCATTGGGCATTGCATCGCGCAAAAGGGTAAAGAAGAGGCCACCCAAACCAACTGGGCTTGCAGATTCGACCAAATTCCTTTTTATCAACTCTTTCAGGGCACCCATCAGTTTATTTTCAAAACCAAGGTTAAAATGCATCAATGGAGACTCTTTTATTTCATGAAAATGGTCAAGGTATTCGGAGGCATTGATATCGTTGAACGACCTACCAATCAGGAGGATATTATGGCCTTTTCGTTTGAACTTTGAAGTGAGGATGTGATCGCGGTCTTTTAATTTCCCGACAAGACTTACAATTAGCGTCGGTGGCAAGATCCCATCGTGTTCCGAGTAATCGTAGAATATCTTCCGATTCGAGAACTGGAGACTAAAAACAGCAGCAGCGGCTTCAAGCCCCAACCGTGCGGCCATCACCATCTCTTCGGCAATCGGGCTGGCAAACTCAACATTGTTCAGAAAAGCGCTCATCGAAACAGGTTCGGCTCCGTAACAGACCAACCTTCTAACTGCCTTTGCCACAATAATCTGGGCTGCAACAAACGGGTCAACTGCCAGCCTCCGGTGGTCAGAATAAATTGTTTGGGTAAATGCAATCTTACTGTCATCAATGTGAAAAACACCAGCTCCAAACAAATCCTCTTTCCCAACCTGGGTTGGATCAATAGCTGAGGAAGCAAATTCATTAAACAAATTAACCGGTGAAAGATGGGGCATGGCAACCATTGAATAGATTACATTTCTCAAATCTGTTGGTTCCGGTACCTGGTCTATCGTGAACATTTCTGTTTCTATTTCAGCCATTTTATTCTATATTTTACAAAAACAAGGCAAATTTAATAGTTTATATTTAACGACCGCGATATTTGCCCCTGTAGAGTGTCCGATTTTTTTTATTTTAGCGGATTAATATTTTTAAGAATGAAAAAAATCGCATTGGTCACTGGTGCTACATCCGGAATCGGGAAAGCCACATCACACCTTCTTGCATCCAATGGTTATGACCTGATCGTTACCGGACGAAGGGAAAACCTGCTTAATGACTTGGTTAAATGCTTAATTGTTGAAACAGGGGCTGAAGTTTTGCCTTTATGTTTTGACATAAGGGATCAGGTTCAGGTAGAAAAAGCTGTCGATTCGCTTACCGGGAAATGGGAAAAGGTTGATTTGCTGGTCAACAATGCAGGACTGGCTGTTGGGCTTGAACCTGTCCAATCGGGAGTCGTTGACGATTGGGAGCGAATGATCGACACAAACGTCAAGGGTTTGCTTTTCATGTCGCGTAAGATATCGTCGGGGATGGTGGCAAGGGAAAGTGGCCACATTATCAACCTCTCGTCGATTGCGGGCCATGAAGTTTATCCGAATGGCGCTGCTTATTGCGCGTCCAAACATGCTGTTCAGGCAATTACGAAAACCATGCGGATCGAGTTGTTGCCCTATGGCGTGAAGGTAAGTTCGATCAGCCCGGGTATGGTGGACACAGAGTTTTCATTGGTCCGGTTCAAAGGGGACAAGCAGAGGGCCGAAAATGTGTATAAAGGGTTGACCCCCTTGTATGCCCAGGATATTGCCGAGACCATCCTGTTTATGGCAACAAGGCCCCAACATGTCAATATTGCAGATGTGATCATCATGCCCACCGACCAGGCAAGTGCCCGCGATTTCCGGAGGAGGTGAACCATATGATCATTGTTAAAGTTCAAAAAAAATTACCTTTGCTAAAATTTATTGATAATCTATATGAAAATTGAAGTTTCGAATGGGGAAATAGTCGATAAACTGACGATTGTCGAGATTAAATCGGAGAGGATCAAAGACTCCCGAAAACTGGAAAACCTCCATAAGGAATATGAAGTGCTGAACAATGCCGTGGCTGGCATCATAGAGAAAAACCATCCGTTATACCTTGAATTACTGGATATTAACAATCAATTGTGGGATATTGAGGATCATATCCGGGATCTTGAACGTGCCAAAGATTTTTCGGATGATTTTATTCAAACGGCCAGATCGGTCTATTATATCAATGATAAGCGGTCGGACGTCAAGCGGAGGATCAACGAAATAACCGGATCGAACCTTACTGAGGAAAAAAGCTACGAAGAATATAAGTAACATCCTATATATCAATATATTAATCAATCAATTCGATGAGAAAGGTTCTTGCCATCCGGTTATCCGCAATGGGTGACGTTTCGTTAACAGTTCCTGCCATCAGAGGGGTCCTGAATGCCAATCCCGATCTTGAAATAATGGTTGTTACCCGGAAATTCTTTGCTCCGTTTTTTTTCGATATCCCGCGACTAACCCTTTTTTATCCCGAACTAAGTGGCAGGCACAAAGGGTTAACCGGACTTATCAGGCTATACAATGACCTTAAAAAGTATGGTCCATTTGAAAATTTAATTGATTTACATGGGGTTATTAGGACCAGGATACTCTCTTTTCTTTTCAAAATTTCAGGAACTCCCTGTTTCTCAATAGATAAAGGAAGGAAAGAAAAGAAATTTCTGATCAAGTCAAAGTATATAAGGGCATTAAAGCACACTGCGGAACGCTATCTCGAAACCTTCCGAAGTGCTGGTTTTGAAGGGCAAATCGGGAAAGCTCCATATTTTCTTTTAACTGAAGAGGCATGTCAAAAGGCGGTAGGATTTATCCAGAAAAATCAAGAGGACCCTTTAATTTTAAAAGTTGGCCTAGCACCTTTCGCCAAGCTAAAACCCAAGATTTGGGACATCAAAAATTTCAGGGAATTGGTCCAACTGATCAATATAGATTTTAAAGTTGAATTTTATCTTTTTGGTGGGGGTGAACAAGAGATTGCTTCCTTAATAGAATTCAAGCAGTTTTTCCAGAATGTACATCTTGTGGCAGGCAAACTTCATCTTTCGGAAGAGTTGGCCCTGATAAGGAACCTGGACTTAATGATCTCCATGGATTCTTCCAATATGCACCTTGCAGCCTTATCAGGTATCCCAACCGTTTCAATTTGGGGTGGCACTCACCCAGCATTTGGTTTTTCAGCGTTGGGGCAACCTACTGAATACCATTTACAAACACCTGCAAGTTCGCTTAAATGCCGTCCCTGTTCCGTTTTCGGGAAAAAACCTTGTATCTATGACTCTCCCAAATGCATGGAAATGGTTAAACCCGGTGATGTATTCAAGACACTTGTAAAATTCAACCTTCTTTCACCCAAGGTGAAAAAAGCCAATCAGTCGCCTTCTACAAACTCATAGAAACCAGCAAACATTAACATTACTTTCAACTCTTTTAGTGAAAAATCCAACCCTAATAACTCCGGTTAAAGATTCATTGAAGACCACCCGGGCAATTATAAGTTTGTTAAGAAGTAATAATCAAGATATTCCCTATTATATTTTTGATGATTTCAGCTCAAGGGAGACCAGAAGATGGCTTGAGGAGAATTCTAAAAAATATGGATATAATGTCATTGGACTTGAAAAACACACGAAGAAATCATCTCCCAATTACAGGACAACACTTGTGCTTGCGCAGAAAATTGCCCTTGAAAATGGCTCACACCTTGCAATTGTTGAGTCGGATGTATTTACAGAAAATGAAACGATCATTGGTTTGACAAAACTGGCCAATGAATTGCCTGATGCTGGATTGATAGGTTCAGTTACTGTAGATGAAGATGGAGAGATTAATTTCCCTTACACTTACGCAACTGCGATTGATAAGCCATCCATTTTTGCTTCGGCGAAAACTGTCAGTTTTTGTTGTACGGTTATTTCCCTGCGGTTATTGGAGCAATTCGATTTCAATGAGTTACCGATGAAAATGGATTGGTTTGATGTTTATATCTCCCGAAAATCGCGTCAACTTGGATTCAGCAATTATGTGGTAAAAAATCTTCCTGTGATCCATAAGCCCCATAGCAGTCGGCCATGGAAACACCTGAAATACAAGAACCCAATTTTGTACTATCTTAAAAAATTTATTCTTCGGCGGGACCGAATCTGAAAAGTGACCTGAAAAACTCCTTTATCTTTTCCTGACGGTCACGGGTTTCCCTGTTCCTTTTGTCGAACGCGATAAGAACCTTTACTGCTTTACCTGCATCCTTATTGCATAAATTGGCATAGGTCGTAGCAAGAAGTTCAAGGGTTTGCCGATCGGTATAAAGTTGACGGAAATTGAACAATCCTTTTTCGAAACTTATGTTCCCAAAACTCATACGATTCAAGTCAACTATTTGAAAATCAAAATTATTGTCAATTTTTCTGATTAACGTATTTCCCGGCGAATAATCGAGATGGAAAATATTGTTTTTATGCAACTTTTCGTAAGTGAACCTGACCCAATCCCTAAGTATCCTATCGTGATCGGCAACCTGATAATTCAAAACTTCGCGAAGGGTAAATTCATTTTTATAATGAACTGATACATAATAGCTTTCCCTTAACAATCCAAATGAGGTACATTCGACATAACCTACCGCTGCAGGAGTCGCGATGCCGAGTGCCAGAAACTTCCTGGCGTATCTGTAAGAGCGGGCAGCTTTTGAACCCCTTATATAAATATACACAAACCTGTTGATCAGGTTGGGTATTTTAAATGCCTTCACGTTGAGTTCGTAATCCCCGACAGAAAAAACCTTGACCTCGTTCCGATACTTAAATATCGATTCTCCAGAATGGGGAAAATTTGAATGCAATTGACTGACCCATGTTTCCAGGTCCATGAATTCAGTGGAAACTTTATATTTTATTTTTATACCCATTTTTACTGTTGTCACACAACATACTGACTTAATGATTGTTATTGTACTATTGACCCAATAAGATCAATTCAGGATTGATTTAATGGTTCATCACTTACACGTGAATGTTTCCATCTTTTATGTGTCCAAAGCCAAAATTCAGGTTGTTCTTTAATTTGATTTTCGAGAAGCGCCATGCATTTGTCAACTATTTCAAATTTCGGACAGGTTTTTGCCTGATCGGTAATTAATTGAACTTCAACTTCATAATACCCACGCTTTATTTTCCTCGAATGTAGGAAAAAGACGACTGAATTGAGTTTTTGTGCCACTTTTTCAGGGCCAAGAATGACAGGTGTGTCCTGGTTCAGGAATTCAACCCAATGATGGAGTTCAGATGCCCTTGGTGTCTGATCGAATAAAAAAGCAGTACCCGTAGGGATCTTTTGCTGGTGATCAGTGTACAGTTGTTTGAAAGTGTCGGACCTTTCGAGAGGAATTGCACCAAACCTACCCCTTAGATTATAATAGAAGCGTTCAAATGAATCATTTCTTAACTTCTTGTAAACCGGGTAAAATTTGTAGTTTGTATACAAAGTCCATGTTGAAAACCATTCCCAGTTGTTATAATGCCCAAGAAGGCAAATTGCGTTCCTCCCCTTATCAAGATAGCTGATTGGCAATTCAAGGTTCTTGTAATTCACACATTTCTTTCCAAATTCAACAGACATCCGGTCGAAATACAACATCTCAATGAATAGATCACACAAATGGTGATAAAATTTTTTTGCGATGACCTCAAGTTCCTTTTTTGACTTTTCAGGAAATGAGTTAAATAAATTCCCGGCAACAACACGCCTTCGATACCGGAAAATATAAAAAACTGGGTAATACATCAGATCAGAAAAGAAATAGAGCAAACGCAGCGGCATTTTACTGACAATCCATGTCACTGATCTTAATAAGTAATATCCTGGCATCCGATATGATATAAAAATATTAAACTAAACCTCAAATTTGATTGAACTTCGTACAATAGAACAAATATATACAATTGAACCAGCTTAATGAGCCTACACTGCAAAATAATTCCGACAACAAAAAATTATTGGTTCATAAAGCCCTGCCGTATTAATACTTCCAGTAGCATTTTTGAAAAGGCAACATTGTCACTTTTTTTATACCTTATATCCGTAAATACCTGGGCCAATGTCTCTTTGCTATTTTCAGATACAAATTTAAGGTTATCGGGCCGGTTTTCCTTTTCAGAATAGTACCTGATGATTTCCTCCCTTGAATAATCGGCATAAGTTTCCTGATGAACAACGGCATTCAACGGCAACCTGTCAACCTGCTCCGGATGTTCGTCGGGCCAACCAACCGTAAGCGTTGTTATTGGGACGACACCAAAGGGAAGTTTCAGTATATCAATGATTTTTCCAGCAAGATAAGTGGTTGTCCCCACGTAGCAAACCCCCAAACCTTCACTCTCTGCTGCAATGGTCACATTCTGAGCAACCAGCAAAGAATCTATGGCAGCAGTCATAAAAGAAAGGAAATTGTCATATCCAGGCTCAGCATTGTTCAGTTTGCACCATAGGTTAAAACGGTTGAAATCGGCACAAAAAGTGAGCACAATTGGGGCATTCACAACCATTGGCTGATTGAAATGGCAAGGCGCAAGTGCTTTTTTCCCTTCGTCCGAACGTGTTACGATTATGCTGTATAGCTGCATATTACCAGTCGTCGATGCCCTGCAGCCGGCTTCAAGTACCTTGTTGAACAAATCTTCTTCCACCACATCAGGTTTGTATTTACGGATTGTGCGGTGTTCCAATAATTGATTGACCATTCATTTGAAATTTAAAGGGTGCAAAGATAGAAACCTATTCAGCGAAACAGTTGAACATTTTGGAATAATTAAACCTTTATTAATTTTGTGGCATGAAAAATAGATTAATAATTCCGGTCCTATTGGTTTTGGCAGTACTATTACTTGCCAATTGTAAAACGTCGTGCAACTGTGGTTTTCAGCCTCCAAAGGCAAAAAGAAACAGTACCTGGATGAAACGATAAACCAGCATCTTTTCATGTTCCTATGCTAAGTTAATAATTTGTAAAGAACCATCTATTTACAAACTATTTTTGTAATAAATTTCATTTAAAAATACTACTTTTGCAATGAAATTTAAAGAAGGTTCTATTCATTCTATAATTCTCAAAACGAATAAATTATGTCTAAAATTAAGATTGGTATTAATGGTTTCGGTCGTATTGGCCGACTGGTTTTCAGGGCTGCTGTTGACAGAAGCGATGTAGAAGTTGTCGGTATCAACGACCTAATTGCTGTTGACTATATGGCTTATATGCTGAAATATGATTCAACCCACGGACGTTTCGAAGGAACTGTTGCTGTTGAAGATGGTGCTTTGGTTGTGAACGGCAAAAAAATCCGTGTGACTTCCGAAAAGAATCCCGCAGACCTTAAATGGGGTGATATTGGTGCAGAATATGTTGTTGAATCAACAGGTCTATTCCTAGAAAAGGCTAAATGCCAGGCACATATCGATGCAGGTGCGAAAAAAGTAATTATGTCGGCTCCTTCAAAAGACGATACCCCTATGTTTGTTATGGGTGTAAACAACCTGAAGTACACCTCCGATATGAACTTTGTATCCAACGCATCTTGTACAACCAACTGTCTTGCCCCGATCGTAAAAGTATTGAACGACAACTTTGGGATTATCGAAGGTTTGATGACTACCGTACATGCTACAACCGCAACACAGAAAACTGTTGACAGTCCGTCTATGAAAGACTGGCGTGGTGGACGTGGTGCCGCCCAGAATATCATCCCTTCGTCCACAGGTGCAGCTAAAGCCGTTGGCAAAGTGATCCCTGAAATGAACGGCAAATTGACCGGTATGGCTTTCCGTGTTCCAACTCCAGACGTTTCTGTTGTTGACCTTACCTGCCGTTTGGAAAAACCAGCCCCTTACAAAGCAATCTGCGCTGCCATGAAAGCTGCTGCCGAAGGCGAATTGAAAGGCGTTCTTGGTTATACCGAAGACGAAGTTGTTTCAACAGATTTCCTTACCGACCCACGCACATCCATTTTTGATGCAGGCGCTGGTATCGGTCTGAACGACCATTTTGTGAAAGTCGTTTCATGGTATGACAATGAGTGGGGTTATTCAAACAAAGTTGTTGACCTGATTGGCCACATGTACTCTGTTGACCACAAGTAAGCAAACGACTACATATATATATATTGAAAAATCCTGCCGGAACATGTTCCGGCAGGATTTTTTTATGAAGGAAAATAACCTATCTCTGGGCTAATTGGGTCATTAAACAGGATACAATCGAAAAAACTCTGAACCTTTCAGGAAAGCCCAAGATCACTTAATTTAGAGGTTCTGCATGGATAAAGATCTCACTCCGGTTGATCAATACCTTTAGCTCATTCTCTATTTTGTCGCACAATTCATGGACCTGTTTAAGGCTCAGATCAGGGTCCAAACGGATCGTAAATTTAATAAATGTATCTGCCCCGCTCGTCCTCACTTTTAAACCATCGAAATTCCTGACCTCAGGAAAAGTTGCAAGAGTCTGCTCTACAATACTTAAAGTATCCTGAGGTGACCTATCGAGCAAAACATCGATTGCTTTTTTGCCAAGCTTAAACGACACCAATAAAACGATGACAGCAACACCTAAAGCCGAAACAGCATCTGCAAAGTATAATCCAAAATTCGCACAAACCAGACCAAACAAGACGACCGCTGAACTCCAGATATCGGTCGAGAAATGAACCGCATCGGCTTCAAGTGCCTGGCTATTGTGCTTTTTGGCGGCTTTTGACAACATGCGGGAACGGTTGATGTCAATAATGATTGAACTGATGACCACAACGTAACTCCAGACGTTGACATCAATATGGGTCTCCCCCGAAACAAGCCTTGAGACAGCTTCGTAGATGATCCATGCGCAGGTGATCAACAAAAGGATGGTTTCGACCAAAGCAGAAAGGTTTTCAATCTTCCCATGACCGTAGTTATGGTTCCGATCAGCAGGTTTGTCGGATATCCTTACTGAAATATAGGTAATTACAGCAGCGACAAGGTCGAGTCCGGAATGTAAAGCCTCAGATAAAATTCCAAGGCTACCTGTCAAGACCCCAATTACAAGTTTCGATCCTGTTAAGACGATAGCCGCCAGAACGGATACAAATGCTACATTTTCTTTCTCTTTGTTCATTTCACAATCTCCATCTCCTTTAGCAAATATCCCGCCCCTGCAAATTTGTCGATGATGAAAAGGGCATAATGCATATCCAAAGAGATGTTTCGGCACACGTCGGGATCATAAACGATATCACTCATCGTCCCCTCCCAGCCTCGGTCAAAGTTTAGGCCGATCAATTCGCCGTTTGCATTGACTACCGGACTTCCCGAATTGCCACCCGTGGTATGGTTGGAGGCACAAAAAGCAACCGGTACTTCGCCCGTATCGTTCACATATTGACCGAAATCGTGGGTACGGTAAATTTTACGCAATGCTTCAGGAACATTGTAATCGTAAATGGCCGGATTGTCCTTTTCAATCACTCCCTTGATTGTCGTAAAATACTTAAATGTTACACCATCGACAGGTTTGTACCCTTCCACTCTCCCATAGGCGACCCTCAAGGTCGAGTTGGCATCGGCCATCATCCGTTTACCTGCGTTCATCTCCATCAAGGCTGCGGTATATTTCTTTTGCACTGCCCCTATTTTGGCGAAAATATCCCTGAAGGGAAAATCAACTTTTGCTTTAAATTGCTGGCTGATCATCTTGTACATCGAATAAGCCTGGTCTTTTTGCAATTCCTTTATCGACCTGGCACCAAAATTTTCAACCAACTTTTTGATTTTCAGGCTATCGGACAGCAATGATTTATTGTATATTGTAGTAAGGACCTGAATATTGCTTATTTTGGGCAATTGTTTCAGAAGCTTTTCGGGCAAAAACCGATGGTCAACCTTTTCAAGATAGATTTGCATCAGGGCTGACCACACTTTCCCGTCGGTTGTTTTGTCGTAATCTTTCAGGTAATCGACCAGAAAATCCTTGACCTTTTTGATTTCCATCTTCCGCAAATCGTCTTTACCGGCGACTTCGATAGGTTCGATTCTTGAAGCCAATGAAAAGATATCGGTGCTACGCTGGACACACTCTGTATAATAGTCGTTTACAGACTGATATGGGAGGTATTCACCATAAAGTTTTTCAAAATCGGATAATATTGTCCCATATTTTTTAATCCTATCGGGATTTTCGTTTACCCATTTTGTAAATTCCAGTTCCCCCGATTTTTTAAGGTTCACTGCATCAAGTCGTTGCAAGCCCTTTACTTCACCCTGCCATTTTTTCCAAGAATTGGAAGTTGAAGCATATTTACCAGCATATTGGATCCTGATTTTTGCACTTGAATTCATCATGGTATTCAGGATGTCCAATTTTGCGGTCCGGATCGCCACTTTGGCAGGATCGCTCTGGTTCGCTATCAGGTTGACTGCCTGTGAGGGTATGTAACGCTGGGTGGTTCCAGGATACCCAAATACCATTGTAAAATCTCCCTCTTTCAACGATTTAAGGTTGATCGGGAAGAACTTTTTGGGATGATAAGGGACGTTATTCGGGGAATATTTCGCCGGTTTGTTGTTTTTATCGGCATAAATCCTGAAAAGGGAGAAATCGCCGGTATGCCTAGGCCAGACCCAATTGTCGGTATCGCCCCCGAATTTCCCGATTGCCGAAGGTGGCGCACCGACCAACCTCACATCCCTGAATGTTTCATAAACATAGACAAAATATTGGTTCCCATTGAACAATGGTTTTACCTGCGCTGAATATCCGGTACCCGAAATGTACTCTTTAATCACCTCGCTTGTATTCCTTTGGATAAGGTCAAGCCTGCCGCCCTGCGTCAAACTGTCTTTCACATCGGTCATAATTTTGTCGGTGACATCCTCCATTTTAACCAGGAACTGAACTGTCAGCATCGGATTGGGAAGTTCTTCCGATTTGTTCATCGCCCAGAAACCGTTGGTGAGGTAATCGTGTTCCACAGAGCTGTGGTTCTGGATCTCCCCATATCCGCAGTGGTGATTGGTGATCAGCAAACCATCGTTGGAAATTACGCCACCGGTACACCCGCCACCAAAACTCACTACGGCATCCTTCATGCTCGCGTGGTTGACGTCGTAGATATCTGCAGCAGAGAGTTTAAACCCCATCTGCGACATCTCCTCGATATTGTATTTCTGGAGCAAGGTAGGGATCCACATCCCTTCTTTGGCAGACAAACAAGTTGCCGAAACAATGAAAACGAAAAACATCAAAAGCCGACGGTTCATAACAAATAGTTTAAGTAATTATAAATCAAAATTTTAACAATTCTTCGTACAATCGCTGGACCGGAAGCCCCATCACATTAAAATAGGACCCTTCGATCCTATTGATTGCAATATATCCGATCCATTCCTGAACTCCATAAGAACCTGCCTTGTCGTAAGGGTGATAATTTTTCAAGTAATAATCGATCTCCTCATCAGTCAGGTCCTTAAAATAAACATCCGTTGTCGCCGAAAGTGCGACCTGTTTCTCCTTGGACGTCAGGCAAACACCGGTAACTACGACATGCTTTTTGCCTGACAATTTCCGGAGCATCTCAAAGGAATGTTCGTAGTCGTTAGGCTTACCAAGGACTTCGCCATCGATCCAGACAATTGTATCGGCAGTAACCACAATGGTTTGATCATCGACCTCCTCTACAAAGGGTTCTGCTTTAAGCTTTGCCAGATAGACAGGGATCTCCTCCATGGCCATCCCTTCAGGGAAAACTTCGTCAACTTCGTGGATCACCACTTCAAACGGGATGTCCAATCCTGCCAGAAGCTCGTGCCTTCGTGGGGATTTGGAAGCGAGGATTATTTTGTAATTAATTGTCATTAATTATCTTCGTAATATATTATCTAATTCCTATATGTGCCGTGCCGAAGGCACTCCTTCTAATCCCTGATCGTCCTTAACCCAGGATTAAAATCCTGGGTTACAAAATGAATCGTTCCTACGGAACTGCAAAGTGGTAGCACTCCTAAGAGCCGTAGGATCGGATCATCCTGTAATCATAGGATTAAAATCCTGGGTTACAAAATGGATCGTTCCTTCGGAACTACCAAGTGGAGGCACTCCTAAGAGCCAAAGGCTCGGTTCATCCTGTAATCCCAGGATTAAAATCCTGGGTTACAAAATGGATCGTTCCTTCGGAACTACCAAGTGGTAGCACTTTTAAGAGCTGTAGGCTCGGATCATCCTGTAATCCCAGGATTAAAATCCTGAGTTACAAAATGAATCGTTACTACGGAACTACCAAGTGGCAAAACTCCCTAGAGCCGTAGGCTCGGACCATTTTGTAAGGATGGATTTCAATCCATCCCTCCTACGGAACTACAAAGTGGCACCACTCCAAAGAGCCGTAGGCTCGGACCATTTTGTAAGGATGGATTTTAATCCGTCCCTCATCCCAGAGCTAAAACATGTTCCAGTCCATCTTTTCGGGATCCATCCAGGTTCCCTGCGCACGCATGACCTGTTCGAGCACATCACGGATGCAACCTTCCCCACCGTTTTTATCCGAAATATAATGGGAAATCGCTTTAATTTCGGGTGCTGCATCCATCGGACAAACCGGAACACCCACAGCTTTCATCACCGGATAATCTGGCAAATCGTCACCCATGTACATCACATCCTCAGCCTTCAGATTGTTCATTTCAAGAAAGTCGAAGAGCGCGGGCAATTTTCTAAGCGAACCAGCATAAATATGTTTGATACCGATCAATTCACACCTTTTGATCACTTCAACGGTATTACCCCCCGTGATCACCCCAATTGGAAAGCCCATCCGCACAGCATAAACCAGCGCAAACCCATCTTTGAGGTTTGAAGTCCTAATGGTTTCGCCATTCGGGGCAAGCACTTGGGTTGCAGCAGATAAAACACCATCCACATCGAAAACAAAAGCTTTCACTTTCGACAATTCTTCTTTAAAAAAAGCCATCTAAAACTAATTAATTGTTTGTATAATCCTATCGCTGATCTGCTGATAGAGTATTTGAAGGTCAGGATGATTTCCCAAAAAATCTAAGTGCTTATCAATTATCTCTTTATCGTTCCGGATTGCCGGGCCGGTTTGAACAGATTTTGGTAAATGATCCACAATTTTGGCGGCAGTTTCCACGATCAGAGGCTTCAGGATATCAAAACCGATCCCTTTTTCGCGCAGCAGCCCCTCCCCTATGGAATAAAAATGGTTCACAAAATTGCAGGCAAAGACCGCTGCTAAGTGGATTTGCTGACGCTGATCGGAATTGATAAGCTGTATGTTCTTGGATATCGATTGTGCCAGATCCTTTAAGATTTCAAGGTTTTGGGGAGTATTGGCCTCCAGGCAAATCGGAATCGTTCCGAAATCAACTTTTTTTGATTTGGAAAAGGTTTGAAAAGGATAAAACACGCCGAAGTTTTCACAGTAAGGGGAAAGGAGTTCCATCGGTGTACTTCCTGAGGTATGGACGACAAGTTTGTTGCCACAAAAGTGCCCTGATAAAACCTGTTCAATTGCTTTATCTGCTACTGAAATAATGTAAATATCTGAATCAGTATTAATTAACGATATTTCATTGGTATATTGACAGTTAAGCTGAACAGCCAGATCCATGGCATTTCCAGCCGTCCTCGACCAAACCTGCACAATCTCATGTCCTTTTTTAAATAGGGCGATTCCCAATTGCGTGGCAAGATTTCCTGAACCAATTAAACAAACTTTCATTTCACCGATTTTCTGCAAAAGTATCTTTAAAAAATGGTGCAGCAAATCCTGATACCGATTTTCCCTCTATTTTAAACGGTTGCATTGAGGTGCAGATAGCAGTGGATCAATCCCGCTATCTTCAGATTGCGCCTCTGGATTGGAAAAACTCCCTTTTCTACAAATATTTCGCATCTCTGATGCTTTTGACCTTGCAAAAAACGCATTTCAATTTCAAAACAAAAAGCGGAACTGTTTAGGTCCCGCAATTCACTGTTCACAAAATATATATAAAGATGAGTTCACGAATTTCAAAGCATTTCCTTTATGGCATCAGGTTTACGTTCCCATAGCTACTTTCAATGCGGACGGTTGACTTAGGATTTTCTCCATTTCCTACAGTTCCATCCACTTCATAACTTGTGTCCGCACGCAATCTGTTGAGCTTTCCATCGGGATGCTGAATATTGCTGTAACGCACTTTGCCATTCAATTTATAGGAAGCACCGCTTTCGATCCCAAGTTTGATCCCAGCATATCGGTTATCAATGGTAATGCTCTCGAATCCGGCAGGGATCTGTCCAACGCTAAAGCCTCCATATCCGTTGACCAGTTTTAGCTTTGTACTCAGTTTATCAATTTTCGTCCCGGTATATTGCGAGTTCATAATCAAAGCATTGAGCGTACCAAGATCGTAGTTGTCATATTTCGAGTCTGCATCGATATTTTTGCTATTTTCAATTGTAATCCCGGAATAGCGGGTTTCCATCTTCATGTTGTCCCCCTTATTTAACCGGAACTTTGAATAATGAAGGACTAGCGATAAATCGTTGATTGCTTCCAGGTTGACCTTGCTATATGCAATGTCCAATGAAAGATTGGGTGAGAGCAGTTTTTGTCCGGTCAGTTCCCCATATTTGATCTCGAAAGTACCCTTGGCTGTCAGGTCTTTCATATTTACCGTACCATATTTCTGGACCACTGCAAGTTCCCTGTCGGCTGGAACAGAAACATGATAGTCAATGCTAAATTCGTTGTTCCCGTTCATGTTGTTTTCGATATTGGTGACTGCAACCACGGTGCTACCGCTCAGATTGATAGTGACATCGATGTTGTTCAGCAACCGCTGCGCCCTGTCTGAGCTTCCTTCCACCCAAATATCGACGGATACAACTACCGAATCGGTGCGGTTGTTTTCGATGTAGATGTTTCCGTATTTATTGTTCAGGTCGAGCTTCTGGACTTTCCCTACCGGATAACTTCTATAAACATGTTTTGAGACCCTTGTTGCAGAAGCCGTAATAGACATCACCAAAATAATGATGATCAATAGTTTACATTTTAGTGCTTTCATTGTATTTTCTTTTTTGTTGTTTAACGTTTTCCAAATCAGTTTTTATAGTATTCACGATATCGAGCTTTGTCTGGTAATATTCTATCATTGCATTGATGATCCTTTCGTCGTTGGGATTGGCCTTGTATTCCTGTTGAAGGTTCAAAAACAAACTGTCCATTTCCGAAAGTTCGTGCTTGATCTGGACGATCTCTATTGCCGACCCGATCCCATCTTTGGCCATGGTTTCGAGTTCCCTTATACCCGTGTTGATTTTGCTTGTATAATAGAACGAGGCTTCATTCATCTCATTACGGATCACTGCCGTCTCCTTTGACTTCTGTTTTGGACTCCTTATCGTAAAGAATAAATTCGCTGACAATAAGATGATTACAAGGACTGCAGCTACTTTCAGGAAGGGTGATAGGATTGGTTTTCCCTGTTTCCTTTCCGCCTGCTTTAGCTTTTGTTCAAAACGTTCAAAGTGACCGTTCTGGGGTTCCTCATCAAAATCGGCCCGATTCTCAAAAAATATTTTGTCCAGCTTATCCATAAATTTTCTCCGGAATATGTTGTTTCTTATTTTCAATCAATATCTCTTTCAACCGTTGGCGGGCCCGTGAAAATTGGGTCCGTGAGGTGACATTTTTAATTCCAAGGATTTCGCTTACCTCTTCGTGATCGTAACCTTCCAAGAGAACCAGCGAAAGGATTGTCCTGTATCCATCAGGTAATGAATTGATTGCAGATTTCACCTCATCGACAGTGATCAATTCGCCTTCAGGTTCCTGTTCATTTGAGACGGGAAGCTCTGCATAAAGTTCCTCAAAGACCACTTTTCTTTTTCTTAAAACATCCAACGACCGGTTGATCACGATTTTTCGAAGCCAGGCACCAAAACTCACATCCCCGCTGAAGGTCTTCAACTTTTGGAAGGCCGACAAAAACGATTCCTGCATAATGTCCTCAGCCTCTTCGGGTACACCCACAATCCGCAGGCTTGAGTTAAACATCGACTTGTAATAGAGCCGGTATATCTCAAATTGTGCCACTTTGTCGCCGGTTGTGCAGCGGTCGAGCAAATCCTGATGAATATTGATGTATTTATTTCCCACCTGATCTGTTTTCTGAGTAAAAGACGAAGTTAGGTTTTCTTTGTTGCATTTGCGTTCAAAATAATTCTTAGATTTGTTCAAGTGTAAAAATAATCCAATATGAAGAGTTACGATCCCCAGATGCACACTTGCGAGCATATCCTGAACCAGACCATGACAAGGATGTTTGGTTGCGAAAGGTCATTTTCGAGCCATATCGAAAAGAAAAAATCCAAATGCGATTACCATTTCACAAGACCGCTTAACCCTCATGAGGAGATAGAATTGGTATCGCGTGTAAATGAGGTCATTGGACAGGACCTCGAAGTGAAGGAGCATTTCCTGAATTTGGCCGATGCCACAAAAAAATACAACCTGAGCCGTTTGCCCGAAGATGCCGGTGATGAGGTTCGCGTTGTGACTGTTGGCGATTACGATGCCTGTCCATGTATCGGGCCACACGTTTCCAAAACGTCAGAAATCGGAACTTTCCAATTGATTTCCAGTTCGTGCGAAAACGATATCCTGCGCATCAGGTTTAAATTGGTAAAATGATACATGTAGAGACGCAATAAATTGCGTCTCTACGCCGATTAATAATTCCATAAATGTCATCTCTCGAAATTTACAAAGCATCTGCCGGATCGGGTAAAACCTTCCGGATTGTGCGCGAATACCTAAAAATGGTGTTCCAGCGTCCGGGTGCCTATCGGAATATCCTGGCTGTCACATTCACTAACAAGGCGACTGCTGAAATGAAAGACCGGATCCTCAACGACCTATCGTTGCTCGATTCCGGAAAACCTTCTGCTCACCTGGAGTACCTTAAATTGGAATTTCGAAAAAGTGAAGAGGAGATCAGGCAAACTGCCGGAACCATCCTTAGATTGATCCTGCACGACTATTCACGGTTTTCGGTGAGCACCATCGACAGTTTTTTCCAGCGTGTAATCAGGGCATTTTCGCGCGAGATGAGATTAAATGCTTCCTATCGTACGGAACTTGATACCCAATTGGTTCTCGAAGAAGCAGTTGACCGGTTGTTTTTGGAAATGGACAACAACCCCGGTTTGAAAACATGGATGCTTGAATATGCCGACGAGAACCTGAAGGAAGGGAAAACCTGGAATTTCAGGGAGGACCTGACAAGGCGTGGGGCAGAACTTTTTAAGGAAGAATTTAAATTGTTCAGTGAACCTTTGCTGCAAAAACTAGCCGACAAGAATTACCTCACAAAGTACAACCAACAACTCAGGGTGGTGCTCGACAATTATGAAAATAAATTAAAAAATATTGGTAAACAAGGACTTGCACTTATTTCCTCACATGGACTGACAGTTGAACATTTCATCTATGGGAAGGCATCGTTTGCCAACCATTTCAATAAACTCGCCAACGGCAACTTTGAAACTCCAGGTGCGAGGGCACTCGGAGCCTGCAACAACCTTGATGCATGGACAAAAGCAAAAGACAAGCCAGAATTGAAGGATAAGGTTTCTTCAATTTATCAGGATGGATTAAACAGCCTGTTGGTCAACTCAATAGAAACCATGAGAACCGAGGGTGTAGCTGCGAATTCGGCGAAAGCCATCCTCGCCAACCTTTTTTCGTTTGGTTTGCTCACCGATATCGCCTTGAAAGTTCAGGAAGTCTCCAAAGAGAAAAACCTTGTCTTGCTCAACGATTCTGCCCAGTTGCTCCGCAGTGTCATCGCCGGCACCGATTCCCCGTTTGTTTATGAGAAGATGGGTTCAGTTTACCGCAATTTTATGCTCGACGAGTTTCAGGATACTTCGAGATTGCAATGGGACAATTTTAAACCATTGATTGAGAACTCATTGGCCGATGATCACCGCAATATTATTGTAGGCGATGTCAAACAGTCGATCTACCGCTGGCGAAACGGCGATTGGAACCTCCTTTCGACCCAGGTGGAAGAGGACCTTTCCCACTTTGGGTCTTCTGTTGTTTCACTCGATACCAATTGGCGGAGCGCTAAAAAGGTGATCGACTTCAACAATATCCTGTTCAGGGAATCTGCCCGCCTTTTAAATACTGATTTTGAGGCAACCCTTGCCAGTTCGGGTCGTACTTCCGAACCATTATCAAACATGTACGGGGTTATCGAAAAGGCTTACAGTGATCATTTTCAGCGTTTTTCTGGCAAGTCAACAACAGAAGGGTACGTCAGGCTGCAATTTATTGAAAATGAGGAAACTAAAAATAAAAGCGAATTCAGGGAATTGGCTATTGCCGAACTGATTGTACAGATCGAGGCAACACAGGCCAATGGTGTCCGACCTGGTGATATTGCCATTCTGGTCCGTGGGAAAAGAGAAGGATCCATGATTGCCAGGGCTTTACTGGATCGAAAGATCATGAACCCTGGTAGCCCCTATTGTTACGATGTCATTTCCAATGATTCCCTGATCATCGGGCAGTCGCCGGTCGTTCGGTTTATCCTCAATTTCTTTTCACTTTTTGCAGGTCAGGAAAACGAGATTTTAAAAGCAGACCTTATCTTCAATTATTCCATTTACCTGCTTCCATTGATCAATAAGAATCTGGCCACGATTGCCGAAGATCAATATCATTCGTACCTGGCTGCAAATGAAGCAGCACCCGAACTTTTTAAGCCATGGTTCAGATCGGATGGTGACGATGCTTTTGATACTTCGATCCTGAGCCTGCCGCTGTTTGAGCTGGCTAGCCGAATAGCGGAGAATTTCGGCCTCAACAAGATCAAAGGCGAGATGGTTTATCTTGAGGCATTCCTCGATCTGGTACTTCAATATGGCAGGGATGGGGCTGGTGGAATCGCAGGATTCCTCGATTGGTGGGAGTTGTCGGGCAAAGACAAAACCATCACCCTCTCTGAAGGACAAAATGCCATTTCCATCCTTACCATCCACAAATCGAAAGGACTAGAATTTCATACCGTTTTTATCCCCTTGTGCGACTGGGAAATTGTACCTGGCGGCATTAAAGCACCCTATCTCTGGTGCCATCCCGAACAACCGCCTTTCAACCTCATGGACCTTGTCCTTGTAAGATATGGCAAAAACCTGGAGCAAACCCTGTTTTCGGAAGCCTATTACAAAGAGATGTTGTACAGTTCGGTTGACAATCTGAACCTGCTCTATGTGGCGATGACCCGTGCAATCAACTCATTGATTGTATTTTGTCCTTATACCGAAAAGCAGGGCAGTTCCTATAAAAATATTGGGGCCTTGATCCAGGGTGTGATGGAAAACCCACCCTTGCTCGATTCTGATGATCGGGAAAAATATATCGACCTGACCGAATTTTACGATCCCGAAACCAAAATATTTGAACTTGGCGAAGTGAAAAAAGTATTGTATTCTGCTCAATCACAGGCTTCGAATAACAAGGAACTGGATGGGTTGATCCTTTCTGGTAAAAGGGACCAGCTCAAACTGAGGCTTCACCGCGACAGTTACCTCGATCTGTACGATCCAAAAAAATCTGACAGCATTGGCCATGGAAAATTGTTGCATGAATTGTTCGAAAACATTGCGACCACTGCCGATGTCATTCCAGCCTTGAAACGGATGATTTCGGTCGGAAAAATAGACACAAAGACAGGAGAAGAATACAAACAGATCATTTTCAAAATGTTGGAATCCGAACCCTTCCGGGGATGGTTCAGCGGTGAATACAGGGTATTGAACGAGCGGGATATCCTGCGCGGAAAGGAGACCCACCACCGCCCGGACCGGGTCATGATCAAAAACGATGTGTTAATTGTTGTAGATTACAAGACCGGGAAAAGGTCGGAAAGCCATTTTGTACAAGTGAAGGGATATCTTCAGGATTTTGAGAAAATGAACTACACCCAACCCAAAGGTTATATTTGGTATCTATCAGACAATGAATTGGTTGAATTAGTACAATAATAAAGTGAGAAAAATAAGAAATCCCTATGCCGCCTCTGGCAGGCCCGAATACCAATGTTTTGGATGTTCACCCAACAATCCAATCGGACTAAACCTGCAATTTTGGGACGATGGTAAAGACGTGATCGCAAAATGGACGCCCCGCAAATCGCTTGAAGGGTTTGCGAACGTTTTGCATGGCGGTATCCAGGCCACCTTGCTCGATGAGCTGGCAAGCTGGGTCGTCCAGACCCACTGTAAAACAGTAGGAGTCACTTCCTCCATGGAGATCAGCTATCGCCGCCCTGTCCTGATCAGTGCCGGTGAGATCACCCTGCGTGGTAGGGTTAAGGAAGCTGGAACCTGGGTTGCCATCATCGAAACCGAACTTTTTGGAAACGATGGAAAAGTCTGTGCGACAGCCTTGGTCAAATATTTCCTGTTTAACGCGGAAAAATGGGTCTCGGAATATTTCTATCCCGGAGCGGATGCGTTTTATGAAGCGAACGATTAACGGCTTACATAAGGGTGTTGGCCAATGTCTGGCTACCTATTGTATGAATTAAACAAGTATCCCAAAAGGATTATCGTGCTAAATTTGTTAAAAGAATTTTAATGAACACACTCTTTAAACCAAAGCTCTATGTTGTTCTAAAACAAGGATATACACGACAGCTTTTCAATAAGGATCTCTTTGCCGGAATTATGGTCGGATTGGTTACCCTACCATTGGCGATTGCATTTGCAGTGGCATCCGGGGTTTCACCTGAAAAAGGGCTGATCACGGCAATCGTTGCAGGACTTATCATTTCCCTGATCGGTGGGAGCCGCTTTCAGATTGGTGGCCCAACCGGCGTATTCATTGTAGTGATTTATGGGATAGTCCAAAAATATGGCCTCAATGGTTTGATGATCTCTACTATTCTGGCTGGGTTTATGCTGATCGGATTTGGCCTTTTAAGGTTAGGCGTGATTATCAAGTTTATACCCAATCCGCTTGTTGTTGGATTTATGAGTGGTATCGCACTGGTCATTGTAACGACCCAGGTAAAATATGCACTTGGCCTTCCGATCTACCAATTACCGGATGATTTCATTGGAAAATGGATCTCTATTTTTTCCAATTTTCAGATCAACTTCTTTGACCTGATCATCACAATTGGCACCATTCTTATCGCGGTATTCAGTTCAAAGTTAATCAGGAAGATTTCGGGTTCATTCGTAGCCCTGATCCTTGTAACGGTTGCTGTTACTTTGCTAAAATTACCCGTTCAGACCATTCATGCTGTTTCTGGCGATATTCCCAATTCGATCAGTCTTCAAATACCTCATTTACAATGGGAATCCCTTCGGGAGTACATCCAGCCTGCATTTACGATTGCAATCATCTGTGCGATAGAATCCTTGCTATCGGCGGTTGTAGCCGACGGAATGACGAGTGGCCACCATCGGTCAAATACGGAGTTGATAGCCCAAGGAGTTGCCAATATTGTGACCCCTTTTTTCGGTGGTATTCCCGCCATGGGTGCCATAGAGCGTACAGCCAAGAATGTTAAAAATGGGGCGCGCACGCCTGTCGCCGGAATTGTACATGCTTTGATCCTATTGTCTTTGCTGCTGTTGTTCGACAAATGGGTTACGTTGGTCCCGATGTCGTGCATTGCCGGCTTATTGATGGTTGTTGCCTATAACATGTCCGAATGGCGCACATTTATATCCGGCCTAAAAGGCTCAAAGTACGATGTACTTGTCCTTTTAACGGCCTTCCTGCTCACAGTATTTGTCGATCTGACCATCGCCATCGAAGTCGGGATGGTTTTTTCGGCGATGTTGTTTATGCAACGCATGTCGAAACTCAGCAATATTGAGTCGGTTGACATCGACAGCGATATCCTTGAAAACTATTCAGCCCTGCCCAAAGGCGTTGATATCTATGAAATTATAGGGCCCTTCTTTTTTGGGGCGGCACAATCGTACAAAGAGACCCTGCAAGGGATAACAGGAAATTCGAAAGTTTTGATCTTGCGGATGCGTTATGTCCCATTTATCGATACGACCGGCATCCAAAATTTCAAGGAGGTGATCAGGGATTTCAGGATACACAAAGTGACCATTATCTTATCGGGAGTGCGGCCCGATGTGCGTGAGACGCTGGTTTCCTGCGGTTTGGCCGATGTGATTGGCCGCGAACTGATTTGCGAGAATTTTGGGGAAGCGGTCAGGAAAGCTACAGAAGAGTTGGAAAAGAAGAAACCGTTCAGTTTAAGGTAAAAACGGAGACGGAAAACCGAAAAAGGGAGACTGTTAAATTAAATTTCTTATAATAATTCCGTAATCCAATCTTTCCAGTCAATTGGTATTCCCAGTTCATCCATTGAGTCCTCTCTGAAAAGCCTTCTTCTGCCACACAAAAACACAAAGGCTTCTCAAAGGATATAGTGCTAATAATTAGGTCTTTGTGAAACCTTTGTGTCTTAGTGCCTTCGTGGCATTTCTTCCTTTATCTTTTCGGATCGGATTCTCCATTTCAAATCTGCAAACAGACTATGGTTTTATCGGTTTTAAATTTATTATAATGGAAACGCTACAATTTAAAACGTTATATATTTTGAGATTGACAATTTTCCTGGGCCACTATCTCCTTGCCAACCGACAGATTCGAGAAGCCAGCCGCCAGTTGCCCTTTCCCCTCTACTCCACCCCCACTTTAAAAACAATCTTCTTTACACTTGTTGGGCAATTTTCGTCTGCAATGGCGGTGTGCAGGTCGGTGGGGAAATAGATGGCGAACATGCCGGGGACAAATCTCGTGAAATAACCTTCACCAGCATAGATTCCATAATCCTTTTCCTCATTAAAAGGATCAAGCACTTCCTGCGATTGCAGCGAATCATATCCCATTAATTCTGAGCCTTTTACCCAATACTGGACATCAATATTTTTGCGGTGGGCTTCCATCCTGACTTTGTTCGTATTTTTTTGTTCGCTCTCCATCACCAGCATAACGACCTGATCTTTAACGATCTCATATTTTCCAACCTCAACATTGTTCAGATCGTTTTGTTTGATGTAATTCAGGGCTGCTACAATACCTGCACCCAATCCATTGTAAAGGGCCGCATTTTCAATTCTGTCAATAATCATAGGGATATTATTTTAAGGGGGCAAAGATATTGAAATTCAAAATAGAACTGAGGGAAAATTTAGGCAACTAAAACACAAAGTCTCTAAATTCCACCAAATTTAATTTCATAATGATTAAAATTCGTGAATTCGTGCTCATTTAAATTAAAAATCCTCCCCGAATGAACGAAGAGGATTCCTATGATTCAAAAAATCAATATTTTAATTCGCGGTCAACTTTGCGATGTATTTGTCGATGGTCCTTCCTTCGTTGCTTTCGGCATACTTGTCCTTGATCACTTTGTATGCGGCCAATGCTTTATCCTTATTCCCCATCACCTCATAAAGGTTGCCAGCTTTCAGGTAATAGATTGGTGAAGTGAACGCATTTGGATTGAGTTCGGCAGCTTCTGTGTATAACTTGACAGCTTTCTCTTTATTTCCCAGTTCAGCATAAGCATCACCTTTTGCACCTAAGACAATAGGGGCAAGAAGTAAATCGTCGGTACTGAATTTATCCAGATAATCAATCGCTTCCTGGTATTTTCCAAGATGGAGTTCAGAAATCCCGGCATAATACCTTGCAAGTTTTCCAGCCTTGGTCCGTCCATAATCATCGATGATATCCAACAAGCCCGGGAAATTGCCATCCCCATTGATAGCCAGGTTGAAAGAATCTTTTGCAAAATATTGTTCTGCCATGTAAATTTGCTCTTTGGCTTTTGCCTCCCTTGGAAGGGAATAAAAACGGTGCGTAGCAAGGAAAATAAGGGCTACAACTACAGCTCCCCCAAAAATCATGGTGATGATTTTCGAATTGGCTTCAAAAAAACGTTCGGCGGTTGTCAACGCATTTTCAACTTCAACTAAATTTTCAACTGGTTTTGGTGTCTTTTCCTTACTCATTTTATTTTTATCTCTTAGATTTTTCTTTTTTTCAATTCGTTTGCAAAAATAAGCGTTTTTACTAAACCACAGTCATTTTTAAATATAAAAATACTTTTTAAAAAAACGCTAAATTTGCCGGTATCAAAATTACTTTTAGCCGATGTTTATCCGGAATCTCGCTGTTGTCAATTATAAGAATCTCATTCATGCTGATTTACAATTTTCGCCCAAGCTGAATTGTTTTATTGGGAATAACGGGGTCGGAAAAACGAACCTGCTTGATTGCCTTTTTTACCTCTCATTTTGTAAAAGCTACTTTAATCTGCCTGATAGTCAAAATATTAGACACGAAGAAGATTTCTTTGTGTTGCAGGGAAAATACGATTGCGGGGGTGAACCGGAGGATATTTACTGTGGTTTTAAAACAGGGAACAAGAAGGTTTTCAGGCGGAACAAGAAGGAGTACGACCGGCTTTCGGACCACATCGGTTTGCTCCCCCTAGTTATGATCTCACCTGCCGATTCTGTCCTCATCCAGGGTGCAAGCGAAGAGCGGCGCCGGTTTATGGACAGCGTTATCTCGCAATACGACCGTCAGTACCTCGAATGGCTGCTTAAATACAACCGGGCTTTGCTTCAGCGCAACAACCTTTTGAAGTTCTTCGCGACAAACCATCAGTTCGATGCCGACAGCCTCGATGTTTGGAGCGAACAGTTGGTCCATGCCGGTGAAAAGATATATCAAAAAAGGGTCGAGTTCCTGGATACCTTGCTGCCGGTTTTTCAGCAGTATTACGATTTTATCGCACAAGGCCATGAAAAGGTGAGGCTCGAATACCATTCACAGCTTAAAGATTCAGATTTCAGGCAGTTACTTGAAAATTCGGGGGATAAGGACCGTATGTTGCAATTTACAACTGCCGGAATCCACAAAGATGACCTTGACCTTAAGATCGACGATTATCCGATCAAAAAGCTGGGGTCGCAGGGTCAAAATAAAACTTTCCTGATCGCCCTTAAATTTGCCCAGTTCGACTTCATTAGTTCGGTTAATAAAGTGAAACCGATTCTGCTGCTCGACGATATTTTCGACAAACTCGACAGTTCGCGTGTCGGACAGATCGTTAAACTGGTGTCGGACAAAAATTTTGGGCAGATCTTTATTACCGATACCAACCGTGAGCATTTGGATGGGATCATCCACGAAGCCGGTGGTGCCGATTATAAAATCTTCCCTGTTTCTGACGGGCAAATAACAGAAATTTAGATTCTTAACCGAAACTATTAAAGATTAATTATGAGACGTAGCAACATACAATCATTGGGAAGTGCCATCAAAGATTATCTGAAAGATAGGCACCTGGATGGCAAAATGGCTGAGATTGAGGCAGTCAATGCATGGGAAACCTTGCTTGGCGTTCAAATCGCACGGGCCACTGAATCCATTTACATCAAAGATTCGACTCTGTATGTTACCCTTCGATCGTCGATTGTGAGGAATGAACTGTTTATGATGCGCAACGACATTATCAATGGAATGAACCAACATGTCGGGCGCATTGTTGTAAAAGCAATTGTTTTGAAATAAATATTTCAAAAGTGAATTTCATAATGGATTATGAACCTCTGCGAAAATCTGCGAGATCTGCGGGACACATTGCAAAAATTTCCCGCAGATTCCGCAGATCGACGCAGAGATCAATTAATGTAATTATTCATGTGATATTGGTTAAGTCGTATCACATAAAATCACTCATCTTAGATTATTGTCAGTAATGTCCATCAATTTTTCTGAAATCCCAACACCCTGTTATCTTCTCGAAGAGGATTTATTGCGCAAGAACTTGCGTTTGATTAAGTCTGTTAAGAAAAGTGCCAGGATCGACATTATCCTGGCTTTTAAGGGATTCTCCATGTGGAAAGCTTTTCCGATTGTGAGGGAATATATCTCAGGGTTTGCGGCGAGTGGCGCTTACGAAGCCCGGTTGGGTGTTGAAGAGATGAAAACACTCGCCCACACCTTTTCAGTTGCTTTTCATGCAAGCGATTTTAACGAGGTGATGCAAAATTCTTCGCACATCACGTTCAATTCATTGACCCAACTGGAGCGTTTTCTCCCCACTGTTCAAAATTTCTCCCGCAAAATTTCTGTAGGAATCAGGGTCAACCCGGAATTTTCAGAAGTTGAAACTGAATTGTACAACCCATGTGCCCCAGGAACGAGATTAGGAATCCTAGCGGAGCAGATGGGCGACAAGTTGCCTGATGGTGTTGAAGGGTTGCATTTTCATACCCTTTGCGAGTCGAGCGCCGGTGATCTGGAAAAGACCCTCGTTGCCTTCGAAGCCCGGTTTGGGAAATACCTCGACCAGGTCAAGTGGGTGAACATGGGTGGTGGTCATTTGATGACACGTGCAGGTTATGATACAGAAAAGCTGATCGCCATATTAAAGGATTTCAGGAAGCGGTGGAACAATATTGAGGTGATCCTTGAACCGGGCAGTGCCTTTGCCTGGGAAACAGGGGTGCTGCTAGCCGAGGTTGTGGATCTGGTTGAAAATAAGGGCATTAAGACTGCTGTCTTAAATGTTTCATTTACAGCACATATGCCCGACTGTCTTGAAATGCCCTACCAACCAAGGATCCGGGGCGCACAATCCAAAGTCATCGAAGGAAAACCCACCTATCGCATGGGTGGAAGTTCTTGTCTGGCAGGCGATTTTATTGGCTATTGGTCATTTGAAAAAGAACTCAACGTTGGCGATCCCATTATTTTTGAAGACATGATCCATTACACGATCGTGAAAACGACCATGTTCAACGGAGTCCCCCTCCCTTCTATCGGGATGTGGAGCTCTTCGGGAGAATTCAAGCTATTGAGGCGCTTTGATTATTCAGACTACAAAAATCGGATGGCTTGAAAAGGCGGCTGGCAGTTGGCGGCTGGCGGCTGGCTGGCTTGAGATCATGATGATGAAGCCTAAATAACGTTGACCGTTTTGTCTCTATTATCTCCTCATTAATTGCAGAAATTACATCCTGAATCTGAGGTGTTGTTTGCTCAAGTAGGAATGGGCTAGATGCCCTTTCCTTCTTGGTAATTGCGTCAAATGACTCCGTCATCTTCGGCGTTGTTTGCTGCACTAAAAGTAGGTGTTTTTTTTCGAATGCCAATGGTGACAAATATTTTAGTGATTTGTGTGGCCGTCCTTCATTGTAGAGAGATACAGAATGGTCAACATTTTTTATAAGTTCATCAAACGTTTTGATCTTCAAATGTTTGAGATAATTATTTTTTATTGTCCCATTTATTCTTTCAGCTTTCCCATTTTCCCACGGATACTCGCACATACTATTTACCATTTGGTATTTTGTCGTAATTGAGACAAATTCCTTGGCGTAATATTGACCGCCGCCATCAGAATGAAAAATTGTACCAGGCGGTATTTTTCCTCCCCTTGCCTTAATTGCCATTTGTAATGCAGGTAATGTTGTCTGTTCTGTTGTAAGCCGTTTTGAAACACTATAGCCCAATATCATGCGGGAATAACAATCTATTATAAAGGTAATGTAATGGAATTTCCCACATATGTCAAAGTAGGTTATATCACTGCTAAGTGCTTGATTTACATTTGTCAACACTAGTCCTGCAAGATGGTTCTCAAACCGTATCACACCATTGCTGTTTGTTGTTTTTTGATAGTTTATATTGCGTTCGACACTGTATCCCCACTCACTGCACAAGCCCTACAATTTGTCCCTTCCTATGCCTTCTGGCATGATCATATGGTACATGGCCCGGCTGCTCAAAGTTGGATGGTCCTGGCGAACCTGCCATACTATTTGTTTGAGGTACCCCACTTCTTCGTTGTATAACATCCTGCGCTCTAACATTTGGTGGATTGCTTGTTTACTGGTGTTAAGGGTCAAATAAAACATATTCAGGCTACAACAGAGTCGTTCCCTATGCTGCCAGTACCAGATAATGGCTTTTTCTCGAATTTTTTTTTAATATCGATGCCATACTCTTGTTCTGTCAGTTCCATCATTTTTGCCTGAAAATCGATCAGAAGTTGTTTCTGGCCGATGATCCGCTCCAGTTCTGCAATCTTTTGCCCCTGGTCTAATATTTTGCGGGTGTCGCTATCGCTTTCTACAATGGTTCTTACTGATTTCATACGATTTGTGCTAAATTTTGTAAGCCACTTGCCTACACTGACGGCACGTACCTCATATTCGCGGCATACCTGTGCAATGGTAGTGACTTTTTGCTCGATCTCCCGAACCTTTTTCCGCTTAAATTCTTCACTAAAAGTCCTGCGCCTTCTTTCATCAATGCTCTGCTGAAACTGTTGTCTTTTTGCCATTTTTTCCCGTTTAAAAAATTAATTTTATCCCCTTAAAACGGTCAACGTATTTCAGGCACTAACATGATGATGGAAGGATTGGTTTAAGTTGTCACCCCAAAATAATGTTTAGGACTTCAATCTAAATTTTGAAGGTTGCCAGCCGCGAGTTGCCAGTTGCCAGTAGCCAGCAGCAATTAACTTTGAAGATTGCCAGCCGCCAGCAGCCAGTTGCCAGCCGCTGTTAAATAATATCACGTTTCTTAACACCTTATGCAAATGCATCTTAATAGAGCCCTGCAATGAACTATCTTTCACATATTTATCTGTCCGGTGAGTCCGAAGAGGTGATCCTTGGGAACTTCATCGGCGATTTTGTGAAGGGGCGGCAGTTTATGAACTATCCCGAGAATGTGGCAAAAGGGATCATGTTGCACCGGTTCATCGATACATTTACAGATACACATAGTATTGTCAATGAATGCATTGTGAAACTCAGGCCAGGTTTTGGAAAACATTCCGGTATAGTCGTTGACATTTTCCTCGACCATTTTCTGGCAGTGAACTGGCACCATTATTCTTTCGAGAAATTGTCCACTTTTACCAAACGGTTCCATGCGGTACTACTTTCCAATTTTTTCCAACTTCCCTCACGTGTGAAGATGGTTGTCCCTTTCCTGATCCAGAACAAACGGCTCCAATCGTACGCCTCTCATGAGGGGATCGAAAAAACTTTGCTGATTATGGTCAAGTACGCCTCCCTCCCTGCCGAAACCCAATTTGCAATGCAAATCCTACATGAAGAATACGAATTCTTTAATGATGCCTTTAAACGCTTTTTTCCCGAAATCATTGAACATGTGGAGATGAAGGGGAATTTTAAGATAGTAAGGCCTTGAATAGCAGAAATATAGAAATATTTAGAAATAAATTGAAATTGGGAGAATTGAGGATAAACTGAATTCTCAACTAATGCCGTCCCTAAATCTAAAAACATCCGATTTAAAAAGCCGTCAGCGATTCAGCCTGGGAAAAAAGTAATTGAGAAATAAGTAGTTGCAGTGAGTTGAAAAATATTTTTTTCCGGCTATTTTTGTGCGTTGGGACATAAAGGGGCTTCAGCCCCAGGGTGCT
>Ga0209083_1000523_pt1 | contig 56054 bp, 47 predicted proteins | sample AM7aDNAmetaG_FD_184132 | JGI IMG/M metagenome (GOLD analysis project Ga0209083, IMG submission 184132) | Freshwater microbial communities from Finland to study Microbial Dark Matter (Phase II) - AM7a DNA metaG (SPAdes) (version 3) | ecosystem: Environmental > Aquatic > Freshwater > Lake ...
AGAATGAGTGCAGCATCTACACCATCGGCATGATCATGCTGCAAAAGATGGACGTTACCCCGCCCCAAGCCTTCGATGCTGTCCTGAAACTCTCAGAATCCGTTGCACCAAACTGGGGATGACTCAGGGGATCTGCGCCATCACCAGGGCAATCGCGAGTAGTGGAAGTGCATGACAGGACAACCTTTAGGAGAAAATCGTCATCGCAACTGCAATTCTTGCGTTTGTTATTGATCCGGCACGTGGCCGATTCAAGGTTGAGCCCACGATGGTGAGTGTGTAGATTATCTGGCCGCAGGGGGTGTCCTAACCCGAGGTGTTTGTGCGGATTGCCTAAAGCACAAGATGACGATGTAGACGCATAGTCTGGGCCAGGCTCCATGCCCCGGCCGGTTGGCGTTTTGTCATCTCTCTCTCCGTCCAGGCAATCCTGCATTCCGATCTTGTTCATCCAGAAGGCCCGACGGCCGCAGCGATTGCCGCACGGCTCTCCCATCGGCCGGGGCGACTGGGTGATGTTGTATGACACTTGATCTGATACGACTTTCCTTCGCATATCCAGGTCAGTCAAGTTCGCTGTTTGCAGACCTGAACCTGCAGTTCGCCCGTGGCTGGACCGGTATCGTTGGCCCTAATGGCAGTGGCAAGACTACGCTGATGCTGCTGGCCGCCGGCGAACTACCTCCATCGGCGGGGGCCGTGCGCCTGCCGGGCAGGGCGGTGTACTGCCAGCAGAGGACCGACGATCCGCCGCCGGCCATGCCCGAGTTGCTGCAGATCCCCGATGGTACAGCGGCGGAACTGGTCGGCCGGCTTGGGTTGCGTGCTGACTGGTGCACCCGCTGGCCAACGTTGAGCCATGGCGAACGCAAGCGGGCTCAGATTGCCTGCGCGTTGTGGCAGAGGCCTGCCGTGCTCCTGGTGGATGAGCCGACAAATCACGTGGATGCGGCGACGCGTGGTTTTCTCGCCGCTGCGCTGGCGATGTTTCGCGGTGTCGGACTGCTGGTGAGCCATGATCGCGAGTTGCTCGATGGATTGTGCCAGGCGTGCCTGATGCTCACCCCGCCGGCCGCCGTGCTCCGGCCGGGAGGGTACACCGCCGCCAGCGCGGCGGCGGATCGCGACGAGCAGGCTATGAGGCGTGATAGGCAGATCGCGCAGCGACGGTTGCAGTCGCTGAAGTCAGAGGTACACGAGCGCCGCATCGAGGCGAATGCGGCCGACGCCCGGCGCTCAAAGCGAGGGATCGCCAAGCACGATGCGGATGCGCGGGAGAAGATCGATCGGGCGCGTGTCAGCGGCAAAGATGGCAAGGCCGGACGGCTGCTGCGACAGCTCGACGGTCGACTCGCCCAAGCTACCGAGCGGGCCACCGCGATCCCGGTGCACAAACAGCGGAAACTCGGTCTGGGCCTCGCCGGTGAAGTCGCCCGCCGGGTGGTGCTGCTGCAGATGCCGGAGCAGGAACTGCCGCTTGGGCTGGATCGGGTGCTGCAGGTGCCACGTCTACTGATCCGGTCGGATGATCGCATCGGTGTGTGGGGTGCTAATGGTTCGGGTAAGAGCACGCTCATTCGCCGAATCGTCGGTGGGCTGGATCTGCCGGCTGACAAAGTGGTCTATCTGCCGCAGGAGGTGGATGCCATCATGGCGGCCGATCTGAATCGCCAGGTACGCTCGTTATCGCCGGCTATGCTGGGCGATGTACTGGCGGGTGTGGCGTGCCTGGGGTCGGAGCCGCAGCGGCTGCTGGAGACGGAACTGCCAAGCCCCGGCGAAGCGCGGAAGTTGATGCTCGCATTGGGACTGGCGCACCGGCCGAACCTGATTGTGATGGATGAGCCGACGAACCATCTGGACCTGCCATCGATCGAGTGCCTGGAGGAGGCACTTGCGCAGTGCCGCTGTGCGCTGATCCTGGTAAGCCATGATGATCGCCTGCTCAAGCGATTGACGAACGTGCGCTGGGATATCGAAGACGGCGAGTTGAGATCCAAGTTGTGCAAGCAGATGAGCGAGCAAGGTCGGGATTCCTAGGAGAACGCACTTGGCGATTTATCATGTGACGTGGTGAGGGACGGTTACGGCGCAGGCACTGGGCGATGGTCGACGTAGATCAGCTGACTGGTTTCGAAGCTAAGCTGCTTTGCCTTGGCAACGATAGCATCGCGTTGGGGTGTGGGCAGGTCCGGGGTGCGGGCGAGGATCCAGAGATAAGAGCGGTCGGGGCCGCAGACCAGGGACCACGTGTATCCCTCCTGGTCGAGGTCGAGAATGATGTAGGAGCCGTAGAAGGGACCGAAGAAAGAGACCTTCAGGTAGCCGGTATCGGGGCCCTCGACGAAGTAGGCTTTGCCTTCGGCCTGTCTCCATTCGCGCTTCTCAGGAGAGTAGCCGCGGTTGAGTACCCGCACGCCGCCGTCGTTGCGCAGAGAATACTCGGCGGAGACCTGCGTCAGGCCGCGTTCAAAGGAATGATCAAGGCGGGCGACTTCGTACCAGGTACCGAGATAGCGATCGAGCTTGAAGCCCTTCACCGGTTGTATGCCCTTGGGCATACCGGTGCATCCCACCAGCAGCATTGAAAGCAGGGCGAGGAGTTGCCGCATGGGAGAAAGGATAATGCAGGAGACGAGATTCCGCGATGGCCGGCGACGCGGCGTCGGATGAATGGACTATGGCATGTGCAGGGCGGGGGCGGACGTTGGCGGAGGGGGAGCGACGGGTGGGAAGGGCATCTTGGCCACGGGGCGCAGGTCGCGGCTGATCTGGATGGGCAGGTCGGTGGCGCCGGTCATGACCCACTGGACCGGGACGGTGCGCGTGAGGCTGGGGGTGTAGGGGGTGATTTGGGCGCGGCCGCTGGAGGTCAGAAGGCGCCGCTGCGAGGGTGGGAGCTTGGGCAGGGCGGTTCGGCCGACGGCGACGCCTTGTTGCGGGCCGGATGCGATCAGGCGCAGGTAGATGGCATCGCCACGCAGGGCAGAGAGTTCGTTGGTGGCGGTGAAGACTTCGTCAAGATTCGATGCGGAGAAGCGATAGGCTTCGCCGGTGCGCTCATCGGAGACATAGCGCGAGACATCCGATACGACCAGTTGGTAGAGGCCATCGGCGAGGTCTTCGGGGATGGGCAGTTCCAGTTCCTGAGTGGTTTCAATACCGCGGAACGGCCGGATGCGGGCGTTGAGGCGGATGGTCTCGCCCTGGCGGTAGGCCTGATGGGGTACGCCGGCGGAGACGATTTCGGCCGCCCGAACGGAATTGGAAACCTCGATCTCGCCGTCGATGCTGCGGGCGAGGACGCGCGAATATGGGTTGTCGCTGACGGCGGTGAGGGGGGCGGCGATCTCGGTGAGGAAACTCATGGCGTCGGCGTTGGCGACCAGATTGGCGAGCTTGAGTTCGCGGCCATCGGCGAAAGCCACGCGGACCTTGTAGCTGAGGGTATTGAGGTGGGGCAGTTGCCGGGCGGCGGAGACTGAGCCGGTGACGGCCATGCTGGCGAGCAGGGGGGTGAACTGTGGATGGATGACGGCCTGGAAATGGTAGGTCTGGTCGAGGGAGCCATCGGCATAGCGGATGCGCAGGGTGATGGGCGCTGTGGGCGGAGGATCGCCGACCCGGCCGGCCACGCCGGAGGTCTGATCGGTCAGCAGTGTGCCCAGGTTGCCCGAAGAGGCGCCGAGTTTGAAGCTGGTGGCGAGATTGGCGATGACGCCGTTGATCTGGCCGGAGCAGAGCGGCATGGCGACAGCGCCTTCGCCGGTGAAGGGGTGGCCGAAACCGTAGACCCGTTCGCCCAGGACCTCGGTGCAGGTGCCGACGGCGGTCATGTCGATGTCGCCGCTGAGCAGGGGGACGGCCATGACGGAGCCGGGCTCGAGTTTGCCGGGGGCGTCGTTCCCGCCCCCTCCGCCGCCCCCTCCGCCTGCCTGCAGGGGCATGATGTGCATGGGGGCGAGCAGACGAGAGAGTGGACGGATCTGGGTTTCGGAGAGGCCGGTGATCGACATGGGGATCATCAGCGATGCCATCTGGGCAGAGGCATTGCCGGGAGCTGCCGGATCAGGTTCGAGCAAGTGGCGCATCTGCCGGCGCGCGGAAGTGATGGCGGAGAGGGCGGACCATCGGCCACCCGACGCGGATAGGTCGGCCGATGCCTGGGCTTTGGCGGCATCCTGGATGGGCATGTCGAGCATGTACTGGATCGGCTGAACGCCGGCGACGGGGTCTTTAACCATCGGCCAGCCATAGGCAAAGGCGCCGATGAGGCGGGAGCGGCCCTGGTCATCGTTGAGGTAGATGGGGGAGCCGCTCATGCCGGCGATGGCGCCGGTATGCTCGAGGTTGGCGCCGGCGGCGCGGATCAGCACGACATCCTGCTTGGGGGTGAAGTTATGGAGGACGGAGATCACCTCGACATCGAAGCGGTCGATGCGGGTGCCGGTGAAAACGGAGAGGCCGTAGCCTTTCATGCCGGGTTTGACTTCGGAGACCAGCATGTGGCGGGTGGGATCAAAGCCGGGCGGAGCGGGGGCGGTTGGCTCGGCCGCGATGATGCAGCAGGTCCATAGCCCGGCTAGCAGGAGCAGGGTCAGTCTTATCACGATGCTGATGGTATGAAGCAAAGGCAGAATTGGCTAGGGAGTAATCACGAGCGGGTCGTGGTAGAGCATGGAGTCGGGGATGGGCTGCTTTTGCGCTGATCCGGGCGGGGTCCATTGCAGGTCCAGATGTGGCTGCGACGATGCCGACCAGACTTCAATCTCGATCGGGTGCAGGCCGGCGGTGAGATCCAGGGACAGCTTTTCGCCGTTGCGTTTGCTGTAGGCCTTGGGGTTTTCCATGAGCTGTTTGGCGTCGATCTGCACGCGCAGGCCGGAGCCGGCGATGCAGGTCAGTTCATACCGGCCGGGCTGCTCGATGAAGAGTTGGCCGGAGTAGCGCACGTGGGCATCGGTGCGGGGCATGCCGGGGAGCTTTGCCTCACGGGGCAAGTCGATGGCCGGGGTCTGCTGGCGGTTGCGCTTGGGCTCGCCATCTTTCCAGATCTCGCGGAAGACACCGGGAAGCATGCCGGTGTGGATCATGGCCTGCCGCTGATGCTCGGCCATGCGGCTGGTGATCAGCGCCTTCTGCACACCGTCAACCTGGGGCAGGCAGGCTGTATAGATCGCACAGGCGCGGCGGGCGATGCGCCAGCCGGTGCGGCCGCCGGTCTGCTGTGCGGCTCGCCACCAGCGCTCGGCTACGAGCATTTGCGATGCCAGATCTTTTGCTGCGATGTCATCCTGCGCGGTCTGCGAAAGCTCCGTCTTCTCGTGGGCGAGCTCTTCCAGGGAGGTATCCCAGCGGTTCTGGTAGAGACAGGCATATTCGGCGTTGGTAGCGGGGGCTGTTGCGGAGGGGGCGGCGGGGGCCGATGGCTTGGTCGGCAGCACCTCACAGGCGTGATGGAAATCGTCGAGAGAGTCGCCACAGAAAGAGGAGAGTTGATCGCTGAGTGCGGGGCGAATGGTGGTGATTGTCACACTCAGATCGATGGCGATGTTTCTTCGTCCGGCGGTGAGGGCGGCGTCGAGGTAGCGGCAGGCGAGGATGGCGGCGGGCTCATTGTGGCTTGCCTTGGCCAGGCGCTTCACGAGCGTAACTCCCAAGGTCAGCTCATCATCGCCGAAGCGGGTGTGCAGTTCGGCAATGGCATCGAGCGCGGGCTGAATCTGTCCGGCGTCGGCGGCGAGTTCCATCGCGTGCAGGGCGGCGGCGTAGCGCAGTGCTGGCGAGGAGGTGGTGTTCAAGGAGAGTGCCAGTAAGCCGCGGGCATCGAGTTTACGCAGATCCTGCAACTCTTTCACCTGACGCATGGCAACGCGGGCGGACTGTGCCGTGGGCGCAGGCAATGTTGCGGGCAGGGCGGCCGGAGCGGTGGTCGAGGTGGCCGCGGTGATCTGGCCAATGGCGAACAGCAGCGGCATCAGTCCGCCTGCAATTGCCCATCGCCGTGTTCCAGAATCGCATCTGGACATGTCTGCGTCATGGTACCGGCGAGATACATAACTGCCAAACATATGCGGCCGAAAACACAGTTGATGGTTCTGAGATTGCCCGTCACAATGGAACGCGGCTGGTGCGGTGTAGGGAGGGGTTATGACCATGATCACGGCTTGTCCGAGATGCCGCGCGGTCGTGCAGGCTGCGGCTGAATCGCCTGCTGATGGTCTTCAGCAATGCCAGGCGTGTGGCAGCAGGTTCAGGGGTGACGCATCGGCTGATTCCGAGTTGCGCTTGCGTCGCGATTCGGCAGACCTGGATTTGCCGGTCCTCGACGACTTCGATGAGTATGTCGAAGCGCCGGAGGTGGGGCCGCCGGTTGCGCTGACGGGGAGCTCGGCTTTTGACGCCTACAAATGGTTCTATCACCGGACTGTGGGGCAGTTGGGCACGGATACGGCATGTGCGCTGTTGCTGCTTGTGCTTCACTGCATGATTGTGCTGGCCTATGGGCTGGGTGAGGGGTCGCGGATCAATCTGACGATGGCAGGGGAGGCGGCAGGATACGCCCCGGATGTGCTGGCTCGGGTCTGGAAACCGCTGGCGCTGTATGAGGTGATGACGGCGGGGATGGTGGCGACGGTTTACTGGCTGGGGTGCACTCTTACCTTGCGCTCGGCCAAGATGGTGATGTCCAATGGCGGATTTGTTGCGAATTGGGCGCTCGCTTCGATACCCGGAACGATCTGCCTGGCGTTGGCGTGGTTCTCCGGATGGCCGCTGCGGAGCATGGCGGTGTCCGCAGTGATGATCTCGCTGCCGATCATTCTTCTGTTCACCTGCGCCATCTTTGCGGTGCGACTGGTGATGGGAAGCATACTGACTCTGGTATGCATGGCGCTGGCTGGTCCGGTGTCGGTTACTACTGCATACCTGTACGCGAGATATGGAGAGTACTGCTCATCTGCCGACCAGCAGCGAATCATGGCGTTGCCGCCGGTCGAGCACGGTGTGGCAGAGGTCCCATCTGAACTGCCGGGACGAGTGCCACTTAACCCGCGAGTCCGGGAAATGGCCGAGGTGCTGACGGCCAGCGCAGGTGGCGGGAACGTGTCGACAGCGCAGCAGAGAACTCCACCTCCGGCAACGGCAAGGGTCGAGCATGCGAGTCCGTTGATTTCGAAAAGCGATTGCAGCCGAGGGATCACGATTGATCCCTGGAGCCAACCGCAAGCGGTGGAGCAGGTTATCTGGCCTGCTGTTCACGCGGAGTCCTTCGCGACGCTGTCATCGGATGCGCTGGGTAACCACGTTATTGAGCTGTGGTTTGCTCGCGATCTCTCGAAGCAGGGCTCGCTTCGAATTGCCGGCGCAAAGCCGGTGAGCTATGCCCTCTCGCCATCGGGCAAGCTCCTGGTTCGGGTGATCACTGCCACGGTGCCGATTGCGGAAGTGTGGGATACACAGCGGCTGCGACGGCAGATGCAGTTCCCGGTTTCGGGCGGCAATGGCACACCTTCAGCGCTAGGCTTCTGCGATGAGGAGACTCTTGCAGTCGTTTGGCACGACCAGGGGCGGCTGTCGGTATCGAGCTATGACCTGCAAAGCGGCAAGCTGAACCGGCTTATCGCCTGGCCTGAGGCGGAAAAACGGTCGACTCATTCTGATCATGGCGGCCCGCCAGCGCAACCGGTGGCGGTGTGGCTTAGCCATGATGGAACGCTCCTGGCGGGCGCAGATGCTGTGCCGCGGATTGCGGTGTTGGAGATGTCCAGCGGACGCCTGGTCGAGCAGTGGCCGATGAGCCTGCCGGCCGGGCAAGTGCCGGCGGTCAGCGGCATGGCGTTCGCGCCCGGGAACGGCACGATTGCGGTGCTGTTGGATGAAAACCAGAGCAACGCACCGTCCGTGCTGCTGATCGCCGAATCCGGGGTGACGGATCTGACGGCCATTCCCTTTGTTGGCGCCGTCTGGCGGTTGGCGGGATGCCCGGGCCCATCCGAAAGGCGCGGCCGAGTGATTGATTGGATCAGCGATACGGAACTGCTGCTCTATGGCGAACTGGTGGTCGATGTGAACAGCGGGGCGCTGACGCGCAACATGCATGTACGCCAACCGGGCGTAGCGCCACGAGATGGTGCGTTCAGTCAATATCCGCTACCGGATGGCTCGTTCCTGCTGGAGATGAACAGTGAGAACCAGGAGCACAAATCGACGCTGCATTGGTTGCGAATGACGCCTTCGCGTTGAATCCCATCAGGGCTGATGGATGCTCAGGTGAACTCTCCGGCCGCTTCGTGGCATTTGCCAGCGGCCCATCTTCTCGCGTAGAACACCTCTTTCTATTCGAGGAAGTACACCATGATAGGTCTGAGAAAAGCGGCGCTGGCGACGTCGGTTCTGTTGATCATGCAGCCCCTTGGCGTTCTGGCGCGGGTTATTCCGGCGGCGGGGGAAGAGACGCGGTATGCCGTGGTGGCGGCGGGCGAGCCGCTTGCCTGGCAGGGGAAACTTAAGCTCGAGAAGCCGGGGAATTACACCGTTCGTGTCCGTGTTCCGTTTACCATTGAGCAGCCGCAGAAAGCGCCGCTGATCGCGACGGCGGATCGGGACATGAGCGGCTGGTTCATCGACGGTACGGCGATTCCGCTGCCGGTGGCGAGGATGCGCTATCGAACCGTCTCGGGCGTCGCGCTGCCCCTTGAGCCGGGCGTGCACATGCTCGAGGCCACGTGGACGGTGACCGTCGCGAAAGATGACACGGGCAAGCCAGTGGCAGTAGAGCCATCGGCCGATCTGAAGATCCGTGAGCAGGTGGCGAGCGATCTGGCCATTACTACGGGGCCGGTCATCTGTCAGGCCACGACTAATTCGTTCACGGTCACCTGCCGCACGACCGTTCCCGCCGCGGTTGACCTGCAGGTTGGACAGAAGCATTTCTCCGCCGGCCCGGGCGCGGGCCTCATGCACACGATCAAGGCCGATGGACTGGGCCCGGATCAGGCGCAGCAATATCTGCTGACCGCCAGCGCCGGTGATGCCAAGGTGCAGGCGGGTCCCTTTACGATGCGCACGATGCCCGATGGTAATGAGACTGTATTTGCCGCAACAGGCGACAGTCGCACGCAGCCGAAAATCTGGGGCGAGATCTGTGCTGCGATCCTGAAGCATCAACCACGCTTCGTGCTGCATACTGGCGACCTGATTGCCGACGGCCGGGTCGATGCGCTCTGGGATGAGTCGTTCTGGATTCCCGCGCGCGACATGGTCGCAACTGTGCCATTCTATCCGATTATGGGTAACCACGAGCAGGATGTGGAGCTTTTTGACCACGTCTTTGCCCTGGAGAAGGTCGGCCAGCGCAATTGGACTCAGCAGATCGGGCCCGTGCTGCTGATCGCCATCGACGGTAAGGACAAGGGCTGGAAGCCCGATGGCCCGGCCACGACGTGGCTTGAGGCCAACCTGAAAAGTGCCACCGCCCCGTATATCTTCTTGATTACGCATTACCCGGCATTGTCATCGTCCTCGCATGGATCGGACCCGGCCGCAAAGAACGTGATTCTGCCATTGCTGGCGAAGTACAAGGCGACAGCGATGATCGCCGGGCATGACCACTGCTATGAGCGTTCGGAACCCGAAGGGGGCCCGACTACCATCACCGCAGGCGGCGGCGGCGCGCCGCTCTATGAGGCATCAAAGGCCAATCCCGATTCCAAGGTATTCAAGTCCGTCTACAACTATGTCATCTTCACGGCCAATGCCCAGGAGTGCACGATGCATGCGTACAGCATCGATGGCACGGAAATCGACAGCCGCACATGGCCGGCGGTGAAGCGGTAATGGGCCGGGCCTGCTTCTTTGCGGAAGCAGGCCCGGCGCGACTGTGAGTTCTCGCTTGCCCGTTATCCTTGTGCGACGACAGGCAGCATCGCACGGTGGAGATCGGCTTTGGCGTCGGTGCCCATCAGGCGGAGGTCAAACTTCTCCTGCAGGTTCTTGAACACGTTGGGCGTCACGAAGGCCGGGGGGTTCGGGCCGATGATGATGCCCTTCACATCCAGAGCCAACAGCGTCAGCAGCACGGCAACCGCCTTCTGCTCGAACCAGGAGATCACCAGGCTTAGCGGCAGGTCGTTGACCGAGCAGTTGAAGGCTTTGGCCAGGGCCACGGCGACCATGATCGCGCCGTAGGCGTCGTTGCACTGGCCCATGTCCATCAGGCGGGGCAGGCCAAGATGCGTCCCATAATCATAATCGCGGATGCGGAACTTGCCGCAGCCGAGGGTAAGGATGAAGGAGTCGGCGGGCGTGGCCTGGGCGTAGTCGCTGAAGTAGTTGCGGCCGACCTCGTGGCCATCGCAGCCGCCGATGACGAAGAAGCGGCTGATCTTGCCTGCTTTCACGGCGTCCACGATCGTCGGGGCGGCATCGAGCAGCACGGTGCGGTGGAAGCCGACCAGGCTTTCGGCGGTGATGTTCTGCTGGCAGGGGGCTGCTTTCATGGCCGCCTGGATCACCGGCGAAAAGTCGGTGCCCTTAATCAAATTGCCACCGGAGGCGGCGGTCACGCGAGTGCTGAACATGCGGCCGGCGTAAGCGGCGGCCGGGGGCATGATGCAGTTGGTGGTAGCGAGAATGGCGCCGGGGAAATCGGTCCACTCGGCACGCTGTTTCTGCCAGGCGCCGCCGTAGTGGCCGACGAGGTTCGGGTGCTCGCGGAGCTTGGGATACATGTGTGCGGGGAGCATCTCGCCGTGGGTATAGACCTTCACGTTGGTTCCCTGGAGTTGCTTGAGCACATCCCAGAGGTCGACCATGTCATGGCCGGTCACGAGGATGCCCGGGCCGGCCTGGGTGCCTTCCTTGACCTTGGTGGGCGAGGGTTTGCCGAAAGTGTCGAGGTGGCCTTTGTCGAGCATCTCCATGACGCGCAGGTTTTTCATGCCCAGTTCCATGGCCACGCCAAAGAGCGAGCCGAGGTCGAAGTTGACATTGGTCATGGTGGCAAACAGCGCCTCTTCCATGAAGGCACTGACCAATTCGTCAGTTTGGCCCAGCCGGCGGGCGTGATGGGCATAGGCGGCCATTCCCTTCAAGCCGTAGAGGATGATCTGCTGCAGCGACTCGATATCCTCATCCTTGCCGCACTTGCCGATCGATCCGGAGCACCCTACGCAGTCCTTGGCCTGTTCACACTGATTGCAGAACATGTACGAAACTCGCTTTCCTTCTCTAGATAACATGATTCGCGGCCACGTTGGCCAGCGAAGTGGCGGGAGTATGGCTGGAATGTTGTGGTCGCTCCTTGATCTGGATCAACCTGCCTGGCGGCCGTGTACTGGTGATGTTGCCAACATTCCATCCGGCCGTTAAAAGACTGAGCCTGTTGGCCGAGGCGGGGTCGAAGTCGAATCTCCGCCGGCGGCCGGTGGCATTGCGATGCATCAACTGAAGGAGAGTGGCCCATGCTGATGAAGTACCGCCTGTATACGCCCGGACCGACCAGCGTTCCCGAAGCAACGCTGCTTGAGCTGGCGAAACCCGTGCACCATCACCGCACCGGTGAGTTCCGCACCATGTTCGCGGAGATCCAGTCGGCTTTGCAGTATGTGTATCAGACGAAACAGACGGTCTACACGATCACGGGTTCGGGTACGGCCGCGGCCGAGGCGGGGATCGTGAACTCCCTTGCGCCGGGCCAGAAGGCCCTGTGTATCACCAACGGCAAGTTCGCCGAGCGCTGGGCGAAGGTGTGCTCGCAGTTTGGGATTGAGCATAAGGACCTGAAGCTGGAGTACGGCGTGGCCGCCACCGGCGAGATGGTTGCCAAGGAATTCGCGGCGGCCAAATACGATGCCGTAATCCTGGTGCATTCGGAGACCAGCACGGCGACGGTGTCGGACCTGGAAAGCATCTGCAAGGCCGTGCGGGCTAGCAGCAGCCCCGAGGCTCTGGTGATCGTTGACGGCATCACGTCGATCGGCGCGATACCCTTCAAGATGGATGAGTGGGGCGTCGATGTGGCGATCACAGGCAGCCAGAAGGCGTTGATGCTACCGCCAGGGTTGGCGTTTGTGGCGTTCTCGCCGCGTGCGTGGAAGGCTGTGGAGGCCAATAAGAACCTGCGCGAGTTCTATCTCGACATGAAGGCCTATGCCAAGAGCATCGCCGATGGCGATACACCGTATACGCCGGCCAATACGCTGATCGAAGCCCTGGGCGTCAGCCTCAAGATGATCAAGGAAGAGACCATCGAGGGTGTGTGGAAGCGCACGAGCACGATCGCCGAGGCGTTCCGTCAGGGCATGCTGGGCATGGGGCTAAAGCTCTTTAGCCAGCGGCCGGCCGACTCAGTCTCGGCCGTCTACTACCCCGAAGGGATCTCCGACAAGGACTTCCGCGGCACGCTCAAAAAGACGCACAACATCCACATCGCCGGCGGCCAGGGCACGATGGAAGGCAAGATCTTCCGCGTGAACCACATGGGTTACACGGATGCCTATGACTGCCTGGCGGCGGTGGCGAGCATTGAGTTTACGCTGAAGAAACTCGGCTACAACGTGCAGATCGGCTCCGGCGTGGCGGCCGCCCAGAAGGTGCTGGCGAAGTTGTTCTAGGCCCGCCCGCGCGTTTGGGCGATTGTTGTTGCGGCCTGCGTCAGGCACGTTACACTATTCAACAGTGACAGTGGGTTCGGTCACTTCCAAGTGGTTTGTACACAGGAGCAAAGGCTATGAGGGAAAGCGCCCTTCTGGCGGCCCTCGTATTGTGCGTTGGCTCGTTAGCCCGCGCAGGTGTTTACTACGCCCCGGCGTCGGACATCGCTGTAGCGAATCAGCGTACGGATGTCTGGTTCGCCTCAAACTGGGCGGACATGACGGGTCTGAATAGTGACCCGGCAACAGTCACCGACGGTCTCGGTATGCTCAGCACGGCCGTCTTCGCACGGTGGGACATCCCTTGGGGCAGCCTCGATGGCCCCATCACCAGCGCCACGTTTATTCTGCACCTGAACAATCAGCCTGCGAACCACGGAGTAAGTGTCGAAGTGGGTCGGTATAGCCGGTCCTGGTCCGTGGCCTATTCCGGCGGTGTGCCATTCCTGTCGGGGTCCACCCTTGACTTGACCAAATACGACACGAAGACGATTTACGCCGATGATCCGACGTACAGCTTCGATCCGAGCTACGCGGGATCATCCACGATCACCGTGGACATTACGAACTTCGCGCAATACTGGCAGGGCCATCAGAGCGAGAACTTCGGCATCCTCTGGAACAACCGTCAGACAACCTCCGAGCTCTATCAGATGTACTGGGCCCGCAACGACGGCGCCACGACCGGCAAAGTGTGGGGCGATCTGGTCCTCACCACTGTCCCGGAGCCGGCCGGATTGGCTGTGCTCGCGCTGGCTGGTTTTGCCACCCTCCGCCGCCGGCGCTAACGGAGACCCAAAGCGCCGCGGAGGCGGCTGAACTTGGGCTGCGACGGTCGTGCCATTGCGCCGCAACACCGCCCGCACGGCGGTCGCCATCTACCCTAAGTCGCCTGCGGCGACGCTTTGGGTCCGCCTGTCGGCGGCGGGGGACCCCGCATCATCTTCTTGCCGTCTGAAGAAGTGCAAAGATTCTCCGCGGCGCGTAAGTCCTTGTCATTACTCATCTCCACGTCTTTCACGCTATCTCCTAACGTCCAGCCGGCATGAATGTCTAGCTATTGACGTGCAATACGGCACGGTCAAGGTAAGGAGATGCTATGAGCAAAGGTGGATCCCAGGGCGGCGGTGGTGGCAAGGGTGGCAGCAGTGGAGGCGGCAAAGGCGGTGGTGGCGGTAAGGGCGGCGGCCAAGGCGCCGGCTGGCCCAGCACCACCGGCCAACCCTCCGGCGGCGGCCGACAGAATAGCCCGCCATCAAAGCCCGGCAAGTAGCATACGTCGCAATCCGGGGAGCAGGGCCTCCGCTCTGCTCCCCGAAATCATTCAACCGTTACATGTCGCACTGGGACGGGTGCCATCTTCTTGCCGTCTGAAAAAGTGCAAAGATTTTTCGATTTCGTTAACCCCTTACCATTCCTTTACTTCCAAAACCGTACCCCTCCCAAACACCCCTTATATATGGGGAGACGTGCTTTTTTCCCCTCTCTTGGCCCCAACCTTGCCACGCTATTTGAAAACCGAATACCCGCGCCACCCAAACGCCCATGGACTGCCGTCCACGGGAATGCGCCCGTTGCGCACTGATCTTGAGCATCTTTGCCTCATCGGTTAGCCATCTCACGCACCTCCCAAAGATGCGCACGCGAACCTGCGCACATTTCCCCTCTTCTGACTCCTGAGCTTCTGTCTTCTGACTTCTCTCTCGATCCTGCGCACCTTTGGTCTGCCCTCCGTGTGCCTATTCGTTTCCGCAATCCGCAATCCGCTATTCCTCGGAGTTATCCACAATCGCCCCGAACCTGCGCACCTCCTCCCCGAATCCGAGCGTAAGCTCATTCCCAACATTGGTTTACGACGATGGGGGTCCCCCGCCGAGAACCTGCGCACCTGTCACTTATCCACAGCCCAACGGACGGCCGGTGGGGTCACCCGCGCTGAGTGGGTCCTGCGAGAATCTGCGCTGATCTGCGGATCGGACTCTGCGTGCCACACCGAAGACTGCCGAATGGACATTGGATCGCTTATCTCTTACTCACACCGATGCCCGGTACGTCGGTAAGCCTGTACAGAGGATCGCCAAAATCGGGCCCGCCGGTGAAGGGGTCGTGATCGGGGTTGATGTGAGGGTCGAGGTCGACAAAGCCGAAGCCGCCCAGGCCTGCGGCAAAGTGCACGGAACAGGCTAGGCCCAGCCTCGTCTCCAGCATGCAGCCGATCATCAGTTTCAGGTTCGCGCTGCGGGCGATCGCGGCGATGTCCAGCGCATCGACGATCCCGGACTTCATGAGCTTGATGTTGATGACATCGGCACAGCCGGCCCGGGCAACGTTGATGGCATCGGCGGGGGTAAAGACGGATTCATCGGCCGCGATGGGGATGAAGCTGTGGTCTTTGACGAATCTCATTCCCATCAGGTCGTGCTTTACCACCGGCTGCTCGAAGAGGACGGGATGAAGGTTGTGCTTCTTAAGCTGCTCAAGGAAGTTGATTGCCTCCATGGGCGAAAAGCCTTGGTTGGCATCGAGGGTAATGCCGCAGGCGGGAGCGCCTTGGGTAACGGCCAGGATCCTGTCGATATCCTCGGCGATGTTCTTGCCGACCTTGATCTTGAGCAGCCTGTAGCCCTTTGCTGCGAGCTTGGCAGCGTTGTCCCTCGCCATTGCGGGAGTGACAATGTCGACGGTGTAGTCCGTCTCGATCTTGTCTTCCATGCCGCCCAGGAATTTGTACAAGGGAAGACCAACCGATTTGGTGAAGGCATCGAGCATCGCCATCTCAACCGCGCAGCGGGCGGTAACCTGTGCCCAGAAAACACCCTTGAGATGCCGGGAGATCTTGCGATAGTCGGCGACATCCTTGCCAAGCAGGAATTCCTTGCAGCTATGGAGTGTTGCCAGGACGGTGGCCTGATTCTCGCCGTTGATCGATTCCAGGGGCGCCGCTTCGCCGTAACCTACTACCCCGTTCTCAAGAGTAACGGTAATCAGAGCAGTCTTGATGGCGTACTGCACTCCGATGGCAATGGTAAAGGGATGCTCCAGCGGAACATCCACCGGTTCGATGGTTACTTTCTTAATGGTTGTCGCTGCCATCGCTATTTCTCCAGTTATTTCAGATTGGCCTGGTAATTGGCGATGAAGCTGTTGAGGCGGGCGAGATAGCCTTCCATGTCCAACAGTTGTTCATCGAGAATGAGGTAGCTCATGTCGGCCGTGCGGTTGGCGAAGTGGCGGGCGCGGTCGCGGTGATGGACGAATGGTTTGTCCGGCAGGGACAGCCCCTTGGGAAGGCGAGTTTCATCCCATTTGGCGACCAGTTCCCTGTAAACCTGAGCGCGCTCGGCAAGGTTGGCCTGAATCAGAGCCTGTGCCTTTTTGAGCCGAGCCAAGGCGGCCGGGCGATCCTTAAAGTGCTCGTTCGAGCCTGCGCCCAGCTCTTCCTCCAGGTCGGCCAGCATCAGGAACGTGCCGGCGTTGTGCTGCATCAGGCGTACACAGGTGCGCATGACCTCGAGGTCGTAGCGGTGCTGGACGTCGCGCTTGAGATTGTCATCGATGATGGCCAGCTCGCGAGTGAGCCGTTGCGATTCCTGGGCGGCCGCGACGAGCAGGTCGCGATACTGCATGCGCCAATAGCCGCTGAATTCGTAGTCATCGCGCGGCAGGTCGGGCAGGTGCATCTTGCCGATCTCGCCCCAGTGCCACACGCGCCGTTGCAACGTGTCGTACCAGAAGAGGGAGGATTGCTGCATGCCTTCATACAGTTCGCGCATGTCAGCGGCCTGGTCGCCGTAGTAACTGACATAAAAGCGCTTCAGCCAGGTATCGAGGTCGCGGCCATTTCCCTTCCACGAGTACTCTGCAGCGCAGATGAAGCGCGGCATCCACGCCAGGATGTGCAAGCCCGAATCATCCCACGAGGTGGTAATGGAACCATCCGTGTTCTTGGCGTTGATCGCCCGGGTGATCGTCTGCGATGTTGCGGCGAATGACCCGATGCCGGCTTTTCCCGGCTCGCTACGCCACATCGAACTCTGCACGTTGGCGAAGTAGGGCAGCCACAGCGGCTCAATACCGGGGTTGGGCGTGTAGATCCAGGGGTGACGATCGGGCGCCTCATGGTCGGTCCACGCCTGCGCCTTGCGGCCGCGGCTTTCCACGTGTTCGATGCATTTCTTGAGGAACATCTGCATGAGCGCGTGCTTGCCGGACTTGTCGGCGAAGGCTTTGCAGCCGCACTCGGTGCCGACGCCAAGCTCGTAGGTCTCATCGCAGCCGATGTGCATGAACTCACTGCCGGGCGTGGCGTCGATGGCCTCATCCCAGAGGTCGAAGAGGAGCTGGTAGCTGCCATCTTTGAGCGGGCAGAACTGCCAGGCCGAGTCGGCGACTTCGCGGAGCGGCCGGTACTGCGGGTGCTTGAGGATGAAGGAGACATGGCCAAGGCCCTGCACCAGCGGCACGATCTGGACGTGGTGGGTGGCCGCGAAACGCGTGAGTTCCTGCATCTGGGCTTTGGTGAATGCCCCGGGCGCGCCGATCTCGGGGTGCTTTTCATAGGCGAATTTGTCTTCCCACTCCCAGACGAGCACGTTGGCCTTGTAAGCGGCCAGGTCGCGGATCATGTCTTGCACGTACTCCTGTTTGTCCTGGTGGTGTTTAGTGTCGTAGTGCATGGCGCGGTACTTCAGGTCCGGCCAGTCCTTGATGGAGAGGCGAGGCAGATTCAGGCCCATGGCGTCGGTGCGGAAGCACTGTCGCAGGGTCTGCGTGGCGTAGTAGACGCCGGCCGCGTCGGCGCCCGCGATGCGGATCTCCTGGCCGGCGATGTTCAGGCGATAGCCTTGGGCTGGCAGTTCTTTTCCGCGAGAAAGGTAGATGGGTACCGTTCCCTGCTTGGGAGTGTCGAGGACCTCGACCACAAGCTTGTGCTCTTTGGTGAGGCATTCGGCGAGGTATTGCGCTGCGAAGCGGTCCTCTTTCGAGGCGCTGCGATCTACCACCACACACATTGGTCCTTCGATTTTGAGGGCGCCGTCACCGGCGGAGAGTTCTTGGGGTTCGGGAACGAGCGCGAGCTTGAGGAGCAGCATCACTTCAGCCACCATGTTCTCTCCTTTTGTGAAGGGCGTATTGAACTGAAGGTCATTATCGGTGTGACAGGCCCTGCGGTTCAAGGCGCAGGCGTGCCGAATGAGAGGAGATGGGATTCCGCGACGGGAGGCGAGAGGGCCATGCATTGGAGACCAAAGATTTCCGCGAGTACGCGGGGCGTCACCTGGCTCCGGCGGCCAGCCGCTCACGGGTGTCTTCCACGCAGGGGCGGATCCATTTCTCAATGAAGGCGGGGTCGAGATGGCCGCAGGTGTGCAGCCTGGGATGGTACAGGTTGTAATCCATGGTATGGCCAATGCTGACGCTTACCGCAATTCTGGATTGGGTGGTCGGGCGGGAGGGAACGGTGATATGGACGGAGATCTCCTTGACGGATTCATCCTTGAAACGAAACTCGCAGACGAAAAGGGGGGTGCCCTTCTCGTTCTGCGTCCACCTTGTCTTGACTGACGTCCATAGCTGCATGGGAGGAGAGTCTACTCCAGCATGGGCTGGGCCGCCAAAGTGGGACGGCGGATTGCGGAGACGCGGGGGCTACGTCGGGAGCATGGGGATGGACTGGTAGTCGTAGCCGCAGGTGGCAAGGATGAGGCTGATGATCATCCAGACGCCGGCGGCGAGGGCTTCGCCGAAGATCAGGCCCACAAAGAGGGGGCGGGCTTTCTGGTAGATGCTGACACCGCCATACTTGAGGATCAGGACCTTGGCGAGCCAGCCGAGCATGAGGCTGAACCAGGCTTCGGCGATGTAGGGGGAGTTGCAGAAGAGGTAGCCGACGGGGAGCAATGGCCAGCTTGCCCAGCGCAGGGCGGCGGTCTGCAGCGTACCGCAGACGGTTGCGCCGATGATCATATGGGTGACGGGTGAATAGGCGCGGGTGGTGAACTGGCCATCGGCCTGCTGGATCATCGGGTCGACCAGTTCGCTGCTGGGGCGATCCATGGCGGGGGGATCGAGCACGGAGTAGGCGATGTGGGTGGAGATGGGGGTGGCGTAGGTGTAATGGGTCCAGAGGGCGGCGAAGGCGCCGACGACGTAGGCGAGGACCAGTGTCCAGACGATGACGGCGGCGAATTTCCAGGCGGATTTGGCGGTGTCAGCGCCGGAGTTGTCGGCGACGATCATGCCATGTTGCCCCAGAACGGCCGCGCTTTCGCGGGTGGTGACCGGGCCCAGGATGTACATGTAGGCGGAGAAGAAGATGTCGCGGGAGGTGAAGGACTTGGGAGGCAGGTTCATGTACATCTGGTAGGCGGTGAGGTCGGAGCGGATGAAGGGCAGGCCGGTTTCGGCGACGAAGCGGGCGGTGACCAGGTGGGAGAGGATGACCATGGCCAGGATCATAAGCATGACCCACCACTGGACCTGAAGGTAGAGGAGCCAGGAGGCCATGCCGGAGATGCCCAGAAGGCAGAGAATGGCGGGGATGCGGTAGTTTTCGCTGCGGGTGAGGGAGGTATTGCCGGGCCGGCCGATGAACTGGCGGAAGACGGCGGCGAGGTGGGCCCGTCCGATCCAGAGGAAGCCGGCGACGAAGGCCAGGGTGGCGCCGAGGTGCTGATCGCGCCAGGCAGCGTAAGGGATGTCGCTCTGGTACATCCGCTGCTGGACGGTGGCGGTTTGCGCCAGGAGGTACGTGGCCCAGAGGGTGAAACTCACGCGCGTCTGGATGAAGAAGGCGATGCCGATGAAGGTGAAGTAGACGGTGCCGGATTTGACGTAGTCGGAGAAATGGTTCCAAGGCTCATCGCCCATGATGGTGGAGATGTTGTACCTAAGGGGGATCAGCGGGATGTTGCGTGGGAAGTAGCGATTGAGGGCGACGCTGCTCTGGAGGATGAGTATCAGAAGCAGGGCGGTCCAGAAAAGGCGGGAGCCCAAGAGGTCGTTGAGGCGGCGACCCTGGCGGGGCGGGGCGATCAGGGCGGTTTCGATCTGGGCGAGAGGGAAGGGCAGGCGCTCGTTCAATGCCCATTGGCGGCGGAACATCCACATCATGGAGATCAGGCAGAGCAGCCAGGCGACGCAGAATACACCCCAGCCGGCGAGGGGGGCGAACCAGGCGGCGTAGGGGATGGGATCGCCGGGCTGGACCCGGCCGATGAAATTGTTGATCACGGGTTGGTTGCGGCCGTCGGCGATTGAGGGGACGGGGAAGAGCCAGTCAGGCAGGTCCATGGAATGGAAGAGGTTCCAGAACTTGGCGTTGGCGACTCCGTAGCTGAACGGGCTGATGATCATGGGAAGCAGGAAACGGAAGAGGCCCTGGCAGGGGATTCCGCAGCCTAATAGCGTCATCAGGAGGACGACGGAGAGTTCGGGGGTGGAAATGGCGTGGCGCGGGCTGGTGGCGCGGAGAAGGCCGTTGACCACCACGACCAGGCCGAAAAGCACGAGGACCATGGCGAGGGGAAAGAAGCTGCCGATCAGGTAGGTGTTGAAGACCACCCGGTCATTGAAGGTGCCCAGCATGCAGATCGCGATAACGGCGAGAGTGCCGATGGCGATGCTGCGAAAGGTGAATGCGGATTGCGGGGCGCCCGGTTTGTCCGAACGCTCCAGTGGCAGCGGTATTGGGATGCCGTTGGGCAGACTCACGATGGGATTTATACCGCCTAACCTACGGCTTTGCGCGGGTGGTGGTGGGGGCGGCAGTCAGGGCGGGTGCGGGGGTAGCGGCCGGTGCGGCGGCGGCGGTCGTGGCGGGGGCGCGGGCCGGTGCTGCGGCTGGTGCTTCGGCAGGAGCCGGAACGGGGAGGGTGCCCAGGGCTTTTAGCTTTTCCCACTGCGCATCGGTGACGGTTTTTCGGAAGGCATCGTATTGCTGTTGCAGGGCGGTCTTGGTGGCGGGAAGCAGGGATTTTCCGGTTTTATCGAGTTCGGTGGCGATGAGACGGTCAACGGGATCGCGTTCGGCCGCTGGAACGGCGATGTATTTGGTGAACAGATCGGTCAATGGCTTGAGCTGGTCGGGGGTGGCATTGAGGTTGATCATCACCGCGGTAGGAAGCACCTTGAACTGTTTGACCTGCTGATCGGTCAGGCCGATGTCTTTGATGGCCTGGGTCGTGAGCCGGCTGCGGGCGGCAAACACCCATGGCTGGTCCTTGGGCATGATCTGGGCGGTGCCGGCAAGGATGCTGATCTTGAGCGCTTCGGCCTGCTTTTCGGCGGTGAGGGAGAACATGCCGATTCGGGCGCGCCAATGGGTGTCGTTGATCTGGCGGACGTAGAGCTGGCGGGCGGGTGGTGGTTGTGGTTGCCGGCGCCGGGGGCCGGCCTGGCTCCTGGCGACGGCGGGATCGACACCTTGAATGGTGAAGACGCCTGAGGGGCCGGTCCAGAAATTGGAAACCTGTGACCAGACAAACCAGGAGGCGATGCCCACCCCGAGAACGACCAGAGCGATCCCCAGCCAAAGAGGGATATCGCGTTTCTTCTGCTCTTGAGCCTGCTGCGTCATGACTTGCTACCTTCCTGGCACCATGTCAAAGCAGGTGAGAAAGCCAGCTAGGGGGCCGGGGTCGCAACGTCGCTGCCGGTTTTGGGCAGGGCCTCTTGCGCTGGTTCCACCTTGCGCTTGAAGTCGGCCACATCCTGCAGGGTCGTGTTCTCCAGACTTCCCAGATATTCCTTGCAGATGCGTTTCCAGGCATCGTGCAACGGACAGGCCATCTCATCACTACATTCCCGCTGTCCCAGCACGCAACGATGGAAGCGGCTGTCGTTTTCCAGCGGGGCGACGATTGCCAGCAGGTTTATCTTACTGAGTTCGTTGGCGATGCGAAACCCGCCGCCGAAGCCCTTTTGGCTTTCCAGGACGCCGGTCTTAGCCAGTTGCTGGAGAATCTTGGCCAGATAGTTGGAGGGAACATCGGTTGCCGCGGCGATCTCTTTCACGCCTGCGTAGTGGTTCTCACCCTTGCGTGCGAGGTACACCATGGCTCGCAACGCGTACTCGCTGGTCTGGGTCAGCATGATTCACCTAAGGCTAATGAGGATGCCGGCCGATCGGGTGCACCAGCACCCGCGTCCCGTGTCTGTGGCGAAGCGTATTCGGCCGGTCCTGCAAAGCGTCCTTTCGCGTCCTTTCGGATGCAGACATGTGATTGTAGGAGCGGGGTTTGGGGCAAGACAATCGGATGGGGAGGGGGTTGGCGCGTGGCCGCAAGGGGAGTGGAAAGCGGAGGGCGAGAGTGGAGAGGGCGTGAGGGCGAGACATGGAAGGGAGACACGGGGACACGGGAACGCGGGGAACGGATAAGAAGGGCGATTGTGGATAAGTAGCAGGTGCGCAGGTTCTCGGCTGGGGTACCCCCTATATCGCAAGTGTTGTGGGGATAGGTGGTTAGGTGGAGATTGGGGGAGGAGGTGCGCAAGTTCGGGGCGATTGTGGATAACTCGCCGGGTGGTGCTTGGTTCCTGCTGCTTGGTGCCTGATGAGGGCCGAAGGTGCTCAGGATTTGGAGATATGTCAGAAGACAGAAGGCCAGGAGCCAGAAGGCAGGAGTCGGAAGGGGAAGGTGCTCAAGATCGCTCTGCAAATGCATGCGGGAGGAGCGTAAAACGTGTTCCGTTTTGTTCCACTTTGATCGAGTGTCAGTTTGGCAGGTCGTGGAGTCCCGGCGCGGCCGGGATCTCGCTGCGCTTGACGTCGGGCACTAACTTAGCGGCGGTATTCGGTTGAGAAAGAACGCGTCTCTACCTATACAGGCGGTGTCGCGCTTTGCGCGCACAAAGCGCACCACTTTGAGAGCGGATCTTGGTTTTTCCATTGGTTTTGGGGGGTCGGGGCCGAGGAATCTGAAAAGATTGCTGTAAGTCGCGGTGCGCGCCTGTGCGACACATGCGCAGCACTCCATATTTGAACTGCGCGCAAGCGCAGGTGAACGATGAACTTGTGATGTTTTGGCCAAGTTAGTGCAAGGGGAGGGTGGTAGACATATCCCGGACGTGCGATGCGTGACTGTCGAGCCGTGCGAAGACGATCCTGCAAAGGTCGTACAATCGCAACAGCTGGCTGGATACTATCTGCTTTTCCGTATCACATCCATTTACGTCCCCGTATCACATCCTATACCGAGCCCTCAAGCAGAAACACCTTGCCGTGGGTGCCGTCAACACGGACGCGCTGCCCGTTTTGCAGCCGGCTCAAGGATTCCTTTACCGACATCACTGCCGGCAGACGCATCTCGCGGGCGGTGACGGCGCCGTGGGAGAGGGGGCCGCCACTTTCGGTGATCACCGCCACGGCGCTGTAGAAGAGCGGCGTCCAGGTGGGATTCGTCGTGCGCGCGACCAGGACGGCGCCTTTGGGGAAGCGGCCAAAGTCGTCGGGGCCCAGGACGAGGAACACCGGTCCTTCGGCCTGACCCGGGCTGCCGGGCAACCCGGTCAGCAGATCGCCGGTCGCCGAGGCGACCTCTTTCTCGCCCAATAGCCAGTCGGGTTTTCGCGCCCTGTCTCGCAGGTAGGCCTCTTTTTGCTCGCGCACGAGAGCGGCGAACTCCTGCCACGCGGCGGCAGTGTCGCGGGCGATGGCGTCGTCGATCTGTTGGAGGCGGGCGAAGAAGACGTCCATGGGTTCGACCAGGATAGCTTGGCGGACGAGGCGCTGGCCCAGTTCGCGCAGGCCGCGGCGCAGGGCGGGAGTCAGGCGCGTGGTTTGATAATGCTCCAAATCGTCGAGGCTCGTGTAGATGCGGGCCAGGCGCAACATCTCGGCAAAGAAGAAGTGCAGGTCCGGCGGCAGCTTGTGGAACAGTTCCAGTTCGGCCTGCTGCTGGCGGATCTTGAGCTCGCGCTCTTTGACGGCGGGCGTCTGGTCCATGGGGTTCTGCAGGATGAGCTTCACATTATCGAGGACAACCCAGGGAATCTCACTCCAGGTGGGAGCATAAGCGTCGAAATCGACCTCCCGGTGGCCGTGGTCGCGCAGGAACTTGTGGAAGCGGGCGGCGAACTCGGGGAACGGGGCCAGGCAATCCTCTTCGATCAGCGTGCGCGCATCGCGGGCTTTAAGCGCCGCCTCAAGCTCCGGGCAGGTGCGCGCGAGGGCGGCCAGCTCGAACAGCTCTTTGTTGATCATGCCGGTGCGCGTCTCGCAATAGGCCATGAGGCGGTCGAACATCGCCTCGGCTTCCGGCCCGACGCTCAGCTTGAGCAATAGATGGAGCAGGCGGAAGAGGGTGCCGTGCGTGATGGAGATCGCGATGTTGGGCAGGAAGTAGCTGGCGCCATACGCGTTGACCTTGAGGACATAGGCCCACACTTCAGCCAGCGGTTTCGATTCGAGCGGCTCGGACATGAACTCGCCGATGGCCAGGAGGTATTGGTCCAGGTCGCGCATCCAGGCGACGGGCAGCTCCTGTACCCAGCGATATTCTTCGCGCAGCCGGGGGATGACGGCGCGCAGCTCCTCGGCGTCACGCACGACGAAGGGGGTGCGTCGGCCATAAAGCTCCACGGCATTCTGATTCCCATAGATGTAATGGCCATGCATGCCGAACCATTTGCCGTTAAAGGGTGGAAAGCCCATGAGCCGGAAGGAGTAATTGAGCGAGTGGTGGAAGCCGGTCTCGACGAAGTCCCAGGTGAGGGGCGTGATAACGTTGGGGAATCGCTCGGCGGACTCATCCCGCGTCCAGCGAGGTGGAATGGTGGTGATGGGGCGGGATTGGAGCAGATGCAGCCGGCCGCCGGCGAATCCCCACTCGATATCCTGGGGGAAACGGTAGCTGGCCTCGACCTGCAGGAGCAGCGCGGCCAAGTCGGACAACTGCACGGGGGTGAGGCAGGCCTCGCGGCCCTCCTCGTGGCTGAGCCGTACCGCCTCGGTACCGCTGGGCGCGGCGACCACTTTGCTGGCCTTCTGGGCGACGGAGGCGGAGCGGACGGCGCGCGTAGCGCGGTCGAGGACGAAGTGGTCCACGGGCGTCTCGCCGCTGACGACGGACTCGCCCAGCCCGAAGTTCGCATCCACGATCAGCTCGTTGAGGTCGCCATTGACGGGATTGATGCTGAAGGCGACGCCGGCCACGTCGCACTGGACCATCTGCTGGACCACCACGGCCATGGCGGCCAACGCGTGGTCGAACTGCTGCTGGTGGCGGTAGGCAATCGCCCGGTCCGCCCACAAAGAGAGGAAGCACTCTTTGATGCGGTCGAGGATGAACTCCGCGCCGACGCAGTTGAGGTAGGTCTCGTGCTGCCCGGCAAAGGCGGCGCTGGCGAGGTCCTCCATGGTCGAGGAGGAGCGGACCGAGAAGGCCTGCCCCGGGGGGAACCGGGTTAGTTCCGCGCGGATTTCTTCGATCGCCTGCGCCGGCAGCGAGAGTTTGCGCAGGGCCGCGCGCAGCTTTTCACTTTCGGTGCGCAAGGCAGCGGCATCGCCGAAGGGAAGGGCGGCCACCTCGCTCAGGGCATCACGCCTGCTGGCGATGAAGTCACGATAGCACTGCGCCGTGACCACGAAGCCGGGCGGCACGGGAAAACTGCGCTGCGCCAGCAAGGCCAGGTTGGAGCCTTTGCCACCGCTCAGTTCGATCCGGGCGGCCAGCGGGTTCGAGAATGGAAGGATGTATTTCATGGCGTATTAGATTTGACCGTGACGGTAGAGGGCGACGGCAACGTGTTTGCGGGATTGGCTGATCTCCGGGGGAAGCAGTTCGCCAGCCAGAGGGCGATGGCGGCCAGCGCGAAGCCGCAGACGACATCAACGAAGTAATGGTAACGCAAGTAGATGGTGGAGAACCACAGCCCCACGCAGGGCAGCAGGTAAAGCTTGAATCGCCAGGGCCGGTGCCGGCGGTCAAAGAAGAGCAGGAAGCAGGAGACGGCGCAATGGAGGCTGGGGAACACGTCCACTCCGTTGCTGCCCTGCGCTACCACGGCGGCGTTCCACCGGGTAATCCAGCCGCCCGAAAGCGGCACTGAGAACTGGTCGGCCATGGCATGGCAAGGGCCGGTGGCAGGCACCAACGAATAGCCGAGGAAGCCGAGGCCGTAGATCGTAAAGAGTCCTATGACGAACTTCCTCAGCAGGCCCAATTCGCCGAGGAAGTAATAAACCTGGCTGAAGAGGAGATAAGGGAAGAACAGAATATAGCAGAGGCTGAAGAACTCGGTCAGCACCGGGTGCACCAACGCCTGTGCTCGCAAGCTCGGAGTTACTCCCATCAGCAGCGAATCGATATGGTAGAGAAAGGAATCCATCTTGCCCGGGTGAAGCTTCGGGATGGCGGTCTTCAGGTGAACGAAGATGAAGTTCATGGCCAGCGGATAATACAGCAGGCCCACGCGCCAGCGGGCGCCGGGAGTATTTGGCCAGGTGCGCCCGTTGGAACGGCAGTACCAGATTGCGGCGATGATCAGCACGATCAGCCCCAGGTAGATCAGGGCATCGACCCCGAGCCAGCCGGTGACGACGCCCAATCGCACCCAAGTCACCAGCAGGAATAGGCCGAAGAAGAACTCGTGGGGGAGCAGGCCGGCTACCTTGCCATGGCCTTCGCTGCCAGGCTCGCCGCGTGTGGGGGCAGGTTTTAGAGCTGACGCATTCATTCGGGTAAGTTGTTTAGCACGGCTTGGTGAAAGGCCAGCAGGCAAGGTTTCACCTCAGGGTGACGGAAGCCATTATGAACCGCCACTGCCAGCTTCTTGACCCGGTAGTAGAGCACCAGTCCGAGCCAGGTGACCGCCGCATAGAGGCCGAGAAGGAGGAGCTTGCCTTCCAGAATCAGCAGCAGGGAGACAACACCAATCCAAATGGCGAACACTGGGATGCCGACCAGAATCCTCCAAAGTGAGATCACATTGCGGTCATCCGGGAACTTCTGGCCGGCGAACCAACCCGCCAGGAAAGGCGGCAGGTTCAGCAGGAGCGCGGCCCCCACGATCGGTGCGCAAACCAGCAGCATCAGCGCATATAGCCAGCTTGAGGTCATCGGCATCAGGGGCACGCCCTGGTGAAACCATAGATGGGTTGAGCCGCGCGCTGGCGTTGGGTCCAAACAATTTACTGACATGGGCCCGCTCTCCCCCTCGACGGGGGATAGGGGGCCCGGCAGGGCGGGAGAGGGGTCGTCGGCAGGCTCGCAGCTATTCCACGGGAAACGTTGGTTGAGGCTCGCCTCAGCTTCCTCGATGGGTTTGGAGATGTCCTTTTCCAGCGCCTTGAGCGACTGGAAGTAGGACCTCGGAGTTGCGAGAGTGGCGGCATATGCCAAACGCTGAATATGGCCCTGCTGTTTGGCCGAGGCGACGTTGATGCCGACCTCTTCCAGGCCGGCTTCGATGCGGCGCTTGAGTTCCTTGAGCCGCGCCAGACGAGTGGCGCCCGGGGGTAGCTCGGTGGCGATGGGTTGCCCCAGGACGACTTCGACCTTGCTGCGGAAGGCCCAGGGGCATTCGTAGTGAATGCCGACGGGAAGGACGAGCAAGGGCGGTCCGCCGTTCTCCAGATAATCGGCAATGAGCCAGGCCGCGCCGCTCTTGAAGGGCAGGTGGCGAGGCCCGAGCGAACTGGTGCCCTCGGGGAAAACGCACAGTTTCCCGCCCGTTCGCAGGTGCTCAACGCAACGGGCCAGGGCAAGGTGGTCCTTCTCCTGGTGCTCCCCCTCGTCCTTTCTGCGGGTGACGGCGATGCCGTGAAAGAAGAGCCTCGCAAACCAGCTCCGCGTGAGCTGCGTTGAGATCAGGAATATCGGCTCTCCCAACAAGCGGTAGTACACGAAGCCGTCCACCGCGCCGTTGCGATGCAGGCCCAGAAAGAGAACCGGCTGCTCCGCCTTTGGCAGTCGCTCCGGATGCAGCAACGTCAGGCGGGCAAAATAGACCCCCGTGATGAAGCGGAAGAAGCAGATATACCAGAGCTCAGGCATGAACGGCCTCCACGGACTTGGCCGGGCGCCAGCCGGATTGGATTCGCCGCATCGTTTCCAGCAAGGCGGGCGGCTCGACGAAGTGCGCCTCGCCGTCGCCAGTCTTGAGCGCCATAGCCTCCAGCGTGAAGCCCGGGTGGTCGGACAGCGGCGCCGCGGCGAGGGAGTGCAGGACGAGATTGGCGATGCCATCGCCCGTGAGCGTGTAGCGTCCGAGGCGTTTGACCAGGGGGAACTCAATGCCACCCCGATGATGGTAGCAACGGTAGATGAGTTCCGTGCAGACCAGACGCGTGCTGATGTTGAAGTCGAACTCGAAGTCGTAGGCCTTGCCGACGTGGCCGAAGGCTTCGGCAACCGCCTCTGCGACCTGGGCCCTCCCGAGGGCCGGACGGAGCACGACCACATGGTCGGCGCACAAGGCGCTTTCCAAGCCCTGAATGCGAACCGTGGGGCTGATTGCCTCAATGACACAGCCCAGTCCTCGATCCTGGGCCGCAAGCGCCGACCAATGTTTCTGAACGAATGCTTGGCCGGCAGCGCCAAGGGCCTCCAGATCGCGCTGACTGCCGACAAAGAGAGCTGCGTGGGCCCAGAAGCCGGGGAGTATGGCCGCAGTGAGTTTCTTCTCGGCACGAACCAGCAGGACATCACCGGGCCGGAGGCGGGGACGCAGCCCGGCGATCACTGCGGTGGTCAGCGCTTGCACATAATGACCCGTGGTGCGGACATTGGCTCCGGCGGCGCAAATGAGCGAGCGGACGCCGTAGCGGGTCTTGCGGACGGGCCGGAGAGTCGTACGCACGAACGCTCGCCAGTCGTAGCGCAGGCGGCACCGCAGCACATGTATCAGCCGCTCGCGCACTACCTGACGCTCCTTCCCGATGACGCTGACCAGCCATTCCCAATCCGTGCCGGCTGCCGCGAGCCGTTGGATTTCCCGTCGGTTACCGCGCCAAAACCACGCGCCGCGAATGATTCCGCGGTAGTTGCCGAGCGAGCTGTAAGCGTGCAACACCTCCTCGAAGAACCCCTCCTCCAACTCGAACTTGGCATCCGGCTCATTCAGTTTCTTCCGCACCAATGGCTCGCGCTCGTAGGCCTGTATGAATTTGAGCGACTTGGAGTAGAGTGTCAGCCCGGTGGCAAAGCCCACCAGGAAGACGCGGAGCCCCAAAGAGACCGGGACGATCTCGCGGTAATCGTAGCAGCGGAAGATGATCTCGTAGAGCGCGACCCGGTAGTTGCGGTAGGCCAGCAGCATCTGTCGCACGTGGTCGTCTTCGTCAGGCGTGAAATAGCCGCGGGAGCGCACGGCGACGGAGACGCGGGCGTCATTCCACTGGCTCTCCAGACGGTTCAGCCCCGGAATGACCCGGCGCAGTGTTTGGCAATCCACCAGCAGTTGGCGCTCGTGTTCGACGTTGTCCATCCGCAAGTTTCCTTCGCTCCGTCGTGACGCCGTGGCGGTTCCTGATAGGAATCTCTATTCCGCAGGGGCGGGGTTGGGGGACCGGGGTGAGGGGTTTGGGGGAGCGGGGGGGCCGGAACTGAACTTATTGCGGCCCGCAGAACGCCTGCCTTTTCCACCATGGATACGCAAGCCAGCTCAATCCACGAGTCTCGGTTGCCCGAGGAACGTCCCCGGAACAAAGGCAATGTACCACCTGCCCTTGCGCAAACAAGGGCAAGAATAGGGTGCTTTCAATGGGGACTACCAGGGCAATTCCAGTCGATCGCTGTGTTCACGACGAGCGTGTTCGGGGAAGTGGGGATCGAGTTCGTAGCTGAAGCCTGATTTGTGTAGAAAGGCTTTAGGGCAAGACAAACGGGTGAGGAGGGTGCCAGCTTAGAGCGGAAAGCGGAATATGAGGAGAGAGGGGGATGGCCAGAGCCGTTGTGGAGCACATGTTCTGCGCCCTCGTACTAATGGCAGCGAAGATGCTTGCGGCGGTATGATGCTCTGGCATGGATCGGCTTCAAATACTGGGCATATTGGTGGCAATTGTCTTCTGGGTAATCGGATGCGAGCGCAACATGAATAATACAAACCAGATCCCGGCTCCCGCGGTACTGCGAGCCCAGGACGCCCGGGCGAGTCCCCGGACCTACAGCACCAAGTTCCCACTCGCCGAGAACCCCATGAGCGAGGGCGGTGCCTGGATCAATGGCGCAACCACCGGCCTCGACTGGGGCGATGTTTTCACAACCGTCGGCCAGACCCATCCCCACCCCGGTCCCAAGCGCTATGCCGATGCGACGGCACTCCTGATCGGAACGTGGGCGACCGACCAGATGGCCGAGGCGACGGTCTACATTAACAAGTCTTACAACTATCCGGAGGTGGAGCTGCGTCTGCGGTCAAGCTTGTCGCCGCACGTGTGCAACGGCTACGAGATCGCCTTCGCGCTGCCGCCCAAAGCGTATCTGCTGATCGTCCGGTGGAATGGCCCGCTGGGGGATTACACCGTTCTGAAGGAGCCCAAAGGCGCGCAATACCAGGTGAAGGCCGGCGACGTCGTCAAGGCGACGATCGTCGGCAACATCATCACGGCGTACAAGAACGGCGTGAAGCTGGCCGAGGCGACCGACAACACCTATGCCACGGGGACGCCGGGCATGGGGTTCAACGAACAGATCAATGGGGATTACGGGTATACGAGCTTTGCGGCGGCTGAGCTTCCGTAGTGGCGCGTTGTGGGGTCGCAGGGCGAAGTGGGGAATGGGGCTGGATTGCTGTTCATGTCCCCGTATCATGTCTGGCGCAGATGGAGAAGATGATGAAGATACTGATCGTGACGGACATGGAAGGGTGCGCCGGAGTGCTGAACCACGACGACTGGGTCATGCCCGCGGGTCGGTATTACGAGAAGGGCCAGCGGATCCTCACGGAGGAGACGAATGCCGCGATCGCCGGCTTCTTCGACGCTGGGGCGAGCGAGGTGCTGGTAGTGGATGGCCACGGCATGGGCGGCATCGACCCCGAGTTGCTCGACGAACGGGCGATGGTGCAACGCGGGCGGCATCCGGGCGGCTTCCTTGGCGAACTGGACGAAGGATATGCCGGCATGGCGTTCGTCGGACAGCACGCCAAGGCGGGCACGCCGTTCTCGCATATCACGCACACACAGTGGTTCAACTACATCGACCTGGCGATCAACGGCGTGAGCATCGGCGAGTATGGCCAGTGCGTGCTGCTGGGGATGGAGCGCGGCGTAAGGACGTTCTTCGCTGCGGGCGAGCTGGCTCTGACGCACGAGGCGGCTGAGCTCACGCCCGGCGTCGTCACGGTGGCGGTGAAGCGAGGGCTGTTGCCCGACGGGCTGGATCACCTGGACGCGGAGCAGTACCGTGCGGCCAAGCTGGGAGCGGTGCATTGCGCACCGAAGCAGGCCCGGAAGCTGATCTACGAGGGTGCCCGCAAGGCCGCTCAGCGGCTTAAGAGCGATCCGACTTCGTTCCAGTTCCCGCAGATCAAGCCGCCGTACATTCGCACAGCCCGGTTCCGGCGTGATGGCGACAAGCCGGCCTGGCAGGCGTTGGACCGCCACGAGTCGAGCTTGACGGAGATTATCCAGATGCCGTACACGCCGGTGAGGTAGTCGGGCGAAAGAAATGCGCCTAGTCTCTGGAGTAGAAAGCGGGGAATCAGCACTTCGGGTTGTCGCGCTCCTATCGCAGCGGGTTGACCCACTTGATGCCGCTGAAACGGCGGAAATCGGTGTCGTTGGAGTGGACCGTGGCGTTGTATTCCGCGGCGATGGCTGCGATGTGAGCATCGGTAACCAGGTCGCCGCCCGGCGTCTGCCGCAGGAATTGCCGCAGCAAGTGCATGTGCCGCGGACCCGGTTCGACGAGGCGCACCATGTTGCCGGTGAGCCACGAATCGCAGACGTTCATGGCGACATCAGGGGCCAGCGGCGCGGCGAAGACGCGGCGGTTTGTGGCGATGCGGATGAAGCCGGTTATGACCGGCCAACATAGCCCGATCGCCTCCTGCCCGTTCATCACCTCATTCCACCAGGCATTGGCGGCCGGGTGCTGCGGCATGGCATCCAGGTGGGCATAGAGAAGCAGGTTGGTGTCGGGGATGATCATGGCCGCCGCCGGGTCTCTCGTACGAAATCTTCGGTATCCAAGTCATCCAGGAGGCGATTGAAGTGCAGGGGATCTGCGCCGGGGAGCAGGGCGCAATCGAAGGTCTGCGCGCGATAGGGTTTCAAGGGCGGCTGTGGTGAGGCAGCGCCCAGCCCGCGGCGCAGGGCGGCGTTCAGGACCTGCTTGAGCGGAGCGTCACCCTTGCGGGCAAGCTGCTCGAGCAGGTGGAACAAGTCGTCGTCGAGCGTTACCGTCGTTCGCATGAAGGCATCATAGCATCACTGCGATGAGGCATCAAGCATCATACTCTCACCAAGGGGCTTGCGGGGCTGGCAGGCGGGGGGCAATCGTGTAGGCCCCTTGATGCTGGCATGGTAGGATGAGGGGGCATGCGATGCATGCTGTGCGTTGAGAGCGAGCGGGTGATTTTGAGGATGCGGTGATGGCTGCACAGAGTTTCCAGCAGGGCAAGCAGTTAGAGCCGACGGGCTTTGGCGCCGCGCCGGAAGCGGCGGCGCCGCAGAGGACATTCTGGCAGCACCCATTTGTCGTGAATGTTTTGCCGTTTGTCACATCGGTGCTGCTGCATGCGGGGGTGCTGCTGGTGGGGTATGCAACCTACCAGACAGTTAAGACAGTCAGCGCGGTGATTCGCGAGCAGATTATTATCCCCGATGCGACGATTGTTGAGGGGGCGGAGGTGGGCGGGGTGCCCAATCCCGGGCTGGGAGCTGACCCCAACATCGTGTCGGACGTGAAAGTGGATATCCAGGACCAGACGCAGAAGCTGGAGAAGAGCACGAGCATCGCGAGCAATATCGGAGGCGATGCCGCGAGCGAGGGTGTGATTGGCGTGGGGGCGGCGAAACTGGGTGGGGGCGGGCTGGGGAAGGCCGATGAGGCGGCGCGTTCGCCGTTTGGCGTGCCCGGAGGGTCGGGCGGGCTGGGGCCCAAATCGCCGTTTATGGGAGTTAGCGGGAATGCTTACCGTATCGTCTACCTGGTTGACGCCAGCGGTTCGATGATGCCGCGCAAGACCATCGTCGTTCAGGCGTTAAAGGAATCGGTCGACAAGCTCAAGCCGGTGCAATTCTTCAATGTGGTTTTCTTCCACTACGGAGACGCCGAGGCACTGGACCGGGGGCAGCTCATCCCCGCATCGCCGGTGAACAAACGCAAGGCGTTCGATTTCGCCGATGAGATGGAAGCCAGGGACCAGACTGATCCCTCAAAGGCGATTGCGCTGGCAATGGGTATGAAGCCACAGCTCATCTACCTCCTTACTGATGGATTTGACAAGCGGGAGGATGACTTTGCGAAGAGACTGCGGGCGCAGTTTAATGCCCTGAACAAGAGCCGCGACGTGCATGTGAACATCATCTATATTGCCGATGAGACACAGTTTGCGACGATCGGCGGCGTGAAGGATGATGCGAAACGGAACGAGATCATCAGCGAACTCAGAGCCATCACCGAGGAGAATGGCGGGCGATTCAAGTCCATCAACTCCAATGGCGATGCGAATTGATGTGCATGTGAGGTAATTGACGATGCGATGGTATGGATTTTCAAAGATGCGGTTTGCCCTGTTTGTGGTGCTGATCGGGGCGATCCTGGTTTCGGTCAGCACGACGATGGCACAAGGGGCGGCGGCCGCGGGCGCGGGCGGCGAGGCGGCCAAAGCACAGCCGGGGCTGTTCAGTACACTGGTGGGGCTGATGCTGCGGAACCTGGATGTGGTGTTCTTCACCATCATGCTCTGCTCGATCATTGCCGTGACGCTGATCATCAAGGGATTCATCCAGGTGCGTCCGAGCGTGATGATTCCCGAATCGAGCACACAGACGATGCGCGAGATGATCGCCAAGAAGCAGTTCAAGGAGCTGCTGGAGTTTACCGAGCAGGATAACACGTTTGTATCGCATGCCCTGAACCCGGCACTGAAGCGTGCTCCGAGCTTTCAGGCGATGAAAGAGGCGCTGGAGACTTCGATTGGCGAAGAGACGGCCGAGCAGTTCCGCAAGATCGAATACCTGAACATCATCGGCAACCTCGGGCCGCTGCTTGGGCTTTTGGGTACGGTGATGGGGATGATCCAGGCGTTCTCAGCGCTGGAGGCGGCTGGCGGCAACGCCAATCCATCGGAACTGGCCGGGGGCATTTCGGCGGCGCTAATTCATACGTTCCTTGGCTTGGCGCTGGCGATTCCGTGCCTGGCGGCGTTTGGCGTGCTGCGGACGATGGTGGATCGGCTGACGATTCGGGGTTCGCTGATTGCTGAGGAGATGCTGCTGGCGATCAAGCCGCAGGAGAGTAAGAGTGCGGCGGCGCCGGCGGCCAAGATGCCTGCGGTGGCGGAGGTGTGAGCGACGATGAAGAGACACCGGATGCCAGATATCAAGGAAGGAGGCGTGAATGTCACGCCGCTGATCGACATTGTCATGTGTCTGATCATCTTCTTCATGCTCGTGGCGAGGATCGGCGTCTCGACCGGGGCTGAGAAAATGGCAATTCCGGAAACGATCCAGGGCAAGAAGATCGATGACATGGGCAATACGCTGACGCTCAATGTTCGGCCGGGGCCGGGGGATCAGCCGTTTGTCACAGCGCTGGTGGATGGGCAGCCATGCCAACTGGTGCTGTCTGAGAGTCGGGCATCGAAGTCGACGCCGTCGCTGGTAGGGGTGCTTTCGGCGATGCAGAAGAAGAACCCGGAGTTCAAGGCGATCATTCGTGGCGAGAAGGACATGCAGTACAAGTACCTCGAGCCGGTGCTTCAGTCGTGCAGCCAGGCGAAGGTGACGAAGGTGGACTTCAATACGAAGGTTGTCGTGCGATAACGGAGCTTGTGGAAGCGATATGAAGATTCGAGGCGCCAAGCTGGTTCACTATGACTCGGGTCCGAACATGACCCCACTGGTGGATGTGGTCATGGTAATCCTGATCTTTCTCATGCTGGCCGGGCAGTTCGGCGGCATGGAGCACTATCTGATGAGCAACCTGCCCTATTCGGAGAAGGGGCTGGGCGGGGCCAAACCGCCATCGGGAGCGGTGCCGGATGAGCCGCTGGATATCCGCGTGGATTCGCCGTCGCCGGATCAGTGGGTTGCGCAGGTGGGGAAGATCCGGACCTCTGACATCGATCAGTTGACGCAGCAGTTGGCCAAGATGCGGGATGACCTGAACAAGGCTGGGACGGGCACAGACCGAATCCAAATCGTGATCTCGCCGGGACGGAATGTGAAGTACGACTACCTAATCGCCGTCTACGAGGCGGCGATGAAAGCGCAGTATGAGAAGATCGCGTTTGCCAAGTCGCACTGATGCAGTTGGAACCACAGATGATCACAGATAAGCACAGATGGACGAGGCTCCTGCTGGTGGCGGCCGTCGTTGTCGTGCTGCCGTCTGTGGGGATTGGCGCAGAGGCAAAAGGGCTGGATGCGCTGGGGGATGAGGCGCTGGTGCAGGAGCTGTCCCGCTATGGAATGGACAACCTGCTGGATCGGTATTTCGCGACGCACCAGATCTCGGGGAGTGAGCAGGCGAGTGTGCGCGCGATGATGTCGATTCGCACGTTGCTGAGCTCAGGCGACACGCTTCCGGCGGCACAGCGGCAACAGATTGTGCAGCGCATTGTTCTTGGCGCTGACGCGATGGTGCCACTCTTGAACGATCCGAATCAACTCATGCAGCTTGCCACGGCCCTGATCACCTCGGCCATGGAACGCAACGCCAATACGATCGAGTATTGGGGCGAGAATCCCCGGTCGCAGGCGCAGTTGCGGCCTGTGGCGGAACTGGTCGCGAAGGTGCTGGATCTGTGCTCGGCTCGTGCGAAGGAAAAGAGTGAGAAACTGGTTGAGAAGTTCGGCAACAACCCATCGCCGGCGCAGCTCAAGGAATATACTGCCCTGGACAACCTGGCGAGCACGGCTCATTACACGCGCCTGATGGCGGACTATTACCGGGCAATGTCGTTCCCGGCCGGCGATCCCAAGCGGGCGCAGATTGTTGATGCGGCGGTAGAGGGACTGGCGGAGTTCGATGCAACCGACAGCCAGATCCAGCCGATTGTGCGGTTGCGCATCGGCAAACTGCAGATGGTCAAGGGCGACTATGCGGCGGCCAAGAGGGTGCTGCAGAGCGTTGCGATGAATCCCCAGAAGCAGATCGAGCCGGCGCCTGATGTCCTGCAGCAGTATGAGGCGCGATATTTCATGGCGGTGTGCGACCTGCTGTCGCGGAACGCGGATGCGACGGCGGCCGCCATGCAGGATCTGTCGAGTTGGGAAGATACAAACCTGCCGCAGGATCCGCGCGTGCGCGATGGGGCCAAATCGGCTCTGGCAATGCTCAGCTACCGCCTCGACATGCTGCGCAGCGAGGTGGCGGGCGCGGGCGATGATGCCGCGAAGCAGACAGCGCGGCAGCGTGCCAATGCGACGTTGCAGCAGTTGGCGAAAGATCGGCCGGAGCTGCGCGCGGTGATTTTCGAGCAGCTTACCAAGTCGCTGCCGGAGGATGCCAGGCCGGAGTCGTTGGATGTGCTGATGCTTAAGGCATTGGTGCAGCAGGGCGTGGCCGAACAACTCAAGGCCGAGGGAACGGCGTTCGACCGTAAGGCGATCACGCGGGCGATTGCGGCGGCGAAGGAACTGATAGCGCGACGGAGCAAGGAGGGCGTGGAGCCGGAACTGCTGGACGAGGTGGCCATTGCGCTGCCGCAATTCTACGAGAAGCTGGGCCAGGATGCTGAGGCGGCCAGGGCCTACCTGGATTATGTCCAAAGCAGCACCAACAGCGCCAACGGACCGGCCGCGATGCAGAATGCGTTGGCGGCCATCGGGCGCATGAAGGTGGCCGACCCGCAGTCTGCGGAAGCCGAAGGGCTGCTGGATCGGGCGTTGCCTCTGGCGGTGAACCGATTCGGCCGGCGTGAACTTGCCTATGACCTGGGCCGGCGACTGCAGCGGTCGGGGAAGTATCCCGAAGCGGTCGCGGCGTATCGTTTGGTGAGTGAGTCGGACAAGCGCTGGCTGACAGCGAGGTTCTTCCAGTTGCAGGCGATGAAGCAGGATCTGGACGCGAACGGGGCGAAACTCGAGAAGAATGCCCGGTTGAAGCAGGTGATGGCGATTCGTGATCTGGCGGAGGATGTCCGCAAGCGTTCGGGCGAGGCGCGTGCTGGCGGCGGCGCAGATGCACAGCGGTATGCCCTGATCGAAGCGAAGACGCGGGTGATTCTTGCCGGGGTGCTCGGGGATACAGATCCTGCACAGGCCATCGAGCAGTTGGATGGGTTTGAGAAGTCGGTAGTCGGTGTGAGCGGCGAGGATGAACTGGTGGCTGAGGCACTGTTCATTCGCGTCAATTCACAGATGGCGGTGGGGAAGAATGCCGAGGCGACGGCGTCGCTGCTCCAGCTATTGCAGACCAAGGGTGGCGACCAGGGCGCGGCCATCATCTTCGGCCTGCTCAAGAAACTCGATTCCGATCTGGACGCCGTTCGCAAGGCGGGCGACAGGGAGAAGGCCAAGAGTCTGCTCGATGCCCGCGCGGCACTCTCGGGCCCGCTGGTTGAGTGGGCCAGGACGAACAAAGATGAGCGTATCCGCAAATACACCTACCAGTACATGGTGTTTGATGCGGCCACGAAGCAGCAGGCGGCCATGGCCGAGCCGGATTTAGCCAAGCGTGTGGCCGGGCTGCGGCAGGCGCTGGAGCTTTATAACAAGCTGATGGATGGCGGGAACATCCGCCTCTGGGCCGCGACAGTGGACCCGGCCAAGGTGGATGTAAAATACGGTGATGTGTCGGTGCTCTTTGCCAAAGCCCAGGTGTTGTTCGAACTGGCCGAGTACAAGGAGGCCGCCAGCCGCCTTGCCCGGCTCTTGGAAGATCGCAAGCTGGGCATGCCGCGGATCATCTCGACGAAAGATGGTGAAGTCACCAGCGAGGATAACCCACAGTACTGGGAAGCCACGTACAGGCTGTATCGGGCGAATGTGGAGATGGGGAATGACCGTGGCAATCCTAATGGGCCCAAACTGCTGGAAGAGACCCGCAATGGCCTGAAACGGCTGTACATTCGCGAAGGCGATGGCGTTGGCGGGGAGAAGTGGAAGGGGCAGTTTGAGCAGCTTCGAAAAGAGCTGATTCCAGACTTCCATGGGAAAGAAATATGACGTCTCCAAGACCGCGATGAACGCGCATGTGACGGGGGTGAACGTGGGGCTGAGACTCCCGGGAAGAGAGGGTATCGCCCAAGTGCACGCGAATTGCTCGGATTTCGCTTGCCTAAGCGCACTGGCAATGTAGACTGGCAGGAGAAGACGAGACTTGTTCGCATGTACAGGCGCTTTCGCGCCAAAGCGTGCGCGGGTCTCCCATCTTCAGATCTTCAGAGCAGGAGGCTGGAATGTTTCAGGTTAGTTTATCAACACAGAAAAAGGCCGTGTCGGCTTTGAGTGCCTTGGCCGCCATCGGGGCGGCGGGTATGGCGTCGCAGGCGACTGCTGCGCCAATCGTGGAAACGTTGGACGCAACGCAGGCCGCTCGTCTGCAGAACTCCGTCAACTACGGCAACCTGCAAAGCAATTGGCAGGACTGGCTGCTTGCCAACAATTGGCTCAGCTTCGGCGGCCCTTCCCGCGGGTACTTGGACTGGGGCGTGAACCTGGCGGCCAAGGATCCGGTCACCGCAGCGACAATCAAGTTTGAAAAGATCAATGAAGGAGCGAACTACGGCATCCCGGACGGCAGCCACATGGCGCTGGCTCTGATTACCCAGGACTGGAGTGGATACCTCGGGCCGACGTATCCGAACTGGGGCGCATCTGGCCCCAGCGTTGGCTCGCCGATCGTGGTGGCCATCGACCCGGATAATGCCCAGTTCCAAGTCGACGTCACCCCCCTGTTCCAGGCCTGGCAGGCAAGTCCGTCGTCTTATTTTGGCATCCGGTTTTACGTGACCGACGCGGCGGGCGGCATCGCGGATCCGAACTCGCTCAACTTTCCCGATCATGTTTCGGGCGACTTGGTGCTGACCACCGAGGCGGTTCCAGAACCGGGCACATTGGGCGTGCTGGCCCTGAGCGGTCTGAGTCTGCTGGGTCTGCGGCGGCGACGCAAGTAAGACCGGACGCGATGAGTGCGCACATTTAATGCCCCCGGCTTTCAATCGCCGGGGTCGTTTTTTGCTTACCTATTACGGGCGGGGTAGATTGATCATATGTCAACGATCCCCAAGACCATCCACATCATATGCGGCATGCCGCGCTCCGGATCGACGATCTTGGGCAATATTCTGGCCCAGAATCCGCGCTTCCATGTGACTCCGACGAGCGGAATGGTGGAACTCCTGGCGGCAATGCGAACCACAATGGAAAAGATCGGCGAGTTTCGCGCCGCCCCCAACGAAGAGGCGGTGATGGGGGCGATCCGCGGGGCACTGTTCGGCTACTTTGAGCCGGTGGACCGGCCGGTGATCTTCGATCGCAGCCGAAGTTGGCTTTTTGAGGTGGAGATGCTCGAGGTGCTGTTGCGCCGCAAGGCCAAGGTGATTGTGCCGGTGCGCGACATCCCGGAAATCCTGGTCAGCTTCGAGAGGCTGTGGCGGGACAACAAGGCCGTTCGCACCCCCATTCAGCAGGAGGTCAGCCCGGTCGAATTCCGGAGCCTGGAGGGTCGCTGCAACGTCTGGCTTCAGCCTGCCCAGCCGGTGGGGCGGGCGTACATTGGGATTCAGGATGCCCTGACGCGCGGATTCAGGGACCGGATGCACTTTGTGCATTTTGACTATCTGACGCGGAACCCCACGGGCGCGCTCCAGGACATCTATCGGTTTCTCGAAGAGACGCCGTTTGCCCACGACTTTGAGCATGTGGAGCAGGTGACGATGGAGGACGACCTGGTCCACGGCGTCAAGGGCCTGCACGATATTCGCCCGGCTGTTCGGCCGGTTCCAAGGAGAGCGCGTGAGATGCTGGGGGCGTTGGCCGACAAGTTCAAGGGGCCGTTCATCTGGGATGAGTACATTCCGAAAGAGAAGCGGTAGCAGAATCGGCGCAGCGATGGCGACTCGCAGTACTGGGAGGCAACCCACGAGCTGTATCGGGCGAACGTGGAAATGGGGAATGACCGCGGCAATCCTGATCGTCAGATGCTGCTGGAAGAGACGCGCAATGGCTTGAAACGCCCGCATCTGCGAAGGCGTCGGTGTTGGCGGGGAGAAGTGGAAGGGGCAGTTTGAGCAGCTTCGAAAAGAGCTGATTCCAGAAAACGATAGGAGATCTGGTTCCGCGAAGGTGGGGCTGGAAATATGGGTGAGGGGGGGAGCACGAGTGCAGGCAGATTCTTCTCTCAGGATTTCACTTGCAGGACGCCAATGGCCTTGTATAGTGTCTACAAACTAGGAGACTTGTACGCACCCGCACACGTCTTCGCGTGGAAGCGAGCGTCGGCACATATCTTGAGACCAGGAGGCTGGCATGTTTCAGATCAGTCTGTCAACGGAGAAGAACGCCGCGTCGGCTTTGGGTATCCTGGCGGCCATTGGCGCTGCCGGTATGGCATCGCAGGCCAACGCAAGCACATCGATTACGATCGACCCGTATGTGCCGGCTTCTCCCGATGCGAACAGCCCCATCATCAAGAGCACGAACTCGACCTATTGGCCTAATCAGCTTTGGTATTACGATTCCTGGACCAGTTGGCAGAGCGTCAAGTCGCCCACACCGGGTCCCGGCAGGGAGTTTATCGGCTTTTTCTCCTGGGACTATGACTTCTCTGCCCTCAGCGGCAAGACCATCCTCAGCGCCACGCTGGTCTTGGGCCCCATCGATGGCACGGTGCCGGGAATGTCTTCATATGGCTATTTCTCCGGCAACCACATCACCGTGGCAGCGTTAACATCGGCCGTTGATCTGAGGGACGGGTTTGTGGGTGTGATGCACGATCCCTATACAAACTCGGTTACAGAGGCGTTTCCCAATGGCGGTACAGCCGATGGTAGTCGCTCTGTCGCCATGCCATTCGACATGAAAGGCCTTGTTGACGCCTGGCAGGCAAATCCGTCGAGCTTCCATGGTGTGGAGATCTGGAGCACGGACGTCCCGAGCATAGGTTTGGTGTGGTCTCCGGGGAACTCGTATGGTCCGACGAACGGCGGGAAACTCATGATCACGTATGAGGATAGCACTCCCGAGCCGGCATCTTTGGGAATCGGTGCATCCCTCGGCGGGTTTGTGCTGCTGCGACGTCGGCGCAGGTAGCGCCAGCCCGCAGGCCGAACTTGGATATACAGTGCCCCCGGCCTGTCCATGGCCGGGGGCTGTTGTTTGTCTGGAGATCGGGTAGAACGCTGCCATGGACCACGCAATGAAGACGATCCATTTCATCTCCGGCATGCCGAGGTCCGGCTCGACGATCCTCGGCAATATCCTGGCCCAGAATCCGCGGTTCTATGTGACGCCGACCAGCGGCCTGGTTGACCTGCTGGCCGGAATACGAACCGGATACGACAAGATCGGCGACTTCCGTGCCGCGCCAAACGAGCAGGCAAAGATGGGGGCGATTCGCGGCGCGCTGTATGGCCATTTCGAGCCGGTGGATCAGCCGGTTGTATTCGACCGCAATCGCGGGTGGGTCTTTGAACTGGAACTGCTGGAAGTTCTGTTGCGGTGCAAGGCCAAAATGATCGTGTGTGTTCGCGATGTCCCGGAGATATTGTGCAGTCTTGAGAAACTCTGGCGGGAGAACAAAGCGTTTCGCACGATCATCCAGCAGGAAGGCAAACCCGTTGACTTCCAGAGTCTCGAAGGTCGCTGCAAGACGTGGCTGGAACCGGCACAGCCGGTGGGACGGGCGTATATAGGAATCCAGGATGCCCTGACCCGTGGGTTTCGCGACCGGATGCACTTTGTGCATTTTGACGATCTGACGGGCAATCCCAAGGCCATCATGGCGGGAATCTATAGCTTTCTGGATGAGCAGCCGTTTGCCCACGATTTTGAGCATGTGGAGCAGGTGACGATGGAGGATGATATGGTCCATGGCATCAAAGGCCTGCACGATATCCGCCCGGCCGTCCGGCCGGTTCCCAAGAGGGCTAGGGAGGTGCTCGGGGCCTTGGCCGACAACTTCAAGGGGCCATTCATCTGGGATGAGTTCATTCCGAAAGAGAAGCGGTAGTCCCGTTCCTTCGGTCACATCCACTGGATTGCGCCTCCGCGTGTAGTTATTCTATAATGCTATGAGCCCGATTCGGTTCGACTGGCACAACGCGAAAGCGGAAGCCAACCGCCGCAAACACGGCGTGTCGTTTGAGGAAGCATAGAGCGTGTTCTACGATGAGAACGCGAAGCAGATCCCGGATCCGGAGCACTCCGAGCACGAAGACCGATTTGTGATGTTGGGGATGAGCGAGAGATTGCGGGTACTCGTGGTCGTCCATGCGTACCGCGAGAGCGAGAGCGTGATTCGGCTGATCTCCGCCCGGAAGGCAACCCAACACGAGCAGGAACACTACTGGGAGCGATGAGATGAAGAAAGAGTACGATTTCTCCAAGGCGGCGAAGAATCCCTATGCGGCAAGGCTGAAGAAGCAGGTGACGATCCGCCTGGATATGCCGACCATCAGGTACTTCAAGGCACTGGCGGAGGAGGTTGGCTTGCCGTACCAGAACCTGATCAACCTGTTTCTCCGCGAATGCGCGGAGACCAAACGCCGGCCGTCGGTGCGGTGGGGCTGATTTCTTGGCGTCGAATGTTTTCGTTCGGTCCATCGGAATCAGAGGTGTGCTAGACCATTTGCCGAACTCATCAAGGCAGGAATCGACTGATTACGTGGCAGCCTCCACATCGGGCGCATCCTGAACTACAATGCTTGGGGAAGCGTAACTCTGTGGGCTATTGGGAGATACCTGCATTGGTGGTATGGCGTACAGTCACTGATCTAGTCAAACGGCGGCCGGAAGCATTACGGCTTGCCGACCGGCTGGGGCGCGGGCGGGGACGGTTCCGCTGGCTCGATGGGCTTTGGCACCCCGATCACGCTGCTCATCGGCCAGATCTACGTGACTGGCAGAGGCATGAGTTGGCGGCCGTCTGGATTGGGCATGCTACCGTGCTCATCCGTATGGGCGGGCAAACAATCCTGACCGATCCGGTGCTGTCCAGCCGTGTGGGCCTTAGCCTTGGCATTGCCACCGGCGGGCCCTTGCGTCTGGTAGCCCCAGCGCTGGGCTTGAATCAGCTTCCGCCCATCGATGTGATCCTGCTCTCGCATGCCCACTATGACCATCTTGACCGGCCGACGCTGGCGCGGTTGCCGAAGTCGGCTCAGGTCATCACGGCCGGCCATACGCGGGATCTGGTGCAGGACCTTGGTTTTTCGCGGGTAACGGAACTGGAATGGGGGCAGTCGCACGGCGTCGGCGGGGTGATGATCCGGGCGTGTGAGGTCCGGCATTGGGGAGCACGGACGTTTGTGGATCAGCAACGGCATGCCTGCGGCTATGTGCTTGAGGCGGATGGCCGGCGGGTCCTGTTTGGCGGCGATTCGGCGTTCGGCAGGCACTTCCAGCAGATTGGCGGTGTCGATCTCGCGGTTCTGGGGATCGGCGCCTACAACCCATGGATTATGGGCCACGCGAATCCCGAGCAGGCATGGCAGATGGCGGATGATGTGCGTGCCGATTTCGTTCTGCCCATGCATCACAGCACGTTCCGGCTCAGCCACGAGCCGACTGGCGAGCCGATTGGCCGACTGCAGGAGGCGGCCGGCAGGGGCGCGGACCGGATCATCATCCGCGAAGTTGGACAGTCTTGGTCGCTGAACTGACGGGCGAATCCCGGAGCTATTGCTGCGCCAGTGGCGTCCTTCCACTTCACCGGTTTAACGTTGGGGGGATTTCGAGTAGGCTAGCGGTCGCAATGAATCCCAACCCGCAGGCGAATGCGGAAAAAACGAAAGTTGAGCAACTCCTGGAGTCCAGCAAATCGCAGCGACAGCAGTCGCTGCTGATTCCTATGTTTCTGCTGGGCGTGCTGGTGGCGTCGCTGTTTTCGCTGCGCGGGGGGAATCCGCTGCTGGAGGCGGTGATCCCGGTGGTGTTTGCCGGTTCGATTGTGGTGGCGGTGCTGCATGCGGCACGCATTGCCCGACGGCAACAGAAGGAAAAGGATGCACTGCGGCAGATCGATGAGTCGATCCGGCTGGGGGACTGGGGTCAGGCGACGGCGGTAGTCGAGCGATTCCTGGGCAGGCCGGTGATGCTGCCGCAGGTGCGGGTTCAGGGGCTGATCTACCTGGGGGCGGTGCTGGTGCGTCAGGGGCAGTATCAGCAGGCACTTGATCTATACAACCATCTGCTTGAGACGGTGGCGTTCCCGCCGCAGATCGCCATCTCGTTGCGGTGTGTGCGGATCTATGCGATGCTGCGTGAGGAACATCTTTCCGATGCCTATCAGGCGATTGCGCAACTGAAACGGGATACGCCCGGCGGGTCGGCAATGCTGAGCCTGCTGGAGTTGTATCGCCTGGTGAAGACGGGGCATCCCGATGATGCCCTGCAACTGTTCGGGCAGAAACAGGCGCAAATGGCCGAGCAGTTGGGACATCGATCCTGCGATGGCTGGGCACTGGCGGCCGCGGCGGCCGTGGCGCTGGGGCGCGAACAGGATGCCGATGGCTATGCCCGCAATGCCGGACTGTTGGGCGATGTGCGCGACATCGCGCAGCGGTTTCCGGAATGCAAAGGGATACTGGACAGGATCTGGCCGGCGGAAGTGCAGGTACAGCCATCATGATGCATGTTGAGCAGGCTATCCGCCGGGTAAACCGCAATGTCGCACTGACGTGGGCGATCCATGGGCTGCTGGCAGGGGCGGTGGCGGCGAGTCTGATCGTGGGAACAATATTGCAACTGCCACCGATTCTGCTGGCGGCGATTCCGTGCATTCTCTGGGTGCTCCTGGCGGTGAACGGGTATCGCGAAACGCACAATGCGATGAGATGGCCGATGCTGATCGCATCGGGTGACCTGGTGAAGGCCGAACAGGAGATCGAGAGCGCCATCCACGGCTTTTCGGTGATGCGGTCAGTGAAATTGCTGTCGCTGCATCATCTGGCGGTGCTGCGCATGGCGCAGCGGAATTGGACAGACGCCGCGCGGTTGAGCAAGGCGGTGCAGGGGCATCGGCTGGGCAGGGATGGGTCGCTGACCCGGGCCAGCCTGCTGGTGCTGGCGGCGTCGGCGACGCGGGTTGGGCAGATGCGCGATGCCTATGAGGCGCTGCAATGCCTGCGAGGGATGCCATTGACGCTCGATGAGCAGCTTTCGCTGCTGCATGCCGAGTGCGGGTATCTGGGCCGGATCGGTGCATGGGAGGCGATGGCCTGGCGAATTGAGGTGAAGGTGAAGATGGCGGAACTGATGCCATCGGAAGCGGCCGCTCAGACAGAAGGGCTTTTGGCGCTGGCGGCGAAGCGAATGGGGCAAAGCCCGTGGACGGAACTATTGAAGAGGCGCTGCGAGTTGCTGGGTGATGCGGCAAAGCTGGTCGGCGAGGAGCCGGCACTGGCTGAGTTGTGGCCGCGGTAAGAGTCAAAGAGAAACGCTATGAAGGCTGCAAAGAGAACCGTGATTGGATGGGTGGCGTTGGCGGCGGCCGTGAGCGCGGGATACAGCGCCCGGGCAGGCGAGGCGGATGAAGCCGCGCTGGCGGAGCGCATCGCAGCGCTATCGGACAGTCTGGGCAACAACTCAGGGGCGGCGCCGTTCCGGGAGAATATGCTGGATGGCGCCGGCCGGCTGGCGGAAAAGGAAGTGCGCTTCCGCCGCGACCGTTTCGGGGCCGCGGAGGTGGCGGGTGATGCCGATGGCATGCTGGCGGCCATACTTGAGTGGCGCAAGCTGGAGCCGGGCAATCTGTTCGTTCAGAAGCGGCAGATTGACGTCTATCTGGTTCGTCTGCAGACGGCGGATGAACGGCTGGGCTATCTCAGCAAGATTGTGGATGCCCAGAGCGTCAACGCGGAAGTGCGTTCGCATGCGGCCCTGCACAGCGCCAGGCTGCTACTGGAACAGTCGCGAACGCAGCAGGCGATGGAGATGCTGCGCAAGAGCCTGTTGCTTAATGGTATGAACATTGATGCGATGCGATTGCACTGGCAGATCAGCATGGACCGGGCCAACCCGATCCAGCGGCTGGATCTGCTGCTGGCGATGCTCAAGGCCAATCCGGCTTCGATCGATGCGGTGCTGCTGGTTGCCGGCGAGCTGGCCGACGCCAATCTCGTGCAGCAATCGCTGCAGTGGTATGGACACGCAGCGGGCATGTCGAGCAGCCTGGGCGGACTGGTTGGGAGTTCGGCGAAGGATTACGCCGCGGAGCTGCTGATTGCAGGTCAGGACCGAGCCGCGGCGGAAGTGACTTCGCGGCTCCTGGAGAAAGACTCCAGCGATCCCGGGGCCTGGTTCCTGACGCTGCTGGCCGAGCATGGGATGCAGGATCGCATCGCTGAAGTGAAGAAGAACGCGCTGATCGGACTGCTGAATCGCGTGGCGAGCGTGCGAACGCAGATCGGCGTGAAGGGGGCGACGACGCGGCCGTTGGGGTCTGATGATACGGCCGTGCCTGATATGAGCGGCGATGCGGCGCTGCTCAAAGGGGCTCGACCAGAAGTAGCGCGAGACTATGTGGGCTGCGTATCGGATGCCATCTGGTTCCTGTTGTTTTATGCGGATCGGCCTGTGGATGCCCAGCCAATGCTCAAGGCACTGGCGGCCAGCGGAACGGCGGATGCGGATCTGGTAGCCCGGCTGGAAGGGTGGTATCTGCTGAAATCCGGGAAGACCGAGGAAGCGCGGGCAAAACTGGCGCCACTGGCGGAGAAAGACCCCCTGGCAGGTATCGGCCTGGTGCGGATCTATCAGAAAGATCCCGTGTCGGCCGTATCGGCGACGGATCTGGCGAAGAAACTGGTAGTGCGTTATCCGTCACGGTCGATTGGCGCGATGGTCCGTACTGAGCTAGGCGCTATCGCGGGAGACGTGGCGCCCGACCCAGCCACCGAGCCGATGCGCGATGCCCTGGACCGGTTTCCCCGCGAGGTATTCAAGATGGCTGTCCAGCCGCAGGATTTCCTGGTCATGCGGCTTTCTCCGCTGCAGGTTGGGCACGACTTCTCCGAGCCGATCCTGATCGAAATCGAGCTGCGGAACACGACTCAGAATGTGCCGATTGTAATCGGGCCCTCGGGAATTGCCCGGGATTATTGGCTGGATGTCGGTTTTCGCGGAAATGCGGCGCCGGCGGTGCCGGGCGCGGTCTTCGAGAAGATCGACGGCCCGACCGTGCTTGAGCCGGGCAGGTCAGTGAAGAGGGTTACGCGTCTGGATCGCGGCCCGCTTGCGAAACTGATCCAACAGACGGTGCAAATGTCGATGGGGATGCAGGTATCTGGGCTCACCAATGCCGTGCCAGGGGGTACGGGAATTGTGCCGGGACCTTGTGGGATTCGCGGCCGCATGCCACAGTTGCTTGAGCGCCGTTCGGCCAGTCTGGCGAGTGATGGCGCCATGCAGCGCGCCAATACCGTTGTTGATGGCAGTGATCTGGTTTTGAAACTCCGCCTGATTGACCAGGTAGCCGCTCATCTGGGGCTGGTGGCCGATCCGGAAGGACCAAAAGTCGTGAAGGACATGGAAGCGGAGTTGAAGAGCCTGTTGATTCGGCTGGGTCAGGATGCCGCCCCAACGGTTCGCGCCTGGGCCCGCTACCGCATGGGGCAGGCAGGGGTGGAGCCGGCCGAGAAGGCGGTAGCAGAGCTGGCGGCCGACCAGGTGTGGTATTCGCGGCTTCTGGGCGCGGCACTGACCATCGAGGCACCCGATTCGGCGCGGACGAAGCTGCTGGAAGCCGTGAATAATGATACGGATGCAACAGTGCGGCGCACAGCGCTGGCGATTCCCGGCGCCCTGGCTGCGCAGGCGGAGTCAAAGAAGCAATAGAGAAACGGAGGAGTTTTGCCGGGAAGCTAAAACAGAGCGTACCGTGAAATGCGTATTGAGGGCGGGAATGTTGGTCGGGGGCGCGATAGGATCAGAATGTAAGGCCCTTTTCCGGGCGCCGGCCAATGGTTTGGCCGAGTTACCAGGAAGGAGTTTGCCGTGATCGTCACAGTTTCAGCGCGTCATATGGATGTCACCGACACTCTTCGCAGCTACGCCGAATTGAAGGCTGGCAAGCTGACGAGGTACTACGACCGCATACAGGAGATCGAAGTGGTGTTTGACGCGGGGAAAGATACGGTTAACGTAGAGATGATCGTGAATGCGGAGCATCGCAATATGTTCATCGCCAACCACAATGAGGGCGATGCGTATGCATGCATCGACGGATGCGCTCATAAGCTGGAGCGTCAGCTCAGCGAGCACAAGCAGATTCACCGCAACCGCAAGCATTCCGGGGTCAAGAAGCCGGCGACCAAGGTGTAATGCCGGCGTCTTCCCCCCGAAGCTTTCCGGGCGGATATGACAGATGAAGGGATTGGCGATGGGTAGTAAGGATGTGAAGCTGTGTGATTTTGTCATCAAGGACGCGATCGTGCCGGATCTGGCGGCGAAAGACCGCAACGGCGTGATCAAGGAACTGGTGCAGTCACTGGCCCGTGCCGGCGCGGTGGACGAGGCGATAGCAGGTGAACTGGTCGCTGAGATCATCAAACGCGAGACCAAAGGCAGCACCGGCTTCGGCAAGGGTGTTGCCGTCCCGCACGCGAAGCACGCCGGGTTGAAGAAGATGGTTGGCGTGGTCGGCCGCAGCAGTCCGGGCGTGGATTTCGCCTCGCTCGACAAACAGCCGGTCTACAGCTTCTTCCTGCTGCTGAGTCCGCTATCGGAAGCCGAGAAGCACCTTGCGGCGATGAACGCGATCTTTGGGAACCTGCAGGTCGACATGTTCCGCAAGTTCCTGCGGCAGTCGGATACCCAGCAGAAGATCTGGGAACTGCTGGAAGAGGCCGATCAGTCAGCGCGTGTCTAGCTGTGTCGTGCTTTCCGGCTGGCAGTCGTGGCCGGCCGTGCGATGTGAGCAGGTATGCCGCCGCCTTCAAAGGCGGCAGTCCAGATTACAGAGCCAGTGCCGCGCCCGATGTCCACAGCTTCGCGAGATGTCGTGATCGTGAATCCGCAGGGCCTGCATGCCCGGCCGGCGATGGTGTTTGCTGAAACGGCAAACCAGTTCAAGGCGGCAATCAAGGTCGCACGGCCAACCATGGCCGATGACAGCACAGAGGTTGACGGCAAGAGCCTGATCCAGATGATTAGTCTTGAGGCCACGGCCGGTGCGACGCTGCGCATCCGTGCCGAGGGTGACGATGCGGATGCCGCCGTGGCCGAGTTGGCCCGACTGGTTGAGAGCGGATTCGGCGAAGATTAGCGGACGTCAGAGGCTGCATGGAAATCAAGAAGGGAATAGGTGTATCGCCGGGAGTCGCCATCAGCACGGCGCTGATGATTGACACCGAGGATCTGGTTATTCCCAGACGGCAGGTGCCCGAGACTGAACTCAAGGCCGAACTTGATCGCTTTCGTGAAGCCGCGGCCAGCAGCACTCAGGACCTCAAGGCGCTGCGCGAGACGGTTGCCAGCCAGCATGGCAACGATATCGCTGCGATCTTTGATTTCCATATGGGTCTGCTGCGCGATCCAACCCTGGTGAGCCAGGTCACACAGGAGATCAATAAGAACCACTTTGCCGCAGAGTATGCCGTAAGCGTTGCCATGCGGCGGCTGGCCAGCAGTTTCCAGCAGATGTCCGACCGTTTCTTCTCGGAGCGGGTAAAGGACATCCACGACATTGAGAAGCGGCTGCTGCAGAAACTCATCGGCAAGCGTCACGAAGATCTGGCCCGACTTGACCGTGATGTCATCATCATCGCCCACGATCTGCTTCCTTCGCAGACGGTGCTGCTGGACAAGCGGCGGGTGAAGGGGTTTGCCACCGATGTGGGCGGGCGCACCAGCCATACCGCGATTGTTGCCCGTGCCATGGGCATTCCAGCAGTGGTCGGCCTGGGCAATATCACCAGCGAGGTCTCCGGCGGTGATACGGTCATTATCGACGGCAATCGCGGCGTGGTGATCATTGATCCTGACGAGCAGCAGCTGGTGGAGAACCGTGAGTTTGGCCAGCGCCTCATCCGGATGGAGACGGAGCTTGGCAAGCTCCGCGATCTGCCGGCGCAGACCCTCGATGGCTGCCGCGTCTCGGTGCAGGCAAATATCGAGTTTCCTGGGGAAATCGACGATGCGCTGGGCCGAGGTGCTGAGGCGATCGGGCTCTACCGGACGGAATTCCTCTACCTTGCCAGCGAGCATGAGCCCTCGGAGGAGGATCATTACCGCGCCTATGCCGATGCCCTGCGGCGACTGGGCGGCAGACCGCTGGTGATCCGCACCCTGGACCTGGGCGCTGACAAATACACCCAGGCCAAGCAGGCGAACCCGGAGCGCAACCCGTTTCTGGGCGATCGCTCGATCCGCATGTGCCTGCATGACATACCAATGTTCAAGCGGCAACTGCGGGCGATCATGCGGGCCAGCGTGCTGGGCGATGTTCGCGTGATGTTCCCGATGATTTCGACGATGCTGGAACTTCGGCAGGCGACGATGATCCTTCGGGATGTGATGGAGGAACTGGAAGATGAAGGGATCGAGTGCCGCAGGGATATCTCGATCGGCGCGATGATCGAGGTGCCGTCGGCCGCGATCCTGGCCGATCAGTTCGCCAGGGAAGTGAGCTTCTTCTCGATTGGCACGAACGATCTGATACAGTACACCTTAGCCGTGGATCGGACCAACGAGCGCGTGGCGGGTTTGTTCTCGCCGGCGCATCCCGCGGTTTTGAAGCTGATCCGCGACACGATACAGGCCGCCGACCGCGCCGGGATCAAGTGTTCCGTGTGTGGAGAGATGGCCGGAGAGCCGCTGTACACGCTGCTGCTGCTTGGGATGGGACTGAGAATCTTCTCAATGAATGGCCCGGATATCCCTGAGGTGAAGAAGGTCATTCGCTCCACTACCCTGGAGCACGCGCAGCAGGTGGCACAGCAGGTGATGAGCTACGAGAGCGAGCGGCAGGTGACGCATTACCTCAAAGAGGAAACGCGCAAGCTGCTGCCGGATGCTTTTTAAGAAAATTCCTGTGCCGCACGGCCCAATCATGCACCCGCGAAGAGGTCAGTCCGCGGTGTGCCGGGCGCGGCAGCAGGGCAGTGGATCAAGAGAGGAAAGTGCGACTGACCACATGGCCGGGAAAGGCCGGCCTCCAATTTGTGTCTATATGGCAAGAGAAATGCTGATTAACGTCTCCGAAGGCGAGGAGTGCCGAATCGCCCTGATGGAGAATGGCAGGCTCGAGGAATTCTACATCGAGCGGACCAGCGCGACCTCACACGTCGGCAACATCTACAAAGGCCGGGTGGTCAACGTCGAGCCGTCGATCCAGGCGGCCTTCATTGACTTTGGCCTGGGCCGCAACGGTTTCCTGCACATCTCCGACCTGCTCCCGAGTTACTTCGGGCGCAAGGGCGAGGATGTCACCGAGACCGTCGGGCGTAAACTCGCCCGCCGCGACCGCCCGCCGATCCAGCGCTGTCTGCGCCGCGGTGATGAGATAATCGTCCAGATCATCAAGGAGGGCATTGGGACCAAGGGCCCGACCCTGACGACCTATCTCTCCATCCCCGGGCGCATCCTCGTGATGATGCCGGGCATGAGCAAGATGGGCGTCTCCCGCAAGATCGAGGATGAGACCGAGCGCCGGCGGCTGCGGCAGATCCTTGACGCCCAGGAACCCCCCGAAGAGTGCGGATTCATCATCCGCACCGCCGGCATCGGCCGCACCAAGGCCGATATCCAGCGCGATCTGGCGTACCTGACGCGCCTGTGGCGGCAGATCAACAAAAAGATCGAGTCGGTCTCGGGCCCAACCGAACTCTATACCGAGGGCGACCTGGTGACGCGCACGGTGCGCGATGTCTTCTCGGCCGAAATCGATGCGATCGTCGTCGACAATGCGAAGGTGGCCGAAGAGGTCCGCGAATTCGTCAAGCTCACCAGTCCCAAGGCCAAGGACAAGGTTCAGTACTACGACGCTCCCTTGCCCCTGTTCCACAAGTACAACATCGAGAAAGACATCGAGATGATGTACTCGCGGCACGTGCCGTTGCCCTCCGGCGGTTCGCTGGTGATCGACCAGACCGAGGCGGTGGTGGCGATCGACGTGAATTCCGGCAAGTTCCGCGATCACTCCGATGCCGAGACCACCGCCTTCAAGACTGATATGGAGGCGGCCGAGGAGATCCCGCGGCAGTTGAAGATGCGCGATCTTGGCGGTGTGATTATCTGCGATTTCATCGATTTGCGCTACGAGCGCCATCGTCGCGAACTTGAGAAGAAGCTTCACGACAACTTCAAAAACGACCGCGCCAAGACCAAGGTTCTGCGCATGAGCCAGTTCGGCATTATCGAACTGACGCGCCAGCGCATGCGCCCCAGTGTCAAACGCTCGATCTACTGCGATTGCCCGCATTGCCGCGGCTCGGGCCTGGTTAAGACGCCCGAGAGCATGAGCCTCGATGTGATGCGCCGGCTGGCGATTGCGACGCATGATCAGCGTGTCGTCCGCATTGAGTTGACCGTGCACGGCGATGTCGCCTTCTACCTGAACAACCGCAAACGCCGCAGCATGGCGCAACTTGAGGCCCAGACCGGGAAACGCATCATTATCAAGGTCGATGCCAAGCTTGGGCTGGATGAAGTCCGCTTCGAGTTGTTTGACGCGCGCGATGGCGTCGTCATGATGCCTGAACTGCTGTCGCAGACGCCGCAGACGATTCAGGAAGCCCAGACCATGGCGAAGCAGGCCCGCCAGCCTGATCGCGGGGATCGCCGCGATCGTCGCGGCCGGCAGGAGCGGCCCGAACGCCATCCGAAGGTCGAGGAAGAAGAAGAACGCTTTGGCCGCGACGAGTTTGACGAACCGGAGCAGCAGGGCCAGGGCGATACAACCTCGGAGCCGCGGGGCGAAGAGATCTCTGGCCACGATGAGGAGAGTCGCGAAGAACCGGCCGGTGAGACCAGCGAATCGCTTGATGTCGATGGCTTGGGCGCAGCGCCGGAGCCGATTGACGCTGATGAGCCATCGGTGCCTTCTGACGAATCTGCGGACGCGGAATTGGATGAGCCGACCGATGAGCTTTCCGAAGAGTCATCTGACGCTTCCAGATCCTCTGGACCCTCTGGACGCTCCGAACCCGAATTGTCCGAAGGCCCTGAGGAGGATTTGATCGATGAACCTCAGGAGTTGGGTGAAGCCCCCGGTGAATACATCGATGAGGATGCGCCGCGGCGTGACTATCGTCGTGATGGTCGGGATCAGCGTCGCGACCAGCAGCAGGGGCGTCGTGGATCAGCCCAGAGTCCGCCGCAGCCACAGCGGCCACCGCAGGCGCAAGGCCAACCGCCTGCTCCGCGTGCGCTGCCTCCTCGTCAGCGACCGCCCCAAGGGGTCCCGGTTTGGCAGGGCGACCAGAATCGCCGTCAGGGGGGTGGATTCGATCAGGAAGGCGCCGGGCGTGGCCGCCGTCGTGGCCGGCGTGGCGGTCGTGGCCGCGGGCAGGGCGGGGATCAGGGCGCTGGCCATTTCCAGCCGCAGCGCGATTACGACCGCGGCAACGTGCGTACACCGCGCGACGATGATCGGCCGCGAGGTCTGCCTTCAAACATCTGGATCCAGATGCCCGAGGACAATAAGCCTGAACAAGCACCGCAGCCGGGCCAGCCACAGCAACCCCAGGCACCGGCAGCGCCTGCCCCGCAGGCATCGGTGACCAAACCAGTTGCTGCGCCGGTTCCCCGGCCGGTTGTTCCGGTACAGCCGCCTGCTCCGCCGAAACCGGCAGTGCCGGTGGCGGCGGCGCCGATTGCGGACTGGCCGCAGGAACAGCCTGTGATCCGCAAGCGTCCGCCCATCCTGACGCCGAATCCTGCCGATCAGGAGACGTCGAAGAAACGTGGCGGCAAGAAGACCGCCGCCAAGAAGGTGGATGAAAAGAAGTCCGCCAAAGACAAGAAGGCGACGGGCAAGTCGCGTTCGAAGAAGAAGCTCGCCGTCGATGATGCCGATGTCAACGGTGGCCCAGTTGGCGATGAGCCACCAGTGCGCATCGCGCCGATCGCGGATGGGGATGCAATCGTCCGCGTTGCCGGCGATAAGCACCTGGCGACGGATGAGCCGGTCGATCCGGATGCCATCCGCAGGGTGAACACCCGGCGCGATCTGGATCATGTGCCGGAGGAGATCGAGTAGCCTTCTGTCTTGCTATGACGAACGAAGACGGGCCGGAATAACCGGCCCGTCTCCGTTTCTATTGGTCCATGCCTCAGTTTATCATCCCGCCAGTTCGCAGAGGATGTCGCATCCCCTGGCGAGTTTTTCGTCGGTCGTCGCGTAACTGATGCGGAAGTGTGTGTCGAAGGCACTGAAGACATTGCCGGGAATGATCAGCACATTGCGCTCGACCGCCTTTGTGCAGAACTCGCCGGCCGTCATGCCGTTGGGCACCTTGGGGAAGATGTAGAATGCGCCCTGCGGTTTGACCACCTCGAATTTTCTGGCGAGCTTGCCGAATACCAGGTCGCGCTTGCGGTGATAGGTCTCGACGCAATCCGTCATCGAGCAGTCTTCGGCCGTCACTGCCGCCACCTGCAGCGGGGCAGGGGCACAGACAAACGTGTACTGCTGCAACTTGACCATTTGCTGGATGATCTGGGTGGGGCCGGCCGCATAGCCCAGACGCCAGCCGGTCATAGCATGGCTCTTGGAGTAGCCGCGCAGCACCAGTGACCGCTCATACATGCTCGCGGGGCTGGGCAAGCGTTTCTCGTAGGTGAATTCCTCGTAGATCTCGTCCGACAGCAGGATCAGATCGTGCTTCTTCGCCAGGGCGACGGCGGCGTCGATTTCCTCGCTGGTCATCACCACACCCGACGGGTTGCAGGGCGAATTCAGGATCAGCATCTTCGTCCGAGGGGTGATCGCCTTTTCGACGCGATCGGCGTGGAAGCGGAAGTCCGGGTAGCTGTCGACGGCGGTGAGTTTCCCGCCGGCCATGGTCAGCAGGTGCTTGTACATCACGAAATAGGGGTCGAGGCAGATTGCCTCATCGCCGGGGTTGATCAAGGCCAGCACCGCCAGGAACAGGCCGCCCGAGACGCCGGAGGTGATGAACACGTCACCGCAGTCCCGGCCAAGCTCCGCGGACAGGTCCTTGTGAACCCGCTCGCGCAGGGCGGCGATGCCCTGGGTCTGGGTATAGCGATTGTGCCCGCGACGAATCGCGTCGATGGCCGCATCCTTGCAGGCATCGGGCACGTCGAAATCGGGCTGGCCGATCGAGAAGTTGATCGGATCCTTGAGCTTGGCGGCCAGATCAAAGACTTTCCGGATGCCCGAGGCATCAACGGCATGGGCACGTTGGGAAACAAAGTCGTTCAGGTCGCGCATAGGTCCTTCCTCGTCAACGAACTATGGCCAAATGCACTGAGGCACGAAGGCCAGGAAAAGCCTTCGTGCCTCGTGTAGTTTGGTTCATGCCAGCACCTTGGGGCACCTTGCACCGAAGTTACCGGCAACCTCAAAGGGCTACTTCTTGGCCGCGGCTTTGGCGGCCGGGGCGGCAGCCTTGGCGGCAGGAGCAGCGCCCTTGGCAGCGGGAGCCGCGCCTTTGGCGCCAGCGGCCGGGGCAGCAGTACCAGCGGCCGGAGCGGCGGCGCCTTCGGCCGGCACAGCACCTTCAACTGCAACGGCTTCCTTGGCAGCCTTCACGATGATCTGCTTGCGATGCCCAACCTTTGGCAGGTTAAACACGGTCTTGCCATCCGCCCACTTTTCCTCGCCCTGCAACTGCTCCAGCCGCTCAACGCGGTTCAGGACGTTGCGGTGGCGGACCAGCATGTTGGCGCCTCTCAAACTCCGGTCAATCGACATAATCTTACCTCGTCAGCGTTATGAGCCTCGGCCGGAACAAGTCCAGAAGGTCTCCGACCAAGGGGGAAGCATCATATCGGGGCGCTATTGAGCTGGCAATAGAGCGGGAAGGTGCTGTGTTGTGCGCGAGTAGAACTGTCATGGCATAGCTCAAATAGAAGTGTCACCCTTGAGGCCGGGGTATACCGGCCGGATGGATGAGCTTCGTATGTCAAGAACAGAGCGTAATCGTTTGGAAGTGTTT